>ERZ1292632.93-Hain-H43-01um-R2-93-length-84572-cov-24_pt1 | contig 84572 bp, 137 predicted proteins | sample MGYA00564407_ERZ1292632 | MGnify/ENA primary metagenome ERZ1292632 (study PRJEB36523, sample SAMEA6512637) | groundwater metagenome | collected 2019-01-08 | study: AquaDiva: Metagenomics assemblies of 32 groundwater samples | reverse complement strand
CCCTGCTCTGCTGGGGCGTGTTAGTGGGTTGCCTGTTGTTGATTTCTTCTTCCCTGTTGGCCGTTGGTTTGTTATTTTAGAATGATTCTTTGTTCATTTTTCTTGCACAAATCAATCTTTATCTGTACATTGCAGTTTACTTTAAACCTCTACTTTATGAGTGGAATGAGCTCTCATCAGTCTACAAAAATGCTTAGTGATGAATGGCTAACACCACCTGATATCATCAGACAATTAGGCCCATTCGATCTCGATCCTTGCGCTTCGATTGTTCGTCCTTGGGATACAGCTAACAAACACTTCACGATCAATGATAATGGACTTCTGCAAAACTGGGGGGGGGCTTGTCTGGTGTAATCCTCCATACGGACAACAAACAGTCTATTGGCTTGAGAGAATGTCAATACATAACAATGGAATTGCATTGATATTTGCCCGCACAGAAACAAAAATGTTTTTCAAATATGTTTGGCCTATTGCAAAATCGCTTTTTTTCATAAATGGCAGGCTGCATTTCCATTATGTTGATGGTTCTAAGTCAAAATTTAACTCTGGCGCACCATCTGTGTTAATAGCTTATGGCGATGAAGCAGACAACAGGCTTCGTAATTGCACAATCAAAGGTAAATATGTTAAACTTTAATCTAATAAAATGGCACGTAAAACGAAATCTAAGGCTATTAAGAGCCATCCGGAGGGTTACCGAGTATTCATGTCTAACTTTGCACAATACACGCGGGATAATGACATTAAAATCCATGGTGGACGTGGTTCCTTCGCAAAGAAAGTCGGGGAAACATGGAAGGACCTAAAGGGAAAGCCATCATGGAGGGAAAATTTAGATGTAATTCTACCGCAATATCTGGAAGGTGTTGAGGGTGCTAAAATTGGAATGTCCTTACAGGCTCGTAAAGCCAAAATCATTAGCACCATTTCACATAATGAATACAGCTGGTGGGGCCTTAAAAATCTTTATGGGATATGGGCTGAAAGCATATATACTCACACTGAAACCGATAGACTCATCATAATTGACGCAGAGAATGACAAAATTGATATAAGCGATGAGATCGATGTCTTTTATATGGCACAAAATCTAAAAGATCTTGCTCAGGCCGGACAAATTGACCAAGGTGGCTCCGGAACATCATATTTTAAATTTAATTCCGTGAAAGAGAATGAATCAGGTGGCTTGGATGTTGCTTATGAACTGGAACAGACAAGCGAATACCGTATTCATCTTCATAAAAAAGATACATTTCGATGGGGAGGTGTGATACGTGAAAAATTTGATGTTCAAAAAGAGATTATCGAAGAAGCTAAGAAGGGAGCGAAGAAGGTACCTACATTTAAAAAGGCATTAGAAGAAAGACATCTGGCTGAAATTGATGTTGAAAAAATTAGAGAATCAAAAGAAAGGCTTGCTGAACTGAATAAAGCAATGGACCGGCTTGAATCACAATTTAAAAGTGGTTTAATAACAAAAACACAATATTCAAAATATTTAAACAAATTATACTTAAAATAATGAAGATAAGTGTTGGAATGGGTTTTCGAGATAAAAAAGAAGCTTTTCAAAATATTAAAACAGCTATGTGTGAGTCTGGGCTTACTTTTGAGCTCTATTATGGCACAAGCGTTGTAAAGATCATAGATCAAGATGGAGTAATAACAAGATGGGGAAGTATCCCTGATAAAAAAGGCATGTTTCTTCCTCAGATTACAAATAAGATTGTTAACAAAAGAATTGCATCTGGCGAATATGTCCCCGTAAATACTGACTCAAAGCGTTATACTAACAACACGATCATGTATTCTAATAGAAACATCACGAGAAATTTTAAAAATCTGTGCGTGGCGGTTGATATAACAGCCTGTTATTGGCAGAGTGCTTTCAATTTAGGCGTTATTGATGAAAAAACTTATAAGCTTGGCATGTCGAAGGATCGTGAATACAAAATAGCCAGAAATGTAGCAATAGGATCAATAGGAGCTATGATATTCCATCAAAAATACGAGAACGGGAAACTTGTATTTTCTGAGATAACCCGCCGACCCGGAGCCTGTGCAAGATTGGATATAATCGACCATGTGTGGCAAGTCGCCCTAAGAATATCTGAAAAATTAGGCAAAGATTTCCTGATGTATCTTACAGATTGTTTTTACGTTCCAGCTACCAGAATTGATGATCTATGCAAATACATAGAGGATGAAGGTTACAAATGGAAATTACATCAGGTGGGGTTTGAAAAAATAGAAAGAATGAGTACCGGAAACGATAGATCTAATAATAAGATATATACTGAAAAGGTTATTTGGTATGATTTTGAGAAAAAAAAATATACTTTTCACGATTTTTCACATAAACATAACTTTATATTTTAAAAATTAAACCATGAAACACGGAGATATAAAAACAATGAAAGGAGATTCTTTAGAATCTATTTTTGGATCAATTAAGGTCGCTTTTTTATTGGGAAAGCGGCCAGTTCCAATTAATGAAAACAAAATGAAGGAGATTGCAGAGTATTTTTATAAGATTGTAAATGAAGAAGGAGCCAATTTGAAATCCTTAGATTGGTCTGTTTCAAAACAAATTGCCGAACGCAATGGAACTATCAAGCATAGTACTATACGAGATGTTTTATTTACATTAGGAATCACTCAGGATATTGAGTATTGGAGTGAACAACTCGATTTATTAAATAGAGTTGAATATTGTGAACATAGTGATGATTTTGAAGATCCGTTTTTATAGTATAACCGTTCTTATTCTTATTTAGACTGTCTATATATAATGATTATAATGTATTGATATTGTGATTTTTATAACATTCTTTTTAGTAAGGTATTGTTTATTACCGTGTAAGTTCGTATCTTAGTAGTAATAATGTATCTGATGTTTAACTAAAATCGCAAAGAATGAAATTTAAAATTAAATTTAAAGATGAAGAATATCCCTCTGCTAACAGGGAATATACTTCAGATGAAAACTTGCTTGAAAAAACTTTGATTGGATTTATTTACAATGACGGAGGCCGGCTTGCTGCCGGATTTAAAGGCGGTACCGGTGATTGTGTTACAAGGGCAATAGCCATTGTAACCGGGAAACCTTATAAAGAGGTGTATGATGCCCTTAATGAATTATCAGAACCTTTTAACCAGAAACACTGCAAACCAAAAAGGACTAAACGGGGGGTTAAGATATATAGAAGGTGCGCTGCCCGGACCGGCGTTCATAAACCTGTCTATCATAAATACCTTCTATCGCTTGGAATGAAGTGGATCCCGACAATGTTTATAGGTCAGGGATGTAAAGTGCACCTGAGAGCTGATGAGCTGCCTGCCGGTAAACTGATCGTGTCTGTATCGAAGCATCTCACCGCAGTAATTGATGGTGTTGTAAATGATACTTTTAACCCTGCCAGAGAAGGTACGGTAGTAGAGTATGGTCATGGAAAAGATTATGGCAAGGTAATAACAAGAGAAGCCGGAAGGTGTGTTTACGGATATTTTTCATTCTAAATTTATTCTAACATGAAACCATTTACAAAATACCAGAAAGAGGAAATTGAAGGTCTTATTGATATCCGGGAGGATACAATAGAAGAAGATCCTGAAAGTGCAAGCGATCTTGAATTGATTTCCGGAGGACTCGTTGAATTTAAATAAAAAGATGGCCGGGGATCCTTCTGTCTTATTCAGACTATTCAGTAGTATCAAAATGTCAGACAATCACTATTCCAATATGCCCCGGCCTTTTTATTTAGAATCATTCTATATTATAAACAGATATTGATTAATTAAAAAGATTATTATAAATTTCATGAATATTTTAAAACCTCAGTAATGTCAAAAATTCTGATACCAGTGGATCCATCCATCAGGAAACCTGTCATCATTAAAGATATTCTCTTATGTGTAAAGAGGAGAGTATCAGGGATAGTAATAGTCCGCTATATTAATAAAATTGTCTCAGAAAGCTTCTCTGAGCTGTCCTTAGCCTATTTTGACTATGAGGATAATATTTGGAGAAGGGACATCTTAGGAGATTCTTTTTTTCAGGATAAAAATAATCAAGTGACAAAATGGTATGAAGAAATCGAGATAGAATCACTGTTCCCGGATGAAGATTTATCATATCATGTAGCTCAGGCAGCGGCAAATAACCATATGGAAAGAACCATTATACATCAGGAAGGTCAGTCTTTTTTTAAAAATTATATAATAAAACAGCTGAAAAAATGAATTGCCCCTATACTGGTGATGGATGCGTTTATATTGATACTGCCGGCGAAACGATGATGAAAGAGTGTCATGAGTGCGAACATTACAAGTTCACTACATTTACTGCCGAACAGTTGTTAAATCTGCTTCCGGGCACAATTATCCGGGACCGGAAGAAGATATTCAGGTATAAAGAGGTCTATGACCTTAATATCACCAAAGACGCACTGAATAACTGGGTGATAACCTATATGAATGTCATGGACCTGCATGTACTGTTTAGTATATCATCAAATGAACTTACAAAATGCCTGAATATTACTGTTAAATGGTTAGTTGAAAATAAATACATTATAACATGAAAAACTTTCTTAACTACATCAAAGCTATTTCTGCAAATCCCATCTTGCCAAAGAAAGCAGAATACACAACCACGATCCTCATGCCGGAGCTTGATACCACGGAAGGTATCTACCGCTCACTTTTGCCGTCATATATTATTAACGGATCCGTCAAAGAGCTGAGAATGCTCATTATCGGACTGACAGCTAAAATGAATATCAGTAATAATGATAAGGATTTTGTGATTACACAGAAACTTATCAGAGAAACTGACCATTTTGTGTTTCCTTTCGTTTCTTATCCTCTGGCTCCGATAATAAAGCAAATAAAAAATATTAAACCGACGGTGAAATTCAGCTATTACATTGATGCTAACTTCTACCTGATGCCGGAAGCTTACCCCTTTGCAAAACAATACCGGGGTGTAAAAATGATTGAAAGCATTGAAGCTAATATCGAAGCAGTAGACTGGGTGATCGTCACAAATGACGCTCTGGTGAATTATATTATCGAGAAACTCAAAGAAAGACACCCCGATAAGAAATTCGGAACATATTTCTATTGTCAGAAGCTATATATCCTGCCGGAACTGATGAAAACAGAATATACAAACACTGTTGATAAAAATAAAATAAAAGTCCTGATCATCGCCGACGAATACCATTTCTCTGATGTAAATGCAATAAAAGGAATTCTGAAAGATTTTAAGGTCAAATACAAGGAAAAGGCAGAAATACATATTATCGGCTTTGACGGCAGGCGGAATGATAAAAACTATCTTTCTGATCTGGAATTCCAATACCACCCCCGGGTACCTTACAGTAAATACTTCGAGCTGATAAAACATATCAGCCCGAATGTGCTGGTCATACCGGGTAATAAAACAAATTTTAATAATACCAGCAAGAATTATGTCAAGTATCTGGAATGTTCTTATCTGAATATACCTGTCATTGCACCGGATATAACACCTTACTGCGTACCTAATAATAATAAGGACAGTCTCATTAAGACTAACGAGAATGGCTTCTTATGCGCTACCAAGGAAGATTATATGTTCCAGCTTGAAACTATGTTCACCGAGCCGGCAAAATATGAAGGAACACTGGGCCTTGCTTATGCCACGGCAGTTGAATTTAATATCACGGATCCTAAAAACATGGAAAAACTGAAATCTATATATTTCCCGAATTATGGAAAATAATGACCAGATGCCAAATTGCCGGCAATGCCCCAGTAATGACTTTGAATTGTCATATTACCGCAAAAGCCGATATATGGCCATATGTCATGCCGTTGAATGTATATTAAATCCGCGGTTCCCGGAAAATAAAGTAAGCGAAAGCCAGTTTATCAGCCGGGCAAACGTACGACAGGCAGCCTTTACCCCTCTGTATAACTGCCCTCATCTGGTGAAATTGAGAAATGAAGGTAAAATAATCACAACCATTGACTTTCTGAATGAATAATGGAACGGAGAAGAAATAATTTTTAAATAGATAAACCATGAAAAACTCGAAGTTATTAAGAATATTTATAGAATTAATATTAGGTATCACCTTGTGTATTATTTATCTTCACAATAAGGATATATCAAACCTCATTATCGGTTGTACTTTTTTGATACTTGTTAATTTACATTTGAACAATAGCAATAAACCATGAAAAAGATGAAATCGTTATCTTATTAATATTCAAAATAGTAATAATTAAAACTACGAAAAAGATATACTGGTACTACTTAGAGATCGCAGGGTTAGTCCTGTTTATCGTTTTACTCTTGTTAAAATAAACATTACTTTAAAAAATATGAACGAGATTCAAAAAACCTCAGATTATAACCTGTTTACCTCTTTTACATCAAACAGGGAAATTGATTCAAAACATGTAAATAGGCTGGTTCGTGCAATACTATCCAGAAACCTTTTACATATTAATCCAATACTGGTAGATACACAAATGCGCATTATTGACGGACAGCACCGCCCTGAGGCTGCAAAAATACTCAAAGTACCTGTTTATTATATTGTTTGTGATACCTTGAAACGTGAAGATATCTCCCGGTTAAATTCCAATCAAAAAAACTGGAATACGCTGGACTTTATTAACTTCTATACCATCGAGGGCAAAATTGAATTCCTTAAACTGTCAAAATTCATTAACCATTACCCGCAACTAAGCGTTTCTGCCATCATCTGCATCATCTCTGAGAATCACTCCCGCAATACTAAAAGCATCCGTGAGGGTATTTTAGAACTTGATGAAATTGAAGAAGGACACCGTATTGCTCAGGCATGTATAGTGCTTCATGATAAATATGCGTCAGACTTTGTTTACGACAGCCGGTTCCCAGTTGCGTTTGCCCGGGCCTTGAAACATGAAAACTTTGACCTTGAAACCTTTATCAAAAGGATTGATATTAACCCCCGTGCCTTCGTAAGATGCGTTACCATAAAGGATTCCATGAAGATGATCGAGGAAATCTATAATTACAGAGTAAGCAAAAACCTCATATCATTATGAATCCCTGCAAAAAATCAATAGGCTGGGCTGATTTCACATGGAATCCCTGTGTCGGCTGCAAAGGAAACTGTTATTATTGCGCCGCAAAACGCATGAATGACCGCTTCAAGTGGATCCCGTTATGGACCAGCCCTGTCTTTTACCATGATCGCCTTCAGGAACCATTCAAAAAGAAAAAGCCGGTAAAAATATTTGTCTGCTTTATGTCCGACCTTTTTGGCGAATGGATCTGCCGGGACTGGATTGTTCAAGTATTACAGGTATGTGAACTTAACCCTCATCATACTTTCATGTTTCTTACTAAGAATCCATCCCGGTACCTCAAATTTGATTATCCTGCTAATGTGATGCTGGGTGTTACAATCACTAATTCCTATCATAGCGCAGCAAATCAGCGTGTAATTATCATGAAAAAGCTTCAGATGCGCAATTTACGCACTTTCGTAAGCTTAGAGCCTATACTTGGTCATTGTGAGGGATTATCACTTGATGCCTTCGATCTTGTGATTATAGGAGCGCAAACAGGCCCGAAAGCTATGATTCCTGCACGTGAATGGTTCGATAACATAAGACACCTGAATATCTTCTATAAAAATAATATTTTAAAATATTTTCCGGATCTTAAAAATAAAAAGCATGAGTTACAATGAGATCAGACAAACAATAAGTAAAAAGAACTGCCTTTGCGCCGGATGCAGCAAGCCGATCAGTGAAGGCAGCCTTTGTGTGGTGGATCCTAAAAACCGCCGGGCCTACTGCCCTCATTGCGGTAAATCCGTAAAGACAGAACAGAAGCCTAAAAATGACAATATAAAGAGTTGAACATATAAGTATCCTAAAATAAGATGAACAGGGAAGCTGTTGTTAATAAAATAGCCCGTGATATGCTAATGGCAGGGCTTATAAGTGAAGATGGAAAAGAGAAAACCAAATTCTATCTTAACTTGGTGTGGGTGGCAGGCTACCAATATTACAGCCAGCACATCTGCCAGCGAAAAATTGCAAAGTTCTCACGTGAAAATAGAAAATTAGATGATTATGATAGTATCAAAGAGGCAGCAATAAAAAATAAATGCCATCGAAATACAATACATCACTTTCTGGCTCATACAAGAAACCATCCAAAAGGATATGAATTCAGGTATGTTGAAACTAAAAACCATCCCAGTGCCAAAAGTAATCATAAATAAAAGAAAAGTGCCTGTTTCGACAGTATTACCGGCTATCTTGTCGGAGATCATTAATGATGAGATTAAAAGATACTGCATTGAGAATAACATCATTCATTATACCGTGGAATATGGCTATATTCAGGAATATGTTAGTGCTTATATTGAAACTGCTGAAGAAAAAGTCATAAAAAAATATTTATCATTGCTTCCCCCTTCGCCTGAATTTTTAAAAATTGAGAATGTAATTTTTAACTACTTCCATATTGATGATTTTATATATATCAGAACTCGCAAAAGAAAAGTAATCAGGTACAGACAGATAGTTCAATTTTTTGCAATGGCTTACTCAAAAATGACGCTTGATGATATTGCCCTCAATACAGGTATAATATATCATGCAACACTTTATAATACATTCATAAGCATAATAAGCAGCGCAAAAACGGATGTGCAGCTTAAAAATGATCTTTCTATATTAGATGACCTCATCTGCATGACAATAAACCAGAAATTTTCGAATATTTTTAATGATTCCGGCGAGATTTATAACAATAAATTTAAAAAAACTCTGAATAATCAGCGAGCCATTTTTCCCACATGTACTTAGAATCATTCTAAATTATACTCAAAAACCTTATCTAAATTGATAATCAGCTAATTAATAAAGGATTGCGGAAAGACTTATTATTTTTTATCATATAACTATCTTTTAACTTAGCATTTACTTTCGGCCAAAAGTAATATTTTTCCTATGACGTTTATTACAAACATTTCTGCCCGTCAATGAATGGGTTGCTGAGATACAACGCTATCCAGTCTGCCCTATCTCCAATCAGGAAAGAAAAGGGGTGGAAACTGCCGGTTGGCGGCTTTCAGGGGATAGCATCAAAGATATACCAGAAAACCAAGAACCAACCGCTAAAGCAGGTACTTAATAATATTGATATTATTGTAGAGGATCTGCCAAAGTACGAAACCCCTTTCCTTCCCCTTGAACTACACGAATGGACCCCATTCTTTAATTTTGATGCCGATGCCAAGTCCGGGAATGGTATATGGAACCCGGAAATAGTCTCTGAAAACCTTTATATTAAATCACCCCAGTTATTCGCTGAAGATGATTTTTACATCGAAAGCTCACTTTTAAACTATCATGATCATTTTAAAAACTTTTCTGATTATTGCAATGCCAACAGGGGTTTCTGGTGGCATGATTCAACAAATGCACCAGTATTTCGCTTTACGGAAGCGGTGTATGACTGGAATGAACAGAAATGGTACACGGTAATAGAGCTTGGACGGGAAGATGGCTACGGCTATGAACCCGGGATAGGAGCCACGGTTCATGAAGATGTTCCGGAACTTAAAGAGCCGCCGGTATCGGAAGCACCCCCGTTACCGCTACCCGAAAAACCACCGGAAGCTATTGAAATAGAAAAGATAAAAGCTGAAACAGAAAAACTGAGAGCCTCTGAAGCTAAGCTGCTGCAACTTAATAAAGCTGTTGACAGGCTCGATTCACAGCTCAACCGCAGACTTATCACAAAACAAGAATATAAAACCTATCTTAAAAAATTATACGAAATGTAATGCTGCAGATCAGAACTATTGACTCTTTTAATGACGTGATTACACATGTTGCCTCGAAAAGCCCTTTTGCCATCGAAATAAAGGGGCTGAGAAAAATTATTTACATAAATAAAAAGAAAGTCGCCGCCTTCCGCCCCGGCACACCTAACCCGGAACTGCAAAGCAGAGAGGCGCGAAAGCTTATGGCGGCTGTAAGAGCGGCGGTAACACGTTATATCAAAAAAGTTAAATTCGATGTTCCCGAGATAAGAAAAGAATACCCGGTCGTATTCACCAACCGTTTCTTCTGGGATTCAATACCGGCAAACACCGAGTTCTATGTTATTGACGCTAAACATGCCTATTGGCGAATAGCCTTCCTGCACGGTTATATCGGCCAGAAACTTTATGAAAAATATGCCGATGATAAAAAGATGAAAACAGTTAAAAACATATCTCTGGCAGTGCTTAACTCCATCCATAAAATGGAATACTACAAAAAAGGTAAAAAATTTGCAGAAATTGAATGTAATACATCCCAGTACAGCCGTGTTTATAATAATATCCGCTATTTCAGCTACAACCTGTGCGGTAAGATACGGAACGATCTGGATGATGCCTGCTTCGCCTATCGTACCGATGGTGTCTTTTTACTAAAACCGGGACTGGCACGGGTAAAAAAAATATTTGAAGCCAATAACCTGCTCTATAAAATAGAAAAATGTACGAAGATTGATAATAAAAGCTATGTGAATAGTGACGGCGAAGTAAAAAAATTTATGTAGATTTGCTTAAACCTTATCCCGATGAGACTTTTTAAACAGGAAAATACCGAATTTTACGGAGTTGCCGACCTTACAGATGAACAGCTGATAGCCGGATTTAATATATGTATTAACTACAAAGGATACCTGTCCGGCATAATGAAACTTAAAGATAATGAACTGATTGCTTTTGCTCCCGGTAGAAGTGCAAACGAGGTTCGTAAGCTTCTTAAATTACAGGAAAAAACCTGCTCGGATTATATTGAGATGTGGCAAAAAAATATAAATGCAGGACAACCTGATAAATTACAAAACTGATGTTACCGAAAATTCTCCTGTGCTCACCAATAAATATTGTAAAGGAGTACTGCCTTTACGAATGGCTGGAACATATCAAAAAGCTTACATTTCCTGATATTGATATTTTTCTTGTTGATAACAGCAAAACTATGCAGTTAAGCGATAGTCTCAGGGAATCCGGACTTGACTGCGTTCATGAAAAACCTGCAGGAAGTGAAGCACGTTACTTTATGGCCTCATCACTTGAAAGATGCCGTATTAAGTTCCTTGCCGGTGATTATACTCATTTTTTTAGCCTTGAATGTGATATTTTTCCGCCGGATGACATTATCGAAAGACTTTTAGCTCACGATCTGGATGTAGTAAGCGCAACCTACTGGATCGGATCGGGATTCGAAAGCAAACTTCAGCTGCAAACAATCTATAACCAGCATACCGATTACGAAAAACGGACAAAAGAATTCAAGGTCAGATACCTTACTTTCGAAGAAGCACAGCTGTTTATTGACGGGCAGTGTAAGCCTATGTATGCATGCGGTATCGGTTGCAGCCTTATAAAGAGATCCGTACTTGAAAATATTAAATTCAGGATTGACCCGCTGGATGCCGGCTTTGCGGATAGCTTCTTCCACCGGGATATATGGGAAATGGGTATTAATAATTATGTTGATACATCAATAATACCCTTGCACAGGAATTCAAACTGGAACACGGTATTATCCGATACCGGGCATAAAAAAATGCAGATTAAAAGAGGAGATTTAAAACTTAAAAAATAAAATTATGAAATACTTTATTGATACAGAGTTTATTGAAGAACCTAATACCATCCAGCTTATCTCAATAGGCATTGTGGCCGAAGATGGCCGTGAATATTATGCAATAAGTAAAGATTTTGATTTACGAAAAGTATGGAATGATGACTGGCTCAGACAAAATGTCCTACTGTCTTTGCATTCCCAGATGTGCGAATGGCTCCCTGTTTATGATAAAACAAACCATTATAATCGTTTCATGCCATTTAATCGAAAGAGCATTGCTAATCTTCTTAAAAAATATGGCACATTAAATGAAAAAATAGCCGAAGGCATTATTGATTTTATCAATACAAGAAAAGATAACTTTGGCTATGGAATCGGTCTGGATGCTGTTATTGCATCATTAACCCGGGCCGACTGCTGGAATGAAACATTCTACCCGAGAGAATTTGAATACATAAAAAAACATAACACATTTATACCTGAAAATATTTATTCAAGCGGATTCGACGGGGCTGGGTATGAAAAAAATCGTGAGATAATTTATAACCAGCCTGAATTTTACGGTTATTTTGCTGATTATGACTGGGTGGTATTCTGCTGGCTGTTCGGTAAAATGAAAAATCTGCCAAAAGGATTTCCAATGTATTGCAGGGATATAAAGCAAATGCTGGATGCTAATGCCCTTACAGAGAATTGGAAGCGGGAAAATCTCCCGGATCCGGAAGGCGAACATAATGCACTAACTGATGCCCGCTGGAATAAGCAATTATATGATAAAATTATCTATTTCATTAATCATTAAAAATCTCCAGACCATGACAGCACAGGACGCACAAAAACACATCGAAGATATAAAAGCTGAGATTTCTTGGCTTTTATTCCATAAACAGACTCTTATTCGTAAAATGGAGCTCCTGAAGCCCAAAATAGAATCACAGATCGTCAAACCTACCCGGATAACAAACCTGAGCCAATTATCCCAGAAAGATATCGAGGTAGATGTAATCCCGGCTAATCTGGCCTCAATGGAAGTCATTCAGGACCGGGAGGGTTATTATTATGCAATGGTGGATCTTGCAAACACGGAAGCCGCCATCCTCGCTAAAAAAGAGATGCTGACCTCTTACGTGTCCCATATCAAACAGGAACTTACAAAACGATCAAAACCCTGTACCGATGAAATGATCTATGAAGCTTTTCACAAAGCACATAAAATTAAAGACTGGACTACTGAAGAAGAAACTGCCTTTAAAAATATTTCTGAAAACCTCCTTAAAACACTAAATTCAGGAAAAGAGGCACGTATAGAACTTTATGAAACACTGCAAAACCTGCTCAGACAGCACGGGGTATGAAAAAGCTTAAATCAAAAAATGAGAATCTGGGTATATACCATCGCATATAACGAAGCTCCTTTTGTTAAAAACTTTCTTAGAGCCTATAAGGATGCTGAAAAAATCATTGTTTATGATAATTTCAGCACCGATAATACCGTTCAGCTGCTTAAAAAAAACAAAAGAGTAGAGATTCGTCCCCATGATTCAGGTAATGAGATCCGGGATGACATGTATCTTGATATAAAAAATAACTGCTGGAAAGAGGCACGGGGCAAAGCCGACTGGGTTATTATCGTGGATTTTGATGAAATATTCACGAGGGCAGTCAATACCGGCACCGGTAAGCTTAAATTTGACCTTGACTTGTCAGATGCTTATGATTTTCGCTTTCACCTCATTCAGCCATGCGGTTATAACATATTTCTTGAAGCAATGCCTCTCTATGAGAATATAAACCCACTGTCATACAATCTTAAAGGATGCTATGATACCTATTCCGAAAAACCATGCTGCTTCAGACCTGATAAAATCCGGGAGATAAATTTCTTCCCGGGATGTCATGAAGCAAAGCCCGAAGCTTTTAGAGGCCATGTTCATATTTTACGAGTACCACAATATAAGCTTCTGCATTTCAGGTATTGTAATCTGGAACTATATTTCCGGAAACTTAACCAGTACAGGAGAAGAATGTCTGACTACAACCTTATAAGCGGGCTTGGCGGACATTACATGTGGCCGGATGAGAAACATAACGAAATATATTTCAGGGGACTTATTGAATCAAAACCACTAATGGATATTGAAATACCTCAAAAATCATGAAAACAATTTTAGTGACCGGGTGCGCAGGTTTTATTGCCAGCCATCTTTGTGAAAGACTGCTTTGTTCAAATACAGTGGTCGGTATTGATAATTTTTCAATGGGATCCGTAGAAAATATGTCTGCATTTATCAAAAATCCTGATTTTACCTTTTATCAGGCAGATATAACCAATTACCGGCATTTCGGTGATATATTCAAAAACCACCACTTTGATACAATATTCCATCTGGCAGCAAACTCAGACCTGTCAAAAGGCAAACCTGATATTGATGCCAGAGATACTTTTGCCACAACCTATGCGGTGCTGGAGCAATGCCGGGAACACAGTATTAGAGAGCTTGTATTTGCCTCATCAAGTGCCATATATGGTGAAGTGAGAAGGTGGATTGATGAAGATTTTGGCCCGCTGTTCCCTGTCGGGCATTACGGGGCGGCAAAATTATCTTCCGAAGCATGGATTTCCTCTTTTTCTTCAATGTATAACTTTAAGGCTTGGATCTGTCGCTTCCCGAATGTAATCGGTGAACATGCCACCCATGGGGCTATTCTTGATTTTATAAACAAAATCCGCCGGGATCCTGAAGTTCTCGAGGTGCTGGGTGACGGCAACCAGACAAAACCGTACATGTATGTTAAAGAGGTCGTTGATGCCGTGATCTATATATGGGAGAACTCCGGGGACAGGATTAATTACTTCAATATAGCCGGCGAAGGTTCAACATCCGTCCGGCAGATTGCAGAAATGGTTGTCAGGGAAATGGGAACAAAAACAAAAATAACCTATCAAAAGAGTGATAGAGGCTGGCCCGGTGACGTACCTATATATAAATTTATTAATATTAAACTTAGCGAACTGGGCTGGTTTTCAAAACTAACCTCCGATCAGGCAGTTGAACTTGCAATAAGAAAAATACTGGGTTCGTGAAAATTTTGTTCATATATCCTGATTTAGTGACCGGCGGTTACAACTTCTGCCCGGCAATACATATATTATCGGCTGTTGTTAAAAAGGAAGGCTGTCAGGCAGATATGCTGCATGTTAATAATAACCACGGGATACCCCTTCAAAAGAATATCATTATCAGCCGCTCTGCAGGGTATGACCTTTTCGCCTTTACTTCAACATCATTTGACTACAAATATGCCAACCAGATAGCCGGCTGGCTCAAAGAAGCCTATCCTCATACCATGAAAATCCTCGGGGGCGCACATGCCACAACATCCCCGGAAGATTTTGAAAGCTCTAACTTCGATATATTCTGTGTCGGGGAAGGCGAACAGCCAATGATAGAACTTATAAATGCTTGGAAGAACCATAAAACGGACTGGGTAAATATAAAAAACCTCATAACAAGAGGTGGTGTTAACCCGCTACGTGGCTTTTTAAAAGACTTGGATTCACTGCCATTCAGGGATTTTGATATAACAGATACAGAAAAGATTCTGAAACTGAAAAAAGGCTGGATGAGTATTACCTTTTCAAGAGGATGCCCCTACGACTGTTCATTCTGCTTTAATCATCTTTATAAAAAAATGGAGATGGGGCCGGGTGATAAGATGTCAGATTACGTGCGTAGGCGATCACCGGAAAATACCGTCAGTGAATTAGAGTCGCTGGCAAAAAAATACACGATAAAATTTTTTAATACCGATGACGACCTGCTTGTTATAAGTAAAAAATGGCTCCGAAAATTTACAACACTATATACTGAAAGAATTTACAAGCCCTTCGGCATAAAATATATAATAAATGCCAGAGCTACCGATATAACCGATGAGACAGCCAGACTGCTCGCTTCTTCCGGGTGCCATGAAGTGAAAATAGGTGTCGAGACAGGTAATGAAACACTCAGGAAAACACTGCTTAATAAAAATATATCAAACGCAGCCTTGAAAAAAGCCTTTACCACTCTGCATAATTACGGTGTCAGAACAATAGCTTTTAACATGATGGGTATTCCCGGAGAGTCTTCTGAAACATTTTATGATACACTCAGGCTGATCATTAAATTAAAGCCCAACCTGATAAGAATGACATACCTCTACCCCTATAAACATACAAAAATATACGACTATTGTGTTGAAAAAGGACTTTTCAGGGATAAAAATGCCATTGATGATAACCGGGATACGGCCAGCCCTCTGATCTTTGAATGCCTTACGGATGAAGATCTGTTCCTTTATAAGTTCCTGTTCCCTTGGTATGTTAATATTTTGTGGTTTAACAGCGGCGAATACTGGTCAGCTGTATATAAATACAGAGTTTACTCTTTCAGCTATCTCTTAGGAAAGATCCCTGAGATCATAGAGATGGACCGTCAGTTGAGTAAAAATTGTAAAGTACCGCATTACAGGTATTTCGCTAATAATAATATTTATTTCGAGCTTAATGATAATATCAAGAACACCCTTCCGGATTAGCTTTGCCGGCGGCGGCAGTGATTTTCAAGAATACTACCGGCATGAACCCGGCGCAGTTGTCAGCTCTACGATTGACAAATATATGTTTTTGTCTATGCACCCGCTGTTTAACAGCAACGGATATCACCTGAAATATTCTAAAAACGAGATTGTTGACGATTTAAGCCAGATACAGCACCCTATCATACGAGAGGTCTTTTCGGATTATCTTATCTCCGGGGTGGATTTTAACTCAAGTTCAGACGTGCCTTCCGGCACCGGCCTTGGCTCATCTTCATCCTTCACAACCGGGCTTATAAACCTCTGCAATACCTATAAAAATATATACATCAAAAAAGAGAACATAGCGAAAGAGGCATGTGAGATAGAAATAGGCCGCTTACAGTCACCAATAGGGAAGCAGGACCAATACGCCGCAGCTGTCGGTGGACTTAATTTTATACAGTTTAACCCCGATGAATCAGTAAATATTGATAAAATACACTTGTCAGAAGATGTAAGAAAAAAACTTGAAAACTCATTGCTGCTTTTTTATACTGGGGATAATAGGGCCTCATCTTCAATATTATCAGAACAAAAAAACAATATAACTAAAAAATATTCCACACTTAAAAAAATGGTGACGCTTGCAGAAAATATGCGCGATGAGCTTAAAAATGACAGCATATTCAATTTTGGGAAGATACTACATGAAAGCTGGATATATAAGAAAGAACTTGCAGTCAATATAACAAACAGCTCGATAGACCATTTCTATGATACCGCCATGAATAACGGCGCGGAAGGGGGAAAATTACTTGGTGCAGGAGCATCCGGCTTCCTGTTATTCTTTGTGCCTTTGCACAGGCAGGAAAGGATAAGAAAGCTTCTGGGCCTTTATGAACTCCATTTTAAATTTGAATATTCAGGCACAACAATAATATATTGATGAAAAACTATTACAGTGACATTGCGGGGTGGTTCGATTATGCGGAGTTTTATGACTGTATGATCGGGCTTTTTGATAATGCAGTGTTTGTAGAGATAGGCGTGTGGAAGGGTAAATCTATAATGTATATGGCTCAAAAAATAAAAGAGTCAGGCAAAACTATTAAACTCTACGGGATAGATACCTTTGAAGGATTGCCCGTGGATTCCATGCCTCCGGGGAAAAATGAAATAAAGAGCAGCCTGTTTCAGATATACCTTCATAATATCAAACCCCTGAATAATTATATAAGTACAATAAAAGGCAACAGCCATGAGGTACATGAAATGTTTGCAGACAAAAGTATAGATTTCCTTTATATTGACGGGGACCATAGCTATCAAGGTATAAAAAAAGATATCGAACTCTGGTATCCGAAAGTCAAACCGGGAGGGATAATAGCGGGACATGACTTTATTGATGATTATAATATGGGTGTGGTGCAGGCTGTAAAAGAGTTTTTTACAGAGTATTTCCTTTGGGATTTACAGCTGAATAAGGTGTGGTACCACAAAAAAGCTTTGATATGAAAAATGTTCTTGTAACCGGTAGTTTCGATATGCTGCACTCGGGACATGTGACATTCCTTAAAACAGCCGCGCAATATGGCAATGTATATGTCGGGATAGGATCGGACAGCTCAATAGAGATACTGAAAAAAAGAAAAACAATAATACCGGAACAGGAACGACTGTATATGGTCAAAGCTATCCGCTATGTGACCGATGCTTGGATAAACGAAGGAGTGGGAAATATGGATTTTGATGCCTGCTTCTGGAAACATAATGTTATATTTGACATGCTTATCGTAAATGAAGAACAAAATTTTGAATTTAAAAGAGATTTTTGTAAACATTTCGGCATGGAATATATAGTTTTGCCACGGATACCGGAACACGGCATGACTACGCGTTCATCAACATTTATGCGAAAATACCATGACAAATGATTACTTTAATAAGCTGGTAAAGGCATTTTATAAAGTCAATCAGGATGATATTACCAGCCTGTCAAACCTGTTATATCCCTGTGACAGCGCAGTTTTTGTTTTTGGTAATGGAGGATCCGCCGCCACCGCTGCCCATTTTGTGCAAGATATGAATAAAACACTGGGATATAACTTCATATGCCTTAATGACAATATTCCTACCATGCTTGCTTATGGTAATGACTGTGGCTTTGATACAATATTCAGGCAGCAGCTTGAAAAACTTGCCAAACCAACAGATAAGGTGATAGGTATATCCTGCTCCGGAAACTCAAAAAATGTTATTGAAGCAATAAATTATGCCAATGCGCTCAGGTGTATAACGGTCGGCTTTACAGGTTTTGACGGCGGGGTATTGAAAGAACTGGTAAAATATAACATACATGTACCCTGTGATGATATGCAGATTTGCGAAGATATACACCTTATCATAACTCATATACTGCTTAAATTGAAAAATAAAGATCATGCCGGAACTGGATTATGAAAGAGGATTCTGGATAACCCTCAAAATGGCAAAAACACATATTGTTGACTGGAAGTTAAGTGAAGCTATTATCAAATACTTCAAAGATGTTAAAAATGTGGTTGATATAGGCTGTGGTAATGGTGCATATACAAAAAATTTCATAAGCCATGGAATTGATTGCACCGGGTATGACGGCAATCCCTATACACCACAGATAACCGGCGGCTTATGCTCTGTAAAGGATTTCTCGGAACCCGTGTATATAGGTGAATTTGACCTTGTGCTGTCATTAGAGGTAGGCGAACATATACCAAAAAAATACGAGACAAACTTTATTGAAAACCTTGTAAGAGCTTCAAAAAAACATATATGTCTCAGCTGGGCTGTTGAAGGACAGGGCGGCGGTGGACATTTTAACTGCAGAAATAATGACTACATAATAAAAAGAATGGAGAAAAAGGGCTTTTTGTATGACCAGAAAGCCTCCATGCACCTCCGTGAAAACAGCTCTGCAGATATACCGTGGTTTAAAAATACAATCATGGTCTTTTATAAAGCTGACACTGATAAACCTCATATCCTTGATGTTTTTAAAGGTTATGAATCAAACCTTGTCTCAGTTGTGCTGACAAGCTGCGGGAGATTCGACTGCCTGATGAAAACTATCGAATCATTCCGTAAATTCAATAAATTTCCGATTCATGAGTTTATTATCTGTGAAGATTCCGGGGATAAAAATATGCACGGCGCAGTGAAAGAGCTTTGCCCGGATGCTACACTCATATTGCATAAACAAAACGTAGGGCTTGTTGCAAATATTGACAGCGGCTATTCCCGGGTAAAAACACCATTCGTATTTCATATGGAGGATGACTGGGAATTCTACCGTGGCGGATTTATCGAAAAATCACTCGAAATACTGTTTATCTACCCACATATAATGCAGGTATGGATCCGTGACCTGAAAGATACTAACGGACACCCGGTTGAAGAAAAAAAATATAAAGCAGGTAGTGCTAATTTCTTTTTACTCGAAACAAATGTAATGGGCGCATGGCACGGCTTTTCATGGAACCCCGGTTTGAGAAGAATGTCAGATTATAAACTGGTCGGACCATTTAATAAAATAATGCCACATCTCAAGGCCGGGGAAAGAGAAATGTATATAGGAATCGAATTTTACAGGCTTGGCTTCCGTGCAGCAATACTACTGGAAGGATGTTGCATTCATATCGGCTATACACCTAAAAATTACAGTCTGTTATGATAAAAATTGAAGTACACTCCCTGCTCTGCAACGAGGCTCCTATGATACCTTATTTCGTGCTGCACTACAGCCAGTTTGCAGATATATATTTCTATGAGAGCAACTCATCGGACGGGTCCCCGGAAATAGCAAGGATACTCGGCGCAAAAGTTATCCCATTCCCCTGTGATTACAAAATCAATGAGATAAATTTTCTGCTAATGAAAAATAACTGCTGGAAAAACAGTAAGGCGGACTGGGTTATTATTTGTGATGCCGATGAGTTTGTCTATCACCCGGATATTATTAATATACTTTTAAAAACCAAATACACAATCTTCCACCCGAAAGAATGGCGCATGATATCACGTGAGCTGCCTACTACACACGGTCAGATTTATGATGAAATAAAATACGGGTTCCCCGGTGAATCAGGTTATGGCAAGATGAACCTTTTCCGCCCGGACCAGATAACAGAAATGAACTACGAAGCCGGTTGCCATAGCTGCCACCCCACTGGAAATGTAAAACTTGCCCCAAAAACAGATATCAAAACATTGCATTTTCATGAAGTCGGAATGGAATACCGCATACTAAGAAATAAATATCTCAATGAACGCCTGAGCGATGTGAACAGGCAAATGGGATGGGGAATACATGTCACATGGCCTGAAGAAAAAATAAAAGCCGATTTTGAAAAAAATATGAAGAAAGCTGTCAGGGTAATTGACTAATAACCGGCCCTTTTAACCAGCTTCCAGAGTATTTCCGTGCCGGATATCTTAGCACCCTTCATCCTTATGCCGTTTTTTAAGCGGTTCGAATCCGTGATAACAGGATAAACGGCAGTCTTAATATCAATAAGCGGGTACACAACATAAAAATACTTATTTTCTACTGACCTCCGCGATTCTTCCGGCGTTAACAGCCATTCATTATCCCTCTCATATGGGAAAGCTTCTGCCATCCTTATCTCAGTCTTTGCATTACCATAAATCTTTACAAGTATCTCCGCCAGATCGGATATTTGAAAACAATCCATCTTTGGTACAAATATTTCACCCCTGTCACTCATCGCCATCGCCCTGAAAGTAGCTTTTACAGCATCCTCTACAGTGATAAAAAAACGTCTCATATTACCACCTGTCACATAGATATAATTCCGCTCTTTTATCTGCCTGATCCAAAGAGGTACCACACTGCCACTTGAACCAAAAATATTCCCGGAGCGGATGCTTATAAAATCAGTATCTAACGTCTGGTTGTTCGCTTCCGTTATCAAACCTTCAGCAACAGCCTTTGTCTTCCCATAAAAGCAATTCGCATAACAGGCTTTGTCACTTGAAATATTTACACAAACCTCAACCTTTTTATCAATACAGGCATTGATTACATTCTGTGTGCCGTAAATATTAGTTTCTACTGCTTCCCGTGGCTGGTTCTCACAGACAGTAACATGTTTTAATGCCGCTGTGTGAAATACATACTGAATATTCCAGCATGATTCCTTAATTGAATTAGCATCTCGCACATCACCAATGATATAAATAATATTTGGATTGTATCCAAATTTATTTCGCATTTCAACCTGAGCTGCCTCATTCCTTGAAAATATTTTTATTTCTTTGGCACCTTTTTTAAGAAGCTGCCGGGCTAATTCCTGTCCCCATGTGCCGGTACCGCCGGTGATTAGAACATTTTTGTTTTTAAACATGTCTTTATTTTTTATATAACTCCTCAACATAACCATCCCGAAGCCAGAAAGGATACCTGTAAACAAGCTTTTTCCCTCCCCGGTAAATAATATCAATAACCCTGAAATCATTCATCTCATGATTAATGCTTAAAAGCAACGGGGAGCAATCGTCCCCGATATATCTTATTGCATCCCCCTTGTTCATCTCCGTCATCCCGTCCATGTTAACCATTATGGCAAACCTGTTTTTGGGAATGCCTTCAAAATCATTCACATGTAATATTTTCAGGCAATTTCTGTAACCCGGCGACAAAGGATCCTCTGCACTGTTGGAAAAAATAATCTCCCGCTCAGGCAGGTTCCTTGCCAGAAAATATGCCTGACAGGCATTGGCATTTGCAAGATCAATAGCTGTATAATCTTTATAGCCTGCCTTACTGAGATAATAACCGAGTATTCCTAAACCTGCACCTACCTCAATAATTGCACTATCCCGGGCTGGGCATAATTCCATGATCCGCTTTAATACCCACATGTAATAAACTATTCGGGTGGTTATTATTCCCCGGTCCGTCCTGACAATATCCTTGCCCCCCACAAATTGCGGCAGGTGTATCTTAAAACCTGTCTCCTTCTCTATCTCTGTTAATAATTCTGAATCGGTAAGCTTTATACTGTTAACTACCGGCTGATGATGATAGCCACCTTCAGGGTTCTGCAACCCCCTGACACCAACCGCAACAGCTAACCTGAAAAGCGTATCAGATATGATCACCGGATCCATATCCCTGTTATCGGTAAAACCGAAAAATCCCGTTACCAAGGTATTACCGGCCATATTCTCAAGGTTTTCCCTGTTTAAACCAACCTTGCGCTGGTATTCATAACAAGTATCCCAGATGGCACTTCTTTTTTCAATGAAAATATTACGGCTGTAAACTACAAGAATCTTTGCCAGAATGTAGTCTATATAATCTTCATCTTCCATTATACCACATATGAAATGCCAATTAATAAAAAGATAAACTTGAGCATCGCCAGAAAATGTTCCTTTGGAAATTTTGTCAGCCTGAAAAACCAGCCCCATAACTTATCATAAACCTTCGAGCTGCCAACGTAAAATAGAGGAAGCCTTCTCATTAAGTTGTAAACGGCATCAAAGAGCGCAAACCGCAGAAAAAGGAAACCAAGTAATACCTTCCAGAATGGTATTACGGGCAAATGAAGATTATACTGCCCTGATAACCATAACAGTGCCATCACAGTCACAACAGCCTTGTAAAAGAACTCGATAAGACCTGAAATAGTCTTTTTACCCTCATCGTATAAAGCTTCATAAACAGCTTCACTGATAATCAAAAACAGACATATAAGCAGTAACATAACTTTACCTCCTTATTTATAATCATTCTAAATTATCTTGATGTCCGGGAACATAATAATGAATTTGCCGCTGTAATCGTTTTTCAGCGAATTAATGATATATTCCCTGAAATTATGCGCCAGAATAAGAATAAAGTCCGGCTTTGTCTTTTTAAGAATCTTCCTGTCAACAATCTCTATCCCGGTACCGGGAATAAACTTACCCTGCTTTAATGGCGTATCATCAATGATGTAAGGAATAGTCTCATAGTCAATCCCTACACTATTGAGAAAAACACACCCTTTCGCTGCAGCCCCGAAACCAAAGATAATTTTTTTCTCGCTCTTTATCTTCTCTATGAATTTCCGGAATTCCTGTATCTTCCACTGTGCCCGGCTGCCCCAGCGCAGACAGGCATCCGCTGTAAGCTCTTTTTCGAGATTAAGAAAACTGTCAACGGAATAGTCCGGCTTCCGTGGATATGAATTTTTTACACTCAGCACCCTCAGTGTACCCGCATGAATATTATGGTAGCTTACATTTATAACCTTCATCCCTTCCTGCCCCAAAAGATCAACAATATTACTTAGAAGGTAATAAAATACATGTTCATGGTATACCTGATCATAATTATCATTAAACATCGTTGTCAGCCAATAGGGGAATTCAAGGCACCATACACCGTTCTTTGCAAGGTTTTTATATATCCCTTTTACAAAAGAGCGTATCGGCCATGTATGCTGAAACACATTCGTTGACGTGATAAGAGTTGCCTTTGCATTTGGCAGCTCAAAATTCTCATCAAAAAACTTATTTATGTAATGTATCCCTGCCTTCTTGTTTATATCTATAAATGACCTGCTGGCATCCACGTTCACATAATCCATCTCCGGGTTTTTTGCCTTGAACTGCAGTAACAGGCTGCCATCATTGCCCCCTATATCCATAACAAGGTCCAACGGCAAAAACTTCATAAAATTATCAAGGTAATCATACATCCCGTCACAATGTACCAGAAAGGGCTTGTTAACCCCGGACTGGTAGGTATAATTCAAAAAAAGATTTTCTTTATCAATAATCTCTGTTAAACAGGTCAGCCGGCTTTTCGGGAATATCTGTATCGCCAGCGGGAACCGCTCACAGTTAAGCGACTCATCGCGTGTTCTGCAGAGATTATTCACCAGCGGCACATTACCAAGATCAAAAAATTCAACCGGATCCTTTTCACCTGTTATCGGGCATATGTAAATATAATCCCTGCTTTTTGACCTGTAAAGAGGACGATAAAAAAAATTCTGCGGCGCACGATAAAGCTTTTCAAACTTTTCACAATGATTAACCATCTCCGCGGCAGCTTCAAAAGCAGCTTTGTTCTCTTTGTATTTTGACAGGTCATGACGCTGGTGAATAGCAAACGGATTATCAATAATCTTCGTTACCATCTTCTTCTTCTTCAGCCTGCCGCGAAATTCAACATCACTATAAGCAAACATCATCGAATACCTCTCATCAAAACCGTGCATGTCCTCGAGGTCTTTCCTTGTAATCGCACTTATCAGATGACAACCGGCAGGACGATAAACTGAATGATTATACCAGCATGTATCACCATCATATATTTCTTCTTTGCTTGCCTTGAAACTGCCAACATGCTTTTTAATCGCCTCCCCGGAATATAAACCTTTTGAAATACAGTTTTTTATCAGGCTGTCCGTGTCATGCTGGTCCATTGAATACAGGGCATAACTTAAAAATATACCATCCCTGAGATTTTTTAAGGCATGACCGATGATATCCCCTACATGAATATTCTCCGGGTTCTGAATAATGACAATATCACCGGTGATGAATGAAAAACCAATATTAAAAACAATACCGTCCCATAACCAGTTCTTATCCTCCGCTGTGATAGGAATAATCACGACCGGTATTTTAAAGAGATCCGGCACATCAAGCACACTCTCCGACTTCTTGCTGTTATCATCCACCACAATAACCTCAATATCCCTGTTCTTATTGTAATACTCTATAGTTTTCAGAGTATTCACCAATAGCTTCCGGCGATTGTAATTCGCCATAACAACGGATATCTTTGCCATAACTAATTATGAATAAATAAAGGCTTTGGTACATGAACGGTCCTTAATCCCCATTCATGACATTTTGCGGCACATTCCTCCGCAAACATCCCATCAGCCGCAAATTCGTTTATATGCTGAAAACCTACCTCCTTTGCCACTTGGATATCTGTAATAAAAGCACCCATGTCAATGTGATTGACCTTTAATTCACCCGGTAAAAGAGAATATCTTATATGGCTGTGAACCATATCGCAATATACCATCCCCACATCATCTTTCGCTTCATCCATCATGAATTCAATGAAATGCGGAACATAATAACTGTCATCGGCGGAGAATAATAAAAATTCACCCTGCTTCGGGTCCGATCTCTCAACCATCATCTGACGATTAGGAAAACCGTAATGCCCGTTTATTTTCTCTGTCTCGATAAATGAAATACGGGGATCCGTATATCCCGTGATGATATTTTTAACCCCGCCGGGTGCCGCGCCGTCATGAACAATCGTCATGTTCCAGTAAGGATAAGACTGCAAAATAAAACAGTCTATAAGCATCCGTAAAGGCATTACCCTGTTAAATGCCAGAACTATGATATGTAACTTCTTATTCATTTTTTGCTAATTATGAACAAATAATACTTTTGGTATATGAATAACCCTTAACCGCTTGTTTTTACAGGCTGCATCACATTCCTCAGCAAACAAACCATCGGCATGCGGCTCATTATGAATAAAACCTACCTCCTGCGCCAGAGATAGCCTTACGACAAAAGCACCCATATCAATGTGATTGAGCTTAGGCAGGGCATTTACAACATCCCATTCGAACCTGTGATGCAGAAAATCACAGTAGACCATGCCTACCTTCTGCCTACTGTTAACAACCTCCCTGAAAACATACTCCACAAACCCCGGGACATAATAATTGTCATCATTGGTGATCAGCACAAAATCATCAGTATCACCCTCAAGCATCCGGAGCATAGCCCGGCGATTAGCATGACCATAATCACCCGGCTGCTTTTCAGTATCAAACCAGCAGATACGCTTATCATTATCGTATAACTTCATCGTGTCCTGCACATCCTCTGGTGCCGGGCCGTCATGAACCATGGTAAGTATCCAGTGTGGATTGATCTGCATCACAAAAGAATCAATAAGACCGCGTAATGCTATTGACCTTTTATATGCAATAACAATGACATATAATTTCATGAGAGGTTTTGTTTTATGCCTATTCCTTCGCCTTTTCCAGCAAGGCCCGATTAACCTTTATACTGTAATAGAGATTTACCAGTGAAAGGCCAATAAATGCGACTATCCCTATCTTGACAAGGGTGAGCATAACAGGCTTATCATTAAAAAGCGTTTGCATAATATTTGTTTTAAATCCAAATTTTGAAAAACCCGTACACCGGGAGCTTGTTACCATTCTTATCTTCCCATGTCACAAGCGAGTTAACGCCATCCTTACCATGGACTACCAGCTCACCTTCAGGAATTACAGACCTCCCGACAGTCTGTATGTGACCTCTCCCTCCGCCGGAATCCCTTATAATCTTCTCCGCTGCCGCCAGATCGGTTATTGTCACCCGCTTACTGACCGGTTTTATATCAGGCTGCCCCTTTTTATCAGCTTGCCTCTCGGTTCCTTTTGCCAGAGCTTTGCCGTCAGCTTCCTGCCCGGGAATATCCGGCTTCTTGGTGAAATCAACATCATTGCTCGCATGAGCCGCCTGAGCAGCCTTGAACTCTGCCAGCATCTCTTTTGCCTTCTGCTGCTGCTGCTTGTAAGGCATATCGGGATTCTGTGCCTTTACTACTTTTAACATCGAATTGTAATCCATAATATAAGGTTTTAATTTTAAAAATCAAAGTTACAAAATTATCTGATAAGCAAATCAGATTTTACCTTTCTAAAAAACTTCCTTTTCCTTCCCGGGACAATAAATATCAACCCGGCAATTACTATCAGTGGTGAAATATACCAGTTAAAAAGATGTCTTAATGGATTAACTTCACGCTTGGCAATTAATAAAGTATATAGAGCAACCGCAAAGATAATGCTTATATATAAAAATATTAGTATCTGAAAAATGAGACTCATTTTTTCATTTTAAAATTGCATAACCTCCAATTACAATCACAGCCCCTTTGTAAGTCCAGTTCCAGAATTTCTTTCTTTTCAGCTGCTTCTGCTTGAGTTTTAACTGCTCGCTGCGGATCGTTATTTGCTCATCACAAGTTTTAAGACTGTTATTAAGATTTTCAACCTGCTTTAAGAGATTTTTTTCCGATAACTGGTATTTTTTATTCAGATCATTATATGTATTCAGCAAACCGGACTGTAACTCGTATTCAACCTGAAGCCGCGGGTAAGATACGGCCGTGGAATAAATCTGCCGTATCTGGCTGCCGCTGAAAGGATATAACAAAGGTTCATACCCCGGTATGGGGTAAATAGGCTGTAAACGCAAATAAACAGTGTCATTTGAAATATTCTTGTTAAGCAGCGAATCTATCTGCCTCCTGTGCTTTTTTTTGACATACTCAAGCTCTTTCTCTTTTACCACCTTAACAGCCAGTACCGAATCCCGCTCCTTTACAATACCATCATAACCTTTTTTTAACTTCTCCGCCTCAGCCTTGTAAGAATCCCGGTCCTTCTGCAGCTCATCAAACATAAAATCTTTCTTTGCAAGCTCCGAAGCAAGCCTTATAATGGCCCTCTCTCTCGAAATACCGTAGAAAATAACTACCGCAACAATCAATAATAAAATAAAATATAGGAGGTTCTTTTTTACAAAATCCAATATCCTCTGTTTCATGATTTAAGGTTTTGAATGCAAGTTAAATTTTTGATTCCAGATAACCAAATTTATTTTTAAGGGTTAACAAGCTGCACCTTCTCCCCCGTAATCGCTTCCTCACAATCCATGTGTACCCATGGTACCCCTTTCTCAAGACGTATCGGATATGGTATCAGTCCGCTGTTATTTATCAACCACTGCCTCACTTCTTCCGCAGTACGCCCCTGTATATCAAAATCATCACCTTTGCCAAGGAAGTGAGGCGAAACATAAATGATTCCTTTATTTGTCTTTTCAAGATTAAGACTGCATAAATTACACCTTAACCCTCTCTGACTGAATAGCTGGGTCGGAGCGGCCGGCACTTCCGATGCTATAATCGGCTGGTTGGACGTTACCTTTTCCATGATAAACCTGACAAAATCAGAATTCACATATTGTGGCTCATGCCAGTTGTTAATAAAAACTGGACCAAGTTTACCCCTCACCCAGTCAAGCAAAATAAGCTGCTTCTGGTCACGAAACTGCCATGCCATTTCCCCGAACCTGTAAAAAACATGCGGGCAAACGAGTTCATAAAGATCAAACCAATCGGGTTTTTGTATCATTTTTATTTATTTTTTAGTGTCTGTTTTTACTGTGTCCCCCATGAAATCTTTCGGCCAGAATCTCACACCTGCACCATCGGGAACATTTAACATCTGACCTCTGCTGTCAGTTACCACAGGACTTCCTAAATCCTCTATTCTTTTGCCCAAAGAATTATTTTTTTTGCTATTAATAACCCCAAAATAAATCGCAATAGCCAATCCAATCATAGTAAGTATCCTGTACCACATATCCCTTTTCCGGGTTTGTTTTAGCTCTTTAGCAATTATAATCCTCGCCTCAAATTCCTTCCTCCCCTTTTCTTCTCCAGCATGTTTTGATTGAAATTCGATAAGATTTGAAATAACACTTGTATGAGATGCCACCGCACCAGCCAGATAATTAATTTTTTCTTCCAGTCTGGGTACTGTTTTTGCTAACCCTGAACTACCGTAGACTTCTGTACTTACTTTATCAAGAACAGCGGTGATTTCACCAATAGTCTTTTCATGTTTACAAATATGCTCATCCATTACTTTATCTTCTTCTTAGCGAGAATAGAATCCATTTGTTTTCTGAGTCGTTCCTGTTCCTTAAAATATACAGTATCAGGACGAAACTTAAATACCTGTTGAGATACAATCTTTCTTCTTATTGTGTCCTGCTTAATAGTGATCTGTTTGGCAGTCTGCGTCTTTTCAAGATTCTGCCCGTAACAAATACCGCTAATCAGAATCAATCCTGATATGCTCAGAATACGTGCCATGATCTTTTGCATTAATTTCAAATTTAGCATCCACTTCTTTGAATTTTTCCATGAAATTTTCGTCATTTTCAATAGCTGTCTCTATCATTACTCTCAGGACAGCATCTCTTTCTGATTTATCCATAAAGTAAATGACAACAGATATAAGCATACCAAGCAGAGTAAGGACTGCAGTTATATCCCTTACTCTGGTAAAAAAATCTTTTTTATTAACCGCCATTGCCGTTTTTCTTATTCTGGTAAATCTTCATCAGAAACTCTGAAGTGATAGCACCTACACAGAAAAGTATTAACCCTCCAACAATGAATAATACTTCCTGATCAATAGTTTTTCCTTCAAGTGATCCTTTTACAATCATCCAAAGGAAAAACAAACAGATAAATAATGTAAATCTTTTTGAACTCGGCGTTCCTGCCTGATCTTCAAAAATACCTGCAAACCATTTAATAATTGCTTTCATGTTATTCTATTTTTAATTACCTAAATTTTTATTCGTTTACCGTTTATCTTGGCTATTTTACCTCCTGAATTACCGCTTGATGATGCACTTGTCGTAACTGGTATGTCATCTCCATAACTCGTTCCTACACTGTTTGTAGCATAAGCCCTTAAATGATATGTGGTACTCCTGACAAGACCTGTTATTGTCAATGTAAAACTACCCTCACCAGAACCGCTTGTTGCTACATTATCTCCCAGATCAGGATTTGCCCCTGTACTCCAACAGATACCCCTTGCCGTTACCGCTGCACCTCCGTCATTAGTAACTGTCCCTCCCGTATTCACCTGAATGACATTTTTCCAGTAATTAGTATTTGTTGATACAAATGGTGTAGTTGCACCACCCTCTAAATCATATTCGGCATATCCCATATCAGGAGCATCACCTGAATAAGGCAATCCAACATCAACACCGGCATCTATTAAATCAGAAGAAGCAGCCAGTGTTAGCAGCGTAATGACAGGTAAAGAACCATCTGATTGCCTTGCACCATATATTTGCGTTAAAACAAGACTTACAAAATCTGCACCTGTAACTGTTACTGCCGAATTATATTCCCATCCCGGCCAACTTGGATCACCCGTCAATTGTGTCGCAACCCATGTGTTATTTGATTCTGTATAAATTGATGGCCTGTAAATACCGCATTGCTCGTAATTTGAACTGCTATTATTATATGCTAAATTATTTCGCATAAATGTGTTTCTTGCCACTCCTCCATGAATTGAAGGGTTAAATACGTCAAAAAATCCTGAATAATTACTGTATGATGTATTGTTGTATAATATAGGATTTGCCTGTGAATCCCCGGCATCTTCTGTCTCGAGATTCAGATAGAATCCATAACCTTCACAATCGGCTGCTATACAATTTCTGAACGAGGCAAATACAAAGCCGGGAGTAAAATGACCTGCCTGATCATCTCCTATCCCCGCGGTCTTAAATCCGTTACCCTCAATGGCTCCAAGACCAATATATTTATTGGTACTCATAGCCCAGCAATTCTCAAAATGTCTTTCTCCCGCTCCTGACGGGTCAAAACCATCATCAGAATAATTCCATGCCCTGCACCCTTCCCATTTAAAATACCCATCAATATAATTCCCAATCTTCCAGCCATCACCGGATGAAAGGGTCATACTATCACAGACATTATATGTATCACAGTTAATCCAGTAAGTTGAATCATTTGCAAAGGGAGCGTCTGGCCCATCCCAAGTATTCCATGCTCCTGATTCAAAATAAAATCCCCTGCCGGTAATATCGTGAGTGGTACAATTCTCAAAGACTATTGAAGCAGATGTAGTTCCACCGATTCCCTGTGCCCTTACTGCACTAACATCTCTTTGCCATGCGTTTCTTACCATAATCCCTTTTATGTGCCAATATTGGGCATATTCAACACCAAACGCTGAATAATTCGTGGCATACTGTGTAGTTGCATTATTACAGTCAAGAATTGCCGGATTGCCAGCAGTATAGTCAGCAGGATATGTGCCAAAAAAAGACCTGCTGTTCACCCCTCCCCCATTTTCTCCATGATTAGTAGTAGGATTGATAACAACCCACGGATCAACGCCGGATAAATAGTAGACACCTCCTCTTACAAAAATAGTATCTCCTGATGCCATATTATCAATAGCATGTTGCCATGTCAACCACGGTGTATTGATATTCTGAGCCTGCACCGTTGTACGACTGTCATCACCATTCGTGGCAACATAATATGTCGTAGCACTAATTGAGACACTGACGAAGAATAGTAATATTATAAATAGATTTCTCATTGTAGTTTTATTGAAACGTTATCAAGACTTCCTGCCGAAGCATCAGTGACAGCTTTAAATCTTATACCACCAACAGTCATTCCCACCGGAGTGGTAAACTCCAATGATTTATGACCAACCGTATAATTAGCATAATCAAACCACTGATCAGTCAGATTACCATTTCCTATTTCCATATTGATAGTCCCTACACTGACATCGAACTCCAATATATAAGTTGTATTGGCTATCAGATCAGTAATCATATCTTCGCCAATCTGCCATAGACTGACATAATCATTCAGATCATTATAATTGGCTGTTCCACCTGAAATAGTCCACCCCGGTGTTACTACCGACCAATCAGTAGCATCTGCAAAAACTCCATTAGATATTTGCTCAGGATTCCCGCCTCCAGTGGTAATTCGTGCCTTATGAAAAGAATTTGCCCTTTTAATTAACTGTCCCTGTAAAGAAACTGACAGCAAAATTAATGAAAGAAAAATAATCAGTTTTTTCATTAGTATGTAGGTTTTTTATAACCACTCAATGTAATACTCAAAAATGTAGGTTTATTATTTGCGGATGCTCCTGAAAATACACACCATACAAAAACATTTGGTGGAATAGTATGATGTGAAAATGATACATCTGATGTACCTGTTGTCATACTTGTTATTGCAAGTGCCGAAGAATTGAGATTAACGGCCGAACCACTTAACATTGTTGAATGCCAACTTATCTGAACCGATATAGTTTCTGTACCCGTGCCTTCTTTCAATATTCCCATTAATTGAGATATATATAAAGTATCGCTTCCTTCATTGTAAAATGTTCCGGCAAGCGCACCATTATTAAAACAAGCCGTATCAGCAATCAACCCTCCTCCTGCACCGAATGTCACCAATGGAATGGTATCTGCCAAATAAGGCACAACAGCAGCAATGTTAATGGTATCATCTAACTGAGTTTGAATATTACTTGCGGTACCGTTCAGATAACCAAGTTCTGTGGCACTGACAGAACCTATACCTGTAGTTGATGGCAATGTCCATGTACCATACCCGGTTATTAAACTATTAGTCCCGCCAATATTAATGACATTTATCGGAGTTGCATGAGTGCCAATACTTATTGTTTTCACTCCTGTGCTTGCGCCTACATCTATTGCCATGATACCGGAACCGCCAAAAGTGACTGTTCCTGTACTTGTACCGGAATTAATGTTGGTTGCAAAATTACTACTGACATTTAAATTAACTATACCGCCGGTCGTTGCATAAGTACCTGTAAATACCGGATTCAGTTTACGGGCATATTTTGAAAGCATAGCTGCTGTATCTGATATGGGTAACTTACCTACCCCACCACCAACAGAACGAGCATATGCTTTAGTTGCAGCCGTATCAGTATCTATTTTAAGCAATGGACTTGTACCATTCAACCATAACATAGGTGCTGCCTTTCTTATCTCAATGTTTTTATTAGTAACTTGAGAAAATAATCCAATTGAAAAAAGGATTAAGAAAGATGTTAAAAGTAATTTTTTCATAGTTTTATAATCTGTTTATTATAATTAAACGTAACATGATCAACTGATGCATCATCAACAGTTATATTTAGTCTTATATTAACTCCTGATATATCTGCTGTCATTGGCGTACTTGGATTATCTATTCCAAGATCGTCGCCAAGTGATACGTGCAGCACTTCTGCTGTTGCTACTTTGCTCAGGATACTTATCTTTCCCGCTCCATAGAGCAACCCTCTTGATGCGCAATAATAAACTACCACTCCTGCATCAGTAATTTTATTTCCTACAGTAATGTTTGCTACTGCATCATCCGGTAAATCTACATGTATTGTTGCCATATCACATAGTTAAAAATAATATGATCTACTGAACTATCATCAACAGTAATGTTTATTCTTAAATCATCTCCATCCACATCTCCAGCAACAGTCAATCCTACATCATCGCCAAACCAGGTATGCAGAACTTCAACTATCACTCCGTTAAGTGCTGTTATCTCTCCCTGTTGGTATAATGAACCTCTTATTGCAACATAATCAATAAAGACCGCACCGTCAGTAACTTCATTGCCGATGACAATATTTGTTGTAGCATTCATGACAAGATAACGTATGCCATTCCATGTGTGATAGTAACTAACACCCGACGGAGAAGAAATTCCCTGCGCCGATACAGGTATTTTTGCATTAGCGGATATGGCAACCCTGCCAATCATAACTATTTCTTTTTATTAAGGAGCATTTGCTATTAAGTAATTCCAGTCTGCCATGTCTGAACATATATCTGCCTGTTGTGTCTGATTCACAAGTCCTGACGCAACAATCCAGTCATTTTCATCAAGCGGTACATCCTTCACTATATGTATTGCATACCGATCAGGCACGTCATTTATAAAAGTAACGTCTTCCAGAGTAACATTCAGTGGATCCCCCGCATATTTAAAAATAATAATATTTGTTTTTTTGTTAACTCCATCATAATTCTTAATTTCCAACGTTGAATTTCTTACTTCCAGTTCTCCTCTTGCACTCATTATCGTTGCATAACTGATAGTATTCTGATTAGCATTTTCAATTATATAACTATCTGTTATTACAATCTTAGGACTTACAGCCTGATGTACTACCAATGCACAACCCATAGTAAAATATGATCCACTGTGACCGGAAAATTCTAAGACAGAACCATTAATGATATTTACCTCATTTCCCGTCCCTGCATCTTCATAAATATGAAGTCCGTTTATATCATCATCCGCATCAAAATATACATTACAATCTTCATAAATCACTTTTGCGCCAGTTATAGCAACTCCAAGAGTTGTCCACCAACGACCAGTTGTATTCATATTCTTGTAATGACAGATTATTCCACTACTTATATTATAGGCCATGGCAACACTAATACCGGGCAAACCCTGAAAAGTTAATGTTTTAGTTACCCATACATTTAATTCATAATATATTTCCCCGTCGATACGCAAAGTATTTCCTGCAAAGGCCCTTGTTATTGCTGCACCTATCGTAGTAAAGTTCTTATCTGCACCCACTGTAATTGTAAAATCAGCAGCAGAATAATTATTAAAATTAGCATTAATATGGTCTATGTAATTTCTCCCGCTTATTCCTGCAACAATGTTATAAGTTGTAGGTGCACTATATGTCTCTCCCCTTACATTCTGAAAATTAGTTTCAACAACACTGATATTGGAATCGCCTGCAATCGTAGTGATGGCTGTCGTTTGATATTTTATCTCAGCAAAGTTATCATTCATTGCTGTAATAAACTGCGCAGGTGTCATACCTTCTACTATCGTTGTCATAATGCTGCTATATAGTTAGTGTCTATAATGCCGGACATAGTTATAAATTCAGCTCTTGTTATATAAGCACCGACAAACCAAAACTCTATTTCCTCAGTAGTTGGAGCAAAAAAAGCAGCTACGCTCTGATTATTAAGAGCCAATAAATAAAAATGATCATTACCTACTGAAAAAGAAGTTGCAATATAAGCAACATCAGCATCAGCATTCCTGTAATTATGCACATTCAGCGCATCCTGTCTTGCAATCCCGTTATAGCCTATCTGCTGAATTGGACCTGCTGCTCCAGCAAAAATCTCATTGACACAATTATAGCCGGATGCTGCAACTTTGCCAATGGTCGTTCTGTAACCATTCGCCGTATCCCTCACTCCATGAAGTTCCGTACCACCAATCGTCCCGCTTATCTTAAAACCGAATGAAGCACTGTTCTGCGTATAATGAACACCTTGAGTAAAATCGAAGTTCATATCCAGATACGTCGTTGTTCCATTTGAATGATATCCGACATCTTCCGTATAGGTCAGAGTACCCACACCCCCTTTAGTCAAGTTATGAGCATCTTTTATCCAGTTCATCTTAGTAGAAGCAAGGCCGGAACCTCTTGTCAAACCGAATCCATCAAAACGGGTATCGAACAATCCTGCGGCTTTAAGAGCAACAATAGTATTATTTATTGCTGTTTTTCTTGCATCCGTCTGTGGCTCTCCAACAGCAGCCATGTTTGCAAATAATTCAGCGGCACGAGCATCATAGACTGATTCCGGAGTCCAGACACTCTGTCCTGTGCCTCTGTTAGCTTTTCCATTACCATGTGAAAGAACATTATTCCACCAGACAGAAAGATCGAAAGAATCTCTCATTGCATTAGTAACGGATGAAGCTGGTTTTAAAATCCCGATCCAAAGAATAGTATAAGGAGCGACATTCAAATATTTAACAAGTATCCTCGGAAAATCATACCCTATTAATCTATTCCCATCACAGATACTTTCGCTTGCATCTGTTTTCCAAAAACAATAATCTGAATCGGCTGTTCTGTAAGTTGCATTATCAGGAGTACGATATCGGGCATTTAACCCGCTGCCTGTTACTGTAAGATAATCCGTCGCTCCTGTTACCTGATTAGGCAACTGACCTCCCGATACTTTGTTTAAAATATCTGTATTATCTGAAGCAAAAAATAAAAACAAGTCTGAATGAGCCCAGTGTGAACTCCAATTAACAGCCGACGGAGAAGAAATTTTCTCCGCCGATACAGGTATTTTTGCATTAGCGGATATCGAAGCCCTGCCGATCACAATTACGTATAATAAATGGCTGTAACATCCAATGACCCTGTTTCCGGAGCCATAATAATGAAAGGGCCACAGGCTTTACCTTCCTGCTTACCTATGGCTAATGGAATACCGGTTGGCCAAGGTGCAATAGCAGCATCATCATCCTGCACACGGAACCCGTCACTGCCATTATCAATGACAAGTAACGAATCAAAGGTTTCAAAAGTATACTGTGATGTGATCTGTTTAACTTTGGGTGCTTTTTTATCTCTGTCTGACATGGTAATGTTATTTAATTAATATTTCCTGCACTTCTTTATCAGGTATAATCCTCCATACCTTATTATCAGGCACGGAATAGGTACCTATCTCAATTTTACCGGTTGCCTCACGGTAAATAATCAATCTCAGATCACCCGGCTCACATTGAAACTTCTTTGCCTCATGAACAAAGATCAGTTCAATGAACGCCTTAACTTTATCAACATAAGTGTCACTACTGGTAAGAATCTTTAACCAATTCATGCTTATAGAGGTTTTAATTTATAAACACAAATTTATAAAAAATTACTTAACCCATGGTACATATTTCCGGATGTAAACATCCGGCACCAAAAATAAAGCTGCAATGACTACTAATCCTGCAATAATAATTACCTTCTTATTCCTTTCAATCCATGTTTTTTCCTCTGTTGCCATGATTTTATTATTTTGATTTATTTAATGCTTCACTTTTTTTACTCATCACCTTAACGATTATAGCAGCAACCACAAATGCTATTATAATCTCCTTGATGCTCACCGCACCCGCATGACTGCCTTTTGCTGCTATTATTGCCATAGCCTACTGTATTTGCGATGCCGGTACTATCACGGAATTCGGTGAATAATTCGGGTTTGCCAGAATCTTGATAATAGTATATGTATTATCTGCATTCTTCACAACCTCTACCTTATCCCCCGTACCCAACATGTAATTACCTACCATGACATTCGGACCAAAGTAAATTGCTAACCTTGATGCAGGTATAACATCCGCACTGCCGTTAACGGCAGTGACAGGCTTCGCCACAGTGTTACTGTTTTGAGCAATGACATCATCGCTGACTTTTGCCTTTTTCTTTAAAAAATAACGATAAGCCAAAAATCCCAATCCCAATGCTGCGACTGCTAACAGAATTAATGTATTCTTTTTCATAACTTGTATTTTTATGTCTTTAAAACTTCTGCTCATATATATTATTATGCAAACCTTATAAATCCTACAAGCCTCAGTCCGTTATTTACCGTGTAATCAATCGGCCGGGTCTTCTCAGCCACTATATACCCCTCATCACCCCCTTTGTTTGTCGTATTCCCCTCTACCGTTGTAAAGGTACCGTAGCCAAGCTTTTTAACGATCCCCGCATGACCATCCCATGTAGGCTCGCCATTTTTATACATCCTCCATATGGCCATATCCCCGGCCATCGGGATAGCCGATATCTTAAAATTAGCGTCCCCCTTCAAATTCTCCCACGTCTGCCATGTGCTTCCCGATACCTTGCTGAGTATCTTTTTCTTTAAATACTCCGGAGCCATGTTGTACCAGACAAGCTTCACAAAATAAACACACCAAGCATCACCCGGCTTCCAGCCTACCTCCCCCATCAGCCTCTCAAACTCCCTGTTCGTAAAACCGGCATTCCGCGCAATCTCCGTTTGCCCCTTCAGACTTTCAGAGAACTTAACTATCTTCCGCCTGTTGCGTATGGTAAATATAATCCCAAGCCCGATTAAAACACCGGACAAACCTAACCATAAATAAACCTTATCAGACCTGCCGGCTGCCATAATTTATCCTTTACCCACAGCTTTCATGATGGCATTTGAAACAAGGATACCTATAATTATTGCAACAACACTGCTTAAAATAAGAATCGGTATTGTTGCCGGTGCAATCTTTACCGCAACATCTGTCTTTATCCCTTTTTCACCTACAAGATTGCTCAATGTCTCTGCAAGAGTGGCATTTTTATAATTCTTTTCCATATTTAGCTAAATAAAGTTAATGGTGGAACTGATATATCATTTTTCTGTATCGCCGGATCCGTACTTGCCGGTGCCTTGTATGCCGGTGTCTCAGGGGAAAGATAGGCTGGTACCTTGTAAAGATATGACTGCATCTCCTTATAAAGCGAATAAGATACCTCCTTAACACCTGCAAACCTCGATAATGCTGTCTCTGTTATCGGCCCGAAAATACCATCCTCCTCAAGCGGCCCAAGACGAAGCCACCACTGCAGCACTGTCTTGGCATTTATATACCTCTGCACAAGCTTAACGGCATTTTTTTCAGCAGTGGTGATACCGGAACCTCTTTTTAGAGGAAAAATAATTGAGGATGTTGTCTCCTTAGCCGGGATAATAATATCACTGGAACCCTCTTTTATCTTTGCTTCCAGCTTCTTGCGCTTTGACCGTATGACAAAGGCAATGACAACTATCACCAGTGCGCCGATAATACTTGCCGTAATAACCATTTTTTTAGTACTTGCCTGCATATCTCCTGTTATTAAAAAGGTACACCAAGATTATCATACATCGCCTTGACCTTCCGTAAATCACTACCGGAAAGCTCTGCACGGATCCACCCGGACAGGTTTTTCATGACAGCCGCTATGTTTCTGCTCAGGAATGTGTCGGCCAGCCCCATCCCGTCATAAGGCTTAACACCAAATTTCTGGGTGATGAGCAGCAAATCATCTTTTGTTTTTGCCATTGAAATATTATCAATGATAGCTTCCTCATCCGTTCCCCAGCGATCCATCGCACTTAAAAGATTCTGCGCAATAATCGTTGCCTGACCATTTGTGATCGTCAGATTGCCGGAACTTATCTTCAGCCCGGCTAACTGATCACTCATCTCCGTCTGCAGCTTGCCGGAAGTATAACGCCCTGCCCTGCCCTGCCTGATCCTTTTGATGATGACAATGGCAATGATAACTATAACTGTCGCCGCGGCACCATAGATAACCGGCTTAGGGTTCTTTATTCCCTGCTTTTTTAAAAAAGCATCGGGAACAGACATTATTGGTCCCATAATAGTTATTCTTTTATGGTAGTCAACACATCATTACTTACCTCAATATCATCAGCATCAGGAGCATATTTTTTGATAAGATCATGAACAGTGTTCCTGATATCATCAATCTTTGCAGCTTCCTTTGCCTTATAATCCGGGGTGTTCAGAATTATGTAACGTGCAACAAGAAAGCCGACACCAAACCAGAAAATCTTTTCAAACATGGCTCTATTATTAATAAATCATTCCTGCTTTTGAATTATCCTGCTCAACCCTTGTTTGTGCAGCAGCATTTTTCTTCTGCGCCCTGTTATACATATTCCTTATCAATATGATCCCGCCGGCTAAAACTGCAGTCCATATTGCAATATGCACAATCTCTTTTTTAAACATAACTTAAAATTTTAAAGTTTTGTTACCTTGCTCTGCAACAGCCATAAGTCTGATGCAAACTTCTTATCAACATAACCCTTTTCGTAATCAAAAAGCGCATAACTGTCTTTCAGGTAATACCTCACAGCATTAAGCGTCTCATTGTCATAAGCACCCATCTCTGTGAACTTTAACCCTGTAATATTAGTTATCGCAGCCTGAAGCCCGTAAACATCATTACCCTTGTCACCCGGCTTTATCACGCTGAAAGGTTCGGGTACCTTCTTCCTTCCCAAAATTATAACGGCAAGGATGATACCCGCAGAAATCAATATAAGGTGTTTCTTTTCCACCCTGATTATGATGCAATTTCCTTCGCAGCCTGCTTGGCTTTGTAAAGTTTATAGGCTTTAACACCTGCAAAAACAATGGCACCGATAACAATGGCCCAGATAGCATACTTCACAACTGGTTTCATCTTTTACTTTATTATTAAATGGTTAAACAAAAAATTACATATTTACTAAATTCAACATCCTCTGGTAATTATTATCCGTATCCTGCATGATATCCGCAAAAGCATTTATAGCCTCTATCTTCGGATAACCAAGCTGGTTATAGATATTTAAACCATTATGGTCACTCTCCTTCTCACTGTCCTGATCATAATTAATGAAATTATGAGCCACCTCATGCAGTAATATTATCACCCTCTCAGGAATGGTCATCTGATTAAACTTTGATTTCGATACCTGAATGATTGGTAACTCCGTGTGAATACGTGCAGGGGTTGGATGATCCTTGCCGGTATCTGTATAAATATTCCTTTTATACTGTATAGTAAACGGCACATTATCAGCTGTGTAATTTCCCGGCCATAAACGCCCTGCCTGCCGGGAAAATTTTTCAACAAACATTACAACCGGCTCCTGTGATTTAAGCGCATTGAGCGGCAGAAGCTTAACAGATGATAACCGGTAAGGTAAATTACCCTCTGACCACACGATGATCTTTAACATCCGCGGTGACTGCGGACATCTCATTGTCACTTCTTCGGTCCCCGTTATCCGGAACCGTGACCTGAAATAAAGAGTATTGGGATTAATAGGATCGTACCCGACTATGTAAACCGGTACCTGTGACCCATCAGTAGTTATTATAAAATTGACGGCGCATGGCTTCTTTGCTGTATTAACCAGATATTGCTCCATTGTCTTTTTTACCTTTCACCCAGAGCCAGATGCCTGCCGCTATCGCAAGACCTCCTATTATAATCCATGGTACATAGCTCTGTTGTTTAGCTTTTATAGTGCCTGTTTTAAGGAGTTCTTCATTCTGCTCGCCGGCAAATGCTGCCTCTTTCTTATTCTTATTAAGAACATTTTCAACTGTAATCATGACTTTAAGGTTTTAATAGATGAATAGCAAAATTAAACTATTCCTATTAAACCGTAAACTATTTTTTATCCTTTTTTAAAATATCTGTACCCTAAAAATGCAGCCGCAGCCACAATTAATAATATCCCGACCGTTGCCAGAACATGTGGCTCCACCTTTGCCGGTACCGATAAATTACTGCCCGGTGCCTTTATCGTCCCTGGACTGTCATACTTTGTATTAAAAAATGCTAAAGCACCCATTATTCCTATTTTTTACGTTTTATGAACCTCCATGCCAGAAAACCACCAATGACAGCCACCGCCAGCACAACATAAAAGACCGTGTTGCCCTTTGACGTTGTTACCGGGGCCGTATCGGCCGGGACAGGAGCTTTCGTACCTGCAGACTTCCTGAAAAAGCCGTATTTCAATACACCAAAATTCGGATCCCCGAAAGTGGCTTTATTAAAAGTAACCGCGCCAATGACATTGGATTTGAAAGCAAATTTACCATTGGCCCCGTAAGCAACATCGGAAGGCTCGGCAAATACCCTTGTCTCACCGTCATTCGCCGTTATGGCGTACCCTGCAGGAGGTGTCAGTGAACCTATAACAGTGCCTCCCCACATACCCGCAAGGTCCGCATCTGTTAACGGTACGTATGCCAGATCACCGGATGCACCCCTGAATCTCTTACGGTAATCATACCTTGTTCCTTCAACTATTGCTGCCATGATTTTATCCTTGAAGTTATTTTGCAATTCTGTAAATAGCCCAGCCAATCAGGCTGACACCGCCGGCCAGTAACAAAAATCCCCACGGCCTCGGCAGACCGAACATTCCCATGTTCATCGCCCTCAGCCTTGCTTCTGCCTCAATATAACCGGGATCGCCCGGCTGCGGGTATCTTATCTTATTATAGATTTCCCCGGCTTTATCCATGTAACCGAATATCTTATCGGTCACAACCCAGCCCGGACCTTCCCCGTCTGCATTATTATACCTATCACCCACTATTGATGCCATAATTTATTATTTAGTCATTTTAATTAATACCACTGCAAATGTAAAACCTATCAGAACAGCTATGCCGGCTGAAATCATTATATCTTTTCTGCGCCGCTGCCTCTCCTTCTCTGCAACAACAGCCTGTACCGCTGACTGAATTGCTACTGTCTGAATGAACGTATCCATACCCTGCTATTTAGACTTTTTATAAAAATAAACCCCGGCTATTATCGCCAGAACCGCGATAAGCCCATAGACAGATGCCATGCCAATACCCTTGCCAACCGCCTCGGCAGCCTCGCCTGCCTGCCTTGTTATTTCCGCTTCCTCTGTTTGTACCCGCATCGTCTCTTCAATATCCAAGGTAAGTTCTGCCCTCTGCTTCTTGAGATCGGTGAGCGTCTTTAACCGCCTGTTCCGCAGATCATTTAACTCAAAATAGGAATATCCAAGCCTGTTGTTACAATTATAGAAGAAATTATTTTCTTTCTTTGCGGCACAGATATGAAATAACTGGTTGAAATTATCATACTCCGCCTTTACCTGAGCAATCTTCGTGTCAAGATCCGCTAAATCAGAGGCGGTTGCATTACGATATTTTTCACCCACTATTGATGCCATATTATTTTACTTTTTAAACAGTAAAGCAACCATACCTATACCGGCAACAGCCAAAGCAATATACAGGAACGACCTGTCATTATTAAGAGGAACAACCTTCTGCTCCTTATTCGTAATGACATCCACAATATCCGAGATAGTTTCCAGAACGGTCGCCGGCTTGTCCTGCACTACCTCATTGTTAACATTCACAACGGGCTCAGGCTCCGGGTTGACAACCGCATCCACAACATCACTGATCACCTGTAATACCGTTACCGGCTTCGGCTCTATCATCGAACCTTCTTTCACAGGCGTATCCGGAACATCAAGTGCCGGATCAATATATGTTATCTTCGGTGTCTCTACCGGCTCAAGTACCAATGCCGGCTTCGGTGAAACCAAATTCTGCACCGGCGCAACATATACAGGCTCAATCCTATTGAAAGATACCGTGTCCTGCGGCAAATAATCCTTCGATATCACCGGCGCAGCCTGAAGGATCGGCGATATAATCCCTACAATGGAATTAATAACCTGCGTGACAGGATCCACAGCCACCGGAACAGTAACAGGATACGAATAACCGCCTCCGTTACCATTCGGCAGCTCATCTTCCGGCATAAGCACATTACGCCATTTTACCCTGTTCCCCCTTAAAAGTGTCATTCCTTTTTCTTTTTCAGTACAACCGCTGCAATAACACCAACTACCACGATACCGAGTATCGGTATAAGATACATCAGTATGCTGGTCTGCGCCGGTCTGGCTGCTATGCGGCTTAAAGCCTCATACTTCGCCATTTCTTCTTCATGCTTCTTGTCACTGTAAAACAGGTCCCCTAAAGCAGCATTCCTGTATTTTCCCCGGTTCATGATTTATTTTTTAGCTTTTTTAACAAGATAAATGGCAAGCCCCATAAATGCCAGAGCAATACCGGACAATACCAGCACCTTCACAGTGTCATCTTTCTTTTGCTCATTAAGCACTAACTCATAAAACATTTTGTCACTCTCAAGCTCTGCTTCTTTGCTGACCTTGACAGTACCAAATATATTACCCACGGTGCTAATTAACTTGCTGAAAAACCCGCCACCACCACTGGATGAAGATAGCTGTTCTTTATTGGGATAGCTGACCGCATTCTTGAAAGGACTGGCATCAATCATGCTGTCAACTTCTGAGCGGAAAGCAACATTTGTTGTAAGCAGCCTGTGATATAAAGGAACAAGCTGCCCATGGGTGACACCTTTCTTGATCTTTATATTGGCATACTTCTCTATCAAAGGAAAGAGATGGCTTTTCCTTTTGACATAAAATCTTGTGTACTGACCAGTATTCACAGTTTATTTTTTTATGTACTTCGTGTAAATAAACCTTGCAATCACGTAAAAACCGATAAGGGCAAGCCCCGCCTTGGCATAATTCCATGCCGTCATCTTCTGCACCGTTGCCTTTAAGTCTTTTTCAGTATCAGGTATCTCAGGTTCGGTGCCACCGGATGCGTTCAAACCACATGCACAGAAATTATTCTGCTTTTTCGGAATATTTATACCTGCATGTCTGGCAAGATAAGGATCACCTGCCATGTAATTTCTGAAATCACCGTCTCTCATGTTTTTCATCTCAGTGTATATTAATGATGTAATTATTCTTTTTTCTTCATCTTCATCCAGATAAGAAGCGCACTGAAAAAAATCAAAAAAAGCGCAAACCTTAAAGTGTGCCTTTCATTCCGTGCCTCTTTCTCATCCTCAACCAAGTTATTATACTTCATAACCTCAGTCTTTCGGTGTTAAATAATGCCAGATCCGGTCCGCAATAAAGAACACACCTACAATAATCAGCAGGTTCCCGGCCAGCTTCTTAAAATTAATTGTCCTGATTGTTGTAATGATATTCGATTCCTGCCCGGAAGCATTTTTAAAAGGTATCGCAACCTTCGTTTCTTCCCTGCAAATATCGGAGATCACATCATATAAAGGATGTGACTGCAGAAATTCAACAATTATCTGATCCCCGTGTTTTTCTATCAGGTCCATGCAGACTTCATACATCTCATCTTCATCCTGCGGGGACAGATAACCGGTATAACCGTAACGGTTCAATACCATCATAACACCCTGCGGGTTCGAGATAATAAGGTAGTCAAGCCATGTCAGCTTCGAAGGCTCAACCTGATTGTTCTGATTGAAGCCAAAGACGGGCATAAAGATACTTTTTAATATTCATAAAAAATATAAGAAAGGGCAGGCTTATTACCCTGCCCTTTCCGGTATCTTCTGACTATACGCCTCTCGGCATGTCAATCTGGGGCAGACCAGTGGGTGCGGGCTTGTTGCTGACAGCCACAACCGGCGCATTACGGAGGGTGTTGGCAAACAGAGCTTTTTCGACAATCGTGAAAGTAAAGGTCACAGTTTCACTTGCGTTAACTGAGAACTGTATGTACGTTGTCGCTTTAACCAGCAGCTCGAAGCTCGGGGCATCAATCTGAGTGGTTAACTGGTTTTGCGCTGAACGGTAGTTAAGCGGCTGGAACAGCCTCTTTTCCAAAGCACCGGTCGAAGTCTCATCATAAATGCTCAGCACGTTCGAAAACTGCGTTGCACTTACAACCGTCATCTTCATACCAAGAATCCTTACAGGCTGCAGTAAAACCTCGGTTTTAACCTTCAGGTGAGTGGATTCAGATACGGTGATGGCAAGGTTGCCGTTCAGGGCGGCATCGGTCAGGTCATATACGGAACCGAAGATTGTGGCAGTGTAAGCCGTAGCTGACGAACTGTTCACAACTTTAATGGTCCATGTCCTGTCATTGGGATCAAGAGTTTCCTGCGCTGCAAGCACTGGTGCGCCGCCGCCCGCGTTACGAAACTGGCGGGGATAGGTTATCCCCTCAAAATTACGGAATCTGCCTTCAACTTCCTTACGGAGCCGGGCAATACGTCCAAAATAGTTCATTTCCTTAGTTTTTAAAAGGTGAATCAGAATTAGTCAAGCTGCTTGTTCATCGCCGGGGAGATCCATCTGTCATAGATCACAAGGGCCACAATGACCACTACAACGGTGATGAGAGCCTGTTTTACTATTGTATTCATTGACTTAATGTTGTGCAAATACAGTTTACACCCTGAAATTCAATCCAAAGGTAATACCTTATTTATATTAATTCCAAATAAGATATTTGCGTATTAATCGGAATAAATGATTGCGGAAAGAATGTAATTAATTGAATACTAATTACACTACATGAATTGCGGAAAGAATATTTTATGAAGGATTTACTGGCAGGTAATCTTCTGTTTTTGTTTTTATAAAGTCATTTACGGCATCCTGCTGTGAACCATACTTTTTTTTGCCATCCAAATCAATATGGCTCAAGAGCTGCCTCAGCTCCCCCGGATTCTGTGACAGGTATATCCGGCAACCCTCTCTTATATCTTCTGCCGTCACACCCAGAATCTTATTGCTCAGAACATCCACCCAGAGGAAAAAACGCGGGTTAGTCCTGTATTTGTGATCCACGATGGCCTCAGCTATCGAAAATAACTCAAGACTGGTTATACGCTGCTTGTACTTGATGATCTTCTCACTGCACTTATGCCACCTTAAATACTGCATATCCGACCATACCTTCGGCGGAATAGCCCTGAGCGACTGGAAATGAACAACAAGATCAACCCCCAGATGCCTTAAACCCATAAACATGCCTACAAACTCCTGCTTGAAATGAGATGAAGTGTATTTGTTAAGGTCCTCAAGAAGCACCATGCCGCCGCGGTAATATGTTACAATGGTACTGGCGGCAATAAGCATCTCCCTTGCCGTCATAGGCTGCCTGTTCTTCTTAAATGGTACAATCCGGTATTTCCCCGGCACCTTTATATTACGTATCTGCTCGCTCCTTTTAAACTCGTTTTCTTCCGTGACATCAAAATCAATAGCTTTGTAACCATAAAGCCTGTTCCCCTCATTAAATTCATTATTTACATCAAAAACAAGTATTGGCCGTCTGAGGGTTTTAACATAATCATCGCTTATCTGGTCAAACGTATATGTTTTACCTACACCCTTGAACCCTATCGCAACTTCAAATGTCGGCTCCCTTAATTCCATGTCTATACTGTTATCATTTCAACATAATCATCAGCCTGAGCCTCCGGGATCGGCAAAATACCTGAATTCATCATCTTCCTGACAAAAGCTTTTATCTTATCACGCGCAACATTGATAATCTTTCCTTCCTGCATGTCAAAATAGACAAAGTATGCAAGCTGCCTGTTAAGCTCGTAATAATCCACGTAATCTGTCATTCCTTTGCCGCTATAATAATCATTTGCCTTTGCCATATATGCTTTCACCGAATCAAACTGGTCATTGGCAAAAAACTGACATATCATTATAGCCATCGTCCTCGCCTCAAGAAAATCCTGAAACTTTATGAAAACAGAAGGATCCAGATCCGGGTCCGCACTTATCCGGAGGTAATTTGCCTTTTTCAGCTCATCAGGAGTGACGGTGCCAAGCCCTTCCCGGCATATCATTATGTCAACATCATTATCCTGCCAGTTATTGCTGCCACACAGTATGTCGGAAACGGCTTCACTCAGCGTATCACCCTCCACAACCAGTAAACCACCCTTGTACTTTTCACTCAGCACCCTGTAAACATCATGAAACTGCTTATCTTTCGTGTTCACAACCCTCGGCTTGGGCTTCGTGTAATTCATTATCAGCGAATAATTGAGCTTATCAAGTTCATCATATGTCTGCTTATGAGTTACCACACTGGCAAGCCTGTTACGGCTCTTACAATATAAAGACATCTCCTCTATATTGACTATTGTCATGTCAATATTAGGACCGGCAACAGATACCACAAAATCATTAAGCTGCTTTTGCTCCTTCATCTTTCCTGTTATTAGTCTGGTTATTTTCTGCAGCCGCCTGTGTACCACCGCCCTTCTTGATAATCAGCCCGGGATTACTCTCCTCCAGCGCATCACGCATGAACTTCTCATTCTGTTTCTTTATGCTGTAAGCACGTACACCCTGATCGGTAATTAATAATACCGTTGCAGCCCAAAAGGCAGTTTCGGGATTCGCAAATTTCATCTGCTTGTACTCGAGATAATCCTTGAAAGCAGCTTTCCACATCTTTATTGATTCATCCGGAATCTTTAACGCTTCCTCGGTATTCTTGTTTATCTCCCGGAACGTGTCAACCCATTTACCCAGAAGATAACCCTTCTCAACATTGATAATGGCATTGTCAATATCTATCTTCACATAACCATAGGTCGCTTTCGGCAGGTATAACTGTATGGCATTACCAACAAAATTTGCAAAAGTCTTTGCACTTCCCATCGGTATTGTCACACCCGGACCACCCTCCCCTTCATGCAGATCACTCACCCTCTCGGTATCTTCATCAAAAGAAAATGGCCTTGTGAAATCATCTGCCGGCCTTTCAAAATTTGCACCGGGCTTCGGCTGCGGTCCCGGCTCACCCGGCTTCGCACCGGCTGCTGCTGATTCTCCCGGTACCGTACCGGGCTTCGGCTGCGGTCCCGGCGGCTTTAAATCAAACCCGCCGCCCTTTGTGTAATCCCTCTCTATCACAGGCTTTAATAACGGGGATCTCGATGTATCGGTCTTTTCCATGATTATTCTGTTTTAAAATTTTCAATTACCCGGTTGTAAGCTTCAATAAACACACTATTGCTCTTTGGCGCATCAATCCAGTCCTTTGCACTATCAATGTAATAGTTTATTGTTCTGTCAGATAATCCAAATAGACATGCAATGGATGGTACCGTCAGATGTAACTGGTGAAATGCTATGAATGAGATGATACGCTTCGCATTGGTACATGGCGTATTCGTGAATATACGCATGTCGGCAAGTGTTATGCCACATGCCTTGCAGGCTTCTTTCTCAAGCTTGCGGAATAGAGGATAATCCCTGCTGCTTATGACCTTCGTAAACTCATCAAGCCATGATATCAACTGCTCGGAACCATAACTCAATACAAACTGCTGGATCTTGATCTCAACCGTTGACTTCTTCATTGTTAAGGTTTTTAAAAAGAGCAGCCCCATGAAGCCTAACCAACTATATCAGGGTGTGACTGACTCGCCGGTTACACAAATGTAGTGCTGGCACTTCCTGAATGAGGCTGCATCTCTTACCTGCGGACAGAATATATGCTTAAAAGATATTCCTTTTCAAGCCTTACACCGGCTACCGTCATGTCATTGCCTGTCGGTTTGATGCCAAGAGCTTCCAGCTCCTTATAACTCCATTCCTTCTTCGCCCTGAGCTTTTCGGCCAGAGCAGCCTGCTCTTTTTCCGGTTTCTCATCCTCATGACGCTTCCTGACAAGCTCTACCATCTCCGGGTATTGCTTGTACTTTTCTCCCATCGCCTGAAGCTCATCATACGGACATTCGGCGATCTCCTTCTTTGCAATGCCAAAAAGCTTATCAAGGGCGACCTGCTTTTCTTCCGCTTCCTTCTTTTCAGCATCCTTCTGTAGCTTTACAAGCTTCTTGTCAATAAGCGGCACCACTTCCGGGAAATCCTTTTTGAATCTCTCCTTCTGCTCTGTGAGCTTCACTATTGTCTCTGCCTCGGCAACCTCTTTCTTTGCAAGCGCAAGATCACGCTCACGTTTTGCGGCAGCCAGCTCCTCGCTGTCCTCCTCGGAAAGATCATGTTTGTTGAAAAGTTCTATAAGCTCATCATCGGCAGCTTTTATTTCTTCATCCGTCATCTCATTGTTTTCGAGCTTTTTTTCAAAGTCTTTTGCCTTCGATACAAACGCCGGGTCGAGTACGTCACTTTCGAGAGTGATTTTGTACTCTTTCATTAAATCACGATACCTGATAATCATAATAAGGTTTTTAAGATGTGTAAGGCAAAATTAAATAGAATAATTCCAAATAACAAAATAATTGCAGAAATATTTTACGCACCTATCCAGCTAAGGACAGGGCTTTTTTCTGTTTCCTGCGACCATAGGCTATTTGCTTCGTGTCGCCCTTTGGTTTATAATTTACCATACAATTGTTCTCATTTACCGTATTTTTGAGCAACTCAGAAAATGAGTCTTTCTGTAAATGACGTTTATTGTACTTATATGAGAACTCTGCAAGATAAAAAGGAAGATACTTCTTACTTACAGCCCTGTAGCTGCCCCGGATTCCGTTCTTTAATATACTCCAGAACCCTTCTATTGTATTCACCGTTCTAACCCCGCTTCCGTAGCCTTCACTATGTTTTATAGTGATATGCTCAACAGTATTATCAAACTGTTTATAGCTTGTAAAATCATCTGTAAAAACAATGCTTTCCTCTGTTTTAACACATTGCTTTAGCATTGCCAAAAGGTTTCTGCTGGTTAGTTTTTCAATGATCTTAACATAAACCTGACCTTTTTTCTCGACAGCTCCGACAACTGGAACCTTATGAGTACCCCTGCCTCGTTTATTAGTCACCTGTGCCAGATTTGCTTCTGTATCATCAGGATTCTTTGCCCTCTTGCGCTTCTTGCCTCCCAGATAGGCTTCGTCGAACTCTACCATGCCCTCAAGCCTGATCTCGTTATTTATCATCGCACACCTTATCCGGTGACAGGCAAACCATGCCGTCTGATATTTTACCCCTACTGCTCTGGAAATTTCTGCTGCACTGATACCCATTTTGGCATTATTCATCAGAAACATGATCTCAAAAAACTTTGGTAGTGGTAATCGGGTATTCTCAAAGATAGTCCCGACCATGACGCTAAAATCCTTGTTTTCTTCATTACAATGCCACTTTATTGACCCTTCACGCTTTGTTACATTCGTTGACCCGCAATTCACGCACGCAGGAGCATTGCCCCATCTCAGTTTTTCAAGATAGAAAATACACTTGTTTTGTGTGCCAAATTTCCGGTGAAGGATCGTTAGATTCATTATACCTTATTAATAAGACTTAATATTTCGCTTGAAATTGGGATGCCTGAATTAATAAAACAAATAAGAGACAATACTGATAAATGGATTGTAACTATCGTATGGCAATCATTACAAGGCAAACACTTTACACAAAGGAATACAGTGATACCTGACCCAAACAGAAAATATATAGCCTTCCCGATAAAAACACGCCTTTTGGCCTTTTTATCAAACTCTTCAACATCTTCTTTAGTCGATTTGTCTACTTCCTTTTCGATTGTCTGATCTACCATTTGAGTTTTGTTTTGCAATTATGACATGGGTTTTCATTTTCAACAATACGGATGCCACACTCAGGGCAACGATAATACACTTTTTTAAGAGTATGTCTTTTCAAATAATCTGAAAATAAAAATAGTCCGCCTATTACTGCAAATGCAATTAATAGGGATTCTCCAAAAGATCTCTGTTTTGCCATATTATATTCTTCATTATTTTGCATAGTAAAATTATCGTTTTTTTAAGTAAATATGTTTATTTTTAATTTTTTTTTCAGTTTTTCACTGTCCTAATGTGGATAGGTGCGATATTTTATGTCAGTAACTCCGCTATCTTCTGCTGGTCAAAATAAAACATAAGGTATATCGTGCTTGCCGGGTCCAGTATTATCTCAAAATAAGTGCTTCCATCCAGCACTACCGGCGGAGATAACTGAACATCAATAATAAGGTTGCTCTTGTTCGTGGCTGAAATAAAATTTCGCAGCGATATGTCCCTGTTTGCCTCATTACCAAAAGATGATTTGTTCCTTATCTTTAAAATATTTGCTATCTGGCTCTCGCTCTCAAGAAGAATTTTAAGCTGGTCGGCCTTTATAGGACTGGTAAGAAATTCCCTCGCCGACTGGGCATAAAGGTCATTGCCCACATTGTCTAATATTATTGCTATGTCTGCCACTATAGATTTCTTGTTGTAGCGATGCCTGTTACCGTGCCATCAATGCTGCCTATGCTATCAGCCCATGCAGCATCAGTATCACCGTCAGGATGCCCGTCCCATTTATGCTCACCTGTTATTTCAACATCCCATATAGACCCATTGTTGAATTTACCTACAATCGGATCATGACCAATAAAACCCCCAATAGCATCGGTTGCGGATACCACCCCGGATACTTCTGTTTGTATCTCGCCATCAATACTAAATGATGCAATTACAGAAGCAGTTTTAATGATCTCGATAGCTATTTTCTGCCGTATAAAATTCGTAATATCATATTTTTTACCCACTGCAGGATTAAGCCCGGGAGTAATATATAAATTATTATTTTGCAAAGAAACTCTTAAATTGTCATTCACGTCAGATGAAAAATATAATATTACACCCATAATACTGGTCATCTCATCTAAATACAGATTGAATTTTATTGTCTTTGAGCCGGTAACATCAGGAGGTGATGATAAAGAAATATGTGGTGTGCCATTGAAATAGACAACTCCATAAACAGTTACCGGACCGCCCCCTTCATCCGTACCGTCAAATACTGCCGCATCCTGAGTGGTATCTAATATCGTGGCCGTTATCGGTACTGCGAGAGTATTGACTAACTTAAATTGCAGGCAAAGCTTATTATTTATCATTACTGCCTCTGCCTCCTTCATGGCAATATACTTATTAGCCTGCTCATCGGCATAAGCATCGCCAAATCCCCGGCTATCATCAATAACACTTCTGTCCCCGCGGGAACACCATCCCCTTCCAAGCATTGAGGCCGGCTTTAAATCAATATTTGCTAATGGCTGGTAAACAATATTCTGACAGTAATCATTTAAGTTGAAATCGGGATCCCCTCTGAACTGGTCCTCTACCTCTTTTACTGTAGTGGCAGGCTCAGGCTGTATGATAAATGGCTTTTTACGTATTACCAGTCGCCAGAAAAGAAATACAAGGGCAGCCACGGCTACCAACCCGATAATATCTGTTTTCCCCTGAGCCATAACACGTTATTCGCCAATAATCTCCCTCAGAAGCTTCTCAATCTTCTCAATAGCCTCAGCCTTGCCATCTTCAGCCAAGTTATTAAGCCTGTTGAACAGCTTTGTAAATAAACCCTGAATCCTTTCCAGTGCTGCAATGACTTCCTTGTTTTTTTCATCTTTCTCCTTGCTGCCCGATATATCCTTCATGATAGGCGTGAACGTGTCCGCCACACGTTCCTTTATTATCTCTTTCTCCGGACGCGGTGCCGACCTTCGTATCCTCTTTTTGCCGGCCCTATGCTCCTTTATAGTGTAACCGGCCTCTTTCAACACCTCCTGACAGTCATCCACCAGATTACCCTTCTCCCGTTTTTTGACCGGGTTGCTCACATACATATCCTTCAGGCAGCCCGTTATTTCCTTACCCTCAGCATCCTCCATGATACACTCATCCAGCTTAGGCTCATATTTTTTGCACTTCCAAGCCTTTCCATTCTCATCATAGAATGTTTTGCCAACATTCTTTTTGCTTCTGCGGTCAAACTCTTTCCCATCGCGGGTCTTTACAATATCTTTTTCTTTCCGGGCTTCTTTCCGTGCTTTTTTGCGCATAGAATATTTTTTACCGTCCCCCCCGTGTAAGTTTAAATATTTATCCCTGTAAGCAACCCATTTCTTTGCCTGTGCTTCAGATAAACCAATCATCGCAACAAGCATCTTTTCAAGACCTTCATCATTCAGCTCCTTTGACTTATCAAAGATATCCTCTATCCGGTCAATTTCTTCTTCGGTAAGTTTCTTCCTGAGATTTTCCGGTATTTCAGGCTTTTTCTTTGGACTCACCTTTTTTACCTTTGCCGGCTTCACCTTTTTTATAGTGCCGCCGGTCTTTAAGGCATCAGGGTATTTCATTTCAACCAGAGAATACATCTCGTTGAAATTCTCTGCAAAAATATCATTCAAGTCATCATCCGTGAACCCGTAGGTATTTTTGTGCATCTCATCGAATTCATCCTTGTAGCTTTTTGGCAGCTTGCCCAGATCGAGCCGTGCATACCTGTCTTTCATTGATAAGCCCATTTTATTCTTCTTTAAGTTTTAATATTCTGATCCTTTGCTTCATCGCGATAGCCTTCGCCTTTGCTGTTTTTACCACTGTATCCTTTTCATCAGGTACCTTGGTAAAATATTCACGGTCAGCCAGCAGGTCAACGCCTCCCTTTTCAGTGATCTCCCGTGTTGTACCGTCAACAACCATGTAACCGTCAGACTTCGTTTTCAGCTCATCAAAGCCCTTCCTGCCGTTCTCGTTAGCTTCATCCACAACTATCATCGGTACATACCTGCCATATTTGCCGCCTTCCGATTCTTTTACATACCTATCGAGCGTCCTCTTTCTTGATACTTCCCATGGTACATCCACAAAAATCATGTAAATATCGTAGTTCAGCTTGCGCAGATCACCGATAAGCGGCAGGTAATTCTCTGCCCGGTGCATCGTACCGTCCCATAAAAGATCAAAACGACACGGTTTGCCTTCCCCAATCTCCTTCAGAAGCCCGCGGTATATATCCTGTGTCTCTTTATGAGTTGCTGCAGAGTTCCATCCTTTATATTCCGGCAGCATAGCCCGTATCTCATCAGCATCAATCCTGAAAATTTTCTCTTTCGTCAGGTTTGGCGCATATTTCCTCAGAAAACTTGTTTTCCCGGATCCCGGCACGCCCCCCATAAAAATGGCAATAGGCTTCTCATGAGCTACCGTACACCTGATACCGGCACGCAGCTTGCCCCGGATGACCTTATGAAGCTTCTGTCTTGCCTCTTTATATACCCCTGTTTCATCGGTATAAAGGTCCTTCGTCTGCGGCAGCTGTTTAAGACAGGCTTCCAACTTCCTGATCCCCTTTAGCGATACATCAGGCTTGCCATTATCAATGACCGGCGGACAGCCTGCAATCTCTATCATACGAAAATCTTCCGAATGAGCCACGTTGCTCTTTATCCCGAGCAGCCTGTTAAGCTTCTCAAAATCCTTTATACATTCATCCACCGACTTGGCCCGGATCTTCTTTTCGCTCCGCTCACGCTCAATCTCCTCGATAAGCTCATCAATATGCTCCTTGCCTGCTATATTGACCTTATCTTCTTCAGCACGTACCTTCTCAGCTTCCTTCTGCTCAATAAAAGCCTGTACGGCCTCCTTTGCATCCTCTATGCCATACTTATCAAGAAATGACCTCTTTGCCTTTTTGAGCATGTTAACGGCAGCCTTCATGTTGCCATACTCCCAAGGACGTGTAAGCGAATAATCATAATCCAGAAATTTATATTCATACCTGTTTGTAATACTTGAGCGGAAAAGCTCCTGATAACGCCTTTCTATATCCTTGTTTTTATCCTGCTCGATAAGCAGCCTTTCGAAATCTTTAGCCATAGATTCAACACCGGGATATGCCTTGCCGGGATTGATAATGGAAAGCACCTTCGCCAGCTCTTTCTCAAATTTCTCACGCTTCTCATAAAAACCGATAGTGTTTTCCGCGGTCTTGATGATATTATTCATCTCCGATATATCCTCGTCAAGCTTTATCAGTATGTCATCCATCTTCAGCTGCGCTATAACCTGCGGGTTTGTGATCAGAGCTAACTTCTGCTCTTTCGGGTCCAGCTCCTCTACCTTCAGCACGTTGCTCTTACCGTCCCAGTCCCATATGCTGTTTATAAGCTCGGTCTTTTCCTCAAGCTTCTGCAGCATGAAAATATCCATCGAATCACTCATCATGGGAATGATGATACGTATATTCCCGAAACTGTTACCCTGCCTCCATATGCGCCCCTCAAGCTGTATCTCATCGGTCGGTCGCCAGTCTATGCTCGCATTATACAGGCATGTGGCATACCTGTTAAGGTTTAACCCTTCACGTATTGATGATGTCCCTATGATTATCTTTATGCGATCTTCTTCCGGGATATCCCGAAATGACTTTGTTGCCTCATCAAACTGATAACCGTTGAAACCATTTTTTACAAAATCCTTATGCTTGGCACTGCCTTCCCGACCGGAGCGGATAATACCAATCTCATGCTCCCTGAAACCAACCTCTTTTACAAGATATTCTTTCAACAGTCCAAAATATTTCTTGCCCCGGTCCATGTAGATAACCTGCCCGGACATAACCTCTTTCCTCTGATCGTGCCATGCTTTTACACTACTGATATTGCCCATTATATAAGTGAGCTTCGGGGATGTCTCCACGTACTGCTTGTAATCAGGTTCACCCAGCCCGGAAAACTCGTACAGGTATGGCGATAATGCCAGCGACCGGGCAAAATTAACACCCCTGAGAGTGCGCACACCGGCCTTCTCCTTATCGTCCATGTACGATTCATCGAGTACCATGGCCTCCTCTTTCTCTCTTTTTACTCCTTCTTCCGTTTCTTCTTCCTCCTCCTCCTCGATAACCCTCATGCCCCTCGAAGAAAGCTGGCCGTAGCTTATGTCGCCCTCCACGTATGCAATAATATCAGCCATCATGCCTTTCTGCTCATTCGTGAGCGGAAGCACCGTATCAATAAAATCATCCGCCGCCTCCGGGATGAACAGGTTTTGTGCATTGAAATGACCTTTATAGGGCAATACCCATTTATCGGGCCTTACCAGCGCAATGGTATTCCCGCTCGAATCCGGCTTACCGGCTTCCTTGTGAAGCATGTACTTATAAACAAGCTTGCGGAGTGATACTAAATTATCAAATGCCTTGAAAATCTGCTTTCGTATAGGTTGCAGCTTGCTGTTTATGATAAGCTCATAGCTCATCATACAGTAGTTATCAAAGAAATCATTTATATTACTCAGCCCTAACTCTCTCAGATAGTTATAAGCAACCAGCGAAAGCATTGAGTAAATCTCAAGCGGGCTATTAGAGAATGGTGTAGCTGTCAACAGCAGAACATTTCTTCCCCTGTTCATCAGCTGTATGTAGGAACAGAGACAATATGCCTTTATGCCCCTTGTTGACGTTGCCCCGGTAATCTCGTACATCTTTTTGCCGGCCTTATCACCTTCTTCTTCACCTTTTTCCTTTGCCTTGACCTGCGAAAAGATGTTTTTCAGGTTGTGAGCCTCGTCAAAGCCTACAAAGTCAAATCCCAGATCCTCTATATTCACCTCTGTCTGCGCCAATGCCCTACCAAGCATTGTTTTCAGCTTTTCTTCCTTCCGGACAGCCTCTTTCTCCGCCGCCTTCGATTCATTAAAAGCGTCCACGGACTGAATCTGAACAAGCGCATCCCTGAGCTGTTCAAGAAGATAATCCTGTGTTGACTGCTTAAAGCCTATCCTCAGAAAACCCTCATAGGTAAGCATTGAGATGGTGCCTTCCTCCACCATCATCACATTACCTTTCTCATCGAGCATCTTGTCAATATAATCTTTTGAGAGGTTATAAAGATCATTTATCCTGCGGTGCGGCAATAAGCCGTGCATCTCCGCAAAAAACTGTTTGTAAACCTGATTGGGGACCACAAGAAGCGGACGCTTGCAAAGCACAGCATCCAGATATTGAGCCACCGTAAAACAGAATGCTGGGGTCTTACCTACCCCTACCTGATAAGCATTTAAAGATGAGCCTCTTATGCTTGCAAAAGCTACCGCCTCACGTTTTTCCGGCTCGATAACCATAGTCTCATTGCCCCAGTAGCTTAATGCCACCTCAAACGCAACCGGTATCTTCTCTGTCCTGAGCGGCAGGTTGCTGTTAAACTTCTCGTTCCATGTCGTTTCAATCATCACCCGGTCATTTTCCAGTATCACCTCTGCCAGAAATGTGGAGAAAAGCTTGTCACCAACCTCTTTTGCCAGTGCCCTGTTACGCGCAACAACCGTAGGGTCCATATCCTTCGGGGCCTTACCCTTATCAAGATAATACCTGAAAATATCCTCCCACTGGAAGTTATGCGGCAGGCTCGGCCTGTTCGGATCATACTTCAGGTACCACCTGAAAGCATCGGTAAGACTTAACGTGTCTTTGCCAGTGTCCCGGTAAAAACTTACAGAAGTCTTTTTGCTTTTCCAGTTTATCTCACCACTGCTCTTTTCACTGCCGCTGATAACCACATAAAACGGGGACGGCTCGCCCGTCTGGTTATCAAGATTCCAGTTCCTTACCTGTAATGAGCCGGTGAAATCACCATATGGCTTCAGGTGCAGCCTTCTCTCCGGGTCCGGGTCATCAAGCTTCAGCCGGTTATTGTAAATCTCGCTGAAAGCATCGTTAAGCTTTGTCTCATGGATGCTAAGGGCTTCCTGACCATAGATACTGATTATATCTTCCTTATCGTTCTCAAACTGCGCCTTCCGGTCATAGAGATTTTCGGAAAGATAGACAAATGCGGGCAAAAGGTCACTCTTATAATAGAATAACATCCCTTTCATCACCCAGTTTTTAATGAAAGCCGCCTCCTGCTCCTGCGAAAGCAATGTAGGATTGAATATATTGAGCCATTTGCCCCGGTATGTATTACCCTGACTGTGCATATACCACAGGAATGCCTTCACTTCATCATTTGTGAGATGCGTGTTGTAGGTCCTGTAAATATCTTCAAACGGTATGGTAGGCTTAGCCACCGGCTCATCAAAATCCGCTATCTCTTTCTTTACAGCCCTCTGCTTTATGATAATGGATTTCTCTGTTGCCTCAATAGCCTTGTTAATGTTATCCGCACTATCAGGGGTGATAACATCTGCCTCCGGAGAAAGTATCACGGAGCCGCCGGCTGATAAATCGGTAATGCCATGCCCGATAAACTCCGGTGTCTCTATCACCTTAAGCGTTTCTATCGCCGTAACCCCTTTTCTGGGCCGGTACTTCTTTACCTTGCCGAAACGCCCGGATGCTTCGTACTCCTCTGCCAGCAGCTTATCCGGGTTCTCTTTGAAAAACTGCCCCCCGCTTATCTGGAATTCCTTTTCTTCCGGTTCCAAAACATCCACGTCTGCCTGAATAACTTCTTTTGCCACGGAATTATCTGTTAATTGGTTAAACTTTTTCCTGCTTCACTGCCCCGCCTATTGGCGGCGACTCCACAGGCTCAACGGAGCATCCTGCCCCTGAGTTTCTTATATTGACAGCGGCATTAATATCCCTGTCGTGAGACGTACCACAAATCATACAGGTCCAATGTCTATCCTTTAAAGTCAGTGTTTTATTTACCCATCCGCAATTTGAACATGTTTTGGATGAAGCAAAAAATCTATCAACTTTTACAAGAGTTTTACCATACCAGTTGCACTTATAAGAGAGCATCTCTGTAAACTTTGACCAGCTTACATCAGATATTGACTGGGCTAATTTGTGGTTTTGAATAAGGTTGCTAACCGCTAAATCCTCTATACATATTTTTGTTGCTTGGTTCTCGCATGCCAACTGATGAGTTAGCTTATGTATAAAGTCAATACGGCGGTTAGCTATTTTTTCATGCTTACAGGCTAAGATAAAATTTGCCCTTTTCCTGTTCTGGCTGCCTTTTATCTTTCGGAAGGCCCTTTGTTGTAATACTTTTAACCGAGCTATGTCATTATTGAGATATTTTGGATTTTCTATTTTTGTTCCGTCAGATAATGTTGCAAATGTCAATATTCCTAAGTCAATTCCAATAGAATTCTCATTGCTGATCATCGGCTTTAATGGTAGTTTTTTACCGTCCTCGATAAGAATAGAAACAAAATACTTTCCTGTTGGTGTTTTTGAAACCGTGCAGGAACGAATTTGTCCTATTGGCTCCCGTTCAAAAACTGTCTTAATCCCTTCACGAAACTTTGGGATGAATAAGCTGCCGGAAGTAGTATTAATATTGATTTGCGCCGGGATACGAAAACCCTGTCTGTTTTGCCTGCTTCTGAACTTTGGAAAATTGGAGTGACCTTTAAAAAAGTTAATGTAGGCCCTTTCCATATCAATCACAGATTGCTGCAGAGCTGAAATACTGACTTCAGATAACCATGTAAATTCTTTCTTTAGATCCGTAATCTGTTTTATAAGATCATAACATGATAAGTTAATCTTATTTCCCTGATAGTTTAATTTTTTTGTTTCAAGTGCAAGGTTGTAGATAAAGCGACAACATCCAAAGTGCTTATTAAGCAATTCAGATTGTTGCTTAGTTGGATAAATTCTATGTTTATATGCTCTTAACATTTTAACCGTTTAACCGATAATTCCGCTTAGTCATTATTATGATTAGATTCAGTGGTCCATATGCCATGAACACACCTGCAGCCCGGGCAAAAAAATGAATAATCCGGTCCGTCACCCCTTTTCTCTATCTTCTGAAGCTTCGCCATCAATCCTCCATACGGTTAGGATTATATGCCCTCTCGATCCTGTCAAGTGCCTTGCCTACCGTTATCCCGGATGCCTTACACTGCTCGATTATTTTATCCTCAATGCCCCTGCGTCCCTCCGGTGTACCTGCCATATGACAGACGTATGGGAATTCATCTTTGTTGCATGAATCAAGCTCTATCGCAATAAGCTCTTTCAGCCTTGCGATGTTTTCTTTCTCTGTTGCCATAACTTTACTTTTTATCTGCAATGATGACATCTGCTGCATGTTATTCTTCCTAAATTTTCAATGAATAATGCTATCACTAATAATGACTTCAACCTGTAATCAGGATCGGTGAGCTGTTCCTTAGTTAAGGTCCCCGGATCCCGGAATACGGGAATATGCCCGTCAGGAATATGAATTCCCTTATGCTTGCCGGTTTTAACTTTTGCTTCCGCAGCTACAATAGTTTCCATATCTTTCTTTTTATCAGTTACCTGCACCCGTGGCATCCCGAACACTGCCGGCAAGCCACTTTTGATCTCTTTTTGTAAGGCTCAAACATGAATACCATCTGCTTTGCCTTAACCAGCGTTGGCTTCTCGTAAGCCTGTTTTTTGTTTTTCATGATATTATTTTTTAGAAATTAATATGCTCTGTATCCCCCATTTACGGGGCTTGCCGCCCCGTTTTGCAGGCTTACGATGCTTTACCTTTAACCTGCCGACAATAGCTTTCGCCCCGGGCTTTTTAAACTTCTTACCTTTATAATCAGTATGACTTAAAGGCACCGTTTTGAGAGTTGACCTGTCAAACTCACCCGGCGGCTTCTGCCTGTTGTGCTTATACTTTGCTTTTTTTGAGTATGGCATGTTTTCTTCTTTTACCGATAATCTGAATATTTTTGTAAGGTCCCTTTGTCTTTTTTACCGACAATATTTTACCATTAACCCGGTCAATCTTCACATACCTGTTTAACCTCGGATTACGTAATTGAACAATATTATCGAATCGTCTCATAATTTTGCCCTGCCCGGAAGCTCCGCTTCTATCGGATCACCTTTTTTCGTGCCTTTTATTACACAGTAAGCTACTATTGCTGCAAAGATACCAAATAATATAAATGGTATCCATGAAGTCTTGTCCAAAGTTAAACTGTTTGCCATATTAGATATTGCTTTTATAAATAATCATAATATTAACATCCTTCCATTCCGTTCCTGTCCATTTTCTGTATGTACTGTTTTGTGTACCGGTCGCTGTTACATTAATAATGGCAAAAGGATTCTCATCTGATAATTCAATCTCATCATTCAAAGATAACGACAATCCTCTTAGTGGAAAAATATTATCATAAAAAGTTACCTCATCAATAAAAACAACAGACAAATCCTTTATAATATTATCAATTAATTGTAATGCCTCCTCCTTTTGTAAATTAATATCTCTTGCCTGTTCATCAGAAACTAAAATATTATCTGCTTTTATTATTGCAATTTGCTTAATGAAATTATCAGCTATTGATATAACATCAAATAATCCTTTTAATATTTCCTTCTGTGAACTATCATCTGATAATGCCAGCGAATCAGCCAATTCCTTCAAAATAATTCTCTCGATGACAATATTATCACCAATAACAATATTATCTATAAGCTCCCTGAAAAAATCTTTTGCCGTTAAATCGGAAAGTATGAGATTGCCCGATAAGCTCCTCTCATAACTACATTGTGAATTAACCTGTTCTGAAAATATCAAAAGTTCATTAATGTTTTTCAGGCTTTCCTTTATGTTATAATCCGATTGTATAATATTATCTGCAAGTTGTTTTGTTGCCTCTTTTACAGCATTGTCTGATAACAAAAAAGAATCTGTATTTATTTTATCTGATAATGATGCCTTAACATCAGTAAAATTAAATAAATCACTTATATCTTTCATGTGTGAGGTACCCTGCCCTGCGGTAAATTCCCAAAAGTTTATCGCTATCATGTTCTTCAACAGATTTTCAGAAGCAATCCTTCCGCTTGGCGACCGTCTCCATAAACTAATTGCCATTATCCCATTGCAATCTGAATGCTTAAATCCGGAAGCCCTACGGCTGTCGAATCAGCATAAAGTAAAACATATAAAGCAGATGTTTCAAATATCTGCGGAAATCCTGTCTTCAGGAGATCATGAACATCACCTCCATTGGCGGTTATAACCCTCCCAAACCATAACGGGCGAAGAACCATAACATTAAACGTACCGGCTGTTGCTACAGTTCCTCTTACCCTTACAATCTGCTGTATGCCGCTATCGCCTGCCGCCAGAGGTATCTGATAGCACCGGCCTATCGGCAGGGCTAACGTGGCAATTACACCTGTATTTCCGGCATTGCCATCCTGATCAAGATAATCAATATTCACGTTCAAAACACCGGTAAATGCCGTCACAGCTTCAATCCATAGCTGGAGACCATTATAATTATTGTTTACAACCCTTCCTGCATAACTTGGCTGAGAGGCAAGTGTTATATCAGCATTGAAATTATATGCCCCGGCCACAAATAATCTGTCAAAAAGATCTAAACAACAGGCTACCGAACTACCGAATTCTACCTTTGAAAGATACCCTGCCTGACCGGAAAAAGATGTCATTACCGGGTATCCTGCAATAGAGGATGTCGGTACCAGCCCATTTGCAGTATTTCCTGCATTTAATACACCGGCACCCGGGTTGCCTGCAATATCAAATACAGAATAAGGCATTGCAGCAACAAGAGTGCGTGAGCCTGTTTTCATCCACGTTATGCGCTGCTTGGCACACCCGATATATTTATCAAGTGTATCTATCATATCAATTCTGGGTTAACGTCCATGTGATTTTCAAACTGTCAGTCGCCAGCTTGTTTATCACTGCAAAAGCGGCATAACACCACATATTGACAGTATTTTGAGTTACAACATCAAATATTCCCGCCTCTGTGATAGCTCCTGTTCCTGTCCCTGCAGCCCAGTCTCCCACCATTGTGACAATGTTCCCATTCCTTGTTTTTGACGTAAGTGCAACCCTTGAGCCGATAATGTAGGCAGTAAGCAATATTGTCCCGCCTGTCCCGGTTCCAAGTTCCATCCACCCGCATTTGGGCAATGAGGGAGCAGCCAATAGCTGATCAATGGCTCCCTCTTTTGCCGCAGTCATTACTGTATTATGAATTTCCTTAGCCTCTTTCAGCCTGCCTGCTTTGTCAAAAAGTTCAAGTTTCATATTTGCGCTGATAAGTAGTTTCTGGCTGAATTCTTTACCTGTCTGCACATTTAAACTATCCTGAAATTTTAATCCCTCTTTTATCATTTTTTTATTTATTATGGTTGTTGTACCTCAATCCAAATATCACCTACTTCCGGGTTCTGCGGTGCTGTAGCACTGATTGTCACCTTCTGCGTACCTTGTATTGCCTCTAATAAATCAGATTCACTGCCTGTAAAACCATTATTCACGGCAGACTGATAAAATGTACCCGCTCCTACTGCTATTACAGCTTTCCTCAGTGGCATATCATGAAATCTCAGTTATCATTGCACTCCCGTTAACTCCTGACCAGAAACCGTCTATTCTTCCCAGATAACATGGAGAGGGAAGCTCCAGATAATCTCCCGGACCAATTTTTAATGTAAAACTATCCACGCTGGCATCCTCACCATATTTAATATAAAGGTATGCCGTTGAATCATTGTAAATGGTGGCCATCTTCCTTGATTCATTTTCATCCATCAGCATTACATTGTCCGTTGATGAATCTATCTTAGTAACCGTTGTCTCCTGAGATTGCTGAACATTCCATGACCATATAAGGTCCCTGAGTTCTTCTGCATTGTTAACCTCCGGTGGCGGACTGACCTCCCGCCAGTCAAGCTTTATAAAGTTTTCGGTGATGGCCTTAGAACGTAAAACTATAAAAACCATCGGCGTACCCTGTCCTGTATCCTCCAGAATTAAATCAAAATCACCCTTCGAAACGGAGTATTTGAGATTGGGATTTATGTCAATCTCTATGTTATTCGCATTATTTTTTAAAATAACCGGCATAAACCCTTGTTTTTATCTTTTATGTTGCCTGAACCCGGCATTACCACTTTCTTTTACGTTTATAGTCCTGCTTTTGCTTTTTTATGCGCCGTAATTTTGCCATACGCCTTTTAGCTGAAGAACTACCCTTTTTAAGCTTTGCCATATTTTTACCTTTTACTAACCAGCATGTTTGCGGTTAATAATTTTTAATTTGTTCATGTAAGCCTCAATACAACTATATATTGCTCCATGCTCTATGATTATAGGTTTTGCTTTCGGGTTTTTTATTATCGTATGACCCTTTTTGGCTATTATATTAAAATTTTTAGCAAGCCTTGTTGCGTCTGGTTTTGTAAAATCACCAAAATAATTTGTATGATTTCCTAAAACATACCTTTTGCCTTTGTAAGATACTGAAACTCCATAATTTGCCATAACTTTATCTTTTACGAAATACAACAATATCGCTCGTTACCTCTGTTCTTGCAAATATACCGCTCGGAAGCCTGTAAGCATCTATAAGCTTACCTCTTTCATTGATCATCTCCTTGACCTTATTCATGCCCTGATCCAGAAATGGTACCCCGCCGCCGGCTGTCTCTGCACCTATTATATATATAAGCAAACCATCCTTTTCAAGAAGGTCCAGCCCCCTTAAAATAAAGTAATCAATATAATTATTTGCATGAGTATAAGACTTCTCACCCATCCCCATGTATCTCCCCTCAGCCGAACCATATGGCGGATTGCCGATTACAAGCTTATACCTCGGCTTTACTTTTGCCCGAACCGTGTAATTCTTTATAATAAACAGCTGCTCAAAATATTTAATCTCTTCACCGTCATTGATATTGGCCTCCGGGTAAAGCAGCTTCGCTATCTTCGCTGAATATTTATTTATCTCGTAACCGCTCTTTTCAATAAGGTTTGAAACATACTTACGGTTGAAGAACAGTCCTGTCCCGCAGCTCGGCTCAAGTACCGGGCCATCCTTGTAACCATATTTATAAGCCAGCCCCCACATCTTCTCAATGACCTGCTCTGGCGTGAAATACTCAAATAAACTGCCAACCGATATCTGCCCGAACTCATCCAAACCCCCGTAACCTGAATAGCCTGTTATAAACTGAAGCTCATCAGCGGACCAGTCGGAAGACTTCTCTTTCCACTTGCTGTCAAGTAATGCCTCGATAGCTTTGTTTTGATCAAAAGCATTGGCATAATCCGTTAAAAGAAGGGATGCGGGTTTTTCCGGCCCTATACCTGTTTTCTGAACCCTTTCCTGCTTCGCCATTATCTCACTGAAAGGCTTTGGCTCCCAGTGAAAATCAAGCTCCACGTTGTTTTCAATCAATTCTTTAAGATCCACATAACCCCATTCAGCATTCTGAGTGTCACCATTTAAAATTACATAACCAAAAGCCTGATATTGCACCCCCTCTATCTCATCATCTGTGGAGCCTTTGTCCTTTTCAATAATATACCAGTCAGACCCACCATGAAAATAATGAAGGTGAACAATCTTATCGGGTGTTTTTATGCTTTCAGTCTGATACTGCCCCGGCATAACTGAAATAATATCTGCCAGCTTAGTTGCTATATCAATAGCACCCTGCTTTTCTTCACTCCGGTATAGCTTTGTAAGATAATTAAGCTGCTGCCTGCTGATAAATGGCTTTATAATCTTAATCTTTGGCAGGAAAACATCAAGTATTTTTGACGGGGGGACTGGCGGATGATCTCCTTTTTCTTCTTCCGCCAGATAAACGTCAACTTTATAGCTGTCTTTTGCCGGTACCTTAAAAAACTCTGCAGCCTCAAGTTGGGCATGATATTTTGAATCTGAATATAACTCATGTCGCTTGCCCTTATATATTGCAATAAAAGGATTGAGTTTCTTTACCGGCTCATCCTTTTGCCTCTGTTCTTTTTCCATGTCATTTGCTAATTCATGAGCTTCTTCATATGTCAAACCTTCGTCCCGCATCTTACGAACCTCAAATATCTCATGCTTAATGGTTGCTTCCATATCAGCCGGCTTGCTTTTCTGGTTCTCATCAATCCATATCTCATCCTTCGGGATATAATTATAAACAAAACCATGGCCCCCGCTTACAAACTCGATATGTTCTTTCCTCACTTCCTCGCCATCCACAAGGTATATTTTTAACCGGTCCGCCGGATCCGTGTCATCAGTGAACCTGACAAACTCCCGGTGAATGGCATCCTTCTTCTCTGTAGCGGACTTCGCTTCGGCAATAGGGGTGTTTTCTTTAAATACTGCACTGGTTTTCAGCTCAGGGTGATCGGCCAATACCTCTGCAGGAACATCTTCGCCATTGGTTATTGCATCCTGAACAGCCTGTAAATGCTCTTTACGGTAATCTTCCACCGGGATCCATAACGCACCTGATAACATTGAAAACTCTGCTGCTGCCGATATAAGAAACTTCATTGTCGCATAAGATTCCAGTATCATCTGCCATGGATGCGCTAATTTGCCTATGCTGCGAATAGAAAACTGAATAAGCTTATCAATACACTCTCTTTTACCTTTTTGAAATACCATGCTCGCCGGCGGTAAATCCTTCCGGTCATAAGCCTTATCTATCATCTCTGCCAGTTTGTCGGAAGGTGTTAATAAAGGGTTTATGTTCCGGCTTTTGAAAAACTGCACAAATTGATTATGGTTTAATAGCTTCTCTGGTTTTTGCGGCAAATCTTTTGCTTCTGTAAAGCTATCATAAATAGTTTCTGCCGAACCTTTCAGCTCGGGATAATTATGTTCAATATATAAAATAAACTGCGACTTGTCGGATCCGCCTTCCAGAATGTCAATATTCTCTGTTTTCCATGCACGAAAAGCCCCGTAAACTTCTTTTATAGGAGTGTTTTCTTTTAGAACAAAATCTTTTGTTTGATTTTTAAAAAACCAAATCTTATAAGGATAAAAAGTATCACCCTCCGGAGTATCCTGTTGTGTTGAAATACTATCATCTGACTCAAAAATGGCCCAATTATCCTTTTTTGAATTTTTAAACCACCATTCTTTTGCTTCTATCTCTTTTATGGCATCAGTTAAAGTTTCTGCATTTAATTTGTGACCGGATAAACCGGTATGTAGTTTAAAATAGTTGTCAGAGTCTTTATCTTTATAATAATCCTTCCCTTCTTTAAGATTCTCTTTTGCCCATTCAAGTTCCATATCATCCATATACCATCTTGAATATTTATGTTCAAGATCAGTATTTGGATCTTCTGTGAATCTTAAATAGAAACTACCTTTTGTTAATTCGGATTTTTCTTTTTGTGCTGCTGTAAGTAATTTTTCTTCTTTACTTACAACATCACTTCCCTCGATAAGCCGCTGATCAGTTTCATCCACATTACCCTTTATCCAATGGTTAAATATCTCATCCAGAGTTGGCTTCCCGCCGAATAAGCTCGGCCCCTGATTCGTTATTATCGCCTCATTATAGCCCTCGATAGCCTGCTTAAACTTCAGCTTACCGGCATCTATCATCCTGTTTATGTAAACAGTCTTACGGTCATATTTGGTCCCGAAAAGATTTTGCTGTCTGACAAAATCACCAAAATCAGACCCGGAAGCCTTCATTATCTGCTGAAATATAACCGCATCATTGATGTTTTTCTTTAAAGAGCCTTCCGGCAATCCGGCATTCTTCATCAGCACCGGCAGGGACGTTATCAGCTTCTGCCTTGTTCCTTTTACACCCGGCTGCTCGGTTGCCAGTAATGCCTCCCGGTCTAAAATTAATGCCGCCAGTAAATTCTCAATAAATTCTTTCCCTGTCTCGGTAAATGTAGTGTCACTGAAATATGCCGGCAGCTCCTGAGTGGTTAACAGGTTACATTCAATGAGCGTCTTTGCAAGCTTCTTCTGCCCCGCTACATTGGCGTAAAACTCGCTGAAAGTCTCATACTCCCCGGTTGTCTCTGCAATGATCTCCGCGCACCTCACATTATCGCGCAGTATGTTTGACAGCTTTATAGCCTTATCTACGGGGCGTTCCGACTTTTTTGTGTCCTTGTTGTACTTTGCAAGCTCCTGTGTTGTGTATTCCGGGAATTCAAGATCAATACGTACCAGAACGGGATTAGAAAACTTAACTTCCCCTATCTGGTATTGTAAGCCGCTGCCAATATTAAGCATCATCCGCCCCTCGAATCCGAAAGCATCCTTTTCTTCTCCCAAAAATTGAACATAATCCTGAAAATTACCCGGATGCTGCTTCGCGGCCAGCTTCATTGACATTGCCCTGTTATTTCCCGATACAACAAAACCGTCCTTCGTGATTATCGGGGTGCCGGACGGTGTTCTGGATGTTGTAATCAGCCTTTCCGGCTCAAGCTCCCTTGCATAATCCATTACTGCCTTCTGTGCGCTCAGGTCATCCTTATAGTTCCTGTCATTTATATTGTTGCCGGCTGCATTTTTCGGGTATAATGGCTCTGAATGAAAATTTTCTTCATTATGGCTGGCAATAATATTATCAAGCTCCACGATGGCAAAGAGAGCTTTACGCTTTTCGCCGTTTGGCATTATTATCTCAATCTCACGACCTTTAAGCATAGGGTATGTTTGCGGATCCGTCATGAATTCCGGACGGATGGATCCGGGACCCCTTTCATCTTTAATCTCCTGCTCCACCTCCTGAGATGCAGCTTCCGGTTTATCTTCCTCTTTCAGCACTTGCTCGATATGCTCCATCCTTTCGTTTATATGCACCCACTTCCCCTTCCATCTCTTTTCAGGTGCCGGCCTGCTTTCAAGCCGCTTATACATGCGTATATTTTTCGAATCTGAAATAATCGAATCAAAATCAGCAAAACTTTCTTCCGGGTGCATTGCGGCCTGCTTATCATAATCCCCCGTTAATATCAGGTATTCCTCACCAATTCCTGCACTGAAAATTTTTGCATCCACCACGTATGGACGTAACTCAACAAGAAAATTATAATACTCCTGAAATGAATTAGTAAATATTCTGTAAAACATAGTAACCCGCTTCACACCGGCCGGCTTTTCAGTAATGGGATCATAAAGTATTTTTGTATCACTGGTCCAATCTTCCGGACTGCCTTCAAATATCCTTCCGTTATATGCCAGATGACCTATCAGCTTACCATCCTTGTAAATTAATCCGGCTGGTGTCTCTGAATCCCCTATGTCAAGCGTCTGGATAGCCAAAAGGTACCTGTCGGATGCGTCCTGTAATGATGTGGCGGGGTACTCTTTGCCCGAAATCACTACTATGTACTCATCATCAAAGGTGAACGGCTTGGTCATATCAACCATTAATGGATCTGCGCCGGGCAATGGCTGGTTAAAATACCTGTGCGTTTCTTCCCAGAAATCCTGAGTAAACCGCTTCCACCAGTGTTCCTGATACCTGTTCCACCTGAAATGACGATTTCTGATCCATTGTAATATTTCCTGATCGGGTTTTTTATCAAACGCAACCTCTATTCCTTCCTTGCTGATATTATGGGTTATTTTTACCATGTGTAGTTATACTACATAAGCATTTTAACGAAATTACACTAAAATCATATGTGGTATACAAGATTTACTTTCTTTTTTATTTCTGCAATGAGAAGCAGAAACTTATCGCATAGCGATTTTTCGGCTATCAGAGAGTTGTTTATAATTTAAGTCCTATGTAGAATATTATCAATGTTATTCTTTGCAGCATGATCTTTTCAATCCATGATAGTTAATTCTACGGATATGTCTGCAGGTTCATAGCAATGACCCGAATATTTGCACCTACCATTCTTACCATTGCGAGGCTTATAGTCAGAACAAAACCTTCCACAACCCAGACCGACTTCACCAACTTCTTGATTAATAGAACACCAGAAATATCCCTCTCCGGTAGTTCTTTTTGCTTCAAATATTTTTAGTTTAGAAATACCGGATTCTTTCATATCCTGAATGATGTCCTTTTTTAAATAACATCTTTCGTCATCATCTTCTCTGAAATAAAATTTCATAATTATATATTTTATCAGTCTTAATCATCTTTTAATAGCGCAAAAGGACTAATTGATGGTTATATTTCCCAATATTCAACATAATCATATTCAAATAAGTTTTTTCTGACAGGTTCATTCATAAATCTATGCAGATCAATTTGACAGGAACAAGAATTTCTTATTAAAGTAGGATATGTCTTGTAAGGTTCGAGATTGCATTTGAAATGTTCTTCCATTTCCTTAATTGACTGCAAATGCCTTCCGTCTTTTAATATTATTCCGACACACATTTTCGCAAGTATTAATTTTTACTCAAATAAAAGCACAACAATAAACAGGACTAATCCTGCGATCTCTAAGTAGTACCAGTATATCTTTTTCATGATTTATGATATATTTTTTTGGTTAACCTATCAATTATCACAATAATCCGAGCAATTACCCCATATCTTTATCTGATTTTCATCAAATACTACCTCATTCAGTGGTTTCAATGATTCATGTAGGTATATCTTTGATTTAATACCTTTTTTTGAACTATCCCTGATTGCATGATCAACTTCACAGGCTAATCTAAAACTATCAGGTTCTCTTTGTTTTAATCTCAGCCAGTTTATATCTGATTGAAAAGGACAAAATATACAAGATGATTTTTCGGGTAGTAATAAACCCCTTTCTTTGAACCAGTTTATAATATCATTCCGACTCATAATTTTTGAATTAATTCTCTCGCATTTACCATCCGAATAAACTTTATATCCACAAAACGGATATACGTTTATTTTCCATTTCTGTTGTGGAATTTTCATTCGACTTGTTTCATCAACTGTTATGCCCTGCACAATCTCCATCTGAGGGTATCTTTGACGAGGTTTTAATTCTAATATCTCCCTGATTTTCTTATCAACTTGCATAATCTTGTATTCATTTGTGCATTGCCTACGTAACATACCCTTTTGTCCATTATTCATTGTAAATGCTGGAATGGGGGCAAATCTATTATTAGTTGAATTAGTGTGATTAAGTAAATCTCTGATAATATTTTTATAGGTCGCTTTATATAATGGAATACCGTCATTTAATTTCATCCATTTCAAAAGTATGTTATAATAGTTTATGGTTGCATTTTTCTCTCCGCCAGTGTCGGCAAAAATGGCATAATCATATTTTTCCATTTCCCCAAGCGAACTCATCATATATAGAGCTACTGTCTGTACCCCGACACCAAGACTTATTATTCTAATCATACCATCTATTATTTATCTTTTTCATGGTTATTTATTGGCTTACTCTCTTTCTGGTTTTTCAATTATTCGTTCTTTCATCAGCATTTCGATAACTGACATAATGTCTTTTAAACATCCTAAATTCCAGACTGTATCAAATTCCCTTGTGGGGAAGAAACAATATTGCCTCCATGCCCCATACCACTCAATAGTTGCTATTTCATGGCCAGATGCTCTATTGCATATATAAATCGTATTTGTCTTTTTACCAAATGATTTTTGTGAATCAAATGTTAAATACTTTGTTTCTTTAATTATTGCCATTTTCGTAAGTTTTAATTATTACAATTTTGAATATTAATAGGATAAAGATTTTATCTTTTTCATTTGCCGATTAGTTTAGAACGCAGATAATTTGCAAATTCCAATACTTCACTTCTTGTCATTGCTGGAGTTTTAATTGCATTTTTAGCAAGACAATTGTAATGATTATTGAAATAGATCATTACTTCTTCATCTGTCACGGTCACTGGCTCGGATTGCTCAGAAATTTCGGAAAGTATTTCATCGGTTGCTGCTATAATATGATTTTTAAAAACCCAATGATTAAAATCAACATCATCTTGAATTGAGGTTGGATTTCCATATTTTAAATGTTTTATAAATATCTCAATTATCCGTTTTCTGTCCAGTTGTTTACAAATTGGTTCAGACTGCTCAACCGGAAGTAGATAATATTCAATTTCAGCCAACCATTTTTTCTTAGTTATTTTTATAGTTGTAAAAATAAGCGGTTTTAGTCCATTGCTTTTAAGGTTATTTTTTTTTGCAACAAAATACACCCCGTCCTCTTTTGGTAAATCATCAGCACTTCTGATATACACCTTTTCAAATAGTTCTTTCATGGTTTATCTATTTTGGTTTATTGCTTTAAATATTTCATAGTTGATCTGTGGTATCTAAACTATCCCCATTGTTCCGCCATTGCTTTTGCTATAAATGAACTTAATACTGATCGTTTCCTCGCATTTTCTGGATTATTCGTACTTGGCATTGTTCCGAATATTGAATATTTACTTTTGCCGGATTTTGTTTTTTTAGAATTGTATTCAATATATTCAGGTTCATTCTTTGTTTTATTCTCGAATAATGTATTTTGCTCCGACCATGTAAGTAAAGGGAGACTCTTTAACCAAAGACACGTTTTTTTAGGTATTGTGTCCCCAAAATAGTAAGGATGTATATATTGATCTGGTTTACGATAAAGGGATGACATTATTCCGACTGGATTTTCAATTGCTATTTTCGGTATAGATGAGTTTACGAATAACATAAAGAAATCAATAGCTTCTTTTTGCCGTCCATCCTTCTGTTTTTCCTTAAACCATCTTGCGCTTGATGAAGATAAATGGGTACAGGGCGGGAAGGCTATCATCATATCCCAACCATCGTCTAAGTGCTTCAAAACATTATCCTGTATATGCCATTCCCGGATGCCCGCCCGAACAAGGAATAATATCACAACTATATGTTTCATGTCCTCGCTCTCTGAAGGCAATACAGACAACTTGGCTTTCCTCACAGGCAACTAATATTTTCATACCTTCGACAGTTCATTATACTTGTCAATTACCTCTTTATCAAGCGGTTTATTAGAAAAACATTAAGATAAATCAGTTCTTTTTCATCTTACATATACTTTTGACCGCCCGCCGGCTGTTGATACTTTAATCCAAATCTCCTTATAATCAGTGACCTGAAGATACCTGACATAATCTTTCCTGCCGTTCTTTTTTATAGGCACATCCAATGCAACTCTCCATCCCCTCGTCCGCGGCAATGCGCCTGTCAGCTGTATGGATTCAGGACCATGCTCGCTGACAGTTACAATAAGCTGCCTGTGTATCCTTCCCGACATATTCCTTATTCTGGCAGCTACCTTGCTGTTTCCCGTTGTGTCTTTAATCTTCATACTTTTTTTTTTACTGCAATTAATTTATCCCTTTGCGGAAACTATTATCCCTTTATTTGCCTGCTATAAACGCCATTCTCTCATACCTTTGCTATTCAAGTCTTTTCTGGCTTAGTCCGGGCATCACGCAGGTTGAGAGGTTTTCCTGCCGCCCGGACTTCTTTTTTTTCTCTTTCATACTTATCCTTCAGTTCTTCCGCCTTTATCTCGAAAAGCTTTTCATTCTCCTTGGCTGTCAATACCCTGTTTACCGGCTGCACGATCAGTACACTCGGCTTTTCGCTCGTAATAACACACCTCCAGTCTTCGCCTGCTTGAAGATAAATTTTATTCTTCCTGCAGTACGGGATGTCAGGCAGGCAAATCTTCCCTTCCTTGTTTCTGGCAATGATCTTTCCCGTTTCACCCTTGTAAAAAGTCAATACAATATCTTCCATCTTTCTTTTATGCTTTAGTTTTGATGCTATAAACCAGACATTTATTATTACGCTGATTATCAATATAATTTCAAGTATGCTAATTTTATTCATACAGCTTTTTAAATATTCTCAGGTTTCTTTCCCTTGCGCTTCTTGACATGCCTTCCCTTATCAGCTTTATATCCGCCACCTGAAGCCTGTTCATCAGGTCAAGCTGCTGTTCGTTTGCTATATTCCTCTGGTTCCCCATAGGATTGCCAAAAACAAGCTGGTTTAATATATGCGCCTCTGCAATATATATATCCGGACCGGCTGCCTTATGGTAATAATCATAATACCTTCTCGAAACAGCATCACACAACTCTTTATAGTGATCCCCGGCAAGCAGCCTGAACTCTATAAGATGATCGTAAACCCATTTTATTATTTTGACCTCAAGCGCAGGACTTAACCACATCGAAAACTTGACAAACAGGTAAGGGTGCATCCATGTTTTCCCATATCTTCCCCTTTTTGTCTCAAATGTCTTTGTATTTATCTTAAAATCAATGTTTTCCAAATCACCCTTTTTGGTGCTATTTAAAAGCAGCTCAATATCAAGGGCTTTTAAAAACTCAATAGTCCCCTGATTCTCAAAGAAACTTTGCAGTCTCATGTCCTTGCCGGATATCTCGTTTACCCTTTTTAGAAACTCGGTGGCATTGAAAAAACCATCTTTAGTCCTCTGACATACATAACTGTCATAAAACTCTCTTTTCATTACCGGCTTTGTTTTCATATTATTGTTTTTAGATCGTCCTGTGACCTTACAAGACGTAGCATATCTAAATGACAGACCCAAGGCGAAACTTCCATCTTACCCTCAGTCCCATCTTTTTTAAGCAACCTGATAACAATATTTACTGGCTCCGTCAGGTTATAGATAATCCTGTTAAATACACCAGTTTTCTTCGTTCTGCCATCCATGAATTCAATAATGTCACCAATCTGAATGCCATACTTCTTTAAAAACTTTTCAGTCTTTATCTCCCTCTGTGCGGACAGATTAACCGATAACCTCTCCCGGAGATCCTTTTCCTCTAATTCTAATAACTCTAATCCCATATCATATTGTTGTTAAATTTAACATCAAAATCATATTTTAAATACCTCTTTTAACTCATGCTGGCTATTTGAATGTAAAATATCAATTAAAACTGAATTGATTTCTTCATAAGTAAATTTCCAGTTTGTCGCCGTACAGATTTGATAAATCTGTTCTAAAATTTCACCTTTTAGTTTTGCGCGAATCTTCAAGCTTTCAATTTCTTTGTTCGTAATTATTCTTTTTTCACTCATTATCTTAGCTTTAATAATTCAGTAATTTTGTTTTCAAGCCATTCGACATACTCAATGTCCGGGATCTCTATAAAGCTTTCAAGACCTATCCTTCTTAAAATTTCTTCATCACTCGCCTGAATAACCCATTGCCTCCTGCTCCTGTAAACCTCGTAATCTATCCCGTCGGGCCAGTTTCCTGTTTCAGCCTTGTAAAGCTCTTTTACCGGGTTATAACCATCATTCATTTTCGCCTGTTTTTTCTTCCTTTTTTTCGGCAGGTGCTTCGCCTAAAAGCTTCGCAACTATTTTTATTGCGTTCTTGAGAATCTCATTTTTTTGAAATATCTCGACACATTCGTAATAAAATTGCAAACGACTTTTAAAAAAAGTTTTTACAATCCATACCTTAAAGATAAAATGCTTCTTTATGCTGGTCCCGGCAAGCCACATGATGAATTTTGTCTTTAACCGCCATATGCCAGTCAAAAGAAGAAGCCGGACAATCAGGATAATTCAAACACCCAGATAAGATTAACTACCGGCAAAAGGGCTGCAAGCAGCTTATAGTGCATGGGCACCTCCCTGTATGCGCTTATAAAATAGGAATGGTCTGCTTCCCGGTATCCTCTGACATGCTGGCACATCAGAGCATTAATAAATGGAAATAACAGCCCGGAGATCAGGCCGGCTATATATAAAGTTAAAAATCCTTTTATCATAGAATTCCTGTATTAACCAGTTCTGCCGTCCATATTGCAAATAAAGCATATAAAGCTGTCAGTTCGGGGTCCTGCCTTTTGAGCTTTTCCCCTTCCGGATCCACCGGGATACATTTTGCATCCTTATTCCACGGGCAGGGTTCACAGCTACTATCATCATGTGGAGTTGATGCCCCGCATAGATAACACTCCCTGCTCTGCGCCATTAAGCTGTTGCTCGCTACTGAGCCTATTGAATTACATATGACTTTCATAAAGATATTTTTTTTTAATTTGTAAAGTAATACCAGAAGATAAGCTCTTTGAAGGCTTCCGTGTAAATACGGCTGCCAAAACAATCATAGTGCATTTTGATTATCTCAAAATTTTCCTGAACCTCTGCCTTTGGCATTGATGCACCATTAAGGTAATAAACTTTCTTTGCCATATTCTGAATTTTAGAATTGATATTCTTCGCCGCAGGTCGGGCAAAAGGCAATCGCGATATATGACCTGTCCTTTTTAAGAGCTATATAAGTCATTGCCGCGCCACATTCGCATTCCGTTTCAGCAACCACTTGTATGTCTATTGCATTATAATGCTCGTCATAGCCTGCCTCTCTGTATTCTGCAGCTATTCTTGATTGTTTATTTTCTGCCATGATTTTGAGGTTTTATATTATTTGCGACACCCCGTTGAAGTTATCGCCGGGGATCGCAAAGAAAACTATCTTTTATTTTTTCTTCCGCTAATTTACATATTTACACGGTAAAAAACAAATATATTTTAACACACCAAATTAAAAACCCTTATTTTCAACACTTTAAATATTCTATTTATAATCGGTATAAATAGAATATAAACACGGTAATACTATATCCCGTAACCCTGAAACTTCCTGAGATAATCAGCTATTGACGTGCGGTTAATATCCCGGTTGTTCTCTGTCCCGTTTGATTCCAAAAAAAGAATAACCCCGTTAGCACCCCCGAGATGCGACCCGGCCAGCAGTCCTGACTTGGTTATCGTCACCCCATTGATAGTACTTCCAATGTAGATCATGTAGTCTTTTAAGGCAATCTCGTTACACCCGATCAGGTCAGTAAATAACTCTACCTGCAGCTCTTTGGGAAATATCTCCGGGAACTTGCTGAACCGCTCCGGGGTGATATAGCCATAACCAAGATAATCCAGCGTGGCCTGCTGGAACTGGAACCAACCCATGCAGCCTATGCTGTTTATTTTCTTCCAGTCCGGGCTTTCACTAAACCTCAGATCATCCCTGAACCGTTCAAACTCGATCTTCCGGTTAGCTTCATATGCCATCCTGTTAATCTCAATTATAGCCCTCGCCTTCTGGTCCGCCTTATTTTTCGCCGTAAGCTCCGGGGCCAGACATGCCATAAAGGCAAATAAAAGAATTACCATAAACATAAATGCTTTCATCTTTGAATGTATTGATTAATACTGGGAATGATATATACCACGAATAAAACAGTGCCGGCATATATCAGCGCACAAAGCGCAAGAAAAATGGCGATTGATATTAAAATCTTTCGTACCATGATTTTACAAAGATAATAAAAATTTTAACATGCTGCTATTCATATGGTTCACGGCTTATAATCGTTGCACTCGTATAACACATGGAAAGGAAATCGGCTTTCGCCTGCCCCCATGCTCTTGCAATGATAGTCTCGCTCTCATCATTTTCATCACAGAAAACAACTTCTTCACCATTATAGGTGCCATATTGCAGCTTTACAATACATTTTTGTCTCATGATTTACGTTTTTATATCTGTGAAAAAATCCCTGTTTTCTTCTTCCTGCTTAAAATTTCTGTTTACTTCATCAATGCCAAGCTGCGGCCAGTGTTTTTCATCCCCTGTTCCGTTGGCAATGATCAGCTTTTTGTAATCACATACCATACATCTGAATCTTCTCCGGCGATATGATCTACACCCCTTTTTATGGTTGGGAAGCCTCTTTTCAAGCTCCATCGGCGCACCGCATATATCACAATAAAACTCAGTTTTTGCCATGTCACTTAGCTTTAGCTTTTTTGATGACTTTTCTGGCCCTGAGCCTATGCTCGGATTTCTGTTCCTGTTCTGTCAGATATTCCCGGAGCGTCTTATTCCCTCCGCCGGTAAATATCTTCCTGTCTTTCAGAAAACCAAATAAATTCTTGTCAATACGTGCCATAATTATTTATCTAAAATTAATTGTTTACTGTCAATCGCTTTCAGTACCGTATCAATATCCCGGCTGAAAAAGAAACCGGATAATTTCAGCAGTAAGCCTGACATTGATTTATAAATTGATCTGAAAAAATCTTCCCTTTCCTGCGTCCAGTCAATGATAGTGCTTTGATGAGATGAAAAATTAGCCCTAAAGCCTATCGAGTCGTTATCATTTATCTTGTAATACTCTTTTTTTACACCATCGCTTATCTCAAATAATGTTTGGTATTCGACAGACAGAACAGCCCCGTTTGAACCATAGCCGGTAAATCCAATGCTATCAGAAATGCCTTTTTTGTACCCCTGAAATTGGCCCGGTCCTGTTTTATTCATTCCTAACTCCGCGGATGCGCTGATGATAAAAATAATTACTTTCCGTTTTGATTTTAATTTTTCTTTTGCTGTTTCTATTGCACACCGGAGCGTTTCACGCAGGACGGCCTCAGTCTCATAGCCGTCAGGCATGAATTCTGTCAGCTTCTTAAAATCATCAGGAATTCCCCTGATATGAAAGTTGTTTTTTTGTGAATAATACAAACTATAATCCGCTCTTTCATGCCCGGGAATATGTACCGTTATCTTTCCTACTTTTGCCATAATCTATCCGTTTAAAAAATCATTTGGCGAAATTTCATTGTTATGTAATTGCATTAAAAGATCCTTCCCGTACTTAACGGCCTCTCTTTCCACCTCTTCAATCCCTTCTTTTATTAATTCGTTTAGTTCAGATAAAAGATCGTGTGTTTCCTTTTCAAATATCCTGTCCTGCTCAAACTCAAATTTTTCCTTTGAAGCAAATGGCCTGAAAACACTAACTTTGCTTTCGCTAATATTTTCAAGAGAAAGAGAATTTTGGAGATAACCACAATAGCTCCATTTTCGCACTGAAACCGGCTTGGGTAGAGAAACTGCTTTCGCCAACTCCACAATCTTTTCGGCGATCCGTTTGTGTATATCGCTTCCTATGTGTATTTTGTGAGTAAAATAATATGGACGACACCAGCTATCTGGCACTCGCGATTCAATTAGATTCTCATTCATTTTACAAAGTTCATTATAAACCTGTTCAAAATGTTTACCCTTCTCAATTAATTCGAGACAATCCACACACACTTCATCCTTCCTTCTTGTCCCTTTTTTATGACAGGCCGGGCATTCTGTTTCTGTATATCCTGCTCTCATGTTTTTGATTTTAGTTCTGCTTCAATTATTGCAATCATCTTCTTTAACTTCATAATGCTCCCTGCATTTATCACATAAATAATAATACCAGTAATCACCATTATAATTTTCATCACCGAAAGCTGAATGTACCAGCCCTCCGCAGATACATAGTTTAGGATAACCCGCTTCTCCAAGTTCGGCACACTCATTACAGTGAATGTCCCCGACTGTGTGTTCTGCGATGGTATCACCAAACTGAAATGTATTTTTAACTGATCCTATGAATTTTAATACAAAACATTCTGAGTTTATACACCCCACCAAATTATCCCGGTAATTACAATCCCCACAGGCTAACCCAACCCTGCATTCCTGACAGACACGGATATTGGTGCCCTTGGAATCGGGCTGGCAAATCGGGCATTTTAGATCAGGATCCATGGCTATTTATTGCTTGGGGTTGGTATAATCCATGGTATTTCATGATAAGGATCAAAATCACCATAAAAAAGATAAAAGTTTGAAAACTCCTTAATTTGATCCTTCCATAATACAATAAATAAACCAAGTCCCATAAAATTACTTAGGTCTGATTTCCAAATCGTTGTTTTCATTTTTTCTGGTTTGTTTACATCCCCTTTTCACGGGATGGCTCACAATCTTACCCGGACTGGCCACCGGCAATAAAAAGCCGGGCTAATAGCCCAGCTCATTACAAAGCACCATTATCGGCCTGTCAAAATTAGGGTTTTTTGCATCCGGATCCGATTCAAACATCTGGTTAAGCCTGTTGAATTTCAAACGAAACTGCTCAAAAGGGAGCGGGTTGCTTACCATTCCGACATGGTACTCATATTCCGAAAGCCACGTTCTGCCTTCATAGCCGACCCTGTTTACATTGCCGGCCTTTTCTGCTAACTGAAATTGTACTTTTGCTTCCATTTCTTTGCGATTTTAGTGATTTTTGGTTCTCTTTTCACTGCTAAAATACATACTTACACGGTAATAAACAAATATATTTTATGTATTTCTTTTTATATTACTGATATTCACTATTTTAGCCATGTTATTTATAATAACTATAAATAACAAATAAAGACGGTTATAACACCTTTATATAATGTGAGCCAAAAAATAAATTTGTTTTTTAAATTCCCGTGAATTAAATTTGTAGTTGCTAAAATTATGTGATCACATGTTAAACTTAACAAAAACCGTTATGAAATGAAAAAGTTCTTTTCGTGTATCCTGCTTCTGCTCTTTGTTGTAGCAATGCAGGTGGTGGTCCAGTACCGAGCCGGACCTTCTTATCAGGGTGAGCATATCCAGTGCATGATAACGCCGGAACAGCCATCCACTGACCTTATCTCTGTTAATACAGATGCTCTTGCCGCCGGATGCCCGGTTGAACAACAGGGAGATATTGAAAAATCTTCCATTGGTGATTTTAGTTATTTAAGTTCCCGGCAGTGTGACTTTATGCCAATGTATTTGCAATCAAATTCTGGTTATAGGTCACTTATTGAAAAAACGCAAGACGAAAGAAGCACACTGAAAAACGAGGGGACCATGCGTCTTGATATCGGAGAATTGTCTGCCAGTTCAGACTGTTAGATGTAATAGCACCAAAGGACAATGAGCCTTTGGTTTTGTGGATTAATCCAAAGCCCCTCGATTTAGAGGGGCTTTTTTCATTCAGACTTTTCTGGTCTGCTTCTGGTAGCTCTCAAAGGTAATTTTACCTCTTACATAAGCACTCATGGCGGAATTCACGGGGCGTTTATTCCTTCCGTACTTCTTCTCGCCGCCTTTTGCTTTCTGCGTCTTTTTCTGAGACATTTTGCGATTGTATTGATTTTACGTTCGCATTTTGCCCTCCTTTTTTTATTGGTTTATAATTTAAGCCGAAAGGGGGAGCTCTGAGCTTTACCCGGGGTTAGCGGATATTCCGCTAACGGTTGCCGGGTTGCTATACAATACCCCATCGTCCGGCTGTGTTTTTAGTCAAGAATACACCAGTCGTCTGATAAAAGGTCCGTTTGTGATGCCAGCCAGCCATGTAAACACTTGTTATCAGCTGTTTTCATGCAAATATACGGCAAAAGAAGAAGGCTGTCTTCCATTGAAGGAACAACTTCTTCTACCCTCGGAGAATAGCCCCTCAGATAAATAAACATTCCTTTGCCGTTCCATCCATCACGACTGATCAGCTTGCCCTGTTTCAAAGCTTCTAAAGCTACACTGAAACTTAAATTTGTTTTTTCATTCATTTTAGTAAGTATTAAGTAATTATTATAGGAAGGCCGGGATCCCGAAGGTTTTTATTAAATATATCTGGCATTGAGAAATTTATCTTTTTAATACCCCCCGACTCAAACTTTGCTATCAGCGAAAAGATAAACGTAACCCACCCACGCGGCAATAATGAAAAATTCCAACAGGTGTGCTTGTCTAAAATAAATGCCCTGCCCGGAATTTCCACTATTGTCTGAATGGGCGCATCCGGCACCTTGTAATAATTAGGAGATATTCTGATTTTCTCATACTCCCCCGTGGTTGCATAGCGGTAAATAAAAATATCATTAAACAGCTGATCTCTGTGGCTTGTCATTATTTTCAGCCCCCCGGCAATAAAGACAGAAGATAATAAATCCTTACGGAAAGCTTCGTAATTGCTTTCAAATAATGAAATATTCACTCTTTTGTTAATCTTTATATGCCTGAATATTCCAACACAATCATCCAGTGCATCAAAAAGAACAACTTCCCTGTGACGAAAAGATTTATTAAATACTTTGATGCAAAGAGTCCTTGTATTAGGATCCATAATATTTCTGCGCGGAAGATTCCCGGTGTCGGTCAATAACAACGAGCTGATATCTTTATTATCGCGAAGATCCCGGATTTCATTAAATAAAACTTCTGTTTCCATTTTTCTGAGGTTTTTAAATTATTAATATTCAATGTTTCGACGATATGGGCTCACTTTGTGTAAAGTTCTTCTAATTTGTAATATTTGAGATTCTAATGGTTCTTACTACACAAACAGGTTTAAACCCAAATTAATAGCCGGTTTATTAAATGGTCGTCTTACTGATTTCGGATGTACCCCGGCCCGGAAAGCCATCAGCAGCCCTGCCGCTTCCAGATAATTATCCACAATAATAAAATCATCCGGCATTTCATCATTTAAAATGGTTCTATTCTCCCGGACCGCTATCACCGGGATCCCGGCCTTCCTGCAGGCTTCATGAGGCTCACCGACACAATTTACAGGGCTTATCATAAAATCAATATCATCAACCGACAGGCCGCTCTCGTAATTAATCCTCGGAGCCTTATGCAGCCCCTTCAGAATACAATGAAGATACGTCAGTGAAACCATCTCTGCACTCATTCGCGGGTCCACAACATCATCAAAACCCTCAAGATCATCATTCCCCGAGGCCCAGTCAACATAAGGAGAATGAGCTACCGGCTTATCAATCTTATCGGCTATCAGCTTCGAAGCAATAGCTTCAATGCCGCCCCAAGGATTAACACCACCCTCCCTGAGATATCTGAACTTTGTTTCCTTCTCCACCATAATCTTTGTTTGGATGGCCAGCGCATCAAAATCATAATTATTAACCTGATTCACCAGTTCAAGATAACCGCTGATCTTCCCGTCAGCCAAACCAAGCTTATTATAATACCCGGTCATCTCGAGGGGAATGTCAAGCTCTAAAATCTCAATATTAGCCCCTACGGTGACGCGTGCTGCATTAACGGCATTTATGGTAAGGTTATCTACGGGTTTATTGACAACTGCCAGAATCCTGTTATAAAAGGGTTCTTTCAGGTATATTTCACCCCTCAGAAACCGGTTAAGGATGGATCCTTCAACATAAAGGGTGTTTTCAGTCATCTCGTTAATATCGGAAGCGTTTACCACATTTGGATGTGTGATCAGCTTGTCACAGCATTTTGCAATAAGCTTTGCCGCCGGGTTCGCATCACCGGCATGGCCGCCGATCTCGGCCCCTATCCCTGTCGAAACTATTAATACTACATTCATAATTGAAATACTGTTTTAAAAAGTCTTATAAAATTTCATGCGTCACATTTGTTTATCTGAAGATCGAAAACATCATTAGCACTTTCTCTTGTATCACAACAGATTCTATGAGTGTTCGCTGTTCCATCGTGGAATATTGGAGACGGAAGCTCACCAATACATATCATATCCTGTAACTGTATTTTAAATAAGCAATTCTTATTAGGACACCAATCTGGCTTTTTCATAACCGGGTTATTTCATGATGCTTAACTATTTCACCTCCAAAATATTTTTTGGTAAATTCAGCAGCTTTTATTGTATCAAAATCTTTACATGAAAAAATGTTTACATAAACATTGCCAAGTAAATCAAGACAATGAACGGTTACATTACTGGTTAAAATAAACTGAACGGCTGATGTGCCCTTTGTGTGGGGAAGTGTTTGTTTTTCTTCTTCCGGAAGTCCCTCGTCATCCCAGAATACAAGCTTGCATCTTTTCATGTCAATAAGTTTGCAGAGCTCTTTAAAATACTTTTTTAAATTTTCCCGGGTAAACTTTCCCCGGTTACAGTCATGCAGATCAATGATCAGTTCCTTTCCGTAATTATCCATGTTTTTAAGTTTATTTAGTTATAAAATAAATAATCATCATCTGAGTCCAAAAAACCCGATTCGGCATCAATCTGGTCCTTGCAGCTGCCACATAATATTGCCAGATCATCTATTCCAACAATAAAAAAACCACAGCACGCACAATATCCATACTCCGGCGCATGATCAGAACAATAATATTCATGGAAATCCTCGGGAAAATTTTTGCCCTGATGATCCCATTCAGTAATTACAGGCACAGTACACTCTATTGCCGGGTTCTTACATCCGGGATGATGACACACAGGAACCTCCTGCTGTTCGAGTTCTTTAATAAATCTACTCGCCAAATCAAAATTATTTTCCATCAATCATCAATTTTAACACCAAATCGTATCTTATATTATTTGTGACAATTTTCTTCAAGAATAAACCTGAATTAGCTTCCTATTCCAACTGCAATAATTGAACTAGCTGTTTTTCCAGTTTCATTACATCCTTCTAAAAGTTCCTTTTCAGTATAATTAAATATATCTATGTTATAAATGCTTATTTTTTCAAACACAAGATCCTGTATATCATGCCCCATATTCCATATTTGCCGTTTGTCCGGTTACGGTTATTATTTCCCCCTTGCTTATCAGCCCTTTTTTCCAGAAGAATTACCTTAATTTCGCTGGTTTTTTCTTCTTCTTTATAAATCTTCTGGTAAGCTTTTGCAATATGCCAGCAGAGAGATCCTATGCTTTGAATGTTTTTTACTTTCACCTCCACAATACAGGATAATGGATAACTGAGATAGACCCTACCGGATAATAGCTCCTTAAAACAAAAATACCGAAATACCTTTTTTGTCTGAACATTCAACCCTTGTGATAAGATTTTCGGCGATTTTTTCTGTTACATCTGCTACGCTTTTTACAGAAACGGCAAGTCCAAATGATAGAACTAATTTGCCTTTTTTGATGGGTTCATTTCCGTTTTTCATGATTTTAATATTAATGACGTACATATTTAGGTGCAAGTTAAACTTTTTTTTAATC
>ERZ1292632.48-Hain-H43-01um-R2-48-length-115946-cov-11_pt2 | contig 84643 bp, 120 predicted proteins | sample MGYA00564407_ERZ1292632 | MGnify/ENA primary metagenome ERZ1292632 (study PRJEB36523, sample SAMEA6512637) | groundwater metagenome | collected 2019-01-08 | study: AquaDiva: Metagenomics assemblies of 32 groundwater samples | reverse complement strand
AATAAGGAGAATATAATGTACGGTTTAGGTTATGCACCACGAAAAATAAGGGGTAAAATAAGCAGGCCTATTACTCATCCTGCTAAAACCGAAGCAATAGAAGAAAAGAAATCTAATTCTCGTAGGATGGGACATGGCAAAATAGATCTTCCTGGTACTTGGACTCCAGAAGGATACTATATTCCTCCTGAACATACTGGACCTCGTCCATGGAGACAGCCAGGAAAAGAATATAAGAGAAAGACTGCTAAAACTGCACGTGAACAAGTGAGTAAACACGGCACATCTTATGATTTTGGCCAAGAGGATTAAGGTGCTAATATGGCATACGATCTAAAAACGGATCCTGCTAATTATGTATCTGAACTTTATCTCAATGTAAAGTCTTGGAGACAAGACCAAGAGGATCGTTGGAAAAGTTACTACAAACTATATAGAAGCTATAGGGATGGTTCTACCCAACCTTTTAAAAGTAATATTTTTGTTCCCTATATTTTCTCTATTGTTGAAAGTGTTGTACCCAAGATGTTGGGAACTATGTTTAATACCCGACCGATCATTTCCGTACAGCCTAGACAAGGTGGGAGTGAAGAGATAGCTAGATTATTGGAACGGCTATTAGAGTATCAGTTAGACGAAGAGCAACTCGAGTTCTTTTCTAAGATATTGGAATTCTTTAAAGAATGTGCGATTTATGGCACATCCTTCATGAAAGTTCTACCCAAATTTAATGATGATGAATTGGTATCCTTCAATTATATCGATCTAGAACCATTAGATTTATTTAACGTATTTCCTGACTATAGGGCGCGATCGATTCGTAGGATGAAGTATATAATTCAACTTTCCTATGTAGATTATGATGAATTAGAGAGATTGGGACGTCAAGGATTTTACAAAAATATTAAAGATGTAATGAACTATACGGAATCTATGAATACTGTAGATGAGTTCAAACGGGAGCGTTTAACTGAAATTGGTATTATGGATGAATATGGATTTGATGCTAATCGTAAGGTTATTGAGGTACTGGAGTATTGGGACAGAGATTGGATTTATACAGTTGGGGCTAGAAAGGTTGTTCTTAAGAAAGAAAAGAACCCATTTAATGGATTGTTGCCCTTTGTAATGGCAAGATATATTCCTGTACAGCATGAACTCTATGGAATTGGAATTCCGGAAGTTTCCAAAACCCTACAGGAAGAACTCAACACAGTTAGAAACCAGAGAATGGACAATGTGAACTTAATCATTAACCGTATGTTTGTGGCCAACAAATATGCAGATATCGATTTTGATCAGCTTGTATCCTATCCTGGAAATGTAATTTTGACCAATGATGTCACATCGATAGTGCCACTTGATACACGGGACATCACTAAGTCGGCCTATCAGGAAGAGGAAATCATAAAGCGAGACATTGACAATGCTGTAGGTGAATACGAGTATAGTAGAGGCGCACTCCCGCCTAGAAAAGAGACAGCCACTGGAATTGTCCGTCTCCAGCAAGCAGCCTCTGTTAGATTCGATACCGTGGTAAAAATGCTCGAGTTTACGGTTATCCGACACATCGCCAAGATGTTCCTATGGTTAGATTACCAGTTCTTACCCCCAGATCAACTTAAACAGATCCTTGGAGAAATGGATTATACTAAGTATAATGGGGATACTTTCTATGCACAATCCATTGATTCTATACTAAAACAGTATATGTTTCAACCAATGGGATCATCTACTACGGCTGTTAAGGAAGTGCGGATTCAACAAATTATGCAAGCCTATCAGTTGTTTAATGGTGATCCAATGATCAACCAATTAGAGTTGAGAAAGATGGTGTTGGATGTGCTGGATATTAAAAATGAAACGAAGTTATTACAACCTCCCCCACCTATGTTACCAGGGGCGGGCGGCCCTATGGAAGCAGGGGGCGAGCTACAACCGGGAGGTCCGGCTGGCCCTGGAATGCCAGCCCTGCCACCTCCTCCTTCGCCACCTAAACCTGGACAACGCTTTCAATCACCAACCCAGCAATTAGCTGAAATGGCTAGAGTCGCCGGCGGAGGATTGGTAAAAGGACAAGGAACTCCCGAAGGTAGGGCAGGTGCCTAATGGCATACCTTAAATCTCCAATAGCCACCGATGTGGGCAAACGACAGAAAGAGGATATTCAGGCTGTCCAAGACTTTATCAAAAATACCAAACTATCGGATTTAATAAAAACTACTGAAAGTTATCGCGGAAAAGATGTACGATTTGATTTAGGTAAAGTTGGCAGTGTTTTAATGAAGGCCTTAAATGCCATTGATCCTGCTGGAATAGGTGCAGGGCCTGGGGGATTTGTTTTTAGCCCGGGAACGGCCCTCTGGAATCCTCAAAAAATATCTCAACTTAAACAAGTAGGCACTCTGCTAGAGCGGGACTTTCCCCGACTTAAAGCCGCAACAGAACTTACTCCAGTTAAGACCATGCAGCCCTTAATCACACGCCCATCTAGTATTGCGGAATATGTATCCCAAAGTCCTCAACGCCCATATGGGACAATTTATGGATATCAGGAAAGTAAAAATCCTTGGACCTGGTTACCCCATGAGGGTCTCCATCGACTTTATGGCAGTTCACCAGAAACTCAAGAATTAGCAAGGGAACTATGGCTTAGATCACCAACAGGAACTGAAGACATTATGACTGCGTACAATTTGGCCACTCCACACACGAAGCAGACTGAATATTTTGCCTATACTTTAGAAAACTTACTTAGAAATTACTATGAACAACCACAAGCTAGGCTATTTAAAAACTGGTTTAGCCCTACTACAGAAATGTCCTTAATGGATTTTTTAACAAAAGTAAAATAGGAGATTATATGGATAGAAAATCTCTGCTCATTCAGGAAGATTTGGGACGTCCTAAAGTGCCAAAGGATCCAAAGACGCTTGAAAATGAAGCAAGTGAGGGAATGGCCCTCAGAATGATGATTGAATCACGAGGATGGAAAGTACTTCTTGAAAAATTCATCAACCCAAGAAACTCACTACAACGTTTCCTGCAAACAAAGACCATTCAAGAACGACATGAAGTTCATGGCGCTTTGTCAGAACTAAGCGACTTAATGAGTTTTATAAATAGGCATATAAACGATGGAAAAGACTCGTTTGAAGAGTTAGAAACCATCAAGAAGAATAATGGGAGGAAATAATAATGAGTGACAAAGCAAAAGAACTTGCTAAACAAGTTCTCGACACACAACAGGGGATCACCCCTGAACAGCTAAAAGCCCTGATTGAGGCAGAGGACCAGACCCCTACGCCGATAAATCAGGTACCTGCGGAGCCAGCTTCTGCTCCGGCACCCCAGGCCTCTACTGCACAACCCGTAAAAACGGAACCAGTTAGTGAGCCTAACGTTCTGGATCTTATTCCCGAGAAATTCAGAGCAAAAGACGTGCCGACTTCGCTAACTAATATTACGAAGTCATACTCGGACATGGAAGCTGATCTTCGAAAAACAAAAGACGAAATGGCTAACTTAAATAAGTTAGTACAGTCTTTTATGACGAAAGAACCAGCATACGCCCCCCCGGCCCCAGTAGCTACAACTGCTGTAGACGGTGAAGTGGATGATGCTTCTTTCTTCGAACGCCCAACTGAATCTACTAAGAAAGTTGCTGCCCAAATGGCAGCTGCCGCAATTGTGGCATACCACGTCCAGCAAGAGCGTCAGAAGTATGTTGATGCTTTCAAGACCAAGACACCGGATTTCGAGAATTATCGAGAAGACATGATGGCCATTTTAAAGACCAGACCTGATCTTGATAAGGACGAGAGAAATCTACCTTTAGTGTACGAAATGGCGAAACAGCGTTATGCCAATCGTCTTCAAGCAATGAAGGCGGATCTTGGACTTGTGCAGACCCAACAGCCCGCTGCCTCTCCTGTAGATCTTGATGCTTTGAGAAAAGCTGAATATCTTAGGGCGAGAGACGATCTTATAGCCGAAGTTGCGGCTAGACGACAAGCTTCTGGGATTCAGGGTGCCGGCCCAGCCGGGTCTCCTGATAGCCGAGTGCAAGATCGGGTAACGGGAAAGGTATTAAGCGACGACGATCAATTGATCCAAGATATGCTTAATTCTGGACCCAAAAAGCTCACTTTAGGTGAGTAAAATTAATCACGTCATCCTATAAAAAAAGGGGGTGTCATATTAACCATGGCAGTCACAATGATTACTGGAGCCAATAGGACATCAAACATCCTATCCAATGCTCGCGTAGTTGATATGGCCGACAAAATCTATTTACTTGAACCCAATGCGGCTTAACAGATAAAAGGGGTCGCATTATTCAATTGACGTTTGCCTTTGTACGTATTGGTTTCTAAGTTGAATAAACGAGTTGCCATTAATACTACCGTCAATTGGATTGAAGATGAACCAATTCGTCTTCATTAAATTTCGCTATATGCTGGAATAGCCTATGGTATTACTCCAAAATGGGACAATGTAATATTCGGGCCAATCAGCAGGAAAGGAGTTAAAAATGATATCAGAACAAGAAAAAGCCTGGATGGCTTCAACAATAGAATGTGAAGGCTGCTTAACTTTATCCTACGAACGAAGAGTTCCAAAAGGTAGAGATTACGAAGCGGTTTTCACAGTTGTTACAATTCATGTTGCTAATACTAATCCCTATCTTATTAAAGTTATTAGTGAGATATGGAAGAGATTGGGCGTGAAATTCCATTATACTTGGTCAAAAGGCAAAGGCAATTGGGCCGATGCTTTAACAATCAAATGTAATTCAGTTGGGTCATCTAAAAAATTGCTGGAAGCTATTAGACCCTACTTAACTACTAAAAAAGTAGAGGCGGACTTACTTTTAGAGTATGCTAGCTATAGAGAGCAACTCATAAAGAAAAAAGGTCCCGATGGGCGATATAAAGATTATATTGATCGTCAATATATAGAAAAACTAATAAGAACATTCCAAAAGGCAAAAAGGCAACGTTATGATATGAGTAGATTATCAAGAAAAGCTAATGAAATTCTTGATTTATCTGAACTCCGCTCCTCAGAGACTACATGCGAAACACCGAAAGGTGAAGATATAGTCCTAACCAACCCGTAAGGGATGGATAACTAATTGGAATTGAATCCTTCTTGGTCCACGCTATCCATGTCTGCATCAGCGTCTCACTTGGTTCTGAGCGCGAGCGAAGATTACTTCAATGCTTACGATTTAGTCAGTTTCCCATCTGAGGCCGAGGTTGTTCTGGTTACTGCAAAGGCTACAAAGTATTTGACAGTTACTAGAGGTATCGGATCTACATCCGCTGCTGACCTCGCATCTGCTGCTGATATGGTGATCATCGGATCTGCGTTCGCAGAAGGTTCGTCTTCTACTGACCTTACGACTCTGAACACAACGTCGGTTGTTAAAACCAACTATCTTCAGATCTTCCGTAAATCCGTAGAAATTTCCAAGACATTAGCAAACTCTGAACTTTATGGTGGAGACGATCGGTCTTACCAGAGAAAGAAAAAGGGTATTGAACTAATGAGAGATCTGGAAAGGGCGTTCTTATTTGGGTACGCAAGCGAGGATACATCAACTCCTAGACGGACTACTGGTGGAGCAATAGAGTTTATTTCTACTAACTCAACGGCCGCTGGTGGAACACTTACTGAGACTGAATTTGAGAGCTTCTTAAGAGTCGTTTTCAGGTATGGGTCCAATACCCGTTACTTGTTCTCGTCTCCTATCGTTCTCTCGGTTATCTCTATGTGGGCCCAAGGTAAACTTCAAACCTTTACCAAGGACAAAACATACGGGATCGCCATCAATCAGTATATTTCCCCTCACGGAACCTTGAACTTAGTAAAGGAAACTATGTTAGAGAACACTGGTGGACCTGCTAGTGGAGTGCTCAGTACATCCGATTTTGGTGGCTATGCCCTAGCTCTTGAGCTGGAGGAAATCGTCTACCGTTACCTGCAAAACAGGGACGTGCAGTTCGAAACCGAAATTCAGCATCCAGGGGACGACTTCTACAAGGATTGTTATATAGCAGAAGTTGGTCTAGAATTTCATCAGGAAAGGAAACATTCTGAATTAACTGGAATTACTGGCTAACTTTAATAGGTCCTTATAAAAGACTATTTAATCGGTGAAAACCCTAATTTAAATTAGGACAATACCGAGGGAAATAATTTGATCATAAGACATGTAACGGAGGTGCTTATATGAAGCTGAAAGATGCCGCCCGTTTGGGCATGTTAATTGAAACAGAAGGATGTATACAAGTTCATAGGCCTTATAAAAGAAAAGGAGAGAATTGTTTAAGTTCACCCCATATCGGAATTGATATTGCAAATACTGATATGGCGTTATTAAGTTGGACAAAAACAATTCTTGAAAAAGAATTAGGCCACGAAATAAGGATATATCCCGTATCAAATTCAAGTAAATTACGAACCAAGCAAGCTTACCGCTTAGTAATCTCAAGATTTGATGATGTACAAAAAGTTTTGAATATTACTAGGGGATTAATGCTCGGGGTCAAAAAAAGAGTTGCTGATTTAGTGTGTAGCTTCCTAGATTATAGGAATACATTAGAAAAATCCAATGGATATACACACGATGAAAAATATACAAAAGCCTTTAATACTTTGGTAGACAAAGTAAATAAAATCAAGGCAACTTATGATCAAATAAAACCTGTAACGACTGTACATAGTCCAGATCTTGACGATCAGAAGATACAGTCTGAACTCATTGGTAACAATGAGAACTTTATGGAAACATAAAGTAGCATAAATGCTTAACATTATTGCAATATATTGCAGAAGTGGGTATTGAAATACATTCAGAACGCAAACACAGCGAACTCACTGGAGTTACTGGATAATAAGTCGTTCGAGCAAGGAGGTGCTCTATGACAGAGACCGAATGTGCTTATTTAGCAGGAATAATTGAAGGAGAAGGCTGCATTAGGATTGATAATGTGGCTCATAAAGCCGGTCTTCCTAAAACAGGATGGCGCCCAGTCGTTCATGTTACTCAGAAAGGAAGGCAATTAATAGATGAGCTGCATAAAATCTTTCCTGGTCAAATAATAGAATCTCATGGTCCTCGACATCTACGAAATTTCCGAATTTCATGGAATTGGGGCAAAGCTTATGAGATTTTAGAAGCCATTCTTCCCAATATGCGTGGCCCTAAGAGGAAACAAGCCGAAGTTGTTCTTAGATTCCACCAGCATATAAAAGATAAGCAAAAAATAGAATACAATTACTTATCAGTGGAAGAAAAAGAATGGCGACAAGTACAATGCAAAATCCTTAGTTATCTTAAAAAAGAATGTCCGTAATCGGTACCCTATAATTGGGCTAATTCGGTGGACGGCTGAGATGCTAATACCGAGCCAAGCGGGGAAACCTGAAGGTGTAACGACTATAGACCCAACTACCCGAAAGGGAGATGATATAGTCTGGTCTGCAGTTAAAATGAAGCTGCAGAGATTGGCAGAAATGACCAATCTCCACGAAAGTGGGATAACAGAACGGGAGTTCCATCAAGAACGTAAACATTCCGAGTTGACAGGTGTTACGGGCTAAGCTTAGTAATACCTATTAATTTGGTATAGTACTGAAAAGTCTAAATCGCATCTTCGAGGATGAAGATGCTGGATAATATTCACGGAGGTAGTCTTATGAAACGATCGAAGCTATCCGATGTGTCCACAAATCCTCTTATTATGTATTTGTCGGGCATTTTTGATATTGGGGGCTGTGTTAAAATTGAAGTCCCTAAAAAAGGAGCTAAGGCTTCTTTATATATTTGGGTAACATCTAAACATTTCACATTAATGGAATTCTTACAGAGCTTTGGAGCTTATGTAAGTAGAAAATCTGACGGTCAATATAGAGCCAAATGGCGAGATAAGAGAGCTTATGATATTCTTAAAGCCATGATCTCTCATTTGAAAGTCAGGAAAGATCAAGCACTTTGCGGAATTGAATTTTTTGAAGCAAAAATAGGAGATCCCGCACTAAGCGATGAAGTCATCTATCGGATGAGGCTCAAGCTTCTGAAGAAAGAAGACGAGGAGGCTATATAAAATGGCATTATTTGTTGCAAAAAAGCGCGAATTGCGCATCATTGTAAAACCGTCCGACAGGACTTTTGACGAAGCCCGTAGGCCGGTAATAATTAGAGGGGAAAGAGTAGAGTTTGTTAATCATCGATTTCAAACTCAGGACCTTAATCTTGTAGATTGGTTGTGTAAGCATCCACTTTATGGAAGCGCTTTTATCTGTGCAGAGGGTAAGCCTGTTGTGCAGAAACCCATAAAGGAAACTCCTACAGTGCAAATGTCTACAGGCGCGCGGACATCCGCAAACCTGCCAGCGATGGGCACTAAAGAGGATATGGTTGAAGTACCAGCAAGTCCTGAGAATTATCCATCTTACGAAACTCCAATCACAAAAGATGAGATAGAGATTATGATTGATCAGAAATTAGATGCATTTTTGGGCAAGGTTGTCCATATTATGCAGTCTCAAGCTTCTGCCAAAGAGCCTGGAATGGATAGACCCAAAAGGTCTTTTAAATGTCCTCATTGTGATGAGGTTTTTAAATCTGGTATCGAGGTTGGAAAGCACAAAAAACTTGCACATTTCGATAAAATATAAAAGGTGGGGGCGAATAGCCCCTACTCGTGAGGTAGATATAATTGACAAGAGGAACTATTAGAAGTAGGGTAGAATACTATCTAGATCGCGCTGATTTACGAGCCCTAATTTATGGGTGGATTGAAGATGCCCGGTTGGATGTAGCCCTAAAGGGTAATTTTCATTATCTATATACAGAGGCCTGTGCTAATACTGTAGCTAGTAGTGCCACTTACTCCCTACCCTCAGATTTTTTAGGACATGAAATGGTGTGGTGCAATAATAAGAAATTAGCCAGAATGACCGCTCGGGAATTTGATGAACTAACAGAAACTGATAGCAAATCTACTGCCTTGCCCCGAAACCTCGTTATTGAGGATGGTAGTACTGTAAGTCAAACTGTAAACGCCGGTCCTCCTGATTACTATGTTGACAGGGGAATGAATATTGAACTATACCCCACTCCTGATGCTGCGTATGTAATGAGAATCAAGTATTATGCTCAGCCTACTGCATGGACAACCACAGATACTTCACAAGATGCAAATTATGATTATATCACTACTTTCCATCCAGAAGTAATAATTTGGGGGGCCTCCTTACGTGGGGCTATATACCTAGATGATGATACCAAAGTCCAAAAATTTGAAGGGGCTTATGGAAATGCCATCCAGGAAATGCTTAGGAAAGAGAAAGACTTTGCCTTAGAAGACCAACATCCAAGAATGAAATCCTGGAGAGATTATGATTTAACTACCTTTAAGAGATTAACGAGAGTAAATACCTAATGGGATACATACTTCCAGAATGGAGATGGTATACAAACGATGCTGTAGAGCCTATAGCTCCTCTAGCAACCCAAGCAGTTAGTGCAGTACGAACTAATTACGCCGCTTTTAGATATAGAGCCAATGTACTCGAGCTTCCGGATATAAACTATTTAATGGGCTGGTATCAAATGAATGAAGGGGTCGGAGCCACTACATTGGTAAACCGTGCGGTTCCTTCGGCCGTTGCCACTTTTCCAATTGGACAAACTATAACAGCTTTACCTAATCTTCCTGTCACTATAGGAGCTGATCAGGCATCGTGGAGTACCAGTGGGATTTCCGTTTCTGGAACTACAGCCGCTAGTGCATCTACAACCCTAGCCTTTAGTGGCTGCGGGGGTTTTGGAATTTTTCTACAAACAAATCCCTGGCCATCGAGCTACGTTACTCAGCGTTTTTTTAATTCTTTTAATTTTACTGATGGATCCCAAATGGGAGGTAGTTGGGGTTATTATAGCGCAACTCAATGTAATCATATTACCTTGGGTATAGCTACCAAGGTTTCATCCTATTCATATAGTGTAAATGGCAGTGCTGGAAGATTGTCTGGATCAACTACAACCCCACGATGGGTATTTCAGTTTCAAACAAATACGTTTTCAGCTGGACCTGGTCGGGCTGGAAATGTATTAAACCACATTGTATATGATACAGGAATAAAGGTGGACCAAGTTACGGATGGATTGACAGATCCTTATGGTTTTAGTACGCTTACAGCAAATGGAATGGGAATTTTTGATCATCATAGTATAGTTGGTAATGCGTGGCAAGGACGCATTGGGGATATGCTATTTTTTCATCCAGATGCTGAATTAACTATTGATGATTTTGCAAAGTGGTATGATTCTCTAAGATCACGTTATAATATGGCTCCTAGGAGTGGGTGGTAATGCCGAATGTACGATTACAATATAGTACCGATCAAGCAACTTGGATAGATTTTGGATCTAATGCTCATTGGAACTATGCCAATGGTCTAGCCACCAGTGGCAATACGATTACTTCCTTAAAGCTTAGTGCTAGTGTGGCTAGTGGGCTATACCACGAATCCGCTTCGTTATCTGAAACATTTGATGAAAATGTAATAAAAGAAATAGACTTTACAATTAAGCCTGTTGCTGCTAATGTAAGTAAAGACACGCTTTATTATATTCGGCCTATTGCCGAGGGTAATACCTCTTTCCTATCGGCAGGATCAACATATGCATCCATCCAAGTGACTATTGCTCCCGAAGGCCCCTTATGGTCAGATACATTCACGGGTAGTGATATCCAAATACCAGCATGGAGTAATAGTTGCTGGCAAACAGCCGCGGCCTCCTGGTCTAATAGTTGTTGGTTAACAGCGGGCGCTTCGTGGGCTAAAAGTTGTTGGGCTACTGCAGCGGCAGCATTTTCAAAAACATGTTGGCTTACTGCTGGCTCATCGTGGGTTAAAGACGCCAATTTGGCCGTCTCGGGTGATTAATGCCTCCATTAGAAACTATTGAAAATTTTAATACTGGTTGGGCTAGTTCTGGTGTCGTAGGACACTTAACATTTCCGCCTGATGCTGCCTATGATGTAAAAAACATCGAATGGCATCCTCGAGGGGCCATGTCTAAACGGGAAGGCTTCCTAAGTTATAATTTATCTTCTACCCCAATTAGTGGAGTCATGAATCTATACCCCTGGAAGGATAAAAATGGCACTGATATAACATTTGCCTTTACTACTACCTCATCTGGAAATTTGAGTGCAGATGTGTATTCCTTAGCCTTAACTGCTGGGTCTACGACTGCATTGACAGCCCAAAAATTACTAAGTGCAGAAAGTTATGCTAATAGAGCTAATCTTTGGAATCCTAATATATCAGCAGATGAAGTTCATGTGACTTCCTATGGGGGATCTGCCATTGCTGTTGCCGGTGTGGCGGGACCTCCACTAATGTGCTCAGGTGTAAATACGAGCGCCGTACCTGCTACCTCTATTTTCTATAGTGGAGCAAAGTATATTGAGGCATGGGGAAATTATCTATTTCTTGGTAATATTATAGAAGATGGAGTACGACAGAGATCTAGGATTAGATGGAATCTAGGAGCCGGAAGTGTTTGGCTTAGTGCTACAAGTTGGCCTGCTAGTTATTATATTGATGTTGATGCAGATGATGGTGATGAAATCACGGGTATGAAATTGCTTAAGGATTTCTTAGTAATCTTTAAGCGTCATAAGATATTTTTGGTATGGTATACTGGGGATGCGACCATTTTCACCTACCGACGACAATCGGCTGATATAGGCTGTATGGCGGGTAGAAGCATTATCCAGAAAGGTGAGTATTTATATTTCTTAGGAGATCATGGATTCTATAGATTTGATTCTGAAAGCCCTGTGGAAATATCCCAAAAAATTAAAGACCAAGTTATTGATAATATTAGCCATTCGTTACCATCTTTGTGCAGTTCAGAAGTATATGACTTACATAGACAAATATGGTTTGCTGTAAACTATACTCCATTTGATGATGCTAGCGAAAGCTCAGATTCTATACGTAGAGCAAATGCTATTTTTGTATATGACTACGAATTGAAGAATTGGACCTTATATGATATTAGAGCAAGTTCTATGGCTAACTGTATTTTGGATACATCTACAGATGCTCAAGAGCTAATATTAGGCCATTTTCTACAGACAGATACAGCCAGAAAATCGTGCATATCAAGATTTGGCGAACAAACTTCCGATATCTTTCAGAACCCCATTGCTTCCCATTGGGTTAGCAAGTGGTTGATGGCCCAAGATCCTAACATGAATAAAAGGGTATTGAGAACGACTATCATCGCTGACCAGGAGGGGGTACAAACCGATAATTATAGTTTAAATTGGGAACTTAGGGAAGATTGGAAGGCCACTAAATACAACTTTATAGATGCTACAGCCGCTAGTGGAACAGTATACCTAACGGGTTCAAGTACTTCCTTATCGGGTGAAACGGTAGAATCCAATAGAACTAATTACCCCATGGAAATACGTATTGATAATAGCCGTACATTACGCGCTTGGCAATTAAAATTATCCAATTCTATATCGGGACATCCCTGGACGATTCATAAAATTATCTTTGATGGTATGATGAAAGGTAGGACTAAGGTAACCTAAGATGCCAAGAGTAGCCCCAGAACCATTGCCAATGGTTAAATTAGAGGACTTTCAGCCCTCATCCATAGAAGAGCAGATCAAATATGAAACAAATAGGGCGTTAAGTCGGATTAGTATTCTTCTGCAGCAATATGCAGCTGCTATGAATAACATTAGTTTGGGGGATAATATTGGGGAAAAAATTACGGTAGAATTTGCTCAGGCAGGAACGGAATTAACCGTAAATCATAATTTAAATCGATTACCAAAAGCAATTATAGGAATACAGGTTGATATGCCTGGGGTCATTTATATATCCCAGGCCGCATCGACCTCACAATTATTTTTAAAATCAGATACCGATTCTTTATCAGGATCGATATATATAGCATAGAGGTGCAAAATTATGGGAGATGCAAGATTAAGGTCAATAGTTACACCAACCAGGTCAGCAGCTGAGGAGCAATGGCTAACAGAGTTAATGGGGTTAGGGCGTGAGGGCACGGCTTTAAGTTCTTTAATTGAGGCAGCCTTAACGGGTGGAGCAATGCCAGAAGGAATTAGTCCATATGATTTATTTGGGATGGCTCCTGTTGGTCTAACCCCAGGACGGGGACTCGATGAGAGAATTATGAGAGAAGCTCTTATACGTAATTTAAGTCAATTGGTACAACAAGATGAGTCAATGCGACAAGCAAGGAGAACTCTAGCCTCTCAATATTCAGCCCAGACACAACCAAAGGCATCTAGCGCAGTGGTACCAAAGAGCCAGAATCTATGGCAAAAATTCTTATCTGGAGCGACTGGTTCGGCCGGACAGGCTTTTGGGGCAGCAGCAGGACAGGGTGCTGCTGGAGAGCTTGGAAGTCTTGGTAAAGATGTGTGGGGCGGTTTAAAGAATTTACTTTGGCCAAAACAGGAACCAGCAATGCCTGACTATACTGGAATGTCCTGGGAATCTCTCTATGGTCCGGGCCAAGGAGAAGAAGTATCGGAAGCGGCTAGATCATACCCAACTTACAATGCACAACAGAATGAACAAATATACCAGCCCGAGATGTACCAACAGCCTGCTTATCAACCTCCTTCTTATGATTTTTGGGCCGGACAACAAATGCCAGATTATAGCCTTTCCAATCAGCTGGCTCAACCTGCTTATGATGGAACGCAATGGGGATACTAAGACTAGCATTAGTTAGGAGTGAAATTTAATGGATTATACACCGGAATATTTAGCGCAAACAGTGCCACAAGAATTACCCGATCAAATGGGGGGCGCTGGCTATGATGAAATACTAAGTATGTTGCTTAAATTAGCACAAGGGGAAATACAGCAGATGGGGCAGTCCCCGGCTGGAATGCCTTATACCGTAGTCCCAGAAGAGCAACCTAAAGCGCTTACAGATCAGATTAAAGAACGGGCTATGTGGGAAGCCCCAAGAGGATTACCACAAAAACCTACGGGCAAAGAAGCTCCGAAGAAAGGCGCCCAACCTGCTGCCGCAATGCACACAATGCCAGATGGAACAGTTATGCCTGGGGCAATACACCCAACTGAGATTGCGCCTCCTGAATTCCGACGCACACAATTTACACAGCCTATGGATGTTCCGGGTGAATTACAGAACTTACTTAATGCATTACCCCAATCATTAGAAGAACTTGGAGGGTTACGCCCACAAGTTGAACGCCCAGAGGGCTTTCTACAAAATGTATTAGCTAGTCTCTTATTGGGATGGAGACCTGGTGGAAAGGGGGCTTACTTTGAAGAAGAACAAGCCCGCCTAGAAAAACCGTGGAGAGAGAATCTAGAATTTAAGAAAGAACGCATGAAGGAAGAACGCAATCTTAGAATTAAAGGTTTAGAGTTGCGGGCTGAACAAAATAAAGAGATGCGGGAACGGGAAGAGAAAACCTATGCAAAACTAGCAGAGATTAACCCAGATTTAGCCTTAAACCCAAATTATACTATAGGGTTATTTAAAGATCTACCTTCTGTGGATAAAGAACGATTGCTTAAAGAAGCTATAGATCCAACTACAGGACGCTTTAAGTCCAGTGCTACATTAGTTGTAGATCCAGATCGCAAGCGTAAAATACAGATGAGATATGCTGCATCTATTCTTGGGGATCTCGGTGTGACTGATCCTAAAGAACAGGCCAGATTCGCCATAAATCCAGAAGAGTGGATTAAATCCTATAACGATAGGATGGGCTCTATAGATAAACAAATTGCCTATTTAATGACTCAACCTAAGACAAAAGTTAATACGGATCAATTGCAACGATTAATTAAGACAAAACGGGATATTGAGATGAAGGCCTCCGAAATGCCAGATTACCTCAAGACGGCACAAACTATTCGGTACTTTAATCAGGAACGTACTAGAATGAAAGAGGATTCACTTAGACGTTTTAAAGCCCATAACGATAAGGCTAGATTGCAGGCCGAAATTAAGGCCATAGACGACGATGCGGATGATCAAATAGATATGGCACGTACGTATCTTAGTGGTAAAGGGTATGGAATAGCATTAAAAGCCAAGAAAGGCATAGAGCGACAAGTACCTCCAGAAGCTAAATTACTAATGAAATCATTTGCAGAATTAGATCCAGCACTTGGAAGTAAATCGGACTTTGATACCAATTTACAGAATGTAAGGGATACAATAGCTAGAATCTCCGCCCATCCTAAAAATGTGGATGTTGATGTATGGGCCGCCAATCCTAAAAATCTATTGGCCACTCAGTTCCCAATTTATAAGAAATTATATCAAGATTGGGTAGGATCCTTAGGACGCTCTGGCCATATTGATCTACTTGCAGAAGCTACAAAGAAATACGGTAAACCTAATAGAATTCCTTTTGGACAACTATATCAAGCCTCGTTGTCTCTCGATGCAGGCGGAGATAAGAAGGCCATAAGAAAAGCACTCCTAGGAGAGTAATACATGGATGTATTGACACCTCGAGCTACAATGGATGACATTGAAGAAGCTCTTGCCGAAATTGGAGTAGAATCTAGACCAGGATTTACCCCGCCAGCGGCCAAGATTCCCAGACTCACCCAACCCCAAGAAGGAGGAGAGGTAGAGGCCCAAAAAGCCATACAGGAATACGGGCAAGTGGCCCCCATTCCTGAGCCTGTGAATATATTTACTCGCTCAGTTAAAAATCTAATGAATGGCGTAAAACTTGGCGTAGTTGGTGAAATAGAAACTGTTGATTATTTAGCTAAGTTTCTTTCTAAAGCTACAGGATTACCCCATACTGATGCATTAGAGAGGGTATCAAACTGGATGCGGCCAACGGAAGCCGAAATTGCAGCTGGTGGAAGTACATTATACGATAAAGTTGTACGAAGTGTTGGACACGCGATACCTCTTATCGCACAATTAGTTGCAGGTGGTGGTGTAGTTAGAGGTGCCTTACAAGTCGCTAAATTACCAGCAGCCATAAAATTAGGTAAGACAGCAATTACAGGCGGAAAGCGGTTTGTTACTGAAGCTGGCATACAACAGGCGAAGGGTCTTGCTAAAGTTGCAGGAAAGAAGGTTAGAGGAATTGTTCCTCTTCATGAACCTTTGGCATTTGGTGCCTATGAAGCGACACACGCCGCATTAGAACCCGGAGCTACCCCTGGAAAAGTAGCCGCAAGAACTCTAGAAGGTCTCCTAATGGGAACAGCATTGCCCCTTGCTAGAGAATTGCCACAAGTATTTAGACAAGCAGCCCCAGCAGCTTTGGCGGGTGGATTTACGGTTGCTGGAGGTGGAACGGGAGAAGAAGCTTTAACTTCTGCTATTACCATGGCCACATTAGCCTCTTGGCCAGAAGTAGCAAAAGCTGGTGGTAAGCTGCTGGGCAAGAAGATGCCTACTGCTCCGGAAGGTCCTAAAATCCTAGATGTATCAGAAGAAGCAAAGGCAGCTTCTGGGGGTATACTTAATGGTGCCCTAAATCAAGCTGGTTACGAACCAAAATCCTACCAAAACTGGTCCCCCTACCAGAAACAAATGGTCTTATTCCACACCTTAAGAAATGCAGAAGGAAAACCTACTGGAAAACTCCCTCTAAAATTTAATGATACTACGGGTATGCTGTCAATAGATATCGAGGATTATAAGATTGATATACCTCGAGAAAATCCTAAGGCAGTAAAGAAATCCACTACCCCCCTAGCCGCATCCCCAGAGTTATCAGAACAATATAAAAATCAACTAGTTAGTGGTGTGGATAGTTTATATAAAGGATTAATTAAGTCAAGAACCTTAGACGAACTCCGAGAAACTCGAGAGTTGGAGAGTTTAAGTGAGAAGGAACTTACTCAAATTGCTACATTTGGTGAAGGAGACACCAAGCTTGAAGCAATGATGGAAATAGAAAGACGCTCGAATACTGCAGACAAAATCCATCGTACAGAATTATTTACTGGGAAAGATGGGGTATGGACAGGGGCAGTCAAATATATTGAGGACGCCTTGAAAGGCCGTAAGGTTCTAACTGAGAAAGATCTTGGGGATATCATTGAAAAGCAACTATTGCCTCCTGGATGGGAATCTGTATCTAATCGAGTAGATGAATTAATAGGATACTTACGCCAGAAAGGCTATGAGATTGTCCCTAGTAAAACTACTGAAGCTACTGAAGTAGATATTGAATCCGCCTTTAGAGAAGCTCAAGAAGCACAAATGGAAGTAGTTACTCCTCCTACAACAGAACCATTCTTACCCCCAGAATCCCCAAAGCCTGTTAAGAAAGGTAAGGGCAAAAAGGCTAAACCACCAGAACTACCTTCGGGGTTTGAAATGATGATTGAGAAGGGTAGAAAAGGCTTCTTAGGACCAGGCGGACCACCCCCTATCAAAGAAACAATTAAACAGAAACAGGAGAGAATGCGTAAATGGTCCGAGGAATTTGAGGCTAGACAGCTAGAGGAAGCTAAAGTTGGTGGTCCTGAAATTGCTACTACAGAAGGTGCTAGGGCTCTACAACGAGAAGCAATTGGTGGAGTAATTGGTGTATCCGGTCGTGGTGGAGTTATAACTACACGACGTGGGGGTCTAAGAGGGAGATTATTTAAGGAAGAAGGCGCAGAATTCTTACAACCAGGTGGGGCTCCATTTGAACCCGTAGAACCAACAAAGCCCAGAAAAGCTACTAGTTCAGATGATGCATTTAGATATGGACAAGAACTGAGAGCAGGCAGACGTCAGAATGCCATAGATGTTATTTGGAATGAATATCTTGATGCCTTAAAGAAAATTCAAGGCGTTGATGCTCCTACTCGTAAAACTAAGACATTTAGACAGCAAGTTATTGATAACTCTTTACGTAAAGAAATAGTAGAATCATATCTTGGGATGCCAAAGACTACAAGTTTGACGATAGAAGATATTAATACAAGACTAGGAGAATTACAACCACCTACCCCAAAAGCCCCAACACCAGAATTGATGGGGAAAGCAACGACTCTAACAATTCCTACCATTAGTCCAAATGCCACTTTACCCGAATTATTTACCAGCGTAGGTAGAGACCTTACAAAAGAAATGTTGGCCTATGAAAAAAGCCACCCTGCAAGTAAACCGGAGGAAGTCGACGCAGCTTTACGACAGGATGTATTAAAGGATATAGAAAGACGAAAAGGCGCTAGAACACAACCCAAAGGAGAACGTAAAGGTGGAGATATAATTACTCTACCTAAACTAAGCTCCCCATTAACAGAACCTACGATTGACTTTGAGAGACGAGCCCAACTTCTTGTAGAAGCTAGCAAAATTGAGCCAAAATGGCATATGGGAGCCCTGCGGGAATTTTCTGATGAAGCCCTAGAAAATATAGTAAAGTACAAGCTTACACCAGAGGCTGATGTCACATGGGTGCCAACAGCCGCAAAACAGGCTGCTATTAAGCGGGGACGTGCAGAAGAGCAAGTAGACTACATCTTAGCTAGAATACCAGCGGGCGAGCGCGTGAGCGTACGAGCCGGGGATATAGATGCTATTAAATCACGCTTAAAGAGATCAGGCTATGAGAATGGACTTATTGAAAGTGTTGATTGGGAGAAAGTTACAGAACTACAAAAACAAGGTCCCCTTGAAATTGAAGATATAGAAACCAAACAAGCAGGTAAGCCTAGAAAAGTTAGTTATGGAGAATTGCCAGAAAAGGGCATAGAAGATATGTCTGATATGGATAAACTGGCTGTCGCTACCGGATGGTCGGGTGTGGAGCCTGAGTTGTTCGTTGGCCCTATGATTGCAGGTATGAGTTTTAGGACTGCAATGAGGAAGATACAGACAGGCAGATTAATACCTGGCGCTCCAGAAGGCGTGTATAAGGGTTATAAGCCAGCTCCCCATAAACTCGCGGGGGTTGGGGATGATACTCTGGCTGCTTGGTTTGAAGGACAATTAAAGAAAGCTACGGGTGAAGATACCTTACGGGAAGATTATGGGGAAACAACAGAACGACGATTAATTAGGGAAGCCTTACCTGGATTACGATCAGAAATGCTAGGCGATCCAGAATCTGCTGCTGCTGCCAATAAATTAAATAGTGTAATACTGGAACATTTTATTAAGGGACGTAAAACTAAACCGTTCTCAGAGGCTGCCCAAGAAGCGTTTGTGAAGGGATGGCGGGGTTTTGTTAAATACCAAAAAGACCCGGCTTTCAAGGCCCAACTCGAGAGGAATATTTTGGATATCTTAGAAGAAACTCCTACTGATGGAGAGGGCATAGAGTCTATGCCAACGGGAGATGGATTCTTAGGTCCTGGAGGGGTTCCATACAAGCCCGACCCTCGATCCCCTACCAAGAAACTTGAAGATGCAGTTGAAGCCTCTAGGCAATTTAAAATGCCCGGGGTTAAAGCACCACTTCCACAAACAGAAGCTGATGTATTGGTTAATGATGCCAATAAAATGACAGATACTTTCAGAAATTATAAGGATGTTCTGGATTTAGCAGCTAGGAATGGTAAAGAGCAACAAGAAATAGTAGGAGAATTATGGAAGACTTTAGCCGATAGAGAGTCTATGGCCGGTGCCTCCCCAGAGGCCCTAGCTCCATTAGATGAGAAGATAAATCGTCTGAAAGAACGTAGACTTCAATTAATGGTAGATAATGAGTATCTCTTTGGTTTGAAAGATTGGTTTGCCCGAACAGGTAAGCCATTTACAGGTAAAGAGGTATATCTAGAGGAAGAACTAACTCGTGATGAGTATGGACTTGATGGGACTATCATATCTAAGGCAGCACCTAAAGGTGCAACATTCTACATAGTCCAGAATCTAGCTGGAGGCGGTTCACAACCAGGACAGCCTGGCCATAATATTTATGCTAAGGCGGAAGTGCGATCTCGACAGACTAAGGGGGATGTGGTATCCTGGGAAATGCCAGAAGGTATGGATCCTAGAGCCGAAGATGCCTTATACAATAGTATTCTAGAACGATTTATGTGGCGAACCCAACCTATTGAAATCAAGAATGTTAAGGGCATAGCAGAGAAAGTGGCAGCCCGGCGAATTGATACAAAGTATGCTACCTCACAAAGATCTCCTGATTATGATATCATGAAGTTACTTCCAGAAGACAGTGCCATCTATAAGGAACTAAAACAGAAGATGCATGATACCTTAATTGCCGCAGCTACTGCTACTGAAGGTAAGGAATATGGAAAATATACTAAAGAGAAAAGAGAAGAATTTCTACGTAGAGCTCAATCCTTAACAGATGCCCAAATAGGCTATGATCTAGAAAATCTCTATACGGATCCTTCTAAGATAGGTATATCGGATCCTGAATTCAATTATAAAAGACTGGAATATATGCCTTTAATCGACCGTATTGGGGATCCTACGCAGAGTCGAGTAGTTCCAGTAGCATATGTTGGCAATTTGGCCCAGCAAGCCCAATTATCTATAGCGAATTATATGGATCAGTATTTCCGAATGGCAGAAGATTACCTTGGAAAATATAAGAATGATGCTATATCAAAGCAAAAAATTATGAGGCATTTAATAGCCAGTGGTGATTCCAAGGTTAAATCTAAACATCCAGATTGGATTACTCAAGACCCTGAGTTATTAGAGGGTGCCCGTGGGTATCGCCTTATTATGGAAGATATGGCTCAATTATTTAATTTGAGGGAGAAGGGCCTATACCGAGAAAATTATGCCACTATAAACTATGATACGGGCAAAATATGGGAGTCATACGCAAAGAAATTTGCTGCGGCCGAGAGCCCATCTAAACTCCCAGACAGTATTTTGAGCAAGATAGATCCTGCAGACTTTAAGGACTTACATGACTATGCCGCAAGTGGAAAAAATTGGGATCAACTTGGTGATGATGCACGAGCCTTTATAGTGGATAAATTCTTTAAATACAATACTGCCTATGAAAGCTGGGAAATGCTACCAGAGATAGTAAGAGCCAGAATCCCAAAACAGAAGTTTATTAAGTATTTCCAGCACAGAACAACCGAAGATATTATGGATTTTGCCTTAAATGAGGATGTTTGGGATGTGCTTATGCATTACATATCCTCTGTGGTACACGATGGCGTAATGTCTGATTTTTTCTTACCTAAAGCTCGACGCGTAACTAGATCTTTACCTGCATTGGGGGTTGGAGAAACTACATCAGTACGTGGATATCTAGATTCCTATATTAAGCAAGTAGCCGGATTTGACAAGAATACCCCAGCTACGAAGTTTTTAGATTCACTAGCTAAAACTATTAATGGATGGTTTGGAAAGCCTTTATTGCCTGAGGCTGGTGTGGCTACTGAAGCCGCAAATCTGTATCAGCAATGGTTATACCGCGGTGCCTTAGGTGTAGATACGGCTGTTAGAAACTTAACACAGAGTATATATACAATTGCAGAAATGGGTGGATATAACTGGCTTAAAGGCCTTAAGGGTTATATTGAACATGGATGGAAAAAGGACCAACCTTGGAAGACGTTTGCCAATCAACGAAAACTTGTAGAGGAATTCTTTGATCTTAAACTGAATATGTTCAAACAATCAGATCCTAACATCTATGAGAGATGGAAAGATTTAGACCGTAGAGTTACATCATTGGCCTTACACCCAATGCGTATAACTGAACATATTAACCGGGGTATTGCTTATTTTGCAGGATTATCAGAAGCTGCAGAACAAGGTATTTCCTTTGAAGCGGGACATGCTGTTGGATTGAAAAGGGCTACGACGTATGCCCATCCATTAGAGATGTCGGAAGCAGAATGGCATGCTACACAAAAGATGTATGGAACTCAATTTGGATATGGACGTATTCACACCAGTCCATTGATGACAGGTACATTGTCTAGATTCTTCACACCATTTTGGTCTTTCCCTGTTAAGTCCTTACAGTTTATATCAAACTTGGGCAAAGAATCATTAGGTATTGAAAGATGGGGCGAAGCTGCAAAGAAGGAGCCTTGGTTAACTAGCGAGAAGGCAAAACTTACGCGTTTCTTAGCCCTAACAGGATTTATGGTAACTGCTCCTAAAATACTTGCTGAGACATTGGGTATTGATGCCGGTTATATGTGGGGTAAGGGTTTATTCCCTAATAACTTCGCTCCAATGTGGATGGGTATGATTGAGGACTTTTATACAGGTATTATGGGGGGCCCGGGCATGTCTGTCCCAGCCTCCGAAAAGGATAAAGATGCAGCTAGAAAGCGCTTACTGAATTCCGTTTATATGTTGGCTATACCTCAGTGGAGATTCATGAAAAAAACCAAGAATGTGGCAGAAAACTTGGAGCGTGGATATTATGGCATGGGACCAAATGAACTAGCTGCCCAAGATACTACCTATGCTAAGGAAATTGTTAATTTATTAGGATTCCCTCCGTATACTAAGGAAGCGAAACAACTTGTTTGGGATGCATATAGACAACGTGGAGATATGCTATTTATTAAACAGGATGCATTAAAGGAAGCTGCCACTGCATATAGAGAAGGCGATTGGTCAAGTGCTGCTGGTTCTTTGAATAAAGCCATGTCCAAGTACCCAGAATTAAAGATTAATGAACAAGATATACGAGACTATATTAGACACCAAGAAACAACTACAGCCTATGAAGAAGCTGAGAAACATATTTCTAAAGAAATGAAGCCAGAATGGCAGGGAAAGTTAATGGGTGCCCAAAAGAAATTTGTACCAAAGGGTCCAGGAAAAACACGATCATTCTGGGTAAATACTGCCCCCTTGGCTATGCCAGAGGAAAGTCCAGAATCAATTCTATCACTTATGAGTATGATTGGAGAAGGTGAATGAGAATATTTCTAATTTCTAAGTATGGTTCAAGTAGGGACCTGGCATTAAAACTCCTGGATGAAGGCCATGATGTGGCCATGTATATAACTAGTAAAACTGCAAGAAAATTACATGATTTACCATTTATTGTTGATGCACCATCAGCCGATATGATGAAGGTAGATTTGTTTTCCATAGAAGATGATATTTCGGGCGCCTTTGCTGAAAAGGCTAGGGAGCTTAACCGTCCGACAGTTGGTGGAGGACTATTTGGTGATAGGTTAGTACGAAATCCAATCTTCATGGAAAAAACCCTAACTACTTGTGGGTTTTCTATTGCCGACCCTAAGACCAAGGGTATGCCGGTGAATGTTGGTGGGTGGTTTTGTGGTGAGGAATTTATTAGACCTTATTTTCTAGGTATCCGATATGCGCGTGTGGGCTCAGGAGATGTTGGCAAGAAGACAAAAGGAATGGGAATAGCAGGCCAGTACAAGCTTAAGGGTAACTTTTTTGGTCTTTTACGAAAACTAGAAAAGACACTTAAAGAGGCAAATTATCAAGGTTTTGTAAATTTACAACTATACATCAATAATGAATCAGTAAAAGCCTCAAGTTTAGACGTAGGTCTCTCTTTTCCTAACTTAGCCTTAATTTCGACATTGCATAATACAATGGGGAATTTCCTATTTAGGGTAGCAACAAATATGGCCAAACAAGCCACTGTACAACCAGATAAGGTTGGAGTTGGGGTTGTTTGGTTACCCAATATTGACGAGGCTTCTATATGTCCAACTATGATTTGTGGAACAGGTGAACACATTTCAGCAGCCATGGCTTCTGCTTATAAAGCCATTAATAAATTAAGCAATGAAGATGCCTATTATCGTATTGATATTGGTAACAATTATAATGATAATTTAGCCAAACTCAAAGGATGGGACTGGACGTAATGACAGACTCTAGATATAGATTAACACAAAATCCTCAAAAGACACAAGCAGTCGGCCTATTAGGAAAGGCCGGAGGGGCTGGCGCAGATGTTCTGGGCGGGGCTCTTGGAGGAGGATTAGCTGAATTAACGGAAAGTCCTTATTTAAAAGCCATATTACCAACACTGGCCCGGGGAACCACGTCCGGCTTATATAATATGCTTTCCAGACCATCTGATATTACTGCAGGCAAGGCTTTTATGGCAGGGGCTCCTCAATTAGCTGGTTCATTAGCGGGGCAGTTAACATCTTCTCTTTTAGGACGAAAGTTGGCCGATAAGCCTTGGGGAGGCACTGCTGCCCAAATAGGGGGCTATGGTACCCAAGCGGCAACTGTGGGCGCAGTTAATGCCTTAAAAACCGGCACTAACTTGGGACAATCTATGGGTACAAGTTTGACGTCAGGATTGCCTGGTTTAGGGCTTGGGATTTTAACAAGCTTACTTAGTAAAAATATGAGTCCAGGACAACAAAATTTTATGGGTTTATTGCCTTCTTATTTATCTCCTATTTTACAAGGAGTTACATATGCCGGTCAGACAAGTCCTGGACTTCTAACCGGTTTGGGTTTGGGCTTAGAAGGGGTATCGCCCTTTTTGCCTGTAATTGGAACTGTCATATCAGCATTACTAAGTGAGTGGTCTGCTTCAAAAGAAGAAAAAGCCCAACGTCATCAAGTGCGAAGGTCTAGGGCTGGGTTTAAAGGGTGGGCCGAAGGAGCACGACCAGCAGGTCAAGAATTACTTGATGCATTAATGCAATCTGGTAAAGGGCGCCAAGAATATTTGACTGGACAAGGCCTATCTCCAGAAACTATAAAATTGGCTTATGGTTTAGGTCCTGGCGGTCTAACATCTGCCGAACAAAGATTAACTGGTCCCTTGGGGGAATCGAGCCAAGGCGCTAGAGCTTATCCAGATCTACTTGGACAATTTTTGACTAGGGCTGTTGGAGGAACTAACATTATAGACGTGTTGCCCTATACAGAACAAGTTGCAAATCCGCTGGGAACTTTGGCAAAGTATATTGAGGAAATAAACAAGCGAACCCAAGGCACAATAACGGGAGCCTTGCCATCAACATTAACTACTGCTGAGAATATTTGGCGTAAAGGACCAGGGACCAACCTTGAAACTGCGGCCGGGGGCTATACCCCATTACCTGAGGCCGCGTGGTGGGCACGAGAAGGTGGCTATGATCCAACTTTACATACCTCCGTATCAGATTTACTAGGGCGGGGACAGGCAGAAACAAAAGCTGTAACTGAGAAGTTAGCACAAGTACTTAAGGATCCTAGAATATTACAGACCTTTGGACGACAATCCCCGGAGGTAGTTAGGGCATTAGAAGAAGCCATGGCATTAAGTCAGCGGAAAGAAACAGGGAGACCATATCAGGAAGATATTTATAGGCAGATAACTGATCTTACAAGAGCAGCCCAAGCCCGTACAGGAGAAGCATACCAGACCTATGCTAGAACTGGACAAGAGGAGTATAGCCGTGCTGCACTAGAAGCCCTGTTGGGTAAACCTGTAATTCCAGGGGCCTATGAGGGTAGATAATAGGAGAATATCATGTCTTTAGATGACCAAATTATAACATTTATGACTAATATGTCAGCTTCTTTAGGACGTATTGAAGAAGCAGTAGAAAATACTAAGAAGGATATAGATGAAGTTAAATCCGCATGTTCCAAGATTCCAACGATTGAGAATGGGCTAAATAACCATTTAAGAACACATGATCGTATTAAAATACGTTTTTTCTATCCTCTTAGTGTAGCTATTGTGGCTGCTATCATAATAACTTTACTCAAAGAATTTCATATCTTATAGGTAAAAAATGATGTCTAATATGGAAATTGTCCCTTTCTATAGAACTATGGGGATCTATCATATAAACGACCACCAGATACCAACCTCTTTAACTTACCCGTCTTATTTCCTTCCAAGAACAAAATCCGTAATAATTCCTTTGTCTTTTCAAATACATAGAGGTGACTTATATGACTAAGCTAAGATATCTAGTTGCCAGTCTGGTAATATGTGTATTTATGGCATTACCGGTATTGGCCTTTGATCAAAAACCCGGGTCTTTCGATGCCTTTAGATTTGCCCCCGATAAATATATCGACTTAAGTGATTCTGTGGTTGCTGTTACAACATTTGGAACAGGATTGGGTATGCTACCAGATGTTGTTGTAAAAGGTAAGCAAACATATAAAGCATACCAAGGATTCTTTACTCAGCAAGGAAGTGGAGCAGTTATAGAAGCCCCAAATGGGAACATATATATTCTAACTGTTGCCCATGTACTTATTCCCAATACCCTGCAAATTACAACTGGAACTTACTCGACGGTTAATACTTTCTGCCTAAAGGTCCTAACCCAGTGGGTATATGTGGGATCCTGGACTGAGGCTACACGAATAAAATGTGAAATAGTATATATAAGTGTAGAAACGGATACGGTTATCTTAAAACCTATGTATACCAATGCCTATTTAAAGCCAATACCCTATAACATGGTTGGATTTGGTATGCAACGTTATTTACACGAAGGCGATTCTGTGGCAGTTGTTACTGGTTATCGGGATAAAGATCCTAAAAAAGAGTTTCCTCTTCTGGGCGAATTTCCAGCAAGGGAATGGTATTATGAAGCTCGCTATGGCAAAGTTATTGCTCCTAATCCTAAGACTTTTGATACCAAACAGTTACCTTGGTTTAATATTAATGATATAACTACCGATGTCAAAATATATCCAGGGGATTCAGGATCGCCTATGTTTATCTTTATTGATGGTAAACCGATTCTTGTAGGGCTGGCTAGAGCCGTCAGTCATAATTATGACCCTTTCACCTACGAGTGTATGGGCTATTATTCATATTTTACATATTTGGATGAAGTCGTACTTAGATACTTACATACAAAAGGAATAGATTAATAGGACTTTGGGAGTCATGACCCGAAGTGGGAACTAGTACCTCAGTTACTGGTTCCCTTAACCTACTGAGGGGGTTAAAATGAAAAGAAAATGTTCAAAATGCCATATAAATGATATTGGACATAATAAAACATATTGTCATTTATGTTATTTAGAATGGCAACGCCAACATTATAGAAAAATGATAAAAGAAGGTCGATGTCCACGTTGTAAGCAAATAAACGATCGACCCGGAAAAGTCGAATGCTCGAAATGTGCTATAAGTAATACAAAAAGAGCTAAATATCAGGAACATCTAGCAAATTTAAGAGGCACAAAACGAGGAAAAGAAACAAGAGCCAAACATAGACAACAAGTATTTAATGCATATGGCAATCAATGTGCTTGTTGTGGAGAAACAGAAAAATTATTTTTAACTATCGATCATGTCAATAATGATGGTGCAAAACATAGAAAACCATCAGGCGGACGAATGAAAGGTGACAAATTGCATAATTGGTTAATTTCAAACAATTTCCCATCCCAATTTCAGATACTATGCTGGAATTGTAATTGTGGAAAATACCTTAATTCAGGCATTTGCCCGCATAAGAAATTGAAGGAGGTGATTGGGAATGATAACGAACGATTTTAAAAGCACTACTTTACCTATAAAACTTACTGTAATAGCTGGCGATCGTTCGGGGTAGTCCCTCGAGCCATTTTTCCAGGACTTCGGTGTTCCATTTCCGTTTTTCTTAAAACACACACTTATTGAACCAACAGCTATTGATATTGTATCGTTAGATGGTATTAAAGGTGCTGAAATAGTTCAATTTCAAAGACAATATGCAGCCGAGTCTCTAATTATGTTACGGCATCTTAAAGCTGCTGGAATTCCTACCATCGCCCATGTAGATGATAATGTCTGGGATATTCCTCAGAATAATCCAGCAAAGCCAGTCTATACTGGTGCTATTCTCGATCGCTTCTTTTATATCCTCCATGAGGCTAATGCAGTAACTACCTCAACTCCCTACCTTGGTAAACTTTGCTCCCAATATAATAAAAATGTTTATATCTTTCGTAATCTTATGGATCTTTCTATGGTGCAGTTTATGGCTCCAGGACGAGATAATCCAGATGAGATACGAATAGGATGGACAACTACAGCCCACCACTTTGATGATTTCCCCACCGTTGAACCTGCCTTACGAGTAATTCTTGGTAAATATCCGAATGTTAAGTTGATATTTATGGGATGGTTACCACCATTCGCCACTAATATTCCATTTAAGCGTTTCGAATTCTACGACTTTGTAGACTCAGATGCCTATTACCATTCTTTGGCCAATTTAGACTTTGATATTGGCATTGCCCCCTTAATGGAAAATAACTTTAATCATGGCAAAACTGCCAGGAAGGCACAGGAATATGCCACGTTTAGCATACCTATGATTCTTGGGAATGTTTCCACATATAGAGAATGGAAGAATGGCGAAACCTGTTTGAAGCCGGCCGATAATAGTACTGCGGGTTGGGTTAAGGCCTTAACTTGGATGATTGAGCACCCCTCCGAACGTACTAGAATGGCCAATAAAGCCCACGAACAGGTAAAACTAAATCATGATATTGATAAATTTATATATGAACGAGCGAGTGTATATTATAGAGTTTATCGGGAGGTCGTTGGACAATCACATCCCCACACCGAATATGTACTTAATGGATTGAAAGAACGACAACTACCAGAGGAGTTATTGTAATGAAAATTCCAGCCTTAGAAAATGCCAATATAATAGATCAGAAACTTGGACATATTGAAATCATTGAGCCCCTTAAATTGCAGGATGTTCCAACTCCTCCTGTAAAATATATCATTCCGCCAGACGTGGATGTAATTGGAGTTAATGCCCCAAAATATTGCTGTTGCGTGCAGAAAGTTATCGATGAGATGGGGAAGTATATTGGCCACCATAAGATGCAATTTGTTCTTGGTAATGATAATAGCCCACAAGATATTATACCCTATTTTCCAAAATATATCCTTTACTTTAGATCAGGAACAGTCCCCGGCACACCATCCGGGATCCTAGCGAATCTAGCTGGATACATTCCTTATTATAAGGGATTGGGGTTACCAGTTTACTACTATTTAGATGATTATTTGCTTACTATGAATGATCGAGCCCCCCTTAAATTAATGACCGCTTGTGATGGGATTATTGTCTCTACACAAGCCTTAAAAGACGCCCTCCTAGCAGAGAAAATTGCCGTACCTATTCACATTCTAAAAACACATATGGATTTACCGACCTTCGATATGTTAACTCCAATAGAGGGATTACGGGAAGAGGGCAGTTTTAATATTCTATTTAGTAGTCAAGGCAGAGTAGGAATTAAGTTATTTTATGAGATTGTGCAGCGTATGAATGAGAATCAGGACAAGTATAAGAACGTTCACATTTTATCCTTATCTCATCAAGTAGCTCAAGTACGTGGAATTATTAATAACTGTAGAACCATTAAGAAGACTTACTTAGAATGGATGCCCTTAGAATTGTATTATAGACTTTCTCTATCTATGGATTTACTTATTGCTCCCGGGGCCGTTGGAGATTTAGATTATATGATGGAAAAAGAGCTACAGGAGCCTTGGTTAAATTGCAAGAGTGCACATAAATACACGTTAGCAGGAGCTGCAGGAATACCTTGTATAGCTAGCCCACTTAGAGACTATAAAGAAGCTATACACCACGGCGAAACAGGTTTCATTGCAAATGATATAGACGAATGGATGAAGTATATCGATATATTAATTGAAAATCCCGATTTACGTAAAAAAATGGGAGGGGCTGCACGAAAGGACGTAGTTGATAACTGGGGTATCTATCAGAGAGTTGAGGGCCTTGTCAAGATTCTAAAAGGGTCGGTTAAACAAGTTGATGAAACAATTATTGAAGCCCCAAATCTCATACTAAACAAAAAGCCAAAAGTGCTTATGTATGTTCCGGTACATAATGGCAAAAAGTATATTAGGGAATGTTTGGATTCCTTAGTATCTCAATCATATGAGAATAAAGAGATTGTGGTTAGCGATAATGCCTCAACAGATGGAACGGCAGAAATAGTAGCCAATGAGTATCCTCAAGTGAAACTTGTTAAGTCGCCTATTTATGTAGAAATAGCCAATCCTGGTTGGAATTCTATATTGAAAGATACTGAAGCAGAATTTCATATGGAAATAGGACACGATGACAGATTATTCCCCAATTACTGGGAAAACGTACTTCCCTATTTCTCGGATCCCAAAGTAGGATTTGTACGAATAGGATGTATGCAATTTTCTGATAATAATTCAGAGGGGTCGTGGTGGAAGCCCGTACCGTGGACAAATCCTGTAGATATTTTAATATATAATAAGATATTTATCTCTTCCCCCAAACGTACTGCAGCCGAGCGAGCAATAGGGGGTGTAGATCCACAATGCTTCTTTGGAGATTGGGATAGATGGATTAAACTCGTATTGGCTGGGTGGAAATGGACTACCTGCCAAAAGCCTCTATTCTGGTATAGGCGCCATCCAAATGCTTGGAGCTTTAACTATGATACCAGTGTCGCAGGAGAACCTTATACTTATATGCGCAATAGATTTATGCCAGAAGTGATTAAATATGGTATTGGGGCTACAACCTTCGCAACCCCAGCAATGATCTTGGAAGCCAAAAAAGCCGCCGGTCTAGATAAGATGGAGGTAAAGAAATAATGCAGGTTGTTATTCTAGCGGGCGGTATGGGAACTAGGATGGGTGAAGAAACATACAGGATCCCCAAACCAATGATAAAGATTGGGGAATTACCAATTTTGTACCATATCATGAAATACTATTCCTATTATGGTCATATCGAATTTTTGATCCTTGGGGGATATAAATATGAAGTTATAGAAGAATACTGTAATGGCCTAGGTAATAATTGGAAAACTAAGGTTATAGATACAGGATTGGAAACCTTAACAGGAAGCCGTATTTTAAAAGCCTATGACCATATCAAATTTCCAACTATGCTAACTTATGGAGATGGTCTTAGTAATATTGATTTAAATGCTTTATGGATGCATCATACTTTAGCAAAGAAGCGTGTTACCATAAGTGGTGTACATCCACCTGGACGATTTGGAACCTTAAAAATAGAAAATGGGGAAATAGTAGATTTTAATGAAAAGAAAAGACTAGAATCTGAGTGGGTTAATGGTGGATTCATGGTACTCGAGGAGTCTACTTATAAGTATATTAAGCCTAATGAAATGTTAGAATTTAAGACCCTACCTAGATTATTAGAGTTTAATGAACTGAATGTATATTTACATGAAGGCTGGTGGTATCCTATGGACACACAGCGAGACAAAACGGAACTAGAAACCTTGTGGAGGGAGACATTTTGTCCCTGGAGAAAAGATGAATAAATCATTTTGGTCCAAAAAGCGAGTGTTTGTTACAGGACATACTGGCTTTAAGGGCTCTTGGCTATGTATGATGCTATCTAGAATGGGAGCCCAAGTTTATGGTCTATCTTTACCAACTGAAGTATCTAACCCGTGCTTATATAATCTAGCGCAGATTTCTACCAAGATTCATGTAGATGCTAGAGGAACTATCGAAGATTTAACTACAATTAAGCAGATTCTTAATGTTTCTAAACCTGATATCGTCTTCCATTTAGCAGCCCAACCTATTGTAAAAGAAGGATTTGCAGACCCATTAGGCACATTTCGGACTAATATTATTGGCACAGCGAATGTCCTACAAGCCTGTAAGGAAGTAAAAGATATAGGAGCTATCGTTGTAATAACTACAGATAAGGTTTATGAGGAACAAGCATGGCCTTGGGGTTATAGAGAGATAGATCCTCTTGGGGCAGCCGATCCTTATTCCACCAGTAAGGCATGCTCGGAATTAATAGCAAAATGTTATAGCACCTATAAGACGGGGGACATTCCAGTAGTAACAGCTAGGGCTGGAAATTGTATAGGATTTGGAGACTTCTCCTATAGACTTGTTCCTATGATCGCTAAATGGCTATCAGAGAATACACGGCCTGTAATCTGGGATCCTAGCGCCATTCGCCCTTGGCAACACGTGTTAGATTGTCTAAAGGCATATTTGATGATTGCGGAATATATTTATCCTAATGGAGTAGGTGGAACTAGCTGGAATGTTGGGCCCAATGATGAAGATTATTGGACTTGTTTAGATGTAGCTGAAGAAATGTGTAATTATTGGCCCCCATACGACATTAAACCAGTAACTGGCAAATGCCCAGATACCTATCCTATAAATATAGTGTTAAAGTTGGATAGTTCTAAAATTCGTAGTTTGGTAGGATGGAAGCCCCAACACTCGGCTTACTCGGCCATATCTGCTGCTGGGAGAGGGTACCAAGAATACTATGCTGGGGATGATCCTATGGCTATTTGTGAATGGGAGTTAAATGATTATGGGCTATAAAATACCATATTCGGGTATTATTTATGATCAACGAGAGATTAAAGCTGCCAAAGATGCAATAGATTCTTTTTATTTGACTCACAACAGGTATTGTGAAGAATTCCAAGAGAAGTTTAGACTTTATCTTGGCACAGATTGCGCTTTCGCCGTAAATTCAGGGTCTTCAGCTAATCTGCTGGCTTTCATGGCATTGACTTCACCAAGACTTGGTAAAAGGAGGATTGAACGAGGAGATGAAGTTATTACAACAGCTGCATGCTTTCCAACAACAGTTGCTCCAATCGTCCAATACGGGGCTATTCCAGTATTTGTGGACATCACCATACCACAATATAACATAGATGTTACATGCTTAGATGCCGCCCTAAGCAAGAAGACCAAGGCGGTTGTTCTGGCACATACTTTAGGAAATCCATTTGATATTGAGACTATCATCGATTTTTGTACAAGTAATAATCTATGGTTAATTGAGGATGCATGTGATGCCCTAGGTGGGTCATATAAACTTCAAGAAGAGACCCACAATTTAGGCACATTTGGGGACATCAGCACATTTAGTTTTTATCCTGCACACCAATTAACAACGGGCGAAGGGGGCATGATTTGCACTTCTGATGACTTATTGGCTAGAATTCTTATGTCTATACGAGACTGGGGGCGGGATTGTACCTGCCATTCTGGACAGGATAACTCCTGTGGAAAACGATTCATAGGCCAGTTTGGTACCTTGCCCAATGGGTATGACCACAAATACACCTACTCTGAGTTTGGGTATAATGCCAAAATGACAGAGATGCAGGGAGCTATTGGAGTTGTGCAACTAGAGAAATTACCATATTTTAAACTTTCTAGAATAGATAACTGGCTACGGTTATCAGAATATGTAAAGGAATTTGAGGATTTGTTCTATCTTCCAGAAGCAGAATATAATAGTGATCCCTGTTGGTTTGGTTTTATGTTAACCATTAAGGATTCTACAAAGGTAGATCGACGTAAATTTCAAGTCTATCTAGAAAATATGGGCATACAAACAAGATTACTATTTGCCGGCAATATTACCAGACAGCCCTGTTTCCAACATTTAAAGGCTGGAGTTGATTATAAGACTATGGGCTTACTGCCTAAAACAGACGAAGTTATGGAGAATGGAATTTGGATGGGAGTATATCCTGGTATAAAACCCCATGATATCGAATATATGGGAGAAACTATAAAGAGGTTTGTACATGAACGAGTCTAATATATTAATAACAGGGGCTTCCGGGTTTATAGGTGCAACCTTAAATGATTTAGTGTCAGCCTATACGCCTACCCATAGACGGTTAGATTTAACTAATTATATTAAGGTAAAACAATACTTTAAAGACCATTCTGATATTGATTTAACAGTTCACTGTGCAGTCGCTCCTCCAAAGAAACATGAAGATCGTGCATCAGATGAGGAATATGGGCAGAAGATTATTAAGGATATAGCTATGGCCTCTAATATTCTTAAATTCTCTCCTAGAACCATCATATTAACTACAGGCGCAGCCAAGCACAGTGATAATCCTGATGTTGGGTGGAGTGCTGATGTTATCTCAAGACTTAGTAATAGTTTTGCTCCTAAAGTATTAGAATTACGACCTTTTGGGGTCTATGGACCAGGAGAAGATCCTAAACGCTTCCCATCATATTGTTTTAAGCAAATAACTCATAATGAGCCTATATGTGTTACCAAAGATAGATTAATGAGTTGGATCTATGTAGATGATTTGTGCGAGATTATAGCTCATTTTACCAGGGTGCCGTGGCATTATCAATGGATGGATGTAGTCATGCCACAATCCAAATCTATGACAGAAATAGCCAATATGTGCATGGGTATAGCCCGTACGAAAGTGGAACTTATTGTGGAAGGTACTGGACCTGATTATGTAGGGAATCCCCTATATTTATACGACGAAATACCCCAAATTCACTTTACTACATGGGATGAAGGATTAAGGAGACTCTATGAAACCACAATTTTTTAAACGTACCAATTTTAGTGACAGGACACCAGAAACCACATCATTAAGTGATATCTTCTTGGAATATGGGGGAGATAAAGCCGATGTTGAGGACCACCACCCCCAAATGTTAAAATGGCATATGAAGCTTCCATATTGCCACACTGTGGGGTATGCTACATTATATGCTACTCTTTTTGACGAGTTTAAACATGATGCTTTTAAAATGCTTGAGATTGGTATTTGTGATAATCGCCACCCATTTGCCTCTCCTCGAACTTACCTTCGTTATTTTCCTAGAGTAGATTATTGGGGATATGATTTATTTACACAGGGCCCTAAGGATTCAGAAGGCAATATTCAACTACGTATGCCTGATATTTTGGATTTGGTCTCCCGTGGGGCTAATATCATATATGGAAATCAATATGATAAAGACTGTTTAACCGAAACTATGCAAGAGATAACTAAAGACGGGAACTTACTAAGATTGGTAATTGATGATGGAAGTCATATATCTAAACATATATGGACATCCCTCGAGATTATCTGGCCATATTTGGAATCAGGTGGCTTGTATGTTATAGAAGATTTAACTTCCGGCCATCCGTGGCCCCTTAAAGACTTGTTATATGGAGATTATAGTCAAGATGTCTGGAGAGCTTTTTATATGGCAGCAAAGGCTATTGATCCTATGTATGTTAATTTTGATGCTAAAAAAGAAAATGGAGAAACTATAGAAATACCTTATACCGATTCTACTGAGATATCCACATATGGATCAACTATTATGAATAAGGTATTGGATGAATCAAATGGATTATTCTTTAGACCAGGGAGAGACTATACGAATTTTGTAGGAGTGTTAAGAAAGAAATGAACTGCCCACACTGTGATGCTAGTACTAATAACTATGGAGCATATAAAGGTAGGGGTCTAATCCATTGTTTAAACTGTGGGGTAGATTTTAACCATAAGGGAATAAATATCATGAAGAAAACAGTTACAATAGGGAACAAAGAGGTAGGAGATGGCCAGCCATGCTATCTTGTGGCAGAAATAGGGATTAACCATAATGGAGATATCAATATAGCTAAACGTCTAATAGATATAGCCGCTGATTCTGGGTGGGATGCTGTTAAGTTCCAAAAGCGTACGATCGACATTGTTTATACCCCCGAAGAATTAGCGAAACCTAGGGAAAACCCATTTGGACCTACCAATGGCGATTTAAAGCGAGGCCTGGAGTTTGGATATAAAGAATACCAGGAATTAGGTCCTTATTGCTACATCCGAGGACTGTCTTGGTACGCCTCGGGGTGGGATGAAGCCTCTATAGATTTCTTATCGGAATTTGGCGTACCCTGTTTTAAAATAGCCTCGGCTTCTTTAACAGATGATCATTTGCTTAAACACACCCGCTCAAAAGGTAAACCTATAATTCTATCTACGGGCATGAGCACCTTAGAACAAATTAAACGTGCAGTAGAGATATTAGGTACAGAAGATCTCATTCTTTTACATACATGTAGTACTTATCCTTCATCTTATACAGAATTAAACTTGAAGGCAATTCATACCTTAAAAGATATCTTCGGAATCCCAACTGGATTTAGTGGACATGAAACAGGCCTTCCAACCTCATTAGCAGCATTTGCCATGGGAGCCTGTATGATTGAAAGGCATATCACATTAGATAGGGCTATGTGGGGATCAGATCAAGCTGCCTCTTTGGGACCCAGTGGAATTATGCAATTGGCCCGGGATATCCGCCTAGTTGAATCGGCTCTAGGTGATGGTAATAAACGCTTAATAGAATCCGAGATACCCGTCATGAATAAACTTAGAAGGAAAGGGTTATAATGAAACCACTATTATTTTTTAGCCAAACAACACCTAGACCGGTTTCTACTAAAACTCTAAACGAGATTTTTATACAACATGAACTAGATAAATCTAGAGCTGATGAGCACGATTTTGGGTGGCATAAATCTTATCCCTATTGCCATTGTAATGGATACTCAACATTTTATGGGCCTAAATTGGAACCTCTACGGCATTCCCCAATACGAATGCTCGAAATTGGTATTTGTACTCAACTCTTCCCCTTTGGTTCAGTTAAAGCATGGCTAGATTATTTTCCATATGCCGAAGTGTGGGGTATGGATAACTTTGGAATAGGAAGTTATCCGGCAGGTTCGGATGAGGCTTTGCTAGAGAAAGCTCCGCTTTTACATCCCTTATTGGATAGGGGCTTAAGTTTTATATTTGGTGATATGGGCGATAAAGATTGTGTACAAGAAGCCAAAAATCAACTAATCTCTGCTAGCATAACTAAGTTTGATTTTATAATTGACGATGGGAGTCATATTAGTAAGGATACCCTAACATCATTAGATATTTTCTGGGATATGATTGTACCTGGAGGTTTTTATGCTATTGAGGATCTAGCTACAGCATGGCCCGAACCTCAGGGAAGTCTGATGCATGGTAATAACTATGAAGTATTATGGGCTCTCAAAAGCATGTACGATCCTACTCCGGAATTGTACCCCTATTCCGATCAATGTTTAGATGTTATTCCTCGAGTGGTAAAAAGCTTAGAAGGGGTAGGTTTAGGTTTGTCTCTAGACCATGCAAATTGGATAGCATTCTTAACAAAGAAGACTAAATAATGACTAAAAAAGAATTAGAACAGTATAAAAGAGACAAGATTAAAAGGGAAAAACCTCTAGTTTACGCCAAGATGCTACAGATCAATGAGCGTGAAAAGAGAGGCGAACTGACTTGTAGAATGGATGTGGGCTATCGATATGCCTGCAATCTCCACTGCCAGCATTGTATGGCCGATCGATTCCAACATAAAGAACGATCCTTAAATATTTCCGATATGCGCAGTATTGCAGAGCAAGCCAATGCTTTAGGGTGGTGCCAATTCAATATTTCTGGGGGCGAACCTTTAATTCTTAAGGACTTTGATGAGGTCTTAAAAGCCTGTATGCCCGACAGGTTTCATATCGGAATTAGCACAAACGGCTATTTTCTCACGCCCGATAGGGCTAAACAACTAAAGACTTTAGGCCTAGATAAGGTGATGATTAGTTTTGATAGCATTAATCCAGATCTTCATAACCAAAATCGGGAGGATAAAGAGGCCTTTGAGAAGGCTATGTCAGCGGTTTGGGCGGCAAAGGGTGCAGAGTTAGATGTTGTTCTTCAGCACGTAGTAACCCACCAGAATGCTCAAACAGAGAATACCGTAGAAATAGCCAAGTTCTGTCAAGACAACGGTTTTTCTCTAGACATAGTTCTTGGAAAAGCCATAGGCGTATGGGAAGGAAAACATGAGATCCTTATAACAGAAGACGATGCAGCGTTCTTAAGAAAACTCCATAAGCAATATCCAGTAGCTAGAAGGGACATTTATCCCGCCTATGGCCGGGGTGGAGGTTGTGGGACGTTTAGACGTTGTTTCCACATAAGTCAGTGGGGGGATGTTTTTGTCTGTGTCTTTATCCATATTAGTTTAGGAAATGTCTTTGAAGAATCCCTTAAAGATATCATGGAACGAGCCAAAAGAATAAAACCTCTACAGGAAATTAGTCCTATATGCCGAGCCGGAGAAGACCGGTTGTTTATCGCCAAGTATATGACCAAATTTTATAATAAACCAAAGCCTGTTCATTACACAGAAATATTTAATAAGGAGGATTACATATGATTAAGGTTAAAGAAATCACTGAGAATGATTTATCGTTTGTACGAGATGTACGGAATATGAATAAAGATAAATTCTTTAATAAAATGCACTTTACAGATGTGGGACAACGTGCTTGGTGGAGTCGATATAATGAACAACAAGGAGATGACCAAAAAGATTACACATATATTGTTTGGTTAGATGATATTCTCCCAATTGGCATGTTGGCTATTTACGATATTGATTTTGATAATCAAGTGGCTGAAATCGGGAGAACTTTGCTGCATTCACAATATAGGGGTAAAGGCTATATGACAGAAGCTTTTAAAATAGTAATGGATAAAGCGGTAGCATTAGGTATAAAGACACTAAAATTAGAAGTATATGCAGATAATGAAAATGCAATAAAACTATACCAGCGTATGGGTTTTGTGAATAAAGATAAACCAATTTTAGCAATGGAAGCCAAATTATAATGATCCCTTATTCCAAACTAAAGAATATGAGAATTTCACTCAAAGAAGCCATACCATTAGAAAAGCCCTTTACCATTCTCTTTGAGCCAGCTGCAATATGTAATTTACGATGTGAATTTTGTTATTACAGTCATCCAGATTTTAGGCCAGGTGGCTTAATGAAAATGGATGATTTTATGAAAATAATAAACGATCTGGCGGATTGGGGAGAACCAAAGATTAAAGTTATTCGATTTATTGGGTTTGGTGAACCATTACTAAACCCTAATATAGCTAAAATGGTTAAGGTTATAAAACAATTAGATTTGGCTGAGCGGGTAGAAATTACTACAAATGGAACGAAATTAGAAGTTGGTCTAAACCAAAACTTACTATATTCTGGATTGGATTACTTAAGAGTATCTGTATATAATCAAGATGAAGTATATGATAAACTCTTAACTTACTGTTCTCAACGTAATTCTCAATTAGTAGTAAGACCTTTTATTTATGTAAAAACATTTGAAAGTAACATTGGGGCAGAGAATGATGCCTTCATTAATAGATTTTCACATGTATCTGATGAGGTAGGCTTAGAGGTTTCACATGATTGGTTGGCTGGCACGGGAGAAGGACCAAGAATATGCCCTCAACCATTTAAAATGATGAGCATCCGTTATAATGGAAATGTGATTATGTGCGATCCAGATTGGCAAGAAAATACTCTAGTTGGTAATGCTCTTACAGAAAATATTAAAGATATTTGGAATGGTGAGAAAGTTAAGGCCTTTTGGAAGATGCAACTCGAGGGTAGACGATATGAGAACGAGAGTTGTAGAAACTGTGATTTTATTATGAATCCCAACTACGTACTCGATAGGTTAGATTAATGGTATTTAAAGAAGCATGTAAAACAGGTAGGCATATAGTGATAGTTGGAGCAGGGGTACAAGGGGAAGTAATCCTTAGACTTTTAGAGGCTCAGGGAATACAACCTGCTTGTTTTGGAGATAACGATAAGGCCAAGCAAGGACAACCTTATTATGGGTATTCTGTATTAAGCCTTGAGGATATATCCTTTTTCTATCCTAATGCTATTATAATAATCGCGGCTGTGTGGCATTATCCTGAGATTCATAAAATGCTTTTAGATGCAGGATATGTGGATTTATATAAAGATACTGACCTTTTGGAAACTATAGAGTTGAATTCCTTAACTCCAGATAAGAGGAGAGCTGTGGCTTGGAAGCTCGCTGAGCACGGTTACTTGGATAAAAGCACATTCTATTTACCTAGGCTTAATCTAGTTCTTACTACTCGTTGTACCTTAAAGTGTGACAGATGTTCAAGTCTTATGCCAGAATATACACAGCCTAAAGATATTGAAACATTCATCTTACTACGATCGATGCAACGCTTATTCGATAATGTCGATTATATAGGACGAATGGAAGTGCTAGGAGGGGAACCTTTCTTACACCCCCAATGGGATATGGTAGTGGAGACATTAGCCAAATCTGACAAGGTTTTCCAGATAGATATCGTTACCAATGGGACCATAGTACCTCCAGATGCTATGCTTAATAGAATTAAGTATCCCCATGTAAGACTATCGGTTAATAATTATGGTAGACTATCATCAAAGTATGAGTCTCTAATAGTTAAGTGTAAACAACTAGGAATCAACTGCTTAGCCCACAAGCATTGGAAATGGGCAGAACTCGGAGACTTTAGATTCCGTTGCAAGACAGTTGAGCAACTTACAAATCTCTTTAAAGCCTGTAGCAATAGTGCCTGTACGGAAATAATAGATGGTAAGATGTATAGATGCTCTAGATCTTCTCATGGAGCGACATTGGGAATTGTACCATATACCGAGAATGATTATGTGGACTTATTGTCACAACCTACTAGAGAGGGCCTTATAGAATTCTTTAAGAAGCCTTTTGTCACAGCCTGTAATTACTGTGATGGGAATATAGAAGGAACCTTAATTTTACAGCCAGCAATACAGAGAAAAACGTGAGAATCGCTGATTGGATAGCCCAGAGATGTTCAGAACTTAATCCCCATACCTTTCTTTTTGTGGGCGGGGGTAATATGTACTTAGCGGATGCCTTAGGTAGAAGAGGTGTCCAATACCGATGTATGCATAATGAACAAGCCTTGGCCATGGCAGCCGAGGCATATGCCAGAATCACCTCAAAACCTAGTGTGTGCGTCGTTACAACGGGTCCAGGAGGCACGAACGCCATAACAGGCCTATACGGGGCTTGGGTAGACTCCATACCCATCCTTTTCATTTCAGGCCAGGTTAGAACGGAGACCCTGAGGAGGGGCAATATTAGACAAATAGGCGACCAAGAAGTCAATATTATCGATGTAGTACGACCTTTAACCAAGGTTGCTACCCTATGTAAGAGTCCGGATGAAGTAGAGGAGATGTTCAATTTAGCCCTCTATGAGGCCTCTACAGGCCGTCAGGGACCTGTTTGGTTAGATATACCCCTAGATGTGCAAAAGGCTGAATATCCAGGTAATAGTTGCCAAGCTACTTATCCTACGCCAGAATATATCTATGATATCAATGAGATACTTTATACATTGCTACAGGCCAAACGCCCTATAGTATTAGCTGGCAGTGGGATCCGATCAGCAGGGGCTATAGATCTATTCTGGAAGACAATGAATAAGCTACGTATTCCTGTAATCCCCAACTTTAATGCTCGTGATTTGGGTCCTTTTCATTATCCTACCTTTGGAATGCAGGGTGAGGCTATCTGCAACTTACTAATCGATCAAGCGGATGTAATTTTAATCCTGGGATGTAGAATGAATATAAGACAAATTGGCTGGAAGTTCGGGGAGTTTGGAAAGAAGGCCAAAAAGATTATGGTAGATGTGGATCCGGAAGAACTAAATAAGCACACATTTGTTCCAGATGTAAAAGTGGAAGCTGATCTTAGGGATTTCCTTACTGTTTTAAATGGATCCCTTGAGATAGGACTATATGGTACTTATAATGAATTTGGAGCCATTGGACATATGTGGCCTCCTTATATTACCAAAGTTAGGTATGTGCGTTGTACTGACAGTGTAAATCCTTATGAATTTATACAAGAACTTAATGATTTTACTGTGACTGGTGATGTTGTAGCCTTTGCTAATGGTTTATTTCCGACAACTGGTATTCAGGATTTGGCTGTTAAGAGGGGTATGCGGTTTATACTTAATTCAGGATGTGGAGCCATGGGGTATGGATTACCTGCAGCCATTGGCGCCGCCTTTGCTAGCGGTAACCGGGTAATTTGCTTAGAGGGGGATGGCTCAATACAATTAAATATACAGGAATTACAAACAGTTGTACATCACAACTTGCCTATTAAAATCTTTGTGGGTAATAACAACGGGTATAACTCTATTAAGAATACTCAAGATGCTTATTTTCATGGGTTCTACGTAGCTAAAGATGCAGATACCGGTGTCAGTTTTCCCAATATGGAAAAAATAGCTTGGGCTTATGGAATTAAATATTATAGGGCCGAGAATGATGTTCAAGTTCCCCATATTTTGAATTGTGTATTTGAGGACGACAAACCTGTAATATGTGAGCTAAATTTAGATCCAAATTTCAAATTAAGGAAAGCAGAAATATGAATGCAAAGAAAGCCAAAAAACTAAGAAAGATCACTAAGTTTGTACCAAGGGAACCTAGAGAATATGAGACATTGGAGCATGGTAGGATTGAAGCAAAAGGAACTCGAGCTCTATACCAAGCTGCCAAGAAAAGGATTAGATGGGAGTAAACTATGTTAAAAGGAACTAAAGTTAATATTAGACTTATTGGGGAAGGGGATCTCGATTTATTAAGATATTGGCGTAATCAACATACCAATGATTTTTTTACCAAAGACCAACTTTCTCCCCAACAACAAAGAGCTTGGTACCAAAAGTACTCAGAGAATCCAACCGATCGTATGTTTATTATCCAACTCAAAGACAGTACGCCAATTGGAACCGTAGCTCTATACAATATTAGTATAGCCGATAGAACTGCTGAATTAGGAAGAACTCTGTTACTCTCTGAGTATAGGGGACAGGGTTATATGGAAGAAGCCATAAAACTGCTTCTAAACCACACCTTTGAGACTATGCGGATATGGAAGATTAGACTAAGTGTCTACCTGGACAACGCCTCCGCAATAGCTCTATATAGCAAATGTGGATTTGAATCTACTACTAGACCCATTATGCTTATGGAAGCCAAAAATTCTGATATCGATATTGGGAAGCCCTTCTCTATGTCGGATTTTTCAGAGGACGACTAGAATGAAAGTATCAATTGTAGTACCCAATTATAATCACGGGACCTTCTTGTCTACGTGTTTAGATTCTATACTTAATCAGACTTACCAAGACTATGAGGTTTTTATATGTGATAACCAGTCTGAGGATAATAGTGTAGAAATTGCCTCTAAGTATATTGAGGATCCTAAATTTCACTTGGCAATAATAGATCCACATCAACCTTCTGGAGCCCGAGGGATTAATGATGCAATACGCATGTATTCCACAGGAGAGATTTGTGTGTGGCTTAATGCTGATGATTATTTTAAGGAGAATTACTTATCTACAATTGTTCCATATTTTAAAGATCCAAAGATAGGTTTTGTACGCGTAGCAGTTACCGCCTGGTCCGATCCAGGTACGACTATAGTAGTACTTAATTTATTACCATGGAATGAGCAGGCCGATATTTTAAAGTGTAATAAGGTATATCCCCCATCACCATTTAGGAAACAGTTATTCTTGGACGTTGGAGGTATTGATGAGGAAGCCCGTTTCTATGATTGGGACTTTTGGGCTAAGTGTGCATTTAATATGCACTATACACACGCAGATTGTCCAAAGCCGCTTGTAGTACGTAGAATACACACTGGTCAATGGGTCGATGAAGATGAAGAGTTCTATGAGAAACTTGGGCAAACACGAGCAAAATATATGCAAGATGGATGTGATTACATTTGGGCTAAGTATGCCAACAAAAGTTAATTTAACAGATATTTATTGGGCAGCGGGATTTTTGGACGGCGAGGGATGTTTTAGTATTAAAGGTGGAAGCCCAAGAATTGATGCCAATCAAAAAGCTATTACTGGAGAGCTGTTGGTACGATTACAATCTTTATTTGGTGGTACATTACGCAATATAATAACAAAAGACCAAGTTTGCTGGCAAGTAAGTGGTCTTCGTTGTATAGGATTATGTATGACCTTATACCCTATTTTAAGTGCAAAACGGCAAAACAAAATAAAAGAAATTATGAAGCAATGGAAAAGCAATCCAAGGCCAAATAATTCTATAGATCCAAATTATTGTAATTATGGACATCTATTAAATAAGGAAACGACACGTTTATATAAAACGAGAGCCGGAAGAGAATATAGAGTTTGCAAACAATGTCAAAGTAATTTTCACAAAAAATATTATAAAGAAAAAAATCACGGAAATGTAAGAAAATACATCTATATTACACGAAAGTCATATTAATTATGAGAAAATATAACAAATGAAACTATTTCATACATTTATAAGCCAAGAAGCAAAAGATAATGTATTAAGGGTTTTGGATGGGGGATGGCCGGGCATGGGAGTCGAAACCGAACTATTTGAGAGTGAATTTGCTGCTTATATAGGAGCTAAATATGCGATAGCAACCAACTCTGGTACGGAGGCTTTACGACTAGCAACTCATATTGCTTCTAGAAAAACCAAGCATGGGTATGCAGTAACAACCCCAAATACGTTCATAGCAAGCAATGTAGTATTAGTTCAAAACGACATGCATCCTATATTCACAGACATTGAATACAGTACTGGAAATATGAAGATCGAAGACGTGGAACTGGCCTTGCAGAGTTATAACTGTGGTCTTATTATGTTAGTCCATTATGGGGGCATGCCTGCAGATATTGCCTCGTTCGAGAATCTAGCGGCTAGATATAGAGTAGAACTCATACATGATTGCGCTCATGCGTGCGGGGCTATTTATGGAGGAGAGAAGGTCGGTAAAGATGTGAAGTATGCTTGCTATTCCTTTCATGCTGTTAAGAATCTCCCTATAGGAGATGGGGGAATGCTGGTTACAAACGATGATGAAGTGGCATTATTGGCAAGACAATTACGGTGGTTTGGCATAGATAAATCTACCTATCAACGCTTTCAGGGCACTTATAGTTGGGAATATGATGTCATTGATTTCGGTTATAAAGGGCATATGTGGGATGTACAGGCCGCAATAGGGAGAGGGCAACTCCCATATGTTGACCAGTGGAATGCAAAGAAGGCTATACTTGTAGATCGTTATCGCAAGAATTTCCACAGTTGTGGATTCCCAAGGCCCTTAAATCGGCCAACATATAATAGCCAATCATCCAATTATTTATTTGTAGTACAGTTTGAGAATAAGGATAGCCGCCACAAAGTCGCCGAAGCCTTAAATAAAGAGGGCATTCAAGCGGGAATGCATTATAAGCCGAATTATTTATATAAGAATTATAGTGATTTCCCTATTATAGGGACTAAAAACATGGAAAAATTTTATGAAACGGCTTTAACGTTACCATTACATTTAGGTTTGGTGGAAGCCGATATCGACAAAGTCTGTGATATTATACAGGAGTCATTATGCGTTTGGCTGTAGGAATACCCAGCAACGGGGACATTAAAGCAGAAACAGTAAGTTGTGTAGTTCAGGCTCTATTCCAAACAAAGATGTCTGGATTGGGGCTGATATTTCCTAAGGGCTGTCTAATTCATGAGAATAGGATTGCCATAGCCGAAGAAGTCCTGGAGAAGGGATTTGATTATCTCATGTGTATTGATTCTGATATTACTTTCAAGCCAGATTCCATTAATAGACTCTTAGCACAAAATAAGAAGATAATTGGGGCTAATTACCATATACGCGGAAAGTTACCTTTAACCAATACTGTGTTATGGACTGGAGTTCCTCCTACAGAAACCTTTAAGTGTGAGGGTATTGCTATGGGATTTGTGCTTATAGATGTAGGAGTATTCAAGCTTATAGATCCTCCATGGTTCTTTTTCGAGTCTTTAGGGGGCAATGCTTTCATGGGGGAGGATTATTGGTTCTGTAAGAGGGCTAGGGAGAAGGGAATTGATGTGTGGTGTGACCCATCTATTGAGATAGGGCACCTAGGTGAATACAAGTTTTAAGGAGGATAATATGGACTTTTGGCCAGTACCTTATTTAGGAAACAATAAAGTTACTAAATTTAAGAAGAAAGTTCGTTATTCTGATGGCAAGTGGCTATATGAGGGGGATACAGAGAAAGGTATTGTGATTAAAGTTACTTGTGAGTGTGGAAAGAAACACGCAATTACATTAGGTCCTGGAATGCATTGTGAAATTCCTAATTTAGAGGAAATTTTAGATGCAGAAGAGGTTAAAGATGAAGGATGAATATTGCCCTAAATGTAAAAAGAAGTTGAGTCTACGATTTGTAGGCCTACTTAAAAATGTATATTATTGCACTTCTTGTGCAGAACATTATGTAATAGAAAAGGAGATGAAATAAATGTTAGCAACCTCCGAACAAAAAGAAAACATGAAACAGAGAGCTATAAAACTAAAAAGGAAAGGAATCTGTGTCCGTTGTGCCAAAGAACCAACGATCGGCAATGGTGTACTCTGTAAAAGTTGTAATGAAAAACACGTATCTTTTCGTAGAAATCAGAGAAAAAGAGTTATTGAATATTATGGAGGAAAATGTGTTTGTTGCGGGGAAACTAATATAAAATTTCTAACTTTAGATCATACTAATGGAGATGGTTTTATGGATAGAAAACTAATGAGAGGTCAACATATAGAAGCTTGGGTGGAAAGAAATGAATATCCAGAAGGATTTCAGATTCTTTGTTATAACTGTAACTGCGGAAGACAATATAATACAGATAACCCAGGAATATGTACGCATAAGGAGGGATTACTGTGCTCGCTATAATTGGATCTATTCTGGGATTGTTGGGTTCCTTGCTGCCCGAAATCCTGAAATTTTTTACTCAAAAAGAAGACCATAGACACGAAATAGAAATGGCCAAGCTTCAGATGGACGCTATGAAATTGGCTGGTACTATTAAATTAGAAGAGCTAAATGCCCAAGCCGATATAGAAGAAGCTAAAGTTCTATATCAAAGTGCCGAGCAAAAGATTACAGGGTGGAGATTTGTAGATGGCTTAGTTGCTTTATACAATTCCTCTGTTAGGCCATCTTTTGCATACATTTTTCTAGGATTGTATTGTTACGTCAAATACTCGATGGTTTATATGGTTGTAAAAGCCGGGGCAAACTGGCAATCCGTGGGAAGTTTAGTGTGGAATTCTGAGGATTTTGCCATTTTTGCTACTATAATCTCATTCTTTTTCGGAAGTCGTTTTCTCAAATATAGTTTAGGGAAAATAAATGGTAAGAAATAAAAATAATACTAGACGATGTTATAAATGTGGGAGAACGTTGTCGTTAACTAAATTTGGAAAAAGAAGTATAAACAAAGATGGAAAGGATTACCGATGTAAATCTTGTAATCGTAAAGCCGCAAAAGTCTGGAGGTTGGCGCATTTATCACAAGCCAGAGAAATTTCTAGGACCGGCTATCGAAGAAAACTGATAAATGATCCGGAGTATAATGCTAAACAATATCAGAAGAATTATATCTACAATTTACTCTCCAATGCTAAAAGACGAGCGAAACTAAAAAAAATTCCTTTTGATCTTATAATAGAGGATATTTCTGTTCCTGAATTATGTCCTGTACTGGGGATACCCTTGGTGCCAGCTTTTGGAACTGGTAAAATAACCGATGGGTCCCCAACTATTGATCGCATGGATCACGCTTTAGGTTATATAAAAGGAAATGTTCATATTATTTCAAATAGAGCCAATAGAATTAAAAATGATGCTACACTAAATGAATTAGAAAAAGTTTTAGAATATATGAGGAAATTCCATGAAGGTAAGAGAAATACCAAGTAAAGCTATCGAATTTATTAAAAAAGAGGAAGGATGTATATTACATGTCTACAGGGATTGGGCAGGATATCCTACTATAGGAGTAGGACACCTCGTACGAAAAGGAGAAGCATTTCCCAATGAGATTACAGAAGAAGAGGCGGAAGAGTTGCTTCGTAGGGATCTATTATCTACAGCTGCTTCTATTGGCCGACTCATTGCAGTTCCTTTAACAGATAACCAATATTCCGCCTTATTGTCTTTCACTTTTAATTGTGGTGGTGGTGCTCTACAAGCAAGTACGCTTAGGAGTCGGCTGAATAGGCAGGAGTACACCAGCGCATCTGATGAGTTTCCTAAGTGGTGTTGGGCTGGTGGTAAGAAATCAAAGGGATTATATAATAGAAGAATGAGAGAAAGGAATCTCTTCCTTACAAATGGTAAAAATGATGTAGTGGATGAGAATTAGGGAAAATGATGGCTCGGACTAAAAAAGCACATAGACCAACTTCAGTTAAGATAGCAGGTTTGACTTATAAGGTCAAATATAAGAGACTCCGATGTAAAGATAAGGAGTATTTTACAATGGGGCGCTGTGACTATGCTAAGAGGGAAATACAAATAAATGATGAGACCTTAAACAATGAGGAGTTTGGAAGCGTATTTCTACATGAATTAGTACATGCTGTATTCGATTCCCTATGTTCTAGCAATGAGCCTGAAGAGAATGTTATCCATCCCTTTTCTAGAATATTATGGGGGGCCTTAGTGGATGCTGGCTTGATTGATATGAAAAAGATGGGGATTAATGAAGATAAGTAAGAATGCTCTCAAAGAGGTTAGTATTGAATGGATCCAAGAGGATTCCAAACTACGCATATGTCCTTATTTTATCTGCTGTAAAGATGCCGAGCATTGCATAGTAGCGAAGCCCATTAATATTAGATGGCAAGGCATACATTGTGCTTATTCTCAAGAATTTGTAATCCTCACTAATATTGATTAGTGCTTTTGTTTCATATTGGGTTTAACTTTTTTGAATGTGGGGAGAAGTTTAAATCCTCCATATTCTTGTATATCATCTTTAATTTCACTCCACGAGGACTCCCTAGTCCACATAAAAAAAGTTACTGGCCATATTACGGCCAGTATTATAGAGATGGACCAGTCTTTCAACCACCCATCTTCGTCATTCCAATAGTTATGTATAAAAGCCCATAGAAATCCATAGGCTAGAAATACAGTTATTCCATATCCAATTAGAATTTTATACCACATGGCTTATCCCCTTGTCATCCAACCTAACTGAAATTTCGTAATCAAAATCCTGACTTATTCCCTCCTGATGGGAAACCACCAAAACTTGACTTACCTCCTGTAATAAATCCCTAATAAGACGAACTACATCAGCTTGTCCTTTAGAGGCCAAAGATAAATCAAGGACCTCATCTAGGATAATAAAATCAAAGTTATTGCATCCTAGTTCCTTGCAAAGTTTATATAAGGCCATCAATAAGGCTATATTAACTCTTTGCTTTTGACCACCCGATAAGGCCGCAAATGGTACCTTCTTGTCTTGTAAGTGTTTAAAAGTAATATAAATATCTATCTCTTCTTTTAAGGCTTTACTTTTTAACTCTCGTTGAGGAGTAATAGTCAAAAGCATACCTTCCGAACATAGCTTACTCAAGTATCTATTGGCTAATGCCTGTAGCCTTCCAAATGATTGTTCAATAATCTGGGCGGCCACACCTTCCCTTGAAAATACCAACTTTAAAAATGCCAATATATCAATAGCCTCAGTGGCTTTCTTAAACTCATCATTAGCAGTAAGATACTTGGAAGCCTGCTTATTTAAATCATCGGATGTGATTCGTATAAGTTCCTCATAAGGATTCTCCTCATTTTTGATCTTCTTCATCTCTTGTTCTTTGGTTTGTTGGCCGTCACTCCATTTCTGCATTTCCTCATCATGATATCTTAACATTAAGCGTAATTCCTCTGCTTCTTCTTCAAGTTTGTCTATCGAGGAATGCCAAAGTTCCACATCCTGTCTTTCAGACTCTAGTTTAGAGATATCTTGGTTAATATTAAATTCCCTGTTTTTGACTCTCTCAATATCTTTATGTAAATGAGACAAATGTGAAACATAGTTATCCCCCAGTAATCCACCACACTTATCACACGAAGCGTCTCCTTTTAGACTATTCGCTTCATAAAGTTTTTCCTCAAATATAGTGATTTCTTGTACAATAGCCCCTCGATCCTCATAGGCCTTCCTTAACTCTTGATCTAGTTTTACCTGTGTTTCGGCAATCTCTGGAAGTTTGGCATTTAACTTGGCTAAAGAAGATTCAACGGTTTTGGCTCTAAATATAATTATGGGATCTAGTTCTGGTTTTATAATTGTAGTTCTGTTGGCATCATCCATTCGATTTTGTCGGGATCTTTCAAATCGATCGAATTGAGAATAGAGTTGCTCGAGTTCTCCACGCCGCGCATCCCTAAAATCGGTTAATAGTGCCAACTGTTGTTCTAGATTGATGGCTTTATCGTGATTGGTATCATATGCCGCTTTGGCCTTAATATAGGCTTTATCTATAGCTTCCAAGCCTATAACCGATTTAAATAACTTTTTCTTATCGGCATCCCCCATGTTGGTTATATAGTCAGACATATTGGAAGTGAATAAGGTAGAAGCAAAGAATATATCATAGGACGAATTGAAAGTATCATTTATAAGCTCCTGCACATCCCCTTTACGTCCTATAAGATTCTTACCGTTTATAGAGAAGGACAGACCCCCTGTTTCCCTTGTAATGACATAATCCCCCTCGGGCCCTTCTAAGGTTAATTCCGCCAAGAAGGTTCCATCCCCATACCAGTTGGCCACGTCAGAGGCTTTCAATCCCTCTGGGGTTTTGCCCCATAAAGCAAAAGCTATGGCCCCCAAAATTGTGCTCTTGCCGGCCCCATTACTGTCTCCACCACGTTGATTGTAGCCGGTTATGAGATATAGTCCTGGCTTGTGTAGGTCTATTGTGGCAGATTGGATAGCTAAGAAATTGGTAAGTTTTAAGGTTTTAAGTTTAAACATTCTACCAACTCCGTTCTTTCACAGTGATAATAATTGTATCAATTTCATCTGCTACAAGGTCATCCATTGCAGCAACAATCCAACTATCTATATCCCTTATATGGTGCTTTTTACGGTCAAACCAGAACAGTAATTCCCTATTCTTATTTATTCTTGTTGCTGGAATTCCGCCATCTTTGTGGTTTAGGTTTTTTATTAGTTCTTTTGTGTTCATATTACCTCTCCATAAATTCTAACTCCACATTCTGGACAAAAATAATGTCTATGGTATTTACCGTGCGTCCATTTTCCAGTGATAGGATTCCAATCTACGTCTCCCACATAGTACTCATCATACCAATATACAGACTCACGACGAATATTCACTTTACAAGATTCGCACTTTTTAGCGAAGAAAGTGTATACATAGCCTTTCGTTTTTCGTGGCTTATCAAACCATCTCATTTAATTACCTCCCTGTGAAAACCTGTTTTACTCTATATATTTTATTATTTAGGTGCCACTCATAGTCGATTCCGTGATTCCATAGGTCCCAATTCCACCTATAGGATCTAAGCATTTCCAAAGCAGTTTCTGTGGCCTTATACGGATTATTCTCTAATTCATAGAGCATAATTTCTAAACCTATATTATCTAACTTATAGTGTTCTTTAATAGTAGAAGGAAGGAATTGATAAAAACTACGTTCCCCATGTTTTCCTCTCTTATTGACAAAATGACTCTCTTGCCAAGCCAATCCCACTATGCGATAAAATTCAGTATCATCTTTACAGAGTTTAAGAACGGCATCAGCCAGAACCCATATTTCATAGCGTCTAGTATTGGTATTTAATTTCACTAGAATCTCTCGTTGTAGAGGTAAAGCATCCAATTCGTGGATACTTAAGTTGTCCTTCTCGCGTTCTATAATAAAAGCAAGATCTTTCCTACCAATATATTCTAGCTCTGATACCCTGAACATTAATTTAACTAATAGTTGTTGTTTCTCTTCTTTAGACATTGGGGGCTCAAGCTTTTTAGCCCATAGGATCTGAATCACTTGCCCGGGATAAATTAGATTTGGATCCCTTATTTGTGGGTTTAGTTTCCACAGTTCCTGCCAAGTTATGCCAATTGCATCTGCTATCTTTCCCAATGTATCACCAGGCTGAACGGTGTATTCTGTCCTTAATTTTGACTTTGCAGTTTCTGCCTCTGCTGCATATGCTATATTATCGATTTCTGGTGGGGCAAACTTATATAATGCCATATTAATTGAACATAGGTTTAATACACATAAGGCTACTAACAATATCAATATCCATTTCCACATAATCTTCTCCTTAATCTGAGGCGTAGGGGTCCTCTGGATCCCTATAGATAAAGCCTATAGGATTTTTATTTACATCAATATAAAGAGGAACAGCCAAGGCCATAAGATCTTTTAATGATTGATGTGCAACATCCCAATAATCTGTACAATCTATAATTGGGTCATTTGGGGATAGAGGCCTACGTCGCTCACCATTCGCACACCAATAGCGCTGTTGCCCATATTGTGTGGTTTCTGCATGGAGGCTATGGCACTTAGCACAAAGTCCCAACTGGGAGTACCTTAGTTTTCGCTCTCGAATATTCTGCCCCATAATAATTCGGTCTTTAGAGGCTTTTACTATACGGGTATCTTCAGCTTGTTTCTTCTCTATATCATCGTCATTAAACATTATAATAACTCCTTTGCTAATGCTTTTGCTTTCTCCTTGTTTGTCTTCGTATTGGCATTGTCTATCCACTTTTCTACAGCCTCTTGTAATTTGGTTTTTGTTGTGAAGTCGGACAATGTCGTATCCTCCATACCAAGTCGGCTAGTAATAACTTCAGGCAAATTATACTCAACCGAAATGCGATTATCAGATATTTCCAAGTTGAGGCTTGGATCCGTGATGAATACCTTAAAGTAATTGAATAATTTCCCTTGTCGATCGTATTCCAAACTTGACCGTTCTCGTTGTAGTCTTTCAGTAAAGCCATCTAAATCCTCCTTATTATTAATAGATACATCATATATCCTTGGAGATACGATAGGAATTTCTGTTAGGGCATAATCATCGAGTTTAATCAAACCCGTAAATCCCTCAGAAGAGCGACGCTGGTCCATCTGCATCAGAGATCCTATATATCTTGCATATCCTTCCATTAAACCTGGAACTGGTAAGTACTGGGGGGTATGGAAGTGGCCAAGTAGTACAAACTGGTAGACAAAGAAGTTGGTTGGAGGTATGCCCTGCTTACAGGCATAGGTGGCATTCATCATGGAACCGTATACTTCTAAATGCCCAGCACAGATTTGTCCACGTTCTTTAGGAATTGGATTATCCCAAGGAATACAATCTATTTCATAGTCGTCAATATTTACTTTTGTAGTAGTAGAGATAATGTGACAATTTGGCAATGACTCAAAAGCTGAGAAGCAATGCATCCCACGGTAAATGTCGTGGTTCCCAACAATTATATATAAGGGACATATTTTACTCCACGCTTTGGCCGTTAAAAAGCCAGCATTGTATATAATCTTAGGTAAACTCTCTGTAATACCATTAAATAGGTCTCCTAAGAAGAATACAGCTTCTGGACTTTCCCTTTCTATAATAGCCCCAACATCTTTAACGACATTGAGCTGCTCGAGCAATCTGGAATTCATACCATTAGGAAGTATAGATGAGAAAGGTCGATACTGATCTAAATGAAGATCACTTAGGAACAATAGACTCATTTGTCCTCTTCTATTATGCCAATGCGCCAAACCATATCAACTGTATTGGCATAGATAATTATACTTTTTTTTCCTTCAACGAAATCTTGAAATTTACCAATATTTATCCATTCTTTCTCCCAACAAATCATTAGGTGATTGGCATCGAAACTTCTTCCCTGTGTCGTTGTTACTGTAAATCCTGGTCTATTCATTTTTTTCCCCTCCTAACAGAGGGCATGGGATGGGCAGGGTTGCAAAGTCATATAAGGACAAGCCGTCTTACATCCGATTTCTTCGGCAGCCTGCATAGAAGACGTTTAGTTGAGTTCTCATAGACCCTCCTAACGCCACCACCCCTTTTTCCATCCCTTGTTCTCCTTAAAAGTAAACATCATCATCTGGACATTCCCCATAAATGTATGATGTAGGATGCTCCTCTAGTTTTCGGTTAATACCCTCCAACTCTTCAACCCGTACAGTTGTTTCGCCTGTTGCGTTATGGTGGTGTGTGGACAATAACTTCTTTAATTCTCGATTTTTGTTCTCTAAATCTCCAAGTTGGTGTTGTAGGCTTTTAATAGTACTTCTAAGCCTCTCAATCTTATCATCAGAGGATAATTCCTTCCACAACTTTGGCTCTTTAGTTAGTCTAAAACCCGCACTCATAATTTCTCCTTTAAGTTAGCAATAATCTTTAGGACCTCTTCTGCCATCCATAGCTCTACAGAATCTCCTGTACCGGCAGGAATAATCCTATGCTTAATCAAATATTTCTGAACAATCTCATAGTCGCTCAAGGTAATAGCTTGTCTAAGTATAATCATTTTCCCCTCATATTTTTCCAGTTTTAAAGTATGGATTCTCAAATTTAGAATCTTTTAAAAGGTCAGTTGTCTTACATAGTTCCTCAAATTCACCACTTTGAAAAGACTTTGTATCATAATAGTGATAAGCCCCACGTTGCTCTACCACCCCCAAGTCTCGTGCCATAGCCAAAAGTCCAGAATAGGGGCTAATACCAGTAGAGAAGTATAAATCCAAATCACATACACCAAATGGAGGGACAACAGAATTCTTGGTACATTCCAAATGCAATTGAACCCCTACTGGTCTTTCCTTTCCCTTGATCTTAATTGGGGTAGGTTTGGTTAATTCCACACGTACATTGGCCTGAAATGGAACCCCTAATCCACCCGAAGTTGTTCTTGGTATATAGGCTCCCGGGGATGATATTAAATGGTTGGAGATTAAGAACAAGGATCCTGTCTTTCTAATCTCTGATGATAGTACCCGCATTGCTGCTTTGATTTTCTGGGCTTTTCTTCCTTGATCAGCTTTCATTTCCCCTTCTTCTTGTATATCCTTACGCTCTTGGAGAGTAGATAATATTGCAATGCTGTCAAGAACCATCACTACTTTGCCCAACTGTTCCATGGTCTCTGCTGCTTTAACAGCCCATTCTTCCACTGTTTCTGGGTAAAAGGTATGTTTACGAAGTAGATTACTATCGACTCCATGTAGTGAGGCAAAATCATAATCAAAACGCCCCTCTGCATCTGCCAATATCGTTATCAATCCCATTTTTTGAGCATTAGCCATCGCTTTGGCAAATAATAGACTTTTACCAGTATTATGGCTTACAATACCATTTGCTATGAACATATTTGATCTCGGAACCTCTAAGTCATAAACTGTAATTGGTCCCTGTATCTCTATGGATTTGATATATTCTTTATAATTTCCTTTTGTACTATGTTTTTCAAGTTCATCTAATAAAGCTTCTAATTTTTGCTTTTTCTTTTTTGATGCAAACCCAATCATATTCCCATATCGATTTATATTCTCTTTTTTCGCTATTACTAAATTATTTTCTACAATCCTAGAATTAATACCAAATCTCAATAATAATACTTGAGTATCTAATAGAAGTTGGTGATTGTTTGCTTTTAGGCAAATTTTGCGTTTAGCACGACCAGTATTGATAACACACCCATCTGCCTCAAATAACCATTTAAGAAACTCCGCTGCAACGGCGTTGCTTGATTGTAAAATACTTGAGGGAATGCCTTCATTATCAAATAAATATTTAAAAAATAAATTTAAAGCATAACTGCTATATTCTAAGTATGTTACTGGAATTTGTGGGGTAAAGAATCGACCATTAAGAATTCTAGGTTTACCAATTCTATTTGTTAATTGATAAGCAGATAATTTAAAAACCTCGAATATTTTCTTTTGGATAATAGGAACTAAGTCTTGTTCTTCAGTATTAAAAATAAAACCAATACCTTTATTGGCTTGAGTCCGTATCCAACCATCCCCTTTTAAATACCCCATTATACCAGCCAAGTCAGTTTTTAGAGTTTTTGGTAGAATCCCTTTATATTTAGGACCAAAATGATTTGATTTAAACTTAAATTTAAAGGTAATAGGTTTAAGTATACTACAGGGGATATTATTAATAGTTTTAACTTGGTCACCAATTTTAACTTCATCCAAGCTCTTCCATACTTCTTTATCTTTAGATATGATTTTAATTGGATGATTATAAGTACCAACCAGTTCTCTTCCCGAATTTAGAGTTATTTTTATTATATCTTGGTGATAATATTTATGAAATTTAGTGGCGATGTCATGATATGGTTCCTTGTCAATTAGCACACGATATAAAACATCATCCAAATGATTGTTACCTAAATTTGCTATTTTACAAATGCGTCCATCTTCTAAGATTACGTTAGTATTTCCCGACACACATGCAGGATCCCCATGAACTTCAACTACTCCAGAAGGATACCCTCCAGTACCATCCACCTTACCAGATAGAATATAATCTAAGGCTAAATTTCCAGATGGCAAAAACCATTGTGGGGCGTTCAATATTAAATCTCCGGAGAATAAGTTACTCAGTGCTTTCGTCATGTCCTCCTGAGAGTTCGATTCCGTTATTACTTTTTCCTTTTTTCTTGACATCAAGCTTCTCCTTTTCAACGGGTATTTCTATAGGCTTTGCTATAACTTCACCAGAAAGTCCTAGTCTGTGTTTAACTGCCTCGGCCCATTCTTTTGTTATAGATTCTCCAAATCCATATGTAGGATTAGTTTTCTTGGAATCCAGTAATGAGCAATAGGAGGGAAAACAATGTACACATCCAGATGATCTGCTCATGGCTTCTAGGGAACATTTTCCAGTATCCTTATTTGGGCATTTTATACATACACAACTATTTGTAGCAATTAGTACCTCTGGGCAATCTATCATAGGCTTATCTTTTGGAATTAATGTTTTACTTAAAGACCCAAGTAAAGCATTTAATTCTTCTATAGAGCCCTTTTTAGGTTCCTTCTTTTTCTTTCTCGGCCAAATATGCATCATATTTTCCTTCCATATATTCTCGTAAGGTTGTTATGGCTTGTGGTCTAATTTTCATTAATAGGTCTACTACCATAATTGGATTGGAGTGGGCAGCCATCTTGATATCAAATTTATGGCACTTTGCACACAGCACCAGAGAATTAAGTTTGTTATATCGTAAAGGTTTATATCTTTTATTGATTATATGATGAACATTGAGATGTTCTCGAGAACCGCAACGTTCACATACTGGTACTCCAGCAAAACTAGCTCTCTGTAGGGCTGCTTCCCTCCACTCCTTTAGAAACTTCTTTGCTTCTCTTTTTGCTAGAGTTCTCTTTGATATCTTTTTGGCTTTCGTGCCATTTTTGGATTTCATCCTTCTTTCCTCCTAACTCCTTACATTTGCTTAATAGTTTACATTGCTTGTGAAAGCATAGAACTATATCCTGTCTTTGTTCGTGCTTGTCACAATAAATGTATATTCCTGAGTGTGTCATCATTCCTCTCTGTTGTAAAATGGTAGGATGACAATTGGCGTGGCCCGACGCCGCGTTTTACTTCTGACGCTTTATTAGCGTCCTTCTCCTCAATAGGCTATACTCTGGACATACTCCAGAACCTAACCGCGACAACCGCAAGGCCTACTATATGGCCGGCGCCCCCGGGGAGTTCTCGTATCCTACCATTTTACATTAATGATCTACAATCTGGTGCAAATTTCTCTACTTTAAGATAAAGATCCCCTAAATCCTGAACGTCACGAACGCAGTGGTCAAGAATGAATTTTAGAGAATCAGGATTTCCCTGTAAGGCAAATAGCCAATGCCTCGAATTATAAGTCTTTCGAGTCATACCAACCAATGTTCGGGAAGCATTCTCTAGCCTGTTTCTGCTCAAACAGAACTTCTTTTTAATCAAGGAATATATATCCTGATGAATCTGCTCACCGTATCCAGGAAATTCCACCCCCAAACTAACAGCCCGTGTTCGGATAAATGGAATATCAAAGCGGTAGTCACCAGAATAGTAGCCAATAAGCTTTGTAAATTTGCCCATATCGTCTATGCATTTCTTTACTAAGTTTTTATCAAGAACACCTTTTTGGTATAAGTCTTTCTTGGATATGGCATTCTGTAACACTTTGCCGCTTTTTAAATCATAGATGGCATAGCATAACATAATACCAAAGTCGGCTTTTAGGTTACTGGCTTCTATGTCTATAATGCCTACCCTCTCTAAGTCTGGAGATTCCTTAAGGAAGCAATCATAATGATTCAAATATGGAACTCCGTGCTTACAGAAGTTTTTAGACAACTTAATAATCTCTTGTTTGCGTAATCGTCCTACTGGAGCCAAGTATTCCTTTTTCCAGCTCTTTCCACATTTAGCACACTCCCACGATGCACCGTGGCTTTTTGGTTTCTGTCCGCATCTAGGACATTTTGGTCGTATAGTCATATTTTCTCCTTGGTTTTTACTCAATTAATTTTTTATATTCTGGAATATCTCCGTTGTTGGTTGCTTGTTTGTCTTCGTATGGCGATGCAACCCTCCTATAAAATTCGTCTGCTATGTTCTTGAATGTTCCTGTAACAATCGCAATCATCCAATACCGAAGTTTGCCAAACTTCTTCAGTAGGATCTGTGTGGCGAGAGTAGTGCAGGTATAATTTAATAGGCCTGCAAAAGCCCCATCATAACCATACTTAATATGTAGTCTTACAAGTACATCAGATAGTTGTCCAATTAAACTATTCAATTCATCTCTGTCTTCTTCTTTAATGTATGGCATATTATCCTCCTGTATATAGAAATAAGAGGCCCTTCCATCCGCCAATACTCCATAGATCGGGGCCTAATGTCTATGGTAGCGAACACGGATCATTATTCCTATAAAGTGTGTGGTCTCTCCCGCCGTCACTGGTTGTTCTGATTTGGGCACCATTCCCGCCGAACGTCCAGTCGTTGTGGTACGCCGATCCCTTATTCTAGAGTTGTAGTAACTTTGACGGTTTTAGTCTCTTTTAATGTGTACACTCCAACTTTAGTTCCATCACCCTCTGGGGGAATACGGTCAATAAGCAAATAATCTTCTTGTCCATCTTTCTCTTCCCAGACATAAACTGTTTTTGGTAATCCTCGTGTCATATTTTTTCTCCTTATTTGTATAATCTAGCTGCTGTTTCTCTTATACTTTTTTGGTCTTGCTCTTTGGGCTGTGAGCTCATAGCCTTCTCCCTTTTGCACTTTTCCATGAACCCAAGTTGTGCACATCTCATAGTACATAATGGGCTTGATGTATCATAAGTCCCCATACATATTGGGTCATCGACTTTGGGCTGGGGGGCCTCCATCTTAGTGGTCACTTGAGTTGCTGTCATAGATGGTGGGAGTGGGGGCTCCGTAGGAAGTATATCCGCCCAAGGATTTTGATTCTCTAGTTTGCTTTCTGGCTGTATAATTATCTCTTGGGGCTGTGCTTTTGCTAGGACTATTCCCACTTCACTAAATGGACTAACTTTACTTGAGCATATTGCCTCAAATTCCTCTTTATTAATATAATGATATGGAATCTCCATATAAAATATGGTAAATTTTTCACCCAACCACGATGGCAATACCCTCATTTCTGTTCGCCCCTCTGCTAACTGGGACTGGTAGAATGGTTTAACTTTCTGAGACTCGAGCAATTCCAACACCTTATTTAAAGGATATAGACGCTGAAGCACCCCCATATCAGGAAGTTGGGTCTGTTGAACTTTCATTTCTAAGAAATAATCTGTCTGTCGTATATTCCCCTTAGGGATAGTTTTCTTGATAACACAGTTTCTTCCTGTGTAGCGATCTGTAAATCCCTTATATTCAGAGCCTGGATCATTAAAGAATCCAAATAACATCTTCCAAATCATATCCCCATATTCAAATAATACAACTTCGGAGGGATTTGATGGAAATATTACATTACTATAATATCTAATCTTCCTATTTAAATCATGGGCCTTCTGTCTAAGGAAATGCTCCTTCCCTAATCTAGCCTTATAATATGCATATGTGAGATTACATACTGGACAATCCTTCTCGTAATGCTGTGGACAAACGATAGATGAAATCTTAGGTTTGTTCATAGCGCCTTCTAGGCTTTTCTGGTATTTCTCCATCATTCCGCGTTCTAACTCTTCTGCAGTTTTCATACTTATTCTTTCTCCTTAAAGTTGATTTTTGGTGACCAGATGCATATTCGTGGTATTCCACCAACACCTGATTCTATTAATCGTAAATTATAATAAGTAATTAGAAACCATATTCCATAAACTATAAACCCAATAGGACCGATAATCCACCCAAACGCCAATTCTGGTCCAATATCCTCTATGCGTATGGAATTATTCCACTGTGTCGCCTTTGAGTTTATGGTTGTATGGTTCCTACTAATATTATATTTTTTTGATCTTATGGCTGTTAAAATCATAGATACCCAACCCATAACCATCCACAATAGGATTAAGCCAATAATTATCCAAGTCATTTCTTCTCCTTATTATATTGACACATATCTACTCTCCAAGTGTTAACCAGAAGAGTAATACAAGTAATACACATAAGAGAACCATTAGAATTCCCATTACTTCTTCCTTTCTTTAGCCTCATATTCACGCTTCATTAGGGAGAATTCATTCTGGGCCATGCGCTCTGATTCTTTGCTTTTAGCTAATTCTACTATAGAATAGTGTCGTTGTCTAAATGCTTCTACAGCTGTAGACAGTAACTCCTCGCTATATTGTGCTTCTATCAATGCATTCTTTCGCCCCCTAATGGTTTCATTGAGGTCTAGGTAATCATCTAGCATTCTTTCTGTAATTCTAATCTTGGAGTCCTCTTTTAAGGTATTTTCCTTAAAAGTCTTCGCTTCTTCGGCTTTGGACGCATCTAATCGTGCCTTTTCATTTCTCACTCTATTAGCAGCTTTGGCCTGCAAAGTACCCCAATAAAAGAACTTGCCTGGTTGTCTCTTCATTTCTCCTTCAATATGGGTATCATCAATTGCTAATTCCTGCTGTATTTCTTGCTCTAATTTGCCTTCTTCCATTTATTCCTCCTTTTGCTTCTTTTTGAACTCTATTGGCAACCAATGTGTATCATCTTGGTCTGGGATTTCCTTTCCACATACTGGACATTTTGTCGTATGTATTGGCTCGTGGCAGTACTCGTCATTATAGCCATATAGTTCCGCACACTTATCCCAGTCCACTACTATACCACAAGATGGGCATGTACATAGTTGTATTTTCATATTATTTTCCTTTGGATCAATTAAACATCCTAAGAGATAGATCTGTAAATATCGAAATTATGGTACATTTTCCTCTTCTATAACCACTATAACCACTTTTGAACAACGTAGTGGACACAGATTTGTAACTTCCCACGGTTTATAGTTATAGTCAATTCCGGGTATTTCTAGGATAAGTACCCTAAACAGTCGCCGTCCACATCGTTTAATGTTCTCTCTGGAGCACATACTACCACATTCTATATCGCTCAAGATACAATATAATCGTCCTGAATACTCGCCTCTAACGGTATCTCCTATCTTAAATGTCACGCATCGACCCCCAAGTTGGTCCAAGTTTCATATCAACAGCCAACTCATACTTGAATGGGATATACTTTCTAAAATAATTGAGCATGATTTCCTTAATTAGAGGTATTAAGTAGTGTTCGTCCTTGTGTAGATTAAGTAACACAGAATCATGTATCTCTAAGCATAGAAAAGACTTGGCTTTCTCTCTCTTTAGCATTTCTGATATACCTATTAGAGCGAATAACAGAATATCTCCAGCCAGACTCTGGACTGGCATATTGATTCCTTCACGAACACACTTATCATCTAATTCGTCATATATTGGGAAACGCCTATATCTACCAAGCCGCGATTTCACATAGCCATTGTTCTTTACAAACCAAGTAGTAGCATCCATATAGAGTTTAGTTTTGAAATATTCCCCAAAGAATCTATCCAAATAAGATTTAGCCACACTTTCTGTACATTTAAGGCGCTTCATAATACCATATATAGTAAGTCCGTAAATTAACCCAAAATTAAAGCACTTACCTACATCCCTACGTTCATCTTCTGAGATGGTTGACTTATTTAGTAGAGTCTTAGCTGTAGCTGCGTGTACATCCCCAGTTTGGCATGCTTTGTATAAAGCATCATCCTCAGCCAGTTCTGCCATACATCGTAACTCGTGCTGATTATAATCGCATTCTAAAAGATCAAATCCATCATCAGCTATAAATACATCTCGAATTCCTACAACATCCTTTTTACCTTTAGTAACATTTTGAAGATTGGGATCATCAGAGGTTGATCTTCCCGTTGATGTTTGAAATAGCCAATAATGTGTATGTATACGGCCACCAATATTATATTCATTGAGTTCCTTAATCATCTTTGATTTCATCGATCCATATAAACTTCTGTCACCAAGAAGCCTACAAAAATTATTTGAGTCAGCATAAAACTCGAGGACCGCCCTTTCGGTTGATGGAACTCTAGTTTTCTTAGTTTTAGAAATAGGACTTAAATCCTCATACTCAGCATCAAATAGTAGTTTGCGTAATTGTGGAGCAGAGCGCGGGTTAAATTGTACTCCCTCATTTTTTAAGAATCTTTTAACTGATCGTTCGGCTGTAATATCCAAATCAACTTTGTTAAGATATGCATCCACTTTCTTTTCGCAATCCATTAATTTGATTGGGTCTATACGAATGCCTCGACGTTCCATTTCTAATATGACATCAGACACCGGTAATAACAGGGTCTTCATAGTCTTGATAAGACCCGCGTCCTTCTCAATTTCTGGTTTCTGTATATCGTACAGTCTTCTTGTAATATCAGAATCTATGCATGAATACCTTAATAAATTAGTTGATCCGGCGTGCATATGGGGCTGTCCTTGGACATAGTGGTCCTCATAGCCACCAAGTTTTGTGTGTTTCCATGCTAGACTTTTAAGGCCATGAGACTCATTTTCATCCAATAAATATTGTCCTATTTCTGTATCCCATTCAATTCCTTGTACTGTAATGTCGTATTTCACACGTAACCATAATGAATCAAATTTGGTATTATGCCCTATTTTGCGGTACTTTGGATCTTCCATGAGTAATTTAAAACTATTCATCATCCACTCATTGGGAACAATTGCACAGGCCTCTCTAGGATAAGTAGAGAAAGAGATACAGGTAATTTCGCTGTCATCTCTATATGGGTCTAAGGCATTTGTCTCTAAATCATAAGAAAATAATGGTTGTTGTTTAACTTTATCTAAGAAATTAAACCATCCTAATGGGGTATCAATAATAGTGTAAGTCCCCTCGTCCGAAGGGTCTACTATATCACCAGTCAAAGCATTTCGTATTCGTCCTGTATGGTTTATAAACTTGTTAAGTTCGGTTTGGTTCTGTAGGACATAGGAGGGATGCATTAAACATAAAACTCCAAATTTACGATTATCTATTGTTATTGATGTGTAGGTCCCTGAATGTTCAAGTACTCCTTTATGTCCAAGTATTGTCTGCATGGCATAGTTGCCTACTAATACTAATAACTTCAAATTAGGCATCTTTTCTATATCATCATCAATAAAGCTTCTACAACTCTTTAACTCTGTCGTCTTTGGGTCTCTATTCCCGGGCGGTCTGCAGCGGATAGCATTGGTCATAGCGAATGATGTAACATTAGTTAACTTTAAAGAATGGCGTAACAGTTTCCCAGAATCCCCCACAAAGGGTTTCCCGGTGGAATCTTCCTGTTCGCCAGGAGCTTCGCCAATTATAAGTATTTCAGATGTAATATCCCCATCTAGTAACATAAACGGAGATTTACATCCCTTATATAGATCACAGGATGTGGGTTTAGTTTTATCAAATGATTGATTAATACACTGGTAGGTTTTCATTGTTCTCCTTCTTATGTGGACAGTATCCATATGCTCCAAAAGATTGGTTACAATTATGACATAAAATTCTAAATCCTACAGGAAAGTTATTAGCAATTAACCAGTTATATAAATGGCCTTTTATATTTTGTTTATGTTTTCTTCCACCACCGTTGATATGATCTATGCTAAGAAATTCTTTATGAGCTTCATCACAGCAGGAACATCGGTTTCCATAATGGGCTAATATTTCATCTCGTAATTTTTGTCTATACAATTTTCCAATTTTTGCTTTTCTATCTTTATTATTTAAATACCATTTCTTTTTTGTTTCTCGTATTTTATCTTGGTGTAGTTTTTCCCACTCTTTTATTTTTTTTCTTCTTTTTAAATTAGACTTTCTAATAATTTCTTTATATTTTTCAGGATGTTTTTCTTGATATCTCTTATTATATTCATATTGTGTTTTGGCTGCAATTACGTTTCCTCCACTGGTACACAAACCCTTCCGGGCAAATCAGCCCAATAACAGTTATCGAAGTATTCCACTTTGTCACAGGTGCTTTTGGCCTCAGAGACTATGTTATCATTTATTAATTTATAACGTCTACCACCATTGGGTACGTGGGCTTTCGCGTGTGAACAATCTATATTTGTACAAAATAGAACATGATTACAGATCACTTTTGCCATGTTGTTTTAGTAGCCTCCTTATGGTTTTAGGATCTTTACCTAGATATTCAGCTATTTCTTTAAATGAGTGTCCCCTCTCTTTCATGAGTATAATGGGCTCTACTTGTCCCCGGCCTTCTCCCGATAACAGGTTGTCTCTGGGAATTTCCCGCTTCCTGGCTCTAGGCCGTTTCTGGTATTCCCTAAATGCAATGGTATCTAGTTCTCGTTCTACATTATCTGATTCTAGACTTCTTGCCGAGACTTTATATTCTACTTCTGATGCCTGTATATCTGCATAGTGATTATTTAGGGCTTTCATTAAATAGAGGATAGGGGCATCAGGTTTCTTGGCCATAATTTCATATACAAGCATAATACCCTCTTGGATTAAATCCTCTTTGCTAATAGTCTTTAATGTGGCACAGAGCATAGATGATCTCGATTCAATACCTTCTTTTACTTCTTGTGGCAGGTCAAGTAATTTTAGATAATTTTGTTTTTGTTTCATTGTCCTCCTCAATAATTAGGCATTCTTGTTTAGATATAATCTTGTATGGGGTAACACAAGGAGAAATTCCACGGGGATCCTCCTCATGTACATATTTATGCAGGCAAGCACTATTATTGCAGTCAAAACAATGGTCACAAATGCGCTTCATTCAACATCATCCCCTATAATAATACATTCCTGTGGAATACTCGTATCCTCTACTTTCGACATTGTACAATGCGCGGCACAAGACGAAACCCACTCCTCAGTTTGTGGGTCATGTACATATTTATGGCCACAGCTTTCATTCATGCAATCAAATACATGGTTACAGATCCTTTTCGAGAGATTCTCCTTCAAGACGTATGCACCTAAAATCATGCTCAGGATAATGAGGACATGGAGATTTAGTATGCTTCTTAAATGTGGAACAGTTATGGGCACCATAGTGAGCACATCTGTTACTGGCTTCGCAGGGTAATATTGTACCAGTACAGAAAGCCTTTGGTCCAATATTTGCTGTTCTTTTGATATCCTCCGATAGCTTACTAAAGGTCGTCCCTATCCCCATATTATTCCTCCTTTATAGTGCATGTAGCATCATTAAAAGTTAAATATAGATCTCCACCGCAAGCATATCGGCATTTACTAACTCGTACTAGGGTTTTGGGTTCAAAAATACCTTCCTTGGTATTCACGTCGTCTTTATCCTCTTTATTTTTATATTCTCTATGTAGTATAATGACCATATCAGCATCACCCTCTATGTCCGCTGAATCTTTAAGATCCATATTTGTCATGATCCTAGTTTGTGATTTTCTTGGTCTAGCAATGAGCAATATGGGTATTCCTACTTCTTCCGCTAGTAGTTTAAATCCTTGTACTATAACCGATACCTCCCTAGTTTGGTCATTTAAAGATCGAACTAGGAAGTGTAGATTATCAAATACTACAAACTTAACTCCATATCGTCTAACACACATACGGATAGTATCCGCAACAAAGTCGAAGTTTGGCTTCTTATAGACATATGCCATATACAAAGGCATATGCTTTAACTTCTGGTGGGCCTCTTTCATGCAATCAAAGGTATTGACTAGTTTAGAGTCCTTTTGTAAATGTAGACCTACTAGCCGCGGTAGTAACCTCTCAAGTCGCATTTCCAGTGAAAATAGAAGGCTAGGTATTCCTATAGAGGCATACTTATATAGGAAATTTAAGGCCATTTCGGTCTTACCCATACCCGGGCGGGAGGCCAATACAATTAAATCGCCTGGAACAAAGCCATTTGTTATGGCTTGTAACTTTCCCCATGGAATTTCCAGTATGCTATCTTCATTAGTCTTATGAACCCACGTAGCATTCATATACTTTTCTAGTTCACCAGAAATAGAATTCACATACTGCACATCTAATAGTTTGGCTTCATTTAGTAGCTTTTTGAAATCGAAGGCCGTATGTCCTTGCCTAGTGTAATCATTTATGTCATTAACGTCAGGTGGAAGCTTTATTGTATAACATCGTTCATATCCAAGTCGTGCCGCTACCCCATATGTCCCTTCATATCCCGTGGTATCCTGGTCATAAACTATGTAAATTCTGTGGTACTTATCTAACTGTTGGGTCCATTTAGAATTAAAACCTTTTGCCCCTGTAGGTACACCAATCACATTGGTAATACCAATTGACCACAAGGCTATTGTATCGGTTTCGCCCTCACACAATATTATGTGATCAGATGGAATCTGCAATGCTACTTCATTAAAAAGTGTAGATTCTCTACCAATCCACCGCTTAAAAGCCTTCTCGGCAGGTGGTAAAGATCTCTTTTTAACATTACATACGTTTCCCGTAGCATCAAAGTAGGGTATCCAAAGCCATTTTTTTCCATCCATCTCATCGGCTACGCCCAGTTTAAAATGATTAATAGCTTCGGCCGTAAATCCTCGATTAGATAAATATGCAAGCGTTTCTCTATCTTTATGTAGATTATTATGTGCTTCGTCTATCCTCTTTTTATCCTCTATTGAGAGTAATTCACTCTCATCTGGCTTAGCGATGGGAGCAACGGAAGCAACATCTCCAAGTTCAGCTTTAAGGCTAAATAAGCCCCCCGATACTAAGCATTTGTGGCAGTAGAAAACCTTATTCGTTAAATTGAAATAGAAGTGAGATTTCGCTTTACAATACGGACATATAGTTACTATTGCTTCTTTGCCGTTAGCCCCATCGGCTAGAGTATAAGTCATATGTTTCTTATTTAAATAGTCTAAAACTTCATTATCCATTCTCTTCCTCCAAATGAATTATAGTAAATGCTCCTCCATATCCTAGACACCAATGGTGTGAAATTTTCCAATCGTCGGGTAATATTGATCCGGAATAACCGTTGCAGTATTGGCATTTTTCTCTGTGGAGTTGGCGGTAGCTACACTTCTCTTTTTTGATTATATATCCACTAAATGACAATAAGGAATTTTTGGCATAATCCCCAATTTCAAATTTATTTGGAGTTGGTTTCTTTTCCTTTGTCATATTTCTTCCATCCTATACAAACACATTTAACAGCGGTAAGTGGATACAAGGTGCAGGATTGTTCCCTCCCACAGTCTCTAAGTTTTATATGTGGAGTTGCATGCACACATTCAGGATTACACTGTGAAACTTTAATTACTCCATCACATAGCCAACGTCTGTGTATAAGCATTATTCGCGTTCAGCCTCGCTTTTTCTATTTTTCTTACCTTTATAGAAGTAACTTCTGCGTTTAGGTTCCCATATGCTATTCCCATATCTATCTTTTCGTCTTGTATATTCCTTCAATGTTCTTTGATCTCCTTCAAGTTCCTTATAGCCACCCTCACAACCTTCTTTAGTTTTACCTATTAACTCACGAAGGGGCGGAGATGGATCAGGCATAGATCGCAAGATACTATCGGGATCCATTCTGACCTCATATTTAATAGTAGTAAATACTTTCTCAAAATTGAGAGACTTACATTGTGGACATTCAATAGGCTTATGGTTAGACCACACCTCAATATTTTCCCAAATATGTTCACAATCTTTACAATGATAGTCTCGTATTGGCATTAAACTTTCTCCTTCCCCCACCTAGGAAAACCCCGGGGTTTAGTGTCTATAAATAAGTATATACCATAACAGGGTAAATGGGCTAGATATATGAATGTATGAGCAGGCCATTCAAGTTCAATATATTTATGTAATAACTTTATACGTTTACCACAGAAATGGCATTCTGTTATGTGTGCTTTTATAGGATCAATCATTCGCTTTATTCTCATCTTATATCCATAAACCTTTCTCTTACTGTCTTTCTAATCTTTTCTAGTTCATTACCATTAATATCTTTCATATCCCATTCATCTCTAAACTTATAGTACTCTTTATCCTTGGTAAAAAATCTAATTTCCTCCAAGGGATACGCCTCATTGGGATATTGCACCTCAATTCTTCCTACTATGTATCCTTCATATTTAGGGTTTAGTATGGCCTCTTCAACAAATGAGATAAATATTTTACCTTTCACTTTTTTCTTTTTCATATCCCTTCTTCCTTCATATTTACTCCGTGAATAAGTATCTTATTAGCTCACAAGCATCTTTCAAAGATTCTGCTGTTGCCGAAAATACGGCTCTAGGAAATGGGTGTTGGCAATAAAGATTATCTGCAACAATGGCTATTACGGGCTTTTTTAACTGCCAAGACCATGCTAATTCGAATACTGTACCCAACGGAGGTTTCTCTGTAGTAATAATACTAAGGTTGGCCAAGATAATATCAGATGATGCTACTAACTGGTAATCTTTAACGATAAGTATGTTTTGGCTCTTTTTGACTGCCTCTTCCATATGCCACGTGCCATCAGTTTTACCCATTTTTAACATCTCTCTATTAAACTTATTGGCAGCTGGATTGAGTATGGTATAGTTAGGTTCTAAAATCTTTGTGGCCTCATCTCGCCATAGGTATGTTTGTGGATCTGCTGAAATGTTGCCACAGAGGTATATTTTTTTACGCACCATAATATGTCTCCTTTTTCAAGTTCTTTAGTAATTTTACATACTTGTCCTTCTCTTTAACTCGATGTCTGCGTTGTTCCTTTGTCATACTTCCTCCTCCCCATCTTCTTCAATTATTTCCTTCTTTGTAAGAAGTTCCTTTAATTGTTTATTTAATACTTCCTCTTCACCTTCTTCCTCAACTATGCGGGTAGATTCCCATATAAACACAGTATTACAATCATTACAGAGATATCGTTCTAAATGGTGGTTAGGATTAGAATAATCCTCATCTAAAATATCTAAATTGTCGCTGTCACAATGGGGACATGGCATCATCTTCCTCATCTATTCGTATGCATTTTTGGTATGCTTCACACTGCATTTTGCATGTTGTATCCCTAAATGTATGGGGTTTTGAATGGTTGCAGTAGTTTATCTTCGCACAGGTAACTGATAGAGTGCAGATATATGTTATATCTTTTTCCATTGTATGTATCCTATAATATTAAGAATAATAAATACGATACCTTGTGGTATTTGTTTCTGATAATCTGGTATCCAGATGCTGAGCATTAACCAACATATGCAACCTAGACTTAGCCAAATAAAGCCACTGGCTTTCTTCTTGATGTTAAGGATAACTCCTATAATCGTAATAATATTAACCAACCACGGTATGTATTCTATCATTTATTTCTTTTTAATATCCTCATCACATAGTTGTATGTATTGCTTATCTTACCGATTTGGAAAGTGTAATTCCGTATGACAATTTTTACACAAACAAATTACTTTATTTAATTCATCAAGATTTTTTATAATATCTGGAGATCTATACATTAAAGGGCCTATGCTTATGCTTTTTGTGTTTGGATCTTTATGGTGGTAATCCAAGGCAGCCACACATTTGGAGTATCCACAAGATGGACAAAGGCAACCTTCCCCAGGGTTCAGTTCCCAATAAATCCAGATCAATTCGGATAGATTTTCTATTGCAAAACAATAAAGCATATTCCTATCTTCAAGAATTTTTAGCCATTTAGTTCGTCTCCTATAGTATCTATTTTGTAAGAGACGTTTGCCTTCTGGAGTAGAATTAAACTGATTTCTTTCCGCATTTAGCCTGTCTCTGTTTTTTTGCCAATATTCTTTTCCTCTTTCGGGTTTCCTTTTCGCATTCTTCCACTTGTCCTTGTGGTTTTGATAATATTTTTTCATGTAAATCTGTTTTGCGTTTTCCATTTCTATTAGTATCCTCGTCGTGTTTATTCTGTAAGTGATATCCGGCCTTTAGCCAGGCAATGAAACTGTAAGTTGCGATTTTGAGGAGATCCTTTTCTCTTCCAAAATTTATGTATCTTCCACAATACTTGGCTATGGTTTGTAATATCCAGTCGTATCCAGTTTTGCCTGGGGATAGTTCACATACCCAATCAGTTACCTCCTTATCAGGATCATCGGGCAGTGTATACTTATCCCCTCCGTGGGTCCACTGATTGCGAAGTAGTTTCTCAAACTTAGGCCAGTTCTTAGTTTTAGTCTTAACATCTGTATTAATTACGATTCTTTTTTTTCGCATTTTCTAACTCCTCAATTCGGGATCGTAGTTTACGTACTTCATAGAATAATGGACCAAGTACATACATAACTAAATCAATAATTTCTTGTGCTTGTTCATCAGCACATTTATCCTTAATGCGTCTCGTTTTATGTAGTTCTCCCATAATTCCCTCCTATTTCTCTGTGTTTAGAACATAAGTTGATAGAACTTTAGCAATAGTAAGAAAGCCGCACCTTTTGCCAATGTCGTCCCATATACCACAATCTTCCTTACAATAATATATTCCTTTCCCATTAAAGAAGGGGCATCTCTTATCCATTCTTATAATACTCCTTCCACCTACCACCATTCTTTAGCTTGAGTACAGCCTTGTGGTAAGATATTTCGCCTATACCCAATATCTTTTGAATCTGCTTTGGTGATTTACCTTGACGTTTCAGGTATAACACATCCCAATGTATGGTCCTATATTTTTTATCAATAGCTTCTATAAGATCATCCTCTGTCGGTTGATTCTCCTCTCTGCTGAGATATCTTCCTATTATTTCGTCCATCGGATCGTGTATGTCCCTATACCGCATTTATAATCTCCCACCCTTTCTCTGGAGTCCATAATATAGTTTGTCCTGGTTGTGTTTGTGTCCTCAAACCTACAATCTCTTCGTATGTAGGTCCTATCGTTGTATATAAAACCCATATTGGATCTTGTAAGTCCATTTGTTCACGTTTAGCTTCAATTTGTTTTCTATTCATGTGATCTTTCCTTAAAGTTAGGTTGAGTTGGGATATATTTAGGCCATAATTTAAAAGCCCTATAATGCCAGAAGTTCGACCATTCCCTTATAATCATAGTTGGAACCGTTATGATCCAAATTATACTATATAGAGAATACACAATCTTCCCTAAGGCTTTCCTCGGCTATATTTGACCAATGTGCTTGTGAAAAGCCAAACATAAGACCATAAGATATAATAAATCCTATAATCCAAATTATGATCCAATAAATACACGTGTCCAATTCTTTATCACCTGTTTCTTTCCTATAACTGATTCTGCACTAATACATTTTGGACATTTACCTGCAGTAGTTTTACAAATATCATCATCTTCATGTGGTACTAAATGTTTACACATATAGGGAGTAAGACAGGCAAAAAGGTGACCATTTGGGCAGATCCTTTTCATATAGTTTTCCTATATTTCTTCACAAACTCTACAAGTTTATCAGGCGGTGTCTTTTCCTTGTATTTGAATTTGCATAAGGTATATTCTGCATCCTCTATTAAGTCTTGAGTAACATTGTAGTTGTCACTCTCTATGATTGTTAAAGCAAAGTTAGAGTTTGGATCCTGGTGTGTTGGTCCCTCTACCTGACTCAGGGGGTATTTTTTGTATGTTCTATTTACATAGAAGTCCTTACCGTCAGTTGCATAATCCTCGGTGACATACCTATTTTTCATCTTCTGGTGAATACCGTACATTTGTACCGCCTTAACACTACAGATATATTTTACACCAGGGAAGAACTTAGTTGGATTATTGAATTGGTAATGTATGTAATCGTAGTACTCTATATTTTTGGCATCCAATAATTTGGCCAAGTCGTCGAATAGAGGTTCATCATCCTTTTTTAATGTTATATTGGGGTTTTTACGTAAAACCCTAACTGTTGCAAGGTATAAACTTTTAAGGTATTTTTTATTCAATGAATGTCAGCTCCTTCTTACAATTCGAACATATGGCAACCTAATGTATGAATCCAACAACATGGGCATTGCTGTCGTTCATACACACCTTGCAAGTTTCTCCACATCCCCCATTTCTGATGCTAGTAAACGGGCACATATATTCCTGTTGATATAATTGGTCTCCTTTCTTAATAGCCCTATTCGTAGCCTTTGACCAATCAATCTTGGAATCCCATTTACCTCCAAAACTTTGGAGAATATTAAAATTCTTAGGTTTTGTAGTCCATAAATCAAGATGTAGTGATTTTGTATAGGCATAGAATCTGATATCTGGTAAGAGATTGGCTATAAGGTACCATTTATCTAAATATTTTTGGGAATATAGATCCCCAGCTTCGTGCACCCTAACAATCCGTTCTGATCTATGTATAAGGTAGTTTGCCATATTATCTACAAAATCTTTGCGTTTCGAATCTTTAAGATTCTGTTCCCTACAGGGTCTGGTTCCTTTATACATTCTCTCTATCTTAATCTCATAGCACCATTTTTTACAATCACCCGCTCCTGGACACGTGCTAAGGCGGGGTAAATTCCATATAAGAATATTCTTACTGAGTTTGCGGTTTCCTTTGCTTAGGTACATATTTGCCTCCATAAATTCCGATGGTACTCAAGATATTCTTACAATCTTTCTTCCAAATCCTTGGATCTTTGTATTCAATTCTTCAACATTGCTTACATCAATCCAAGTGATATTATCGGAAGCATCAAGAATTTCAACATAATAAGAAGAGTTAAAGTTAGACAATTTATCAATCAATTCCTTAACGGTCATCTTCGTTTTTTCTCTGTCTTTCATATTATTTTCCTTTCCATTGGTCTTCTATTGGGGGAGGTTCAATAGACATCCACTTTTTACTGCAGAAATGGCACACCCAATTAAAGCAACAAGCTAACTTCTTCCATTCAAATTTATGATCACACATTATTAGGCCCTCATAATTTTAACTCCAAAAAGTTATTTGTTATGATTTTTATATCAAATATCTTCCATACGGATCTGCCTCCACCTGGTATGTCAATTATAAGGCACCGAGTTTTGCCTTTCCATGCCTTTAATACACAATAGGTATTTCCAGAAATACTACCAAATACTATATCTCCAACATTAAATTTATCTTGTGGCATTTGGTTGGTCATTTTGTCTCCTCATGGGGTGGCCATCGGAGCAGGTTTTCCGAACCTGGTGGGCCACGTCCACCTATGCTACCAATTTACAATATGGCCACACTTGGAGCCGATGGAAGGAATTGAACCCTCGGCTTGCTGATTACAGGTCAGCCGCTCTTTCCTACTGAGCTACATCGGCTTATTTGGATATTATTCCTCTTCAATAAGTATACAGGATCCTAAATCTTTACATAGGGAACCTACACATTTGAATTGTGCACACTCCGGCCTTAATATATGTCTTTTATGATGCCCACACACTCTGGTAATCTCCCCGCTGTGCTTACAAAATAAAACGGCATCACAAATATATAATTTAGAGTTTGACTTCATATTTGACATACACTTTTATTTCAGCCCTATCTGTTTTCAACAGTTCCAATTGTTTAGACACCTCTTTACCAACTTCAATAGCAAATGTGTCATCGGTTTGATGATTCTTACCAACCACCCACTTATAATCTTTTTCTATAAGCTTATCTACCTCCCGCGCGGGAGGTTTTGGTTTTCCTTTAGCGATCGCTTTATTTACTTTCTTTGTAATTGCTGCCTGTTCTTTTAGTGTCCCCTGAATTGGAGGTCTACCTACTGGCATAATCTCTTTATCCCGTAATAGTGAAGTAGTTAATCCCACTCTCTCATCATTAGTAAGTTGGCGCCTCATAACGTTGTCTTTAATCGCATAATCCATCATATCCTGATATAAATCCCAAGAGCCCTTGAAGCAGGGTACTTCTTCAATCCCAAGTTCTTGACATACTTTCCATCGTGTTATGCCACAAACTACTTCATTCTTATCGTTTATTACTAAGGGAACTTGGATACCTCGTTCATCAACATCATTCTTAATTCGGTTATAATCTTCTACTTTTATAACCATCTTTTCTTCTATATCTTTATTTGGTTTCACGCTCTTAGTTGGAACTAAGACCACGTGTTTCTTTACTGCCTTGGCTATGGCTTCCCTATTTTTAAGTTTGAGTTCATTAGACAATTTTTCAGCAGCTTTAATATCTTCTTCTGTTGACTTCTTACTCTTTTTAACAGAAGCAAGTACTGTTTTAGCGTCCTCTAATCGTGATTCCTTGGCAAGCCAATCTGCTATACCAATAATTGGTGAACTTTTTGGTTTGTCTACCATTATAATTCTTCTCCTTTCTTTGGTATCCCATCCGTTGGCCGTTTTTGAAATGAAATGGTGATATTCCAAGGGTCTTCATTATGTACTTTTATTTCATAGTCATTAAATATCTGTTCAATTAACCAACCAATGTCCTCTATCTTCATTATAGTGTTTCTCCTTCTTTTGGGATTATTGTAATTTCTACATCCACAGGCGTAAAATCCTCTATGATCGTTTCATTTGACCCTAACTTCCATGTTTGCATGGGATCTTCTAAATCCACTACTCCTATATAATCTCTAAGTAATAATCTTGGGGTTGTCTCTATCCTGCCCAAAAATACCGTACCTATTGGTATATCTCCAACTATAACTTCCTTATTGGAAGAAGGAATATTGGAATAGGGCATTGGCCAAAACCGTAGGATCATATGCTTATTACGTATCTTCATATCTCTTCCTCGACGTATCGTGTCTCTTTTTTATGTCGTTTTAATCCAACTAGAGAATATGTGCCAAATATGCATTCTAAGTCATTGTCATTGCCGTCCTCCTCTTCCATTAAGTTTCTAATTTCGTGCATAGCCTCTTCCTTGGTTCTAAAGGCGGCTATCTCACCGTCATCATCCTCTGGATCAATGACTACGTATAGAAATAACGGATAACTTTCTTTCGGGGCGCTACACTGTAGTTGTTTTGCTTTATTTTTTGGCATAATGATTTTACCTCTCAAACTCCTTATCCTCACAGGTACATTTCTCAGTACAGCAGGATCCTTCCACCTTTATAGACTTATGTCCTGTACCAATGAAACACATGATAACTGCAGGGACTAATATGACCATGGCTATTCCTTGTTTTTTATTTAGTGTATTCTATATTATTCTCTCCTCTCTTTCGATTTGGCATTTTCTGTCTCCTGTCTTGCTTCTATCCACAACCCTATGATAAATCCTGTTATTAATCCCACGAGTCCTGATATTAAACCACATAGAATCAAAGCCTCTTTAGTGTATTCCATATTATTCTCTCCTATTTAAACTAAATACATCTCCTAGTTGTTCTGCTCCTAGTCCCTCCACTTTACACCGGACTTGGCTCCAACATAATCTGCGAACGAGAACCATCCATACATAGCAAATAATACTGTAAAAAATAAGGCTACCTTCTGTGCTTTAATAAGTAGCTTTTTCATTATCATCTCCGTTTATAGTCTCTGCCGCTTTTGTTTCTTCATTAAATTTTATTCCTCTATTTAGTCGTAAATTGACAGCGATTTGGGATGTACCATAATTCAATAACCAAGTATTTCTCCCATCATGGTCTTCTGGCAGCTGCAAAATTAATCCTTCCGCAAATCTTACCCGATTAAAACCAGACTGAATCTCTACCGTAGTCAATTTGACTGGTAGTCTTTTGGTGTGGTTAATTACCCGCTTACCTTTTTTAGGCGGACGTATCTCTCCGGTTTCCCCAAAAAATCTCTTCCAATATTTTGATAGCATTTTAGTCTCCTTCTACAATTATTTTTATTCGTAGATGACGTGAATTACATTTTGTACAAAACCAAAAACTGAAACCGATATATTCCGTTTCTCCTTTTTCAAAGAAGCCACATTGATTACAGACCTTATACCAATTTAGGGTTAAATTAGCCATTTTCCGCCTTATTTATTAATATCAGCTTGGATTCCATATTTATTCCTTACTACTTTTGTTTAAGTTCTTCTTCATAGGATTTAACCTTTTGAACGAAGTTCCTTAGGTCTGTCATAAGGGTGCCGTCTTTGTCTGGAACAAAAATCTCATTGCAGACTTTAATCTCCAATCTTTCAGCTTTACTCAGTAATTCCAATTCTTCAAATGTTAAGTCAAGTTGGATATACTCTATAACAAATCCTCTTCCTATTGATCCTTTATGTTTGGTTTTTATTGGCCTGAATCGGTTTCCATCTATTAACAAATAGACCGAATGACATTCAAGATATTTCCATGAATCGTGGCTAAATACAAACGCTGCTGCAAATCCTAAATTTGTTTTTCCCTTAAATCCGGTCAAAACCCATAAAGTTGGTGAAGAATAAAGAAGTCTGCCATTAGGTTTAGTCTGTATGATTACCTCTCCTGTAAACTTATCTTCTTTTTGAGTAACCTCAGCAAAGGCTATTGAAATAAATCCACTTAAAAAAATCATTGCTAGCACTACTAATAAAATCTTTTTCATTTTATTTCTCCTTCATAATGTTTGTGATATAGATAATACGTACAAGTTTTTTCTTCTTGATCCATTAATGTTGGTACTTTCGGGAATATGGGGGTGCACCCACTAAACAGCACCATAACCAATACAATCAATAATTCTTTCATAGGCCTTCTCCTTGGAGCATATTAGTAGAGGACAAGTTTGGTGACTAGTGTATCCAAACTTGTCCTTTTTAAACATCTGTTAAGGGGAAATGAAACCACTCACCTTTAAATAATTTTGCTTTATATTTCTTATGTAATTCTTTTTCCAGTTTATATGCCTTTTTACCATATCCGCAGTCAAGTTTTTTAATTAATTTAGTTTCAAATGGAAATATGGACTGTAAGTTACATATTCTTGAAGCATTTCCTGATCCAATTTTAACCAACTTTTCTTTCTCCCATAATAGAAAATATACAAATCGTTTTGTTGGGGTATTTTTATATTTTACTATAAGTTCAATCAAATCTTCATCCTTTACTTCTTTCCCACCACGGTCTAATATTAAATTTTTCCTTTTTTGCCCCATCTAATTAACCTCCGTCTTAAGGCGTGTTCCGTCATTTTGCCTAATGCAGTTTGTGCTCCCTTAAATTTATCTTCCAATGTTCTACATTGCAATCTAATTGAAATTCTAAATGGTAAGGTGCAAAGTTTTATTATTTTGGTGGCCCTATCAACAGATCTTTCACTACAATCATTCCTAGTTGCTATGGATTTCTGTGTCAGAATAGGGTTATGGATTATATCCCATACCACCTCACAGAATCTAGCCTGGGTGGACGTAAGATGTGGATAATATTTTTGTAGTATTCCCTTATGTTTCATTAAAAAGTCTTTATAATCATTAATCTGTTTTTTGGTCAGTTTCATCTTCAACCTCTACTGTACATCGTCCTAATATATCAATCTTACTATATGAACATCTGTTGATAGCACACCCATGTGTTGGTCATGTGGGCTACGGTGCCCATAGCAATCATCTTTTTTACAAAATAGTACTCCATCACATATAACCTTATTAGGGAGTTTCCTTATCATATTACCTTATAGTACTTACTGCATTGGTTAATATGTTTGGAGAATAGTTCATTATCATCATCAACATCTATATATAATAAAGTTAATAATATACCATCACATTCAGGCAAATGTCCGTGTGTTTTTGAAAATATTTGAGAGGACATACACGTTGGATAGAACTCACATTTCCGTTCATCTGTTACAACATATTTTTCTTTATTATTGAATTGTGCTTGTACTATTTTCCCTTTATAGGCCATATTGGGGCATATGTCTATTTTTACAGTATCTTTTCTAATTTTTGTATCTCCTCAAAGTCTGACAATGCCGAAGCGAGGTCATTATTCCTTATTAAGGAATCATAAATATATTGATCCACTGGTGTCTTGAACTCGTCTTCTATTAGTAAATAGTGATATATGCACGTTTTTGTCTGGCCAATACGGTGTATCCTATCTTGAGATTGTTTGTAGTCAATGAGACTAAAAGTCATGGAGAAGTATATAATATGATTTGCTTCAACAACAGTTAATCCATATCCCCCTGTAGAAATTTGGGCGACTAATACCTTGATTTCAGGAAGGGTTCTGAACTTCTTGATATTAGCCGCCCGAGTTGGTTCAGGGAGACTACCATGAAGGCAAGTACATTTGTACCCATTGGACTTTAAATAATCTTGTATTTGATTTAGTTCTTCAATATAGCGAGCATATATGACTACTTTATCATCGCCAACCTGTGATAGGATCTCCCCTATTAAGTCATATTTAGCTGATGGTATTTTATGTGCTATCTTTTTGTCATCATAAATGAATCCACCTATGATCTGTTGTAACTTAGACAGTTTAGAAAGCACATTATTTACTGTTATTAACCCTCCCTCGTATTCAACATGAAATTCTCTTCTCATCTTATTATAATGAACTGCTTGTTGGGCCGTTAGGTGGCACTTTCTTATCTCTGTAACCTTTGGTGGTAAGTCTACACAATCCTCTTTGCGTAATCTAACAGCCCTAAGATATAACTTTGACAGAAATTCTTCACGCTTGTCCTCTCTAAGAATCCAATGGGGGTAGGCATCCCCAACATTATCCATATAATTATTGCGGGCCTCGTGTATATTCTCCCCAAAGGTTTGTCCTCCATCCATCGCCCGATAAATGGTAAAAATATCCTGTAAATCCTGGGGTATAAAAGTCCCCGACAAGAACATTGAGTACTTAATACCATCACATAAGGCTATCAAAGCCTGTGTTCTTTTAGCCTCTATGGATTTAATCATTGTAGCCTCATCACACACAATCATATTCCCATTGTGGAATTTACCCATTAGAGCCATAAACATTGACATCTTCCCAATACCTCTACTAGCTATAGCATCATAGGTAATTAAGTATATTTGACTATCACCATTTAGCTTGTTAATTCGTTGTTCCATAGTTCCAGATAGAGTAGTAACTGTAAATGAAGTATGTTTCTTAATTTCATCTCTCCAGGAGGACATTACTGAGACGGGACATACAACAAGCATGTACTTTACTAACCCTATAGAATATAAGGCATCAAATTTGGAAAGGGCAACCAAAGATTTTCCTACGCCACACGATGACCAATCGGCTGTTTTTGGGGCCCTAATATGGAATTGGTTAACGCTTGCAAGTTGATGCTTACGCAAGCTGGTAGTAGTATTAATCATTCTTCTGTTTTAGAGTTAGAGTCCTGCAACATTTATATTGTACCATATCAAATAACTTATTACTATTAGAATCATAATAACGACCATCAATTTGAGTTACGACTCCATTAAGTCTCCGTCGTTCATTACACGTGTTATAGTTGTAACAAAATCCCTTTTCTTTATTATTCCTATGACATTTATCTACCATTATTATTGTAAGAGTCAATGGTGACCATTCAAGTCGTATTATATCACCAACTTTTACTTCCCTTGAAGTAACTCTTTTGTATGCCATTTATTCCTCTATTTTTATGCACTTACAAGTAGAGAAGGAATCACATTGACTTACAGAGCCTTTAGGTCTATATGGATGTGGCTTCGCGTGTACACATAAATGAAGTATTTCACAGTTTATGCAATAAATACATATCATTTTAGGTACTTTTTTAGTTCTTTTTGCCACTTCTCTTTCTCTTTATCCCTTTTATAGACAGTCTCTGGATCAATAATCCTGTCAGGTTTGGGGATCGGAATTCTTATCTTCCATATTTTTCTGTGTCTATTTATCTTTGGCATTGGAGTACTCTTCATCATTAAATTATATTTTATCTCTTAATTGAAATACATGCTTGACTCGTTGTTCTATTACAAAACTTGTAAGCACAATAACCGTTTTCTTCATGTATTGTACCGTGGGTACATACTTCACAGTTAGGAGAAAGTATGAATCCAGGGCATATTCGTTTATAGGCTTTGGATTTAGCCTTAGTATGCACAATATGTTTATGGGTACTTATTTCTTTATTAGCTTTGTTCAATTAATAAACACCTCGCATGGGCATCAGGCTCACCGTGGGGTAAGTTTACAGAGCAGGTTCCCTTGCAGTCGCCTCTTTCAATTCCATTAAATTTATGGGGTACGGAATGTGAACATTCCTCCCCCAATCCCACAGTAAAATATTGCATCACAAATGCACATTTCACCGTTTTTTGGTTTTATTCTTTTTCTTCCCATAGCCTATCCTAATACATTTTGCTGCTTCCCCATAGCATGTGTGTATTCCACATGAATCCTCCTTCCAATTATGAAGTTTCCTATGGGGACATAAGAAATTGGGCTTGGGTTGTTCTGGACAGTTTAATGTATTAATACAAATATATTCGTATTCTTTCATTCTCACATCCTTACTCATTTTGACTTAAATTTCCTAGGCTTCCACTCTTTTGATTTAAGAATATCTTGTATCCGTTTTTCAGCCTTTGGGCTGTCCTTTTGTGGTACGATGTGAAGTTGGCAATAATCTTTATTGAATCTGCTTATAGCCATTTCGTCAATATACTCGTGTCCATGAGAGAATGCCTGTCTTGGCTGGATGGATATTACATCACTATGTACCTGTACCATAAAATGGCCTATCCAGTAAGTCCCTTCCTCTAGAAGTGGTGGTCTAATGAGTTTGTCCTTCATAGAGCCTCCATAAATTAAGCAGTGGTTATAAACCAGATATCGTGTTGAATGCGTAATTTCCAATCTTTACCACAAATTAAGTATTGATCCCAGTCTAACACCATCCATATCTTCATTTTCTTTTCCCATGACAAAATGTCCTATTTTATACCAAATGTGGACAGCAATACACAACATTATAAGAAATTCATAATCCTTGCCTCTATTATTTATATGTAACTTTTTCTTTCATTTAATGACCACAAGGGATAGATCTCCAGAAATGGTAAAAATGGTACAATTACCTTAGTCTTTACTATTTTTGTATCTACCAATCTCCGCTTCATTATCAATAGTATCCTCTACTTGGATATTTGTTGATATAAGTTTAATTTTGTGTTTGGAATTATGTGAGTAGGACGACCACCCACTACCATCTGGATTACAATAGATAGCAGGTGGCCAGAAAGGATCTTCATATATATTTCTATTTACGTATTTCATCCATTTAGGCTTCTGCCAGAAGAAGGTATTCTTCCAGCAGCAATCTTGTACGGAACATAGGATAAATTCGGAACATATATGTACATATCTCTTTTTCATATGATTGGTATTATTGCTATATCCTTGTTAGTTACTGTGTATTTGGGATTTAGTGGACGGGGTCCATACGTTCCTTTGTATATTTGTGGGTCATATTCAGAGGTTACCACCATAGTAATGCCATTAGCCTTTCCTAGGCAGATGTAGGAACTCCACAGTAGTTCCTTAAGATGGGTGTCCCCATAATTCTTCCACAACTTTGGATGGTATATAGTACCACTTCTATCGTATGGGTCCTTATATCTCTTTGGGGTTAAGAATGCCGGGGACAACACCCTAAAACCAGAGGCCAAAGTTAGTGGTGGATTGGCGTGGGAGTATGGATTTCTTTCTCTATGTGTTTTCTTGGCCCCTCGTATGAAGTATGCGAATTCCTTACCCATTTTGGCTTTGGATATCTTAATCCATGGAAGAATGAATGGTTGTAGATGTTTAAATAATTCTCCAAACCCATAGGTGGAACACATGTCTTCCTTATCTGATAATATGTAAGCTATCGTTTTCTTTCCGGTTCTGTGGTTACCGATAAGGGTCTTGAGGAGTTGCTTTATATAATCACTTACTCTAATACCTTCAAGGTTGGGATTTTGTAAAGCTAGATTTATAACCCCCAATTCTAAATGTTTGAGTACTTCTCCCATAAGATGGTTCCACTCGGGGGTATGTCGTTCGGGTATTTTAACCCACTTTGTGGAATAGTCGTGTTTAGGCTTCATCATTTACCTCTTTATTGTAGCAGTGTCTTGTGGCTTCTTCCGTGCGGAAAGTATCTATGTTTAAAACCTTATACATGTAGGGACATGGGAAATTTTGGCAGTCCCATGGTGGATGGGGTAATTCTAAATCGCATTGGCAAACTTCTAATATACAAAAGGGACGTCCTATTATGTGTCTTACTAGACTGCCTATTTCAAAAGGCTTATTTTTTTACTCCCCACCTTCTATCCTTATTTGTTCATTGTGGCAATGTCTGGTCTCTTGCACTACCATCATACTTTCTATATCTAAGCATTTGTACATATAGGGGAATACACACTTCTTACAAGGAGATATATTGGTATAGTTTGGATTGTTCTCATCACATGGTCTTACTGACAACACCACAAAACTTCTGTTAGCAGAGATATGCCTCAAAGTATCTCCAACTTTATAAGCAAAGACTTTTCCCATTAATATCTCCTTTTACGCCCCCTAGGATCACGATCATCCATTGTAATTACATCACCGAATGGTGGATTGTCCCATACATTCTTATAGAAATGGGAATCTTGGGTTAGAACCCACAATACGGGGTACTCAGGAACCTTATCCGGAAAGCTATTGCACTCCCCATCAGTAAGATATATCAAGCAAGCAGGCTCAAGTCCTTCTTTATCTACCCATTTGAAGGGCTCCTTGTAACAAGTTCCACCACCACCCTTGGGTTTATGTATATCGTCTTGGAACGAGAGCTCTTGGGCAGAGGCTACTCGGGTATCACATCCAAGTAACCAGAAGGATTTATTGGGGAATTGTATTAGAATCCCCCTTACTTCACTCATTAAATCGACAAGGTCTTGATCCGTAATTGACCCAGAGGTATCAACTACAAACACCAAGTCCCCTATTTCAGGCTCATCCAAAGATGGTAAGTAAATTCCATGGGATACAAATCGTTTGTTTGGCAATTTCCATGTATAGTCCGTAAGTACGTGGATAGTTAGGAACTTTGCTAATACTTCCCTCCAAGGAATCCTGGGATTCAATAAATCACCAAGCAGCCTTTCGATATCAGCTGGCAATCTTCCTGCCATTTTGGCTATTAAGGCTGCCTCTTTTACATTGGCTTTGATCTCTTTTGAGATTTCATCTATCTCATCACCGGTGAGGGGCCTCCCGTTCTTGTCCGTCATGTCGTCAACATTTCCGATGTTCCATCCAGATGGAAGTTTCAGGGTCTTCATTGAGGGAAGCTGTTCATATATCTGTTCAGCATACATATCCTTGTAATTGTCATCCAAGAGTATGTTCTTAGGAAGTGTCATATGGGCATCTCGGAGTAGTAAATTGATGGCATAGTCAGCAGCAATATTCCACTTTTGTATATCTCTGGTTCCACGTCGTAGCATATGTTCAAAGATGATGTGGTAAATTTCGTGGCACATTACCGTTATTAATTCAGGAACGGTTAAGCTATCCACGAATGCGGGATTATAAACTATGCACTTTCCGTTGGTTCCCATTGTTGGACAATTTGGGTCTTCATTGAAAGACAGTCTTAGCAGAAGTGACGCAAAGAAACAGTGGTGAAGTAGTAATTGGCTTTTCGCTTTATCCATATTTGAGAATTTACTCATGTTTAGCTCCTTTCTTTAAAGGAATACATCGAATTTTTATTCCATCTGCATATGTGTATGTTGGCACACCACATGTGTGCCCCCATTCGTGAGAATGGGCGTGTCCGCAACCACACGCAGCATACCCACAAATTACAATGCCAGTGCATAGGTGTTGTGGTTTAAGTCTTATTGGTTTTGTCATTGTTTAATTTCTTCTCTATATTAGATGTAGCTCTATTAAGTTGCCATTTGAGATAGGCTCGAAAGGTCTTCCATCCTGCTATAAATCCTATTATAAGCAGAAGAAGATCTGTAATTATTAGGGTTGCTGTGGTCATTATATCCTCCTGAGTTCTGTAAAATATTTATTATCGTCTACACAGAACGAATGAATGGTAAACATGGGCCATAGCTCATTTCCTTCTATAATAAGAACCTTCCATTGTTCTTTGCTTTTACACACATTAAACCCCCAACATTGTGTGGGTTCGTTGGCACATAGTCGTCTTCCTAAAACGGTAGCCTTAAAGGAGTATTTTGGGGATGTTGGTGTAAATCTAATGAGTTTTCCTACTGCGTATCGCATGGTTTTACCTTCCCATTTCGTATGGTTACTTCGTACATACATGAATTATTTTCTATACACCATTCACATATGTCTAGGGGATGCCACCTGTGCATCTCATCTTCGAGGACTACCACCTTCCACCTACGGCAGTTACCAGAGTCCTTGTTTTGACATGGGAAATCCAAACCGCACGGTCCCGTACCCTTTCCAATTACGGAAACTAGCACGCCATTGGATAAGCAACCGGAAGTTCGTGTATAATAAATCAATTTACCAAGTTTGTATTTGATCATATTTGATTTCCCTCATGTAGGGGTTTTCTGCGATACACCAGCTACCCAT
>ERZ1292632.92-Hain-H43-01um-R2-92-length-85025-cov-27_pt1 | contig 85025 bp, 84 predicted proteins | sample MGYA00564407_ERZ1292632 | MGnify/ENA primary metagenome ERZ1292632 (study PRJEB36523, sample SAMEA6512637) | groundwater metagenome | collected 2019-01-08 | study: AquaDiva: Metagenomics assemblies of 32 groundwater samples | reverse complement strand
CTATCATACACCTCTTTAGTTAATTTTTCAATATCGTGTATAGGGCCACCTCCAAAAACTTAGGCCGGCATGGGAAGATATGGCCCGCCAAGTTGTTGAGTATCCCGAAAATGTCGGGATTATCGGAGATACCGGCAGCGGCAAAACCATCGTGGCGATACTGGTCGCCATCGCTCTTGGGGAAAAGACGCTTGTCACGGCGCCAACGCGGTTTCTCGCCCAAGATCATCTGGAACGCTATCGAAGAATCACCGGTTCATCAGACCATGCAGTATGTATCACCGGGGAAACATCTGCCGACAAGCGCAATTGGAACAACCCGGACCACATCATCGTATTTTGCACCGCGGAAACCTTTTGGGCGGATTCCAGAAACGGCAAGATATCGGATATCCGCAATTTCGGGCTTTTCGTCCTCGATGAGTGTCACACCGTCACTGGCAAAAAAGAATCAGTCAAAATAGCCGCGGCGGCTCATCAATTTGGAAAACGCATCATTGCGCTTTCAGCGTCACCGGGCGACAATCAAGAACAGATCGAGACCATCCGCAGAAACTGTCATCTGGAAAAATTTTTCCGGCTGCAGGTTCCCATGCCAACGAAATTCGAAAGCCTGGTCTCGGTGGCGCTAGACAAGTCTCTGATGGAGATTGACCACCTCTTCGGAATGCTCACGCTCAAAATCGTCGAACGACTTACTTCACTCGGAGTTACGCTCGACCTCGACGCACTGACAATCAAAAAACTGAAAGAGGTTATTGCGACGGAACTTGAGCACCAGATAAGGGATTCGCGCTACTATGAAGTGGTGGGAGCGATTGCGCAGGCTTTCTATGTCAGGCATGCTCATTTCTCCGCCTTGACCGAGAGTTATGCGACATTCATTGATCACCACCGAAAACTTTCTTCACGCAAAAGCAGGAATGTCAAATCCTTGCTGATGTTGCCGGAGTGGCGGCAAGCGGTGAAAATAGCTCTCGAAGAATCCGACAGGCACCCAAAGGTCAGCCAACTCGTTGACCGCGCCTGCGAATGGGCGCGGTCTAATCAACGGGCCCTCGTATTCGTTAACAACAAGGACACCGGCCGACACTTAGAACGCCGGCTGACAGAATCCGGCTTGCGGGTTGCTCTAATATTTGGTGGCAAGGAACGGAAGATCCTCATGCAACAGAAAACCCTCGGAGACCTTTCCGCGGGTAAGCTGGATCTGGCCATCACGACATCCACCCTGGAGATGGGCATATCGGTGCCGGCAGTTGATATCGTCTCCCATTACTCCCTGCCCAATACGGAAAAGTCTAGGATACAGCGGAGTGGTCGGACCGGCCGATTCCGCCCCGGAGAAGTCCTATTCTTCGTCCTTGATCACCAATTCGACAAAGCCATCTACTGGAGCGTAAGGAAAAAAGAAAAGGAGATGAAACGGATTATTAGCGGTCGACAGCAGACTAGGCCGAAACCAAAAACCGAACTTCCGTTGTTCGACGGAATCTAGCCATCGGCCCCGCCAAGGTGGGGCCGATTTTCTATAAAGCCAACCGATTGGTTTCCCGGTCCAGTATCTGGTTCACCAAAAAATCAGCCTGCTGATTTTTTGCCCGTTCGATATGATGAAATGAAATTTTAGTGTCTAAATCTATTTTTAGATTCCAAATCTCAATAAAAAACTTCTGAATACCCGCTTCTTTGATTTTATAGCGGCCATTGAGCTGTTCCACCATTAGTTCACTGTCGGCGTAACACTCAATTACATAGTCCTTAAGTTTTTCACTTCCGATTAATTGTTTTAACTTTTTCAAAGCAAAAATCAAAGCCCGGTATTCAGCTTCGTTATTAGTCGTTTCCCCGATACATTCGCCAAACGTTTTCTTCCCACTCGGCAATCCGTTGATAACAACCCCGATTCCCGCCGGTCCCGGATTTCCCCTCGCTCCCCCATCAGTGTAAATTGTAATTTTATTTTTCATATAACTTGCTGACCGCCCTGCTGGGCCTTCCGGCCCTTAAGCAGGCTCTCGACCGATTCCTTTGTTAAAATCTCCGTTTCTCCTTCGCCATATGTCTATATGGCTCAGTCGAATGCTCGATTTTGCCTCGGACTCGGTCAAGTCAGCGGCGTTCTATTAATTTTCTATTCGCTTCCATGGAAATGGTTCTCCAATCTTTGGCCTGAAACCTGCTGCAGCTCTATGTCCGCCACCGCCATATTTTTTTGCAATTTCACTTACATCAACTGTCCCATTAGATCTTAGTGACGCATAAATATAATCTTTTGTTTCTGCCCAAATAATTGCCACCGGCGGATAATTCGTGGCCAACATGTTGCCAACTTTTGAGCTTAGAGTATTGCTATTAACGGCCATTATTTTCATTCCTTCAAATTCTACTGGGTAGGCCTCGCCGGCTATTTCTTTAACTTTCATATCTATATATTTCGTAAGCATTTCCGATTTTTCAATTATACCCTCCCGCGCATTTTTATCTTCCATATTGGCAACCATCTTTTCCCAGTAATCAAAATTGAATTCCACAAGCTCAAAATAGGTGGCAAGATCTTTGGTTTCAGGTAATGACCACTTCCAGATATCTATATCCTGAATAAAAAGTAGAGCTATTGGTACGGGTTTTTCGGGAAAAAAATACTCCCAGGCCAAAACACCCCCGGACTTGTCTAATTCAAACCTGTGCTCAGTGAAAAGAGACATCCAAGGCTCATTGGTAATGTGATGATCTATCCCAACAACTGATTTATTTTGAGAGACAATTTTTTCAATTATATCCCTACTTCTTGGCAGGGCATCAATAAAATAAATAGTTTTATCAGTTAGATTAAGTTTATCTGACTCCATCATCCGATTATCGAGAGGAACATAATCGGCACTTTCGCCGAACTTTTTCCAAGCCACCCAAGCACCCGAGAAACCATCTTGGCATTCTTTATGATAGAAAATGACGATATCTTTTGTTATTGGTTCATCCATACGAGAATTTTCATAAATTTTTGAGTATTTGGATGAACTCTTCTTTTTGGATGCTGGCGCCGCCGACAAGGACACCGGCAATTTGGTTGAGGGAAAGAAAGTCTTTGACATTTGAGGCCGTCACGGAACCGCCGTATAAGAATTTGGAATTACGAATTACGAATTTCGAATTAAGGACATCCTGAATAATAGCAATGGATTCGAGGACAGATTCGGGAGTATCAGGCGTCCCAGTGCCGATGTTGTCTTCCGCCGACCTTTGGTCGTCTCTCGATCTTGTCTGTCTCTGCGGCTCAACGCCATGTTCAACATCGACACGGGAACGCGCAATATCGGCAGCGGGACGGCTAATCGCCCAGACCGGCTCATAGGCAATGAGGCATTTCCCTATCTCGCCGGCCGACAGACCGGCAAAAGTGGCTTCAATCTGATTTTTTAAAAAGTTTTTAAATTCCGCATTCCGTTCCCGTTCACCGACACAAACAATTGGTGTAATTTCATTCGCTAAAATAGTTTTTAGTTTTTTGTTGACAATCTCGTCGGATTCACTAATCTTCCAGCGCCGATCGGAATGACCGACAATCACATATTTCACGCCCAGCCGTTTTAACATCGGACCGGAAACCTCACCCGTCCAGGCCCCCGAATCAGATAGCGCAATATCTTGCGCGCCAAGTTCAACTTGTTGGGCTAACCGAGAAGTATTTAATATTTTATTGACATCATCCAAAAAAACAAAAGGCGGACAAATGATTAACGATCGTTCTTTTTTATCAGTTTCATTTTTTAAATACTCATCGATGTAAGCCAAAATATCCTCGGCTTCGGCCACCGAATCTGGGTGATTTTTCCAGTTTGCCACGATGTATTTTTTTCCGCCAGAGGCGGATCCGCCTTTGGCGGAAGCGTTCGCTATTTTAGTCATTTGATTTTCCGATGTTTCATGATGTGCCACCCGATAAAAACCACAACCACTACTCCGATAACAATATCGACAATATGAAAATAAGGACGGAATGAATTCCAATTTTCGCCGGCTTTAATTCCAAGATAAACAAGAGCGAAATTCCATGGCAACGCCCCGAGGGTGGTGTAGATCAAAAACTTTTTAAAATTCATCCGACTCACCCCGGCCGGAAGTGAAACAAATGTCCGAACTACGGGCATCAGTCGGCCCCAGAAAACGGCTTTGGCGCCGTGTCGCTCAAACCACGCCTCGCCCTTTTCAATATCATGATGATGAATAAATACGTATTTTCCATATCTTTCCAGAATCCAACGCCCGCCGGAAAGGCCAATCCAAAACAAAATCACCGAACCGACCACGTTACCTGCCGTAGCCAACAATACCGCCGGCCAAAGCATAAACTGACCCGACGCCACCAAAAATCCCGCGAACGGCAAAACTATTTCTGATGGAATCGGGATGGCCGCGCTTTCAAGAAGCGATAATGCAAACAGACCCGTGTATCCAAACACGGTCATTAAGTTAATTGCCGTCGCGGATAAAAAAGCAATCATTATTATATTGAAACGTTGCGCAATATCATCGCCGCCTCATCAGGATCGACCGTATTAATGAGAACGTTTGTCTCTAATTCGAGACCGGCGTCAATTGAAATACGAGGCATAATTTCTAGATGCCATTGATAAGAATCGTAATCGAGCTGATTTTCTTTTTTGGGCGGAGCCGTATGAATAAAAAAGGCGTAATCAATATTATTGAGCGCGACCGAAAGTTTCTTTAACGCGACATTAAGAATATTAGCAAGAAATGGAATTTCGGTATCAGAGATGTCGTTAAAATTAGCGCTGGCCCGCTTGGGGAAAATCTTCATCTCATACACTGACCGACTGACGTAGGGGCAGAGCGCGATAAAATGCTCGTTCTGATAAATAATTCTCTTGTCCTCGGCTATTTCCCATTTTAGAAGGACTTGGTGAATTCGTTGGCCGGTTTTTTTAAAATATTCTCGCGCGCCGTTCATGTGCCGAACAATCGAGGTCGGCACTAATGGCATCGAAAGAATCTGGGAATGATTGTGATAAACGGACGCGCCGGCCAGTCGACCATGATTATGAAAAATAGAGATGTATTCTCCACAATTATCTTTGGCGATAATGGCATATCGATCTCGATAAGCCTGAATAATCTCGGTTGTTTCGGCGTCACTAAATTGAGCAAAACTCTTCTCGTGATCCCGAGTAATCACCAGCTCATGAAAACCATTGGCAGCTGCTACCACAAACGGACCAACGTCCATGATTGGACCACACACGCCCTTTTTAAGCGCGGGAAATTTATTTGGAATCACGACCGTGGTCCAGTCAGTTGAAAGGTCATTCACAATTTGGCCATGGCTATATATCGCGACCGGAGTTTCTTGTTGAGCCATTTTTTCAGGCTCAAAAAAACATTCTTCCTTTGATTGGTAGAATGGCTTTTCGTCTTGAAAACGAGGTTTTTTGGCTCGGCCAGTCGAAAACAACACCCATTCGCCCGAAACTGGATCTTGTCGAAATTCGTTTAACAACTCAACTTACAACTCACCACCTACAACCTACAACAATTTTGAATTCTGAATCTTTTTTGTTGTTAGTCGTTGATTGTTAGTCGTTGATTATACTTGCCGGTTATAAGATTCCAGCGCACTTTTACTGTTTCTAATAATACCTCAAAATATGTCTTGAGCCCAACCCGAGAATTTGGATCATTGTGCCAATCAACGGGTACTTCTTTTATTTTATAGCCAAATTTACGGGCGAGAGCCAGCATTTCCACGTCAAATCCCCAATGCAGAATCGTGATTCGGGAAAAAATATCTTGAGCCACCTTGGCTGTTACTATTTTAAATCCTCGTTGAGTATCGTGGATCCCGGGTACAGCCATAATTTGAATAAAAATATTGCCCATCTTGCCAAACATGATTCTCCAAAAAGGTTCACTGCCCTTGGCCACTTTCTTGCCTTTCACGGCAATAGACCCGATAACTACGCCGTAACCTTGATCAAAATATGGCATCATCTTTTCGATGTGATTAATGGATGTAGAATTATCAGCATCCATGAACAAGCGAAAATCACCTTTAGCTTGTAGCATTCCTTCGCGAACCGCAAAACCCTTACCTCCATTATTAGGATAATCTAAAAGACGAACCGTGGGAACTGTTGAAACACACAATTGATTCACAATCTCCCCTGTTTTATCAGTCGAACGATTCGTAACTACTAAAATTTCGTGTTCAATATGACGAGCCATTAAATATTCATAAACTGAAGTCACGGTTGACGCAATAAATCTTTCTTCATTTTTGGCTGGGATAATAACAGACAAATGCATATTGTGAGCATAGAATAGCACATGGGTTTGCTTTTTTCCAGTTTCTCAAGGTAATATAGACTAATAATGGAATATCCAACTATCGAACTGCATCTGAAATCAAAAAAATATCCCAAATTACTACGGCATATCAGTGATCCGCCGGCCGTGCTGTATTGCCGAGGCAATGTTTCTTTATTGAACACCGAATGCTTCGCCGTAGTCGGTACGCGTTCAATAACGCCCTATGGCCGAGAAGCCACTCAACAAATCGTCCCCGGCCTCGCCCGCCACTTCACCATCGTTAGTGGTTTGGCATTAGGTGTTGACGCTGTCGCTCATCGCGCCACTCTTGATTGTGGCGGCAAAACTATTGCCATTCTTGGTTCAGGTATCAATTTAATAACTCCCGAAACCAATCTTCGGCTCGGGCAGGATATTTTAAAAAATGACGGACTGATTATTTCAGAGCATCCGGGAAAGAAGCCCGCGGGGAAAGAATCTTTTCCTGAACGAAACCGTATTATCAGCGGTCTGTCTAAAGGCGCTCTTATCGTCGAGGCCGATGAAAAAAGCGGATCCCTTATCACCGCCCGCTTGGCTACAGAACAAGGTCGCGACGTCTTCGCTGTTCCGGGTAATATCTTTTCATCGAAATCAATGGGCCCCCATAAACTCATTCGGCTCGGCGCGAAACTCGTCGCTTCCGCCCACGATGTATTAGATGATTATTCAAAGCTTCCCATTGCTAAATCTTCCCATCTGTCCACAACGGACCCGACCCATGCTATGATTCTTGCTATACTGGAAACGCACGGGCCATTAAACATCGATAATATTATCGAACACACCAAGCTTGGCGCATCGGAAATTATGGGCGCTTTGGCCCTCATGGAAATTCAAGGCCACATCAAACAAATGGCCGGCGGAATATTCCGCAAAGCCGAATAAATCAGTTTTAAACTTTAAATTTTTAAACTATGCGGTTGATTATAGTGGAAAGTCCCACCAAGGCCAAAACAATAAGTCGCTTTCTCGGCGGCGATTTTATTATTAAGTCGTCTTTCGGCCACATCCGTGATTTACCCAAGAAAGGTATCGGTATTGATATCGCTCACGATTTCAAGCCTGAATATATCATCCCCACCAAAGCTAAAAAGATTGTCGGTGAACTCAAACGAGATAGCGAAAAAGCCGATCTGGTTATTCTGGCCACCGACCCTGACCGCGAGGGGGAGGCCATCGCTTGGCATCTTGTCCAAGCCCTAGGGCTAAAAACCGACACAAATACGCAACGGGTTGTTTTCCATGAAATCACTAAACCGGCCATCGAAAATGCCATCGCTCACCCGCGAGAAATTGATCAAAACCTCGTCGACGCCCAACAAGCCCGCCGGATTATCGACCGTCTCGTCGGCTACAAACTCTCGCCCTTTTTGTGGAAGAAAATCCGCTCCGGTCTTTCCGCCGGCCGAGTTCAAAGTGTCGCCGTTCGTCTGATTGTTGAACGCGAACGTGAAATTCAAAAATTTACACCTCAAGAATATTGGTCCGTCGAAGCTGACCTTTCTAAAAAAGACGAAGCCAAAACTTTCAAAGCCCGCCTCGTTAAAATCCCTGCCGGCCGGACAGGCGGGGGCGAAGAATCAATCGACCGCTTAGGCATTAAAAATCCCGCTGACGCTCAAAAAATAACCGACGAATTGGTCGGAGCCGAATACAAAGTCATTGATGTCGTGAAAAAAGAAGTCCGCCGAACGCCTTCGGCGCCTTTTACCACTTCCACGCTCCAACAAGAAGCGGCCAAGAAATTAGGTTTTTCGGCCAAACAAACCATGACCCTTGCCCAACGATTGTATGAAACAGGTCTGATTACTTACATGCGCACCGACAGTTTGCATATTTCTGAAATCGCTCTCGCCCAAGCCCAAGAAGTCATCAAAAAAGAATTCGGCGCCAAGTATTGCCTTGACGCGCCCCGTTCATTTCTTAATAAATCCAAAGGCGCCCAAGAAGCTCACGAAGCCGTCCGCCCGACTGATTTATCCCGCTTACCCGACAGTCTCGATAAGAATCTGGATTCGGGCCAGCATCGGCTTTACGAATTAATCTGGAAACGGACCATCGCTTGTCAAATGCAAGTCGCCATTCTTGATCAAACCGCGGTTGAAATAGAAGCACGAAGCAAGAATCAAGAATTAAGAAATTATGGTTTTCGAGCGAACGGACAGGTTATTACCTTTGACGGTTTTATCCGAGCCTACACCGAAGCCAAAGAAGACGACGAAAAAACCGAAGAAGATTCTTACGAAGAAGGCCAGCTCCCGGAATTATCCCGAAGAGAATTATTAAATCTCATCAATCTCGCCAAAGACCAGCACTTTACCGAACCGCCCCCCAGATACACTGACGCTTCCCTCATCAAAACTCTTGAATCGGCCGGCGTTGGCCGTCCTTCGACCTACGCGCCGACACTCACCACTATTCAAGATCGCGGTTACGTGGAAAAAGAAGATAAGAAATATAAGCCTACCGAAATCGGTTTTTCGGTCAACGATATGCTCGTCGCCAATTTTCCGGAAGTGATTGATGTTAATTTTACCTCCCACATCGAAGAAGAATTCGACGACATCGCCGAAGGCAAAATTAAATGGGTCCCCGTCGTCGAAGAATTCTACACCCCGTTCTCAAAGAACCTTAAAGAAAAAACGAGCAGTGTTGAAAAACTGATTGTCGAATCCACCACCCCTTGCCCGCATTGCGGAAAAATGATGCTGGTTAGATTCGGCCGGATGGGTAAATTCCTCGCTTGTCCCGAACCGGGCAGCAAAGTCAGTCTTCCTCTCCCCGAAGAAGCCGCCAAGATTAAAGAGCTAGAAGAAAAAACTAAGGGCGAAGTCTGCCCTCTCTGTTCCAAGCCCCTAGAAGTAAAACGCGGCCGCTTCGGTTATTTTTTGGGCTGTGTTGATTATCCCGCCTGCAAGGGTATAATGAAAATCTTCACTAAGACGGGATTTAAGTGTCCCGGTTGTAATGTCGGCGATGTCGTGGAAAAGAAATCCCGCGGCCGAGGCAAATTATTCTACGCCTGTTCCCGCTGGCCCGATTGCACTTTCCTGATGAGCAAGAAACCGGAAAACGAAGAAGAACTCCAAGAAGCTTTGGCCGCTTGGAAAGCCAAACCACCCAAAGCAACCCGCACCTACGGCCCCAAGAAAAAAGCTAACAAATCTATAGAGGCTAAACCTCTATAGGAGAATAAAAAATGTTAAACCAATCAAATGCCAGCAAAACTTGTCCCGAATGTCATGTCGGTAATTTGGTTGTGAAATCCGGCCGGTATGGCAATTTCACCGCCTGTTCCAATTACCCCAACTGCAAGTATATTGAAAAGAAAACTCCGCCAACAGGCGCTGAAGCGCCCATCCAGACCGACGAAGTCTGCGACAAATGCGGCACCGGTCATTTTATCATCCGCAGCGGTCAATTCGGCAAGTTTAAGGCCTGTTCAAACTTCCCGAAGTGTAAGAACACAAAAAAGATCTAAAAAATCAGCAGTCATTTATGGCCGGTGTCGATTTTGTAAATAACGGCAAGTATTCAGATTCGGAACACGAGCTTATAAGGCGGGCTTTTGCCTTAGCCGAAAAAGCTCACGCGGGACAAAAAAGACTTTCGGGTGAAGATTTTATTACTCATCCTCTCGCCGTTGCGGAACTTCTGTCTGGCTTAAATTTTGACTCCGCCAGTATCATTGCGGCACTGCTTCATGATACTCTGGAAGACACGGCCATAACCAGTAAAATAATAACCGATAACTTTGGCGCCGATGTCGCTTTTCTCGTGGAAGGTGTGACCAAACTAAAAAAAATTGATTACCAGCCGGGCATAACAGGTAAATCTAAAAATCAATATGTCCAGACGCTCAAAAAAATGTTTTTTGCCATGGCGGAAGATTTGCGGGTGATTCTTATCAAGCTGGCCGATCGTTTGCACAATATGCAAACCCTTCAATATCGTCTGCCGGCCGATCGGGAACGAGTGGCCTTTGAAACTCTCGAAATCTACGCGCCTATTGCCGCTCGCTTGGGCATGGGCGACTGGAAAGGCCAGCTTGAAGACTTGGCTTTTCAATATGCCCATCCAATGGAATATGCATGGTTAAAAAGAAAAATAAAAGAAAAACATAAGGATCTTGCCCGCTATCTTGAACGGACCAAACCGGTCGTGGAATGGCATCTTATCAATGCCGGTATACCAATTATAAATATCCATTCTCGAGCCAAGCATTTATACAGCCTCTATCAAAAATTACTGCGCCGAGAGATGAACATGGGTAAAATCTACGATATTATGGCCATGCGCATCATCGTACCGGATATAAAATCTTGCTACGAAGTTCTCGGTATTATTCACGCTCATTACACGCCTCTCCCCGGCCTAATCAAAAATTACATCGCCCTGCCCAAGCCTAATGGCTATCAATCTCTTCACACCACGATTTTCTGCGAAAAAGGTAAAATTATGGAAATCCAGATCCGGACGCCGGAAATGCAGGACTATAACGAAAACGGTATCGCTTCCCACTGGGCCTACAGCGAAGGCGGCAAAAAAAATATCAAAGCCAATGCTAAAGAACTCAACTGGATTAATCGCCTTAAAGATTTTTTGGCCGATGTCGGAACAGAAGAAAGTTTTTCTGCTCTTAAGATAGATTTTTTCAAAGATCGCATCTTTGTGTTCACCCCCAAAGGTGATGTTGAAGATTTGCCCGAAGGCGCAACGCCGGTTGATTTTGCTTATGCCATTCACACCGATCTTGGTCATGCCATCCGGGGCGCCAAGGTTAACGGTAAAATGGTGGCCATCGATACTAACCTTAAAAACGGCGACGTCGTGGAAATTATCAAAGGTAAGGGCAAAGAATTAAAACCCTCGATGGATTGGTTAAAAATAGTCCGCACCGCCCAAGCCCGCCATCACATCAAAAGTCATCTGGCCTTAACCCGCCAATCCAAAAAGACTTAATCAATAATCGACTTCGCTATCTTATTCAAATCTTCTAACGAGGCAAACTTGATGATGATTTTTCCGCCGGAGGCGACGGCGCCTTGAATGGAAACATGGGTGCCGAGAGTATCAGCAAGGTTGCGTTCCAATTCAACAAATTTGCCATCCGTCGGTCGAGCTTTTTTGATAGTGGGTTTATTCACCGCCGCCGCCGTCTCGACATCGCGCGAGGAAACACCGCCCGCCAGAATGCTTTGGTAAACCTCGCGTTGTTTGGCCGGGTCGCTGAAGGCGAGCAGGGCGCGAGCGCTAGCCCGAGCGATCTTGCCCGCCCGAAGAGAATCTCGAATATCTTGAGGCAAACCAAGCAAACGAATGGTATTGGCGACAACTTCGCGGGACTTGCCGACTTTGTCGGCGATTTCTTTTTGGGTGAGACTGAACTCTTTGGAAAGTTTCTGATAGGCCTCGGCTTCTTCCAATGGGTTCAAGTCTTCGCGCTGAACATTTTCAATCAAAGCCACTTCCAGCCGATCCCGATCGTGCTTGAAATCATCACGGATAATCACGGGCACGTGGGGCAGACCGGCCATCTTGGCCGCCCGCAAGCGACGCTCACCAGCGATTAAATTATATGAAACGTCTATTCCCCTGACCGACAGGGTCTCCACTTTGGAAACTAGTAACGGCTGAAGGACACCGTATTTGCGAATCGAGCCGGCCAATTCTTTGAGCGCTTCTTCATCAAAATTTTGACGAGGCTGGTCAGGATTAGCGTCAATCTTGGCCACTTCCACATAAAAAACATTCTCTTTTTGAGCCGTCGGCGACATCGCTTTCGCTCCTTCGGGAATCAAAGAGCCCAGTCCTTTGCCCAGTCCAAAAAATTTTTTATTCATAGACATAAAGCGACACTAATTTACGAATACACACGAATAACACAAATAACTAATTGCCAACTATTCGTTTTGCCTTTAAATATGTATTTCTAAAATTAACGATTAAACCCAACCTTAGATTAGCTGATTTTAAATAACGCAACATTTGATAATAATCGTCTTTTGTTACAATCCGCTTGGCTTTTACATCTACAATAATCTCATTATTAACAAGAAAATCAACCCTATTGTGCTCTATTCCAGAAATATTTTTAAGCGTGAATTCCCTTTGATAATTCAATCTCTCATTCTTAAAAAACTTTTCAATTTCATCTGCGTACTGTTTTTCTTTTAAAAATCTGCCTAATTTATTATGAACTTTGAAAAATATACCATTTAACTTATACGACAGGTCTTTCAGTATGATTTTATTCGTATCATTCGCGTCCATTCGTGTATTGGTGTCGGGTTAATTACTGTATTTTATTACTTCTTCGGCCAATTGGCGATAGGCACGGGCCGCTTTGGAATTCGGGTCAAATTGCAGAATTGTTTTTCCAAAGCTTGGCGCTTCGGCCAAAGATACCATTCGCGGAATCACGGCATCAAAGACGCGGCCGGGAAAATTGCGATGGACTTCATTCACAACCTGATGGGCCAATTGGTTTCGCTTATCATACATTGTAAGCAAAACGCCCAAGACCTGCAAATCCGGATTCAATCCTTGACGAACCAATTCAATCGTTTTAAGAAGTTGTCCGAGCCCTTCCAGCGCGTAATACTCGCACTGCACAGGAATAATAATCCGTTCGGCCGCCGCCAAAGCGTTCACGGTTAAAAGACCCAGAGATGGCGGACAGTCAATAAGAATATAGTCATAATTAGTTCTTACCGAATTAAGGGCTTTTTTTAAACGAAATTCTCGCTCTTCCATACTAACAAGTTCCACAGTAGCCCCGGCAAGTTCTTGAGCCGCCGGTAAAATATCAAAACCAAATAGAGACGTTTTCTTGATAATATGATGGGGATTATAATCGTTTACAATGGCATGATAAATATTTCCGTCTTGTTCGTTCATGGCCGTGCCTATACCTGCTGTCGCATTAGCCTGTGGATCCATATCCACCAATAAAACATATTTGCCCATCGCCGCTAGATAACCACACAAATTTATGGCCGTGGTAGTTTTGCCAACCCCGCCTTTGGCATTACAAATTGTAATTACGCGTGCCATGAAATAGTGTTTTAGAACTCACCTGCCTGCCGGCAGGCAGGGCCATTAGTAATTAGTCTCATTCTAACCTATTTAACAAAAATTTCAATTGTCGAATCGGTTGAAAACTTGGGCCGAAAATGGTAAGATGAGACATTGCCGCTGTGGTGGAATTGGCAGACACAATGGACTCAAAATCCATCGAGAGTAAAATCTCATGTCGGTTCGACTCCGACCAGCGGCACCACGTTGGAAAAGTCAATGCCTCGCCCCGCCTTCGGCGGCGAGAGGAAGTCCCCCCGCGAAAAATCCGAAAGGCGGCGGAGCCGCACTGCTCAAAACCGCAAAAGAACCCGGAGAAAAACATCGGCTCGAACCATATTTTGTAGAAACAGAAAAGAAAAATTTTAATCATTTGGATTTTTAAGATAATTTCACCAGAGATGCTGATTTTTGTTTTGGGCTTGACTTCGGACACCATATATGCTACATTCTTACCGATATAGGCAATGCGGCCTAAATCGAAGCTCTTTGAAAGGAGAACACAATGCAGACAACGATGAACGGTAATCAACTACTCGGTAATGGCCTCGAAACCATTACCAACCCCGACAAGTTTCGAGAGGCCATGAACAAGGTCTCCGAAGCTGCCTTTGCAACGGTCTTCCAGGCCCAAGACGAAGGAAGGCTGAAGTGGTGGCGCGCCGGAGACGATCTGACCGATCTGGTCACCGAAGTAGCCGTCAAGGATGGTCGCGGTGAAGAGATCACCGTTCCGGTCATTCTGTTTACCAGTGTGACGGACGAGGGGTTCATAGACGGATACCTCATGCTGGGAAGTAGGCGCAATGCACCGTGTCGCAACACGGCCGATCCGCGCGTTCAGCGTCTGTACACGCAGGTGACCGAGAAGCAGTGGTCACATTCAATCTGAAGTCCCAACAAGGACTTCTGCCCGCCATGTCGCAAGACCTCTGGCGGGTTTCTTTTTTATACAACCCGACAACGTGTTTGTATTTTCTGAAGAGTGGGGTTCTATTTTAAAAACAGAAGAAAAACGATACCGACAATAATTCGGTACCAGCCGAAGACTGTAAGTTTATTTGTTTGAGCGTATCTTAAGAACCACCGAATCACAACGAGCGAAGATAAGAAAGCAACAACAAGACCAACTAAAAGAAGCCCGAGATGACCAGATGCCAATATTGCATCACGATTTTTTAAGGCATCGTAACCGGTCGCGACAAACATGGTCGGAATCGCCAAAAGAAAAGAAAACTCGACAATATCTTTTCTGGAAACTTTCATGGCTCGGCCGGCCAAAATCGTGGCCGCCGAACGGGACACGCCGGGAATAAACGCTAGGGTCTGGGCGACACCGACCCAAAAACCTTTTTTCGATGTTACTTCGCCACCACCACTTACAAAATTATTACGTTCAAAAAGTACAATCACGACCCCGCCCATGATAACGGCCCAAAGTGTTAGGGTGTAATTATCCAAAGCTGAACGAACAAGCGGATAAGCGAGCAATCCAATAATCGCTGTCGGAATGAACGCGATAATTAACTTTTTAATTAAGGCCACTGAACTAAAAATCTTTTTCCAATACAACCAGACTACGGCCAGAATTGCTCCGCTTTGAATAACAATCTCAAATGTTTTTAAGAAATCCGAAGAAGCGAGGCCTAGCAAACGAGAGGTTATAATCAGATGGGCAGTGGAAGATATCGGCAGAAATTCAGTAACGCCTTCGATAATACCGAGAATAATAGCGTGAAATATGCTCATTTTATTTGTTTAGTTCAATTAAATTCTTTAAGACCGAGACGACCACAACCGGACCGATTCCTCCCGGAACGGGAGTAATGAGTCCAGCTTTGGGAGATACCGAATTGAAATCGAAATCCCCTTTTATTGTACCTCCTTTGTTTTCATATCCAAAATCAATAATCGTCGCTCCATCTTTAATCATGTCGCCGGTGATAAACTCTGGTTTACCCACACCGGAAATAACGATGTCGGCTTGGCGAGAATAATTTTCCGGATGAACCGTAAATTCGTCTATCCGAGAGACCTCGGCGCCAATCTTTTCCAGCCAAAAAGCTACCGGCTGGCCGACCAAGAGGCCTTGACCGAAAATAGCAACTTTTTTGTTTTGAGGATTTATCTGGCAAAGTTCCAAAACCGTCTTCACGGCTTGGACGGCCGGAGGTAAGACATTGAACTGACCGCCGAAAAAAATATTTTGAGCTTCTTGCGACAAAACGTCGACATCTTTTTTGAGAGATATTTCATTTAAAACTGTTTGGGCATCAACGTGTTTCGGAAGAGGAAGTTCTATAATCACCCCGTCGTTCGCCTTGTCGGCCACAATTTCTTTAACCCTTTTAACAAGTTCTTTGATTGATATATTTTCAGGAAATTCATGGACAGAACAGCCGATCCCAATCTCTTGGGCCGCTTTGGCCTTTAGATTCACGAATTTTTTTAAGCCGGCATTGTCGCTGGCGAGAATAATGGCTAAATTTAATTTAAGATTCTTTTCAATGATCTCTTTTTTTAATTCGGCCAAGATTTGGCCGGCTATTTTTTTGCCGTCGATGATCATTCGGTTATAATTCAAGAAGTTTTAAAAGATCTTCTGGTTTAGATGGACCAACCCGCAAAACTTTGGGCTTGTCCGTGGAGCAGTCAATGACGACTGAAGAATTTGAAGGCGGCAAAACACCGGCGTCAATAATCAAATCCGGCCGACGGGATTGAGCGCTCAAGGAAGTGATAATACTATTAATATCTCCCGTCGCCGGTTCACCGGAAATATTGGCCGACGTTGCCACCAATGGATAACCAAAGGCACCCAGCAATTTATCAGTAAATTCATAATTTGCGATTCGTAATCCAACCGTCGGCAGACCGGTTGTAACAATTGGAGGGACGATTTCTTTTTTAGGCAAAACTAGTGTGAATTTTCCCGGCCAAAATCTGGCGGCCATTTTTCGGTGCTGGTCGGTCAGATAGGCCAGCTCTTCGACCCACTTCATGTCCCGAGCCAGAATCGGCAATGGTCTTGAGCTTCGGCTTTTAATGTCAAAAATATGCCGCACCGCGATTTCATCCAGGGCATTACAGCCCAATCCATAAACTGTGTCCGTCGGATAAACAATCGTTCCGCCCATCTTTAAAATATCAAGAGCTTCGGCGATGGCCGAATTGTAGTCGTGGTTAAGATCAATTTTAATTATTCTCACGTCTCGGTGCCGAGCGTCCCGCTGCCGAAATTGTCGTTGCGTTGAGCCGCAGGGACAGCGGGACTTGGGGATGGATTCAACAACAAGTCAACTTCGGCACGGGGACGTTCGGAAGCGGGGCGCTTAGGTTTCCAACTTAATTTCTTATCAGCGACGATGATTTTATTATTAACAAAGAGATTATTGACGGTCGGCGAAAGTTGAACGCCCTTGGACATCCAGTGTTCGATGCGTTCTTTTTTAACAAGTAAGCTTTTTTTGTGCGGGTCGTATGAACCCAAAAGCTCCAAGTATTCTCCCTGCGGTTTCTTGGTGTGTTCGGTCACGATAATCCGGAAATAGGCCTGCCCCCTCTTTCCAATCCGTTGTAGGCGCATGATTAACATTGTTTCGTTATTTTATCAGACTATCTTGATTTAATCAAGAATCTACCAACTTTTAATTTTTAGCGCGCCTTCGGCCGCTTTTTGTTGGGCTTCTTGCTTAGAGGGGCCTTCACCTTCGGCTACCAGATCTTGGCCGAGATAGACGCCCACTTTGAATTGACGGGCGTGGTCGGGACCCCATTCTTGGATAACTTCATAATTCGGCGTAATCCCTACCTGTTCTTGGGCTTTTTCCTGAAAAAGACTTTTGGCATCGCGATAGAGATTGTTTTTTATAATTCTCGGGAGTTCGCTCAAAATAAACTTACGAATAAACTCGGCTGATTTTTCGTAACCTTGGTCAAGATAAATGGCGCCGATGACCGCTTCCATCGCGTTGGCCAAAATATATTGTCGAGCTCGCCCCATATCCTTGGCCTCGCCTCGCGAAAGCAATATGTATTCGTTCAAATCAAAAACTTTAGAAATATCGGCGAGCATAACGGCGTTTACAAGAGCCGCCCGCCAGTTGGTTAATTCCCCTTCCGGATTAGGAAAGGCTCGATAGAGATGCTCGGTAACCACTAATTCCAACACTGCGTCGCCCAAAAATTCCAAGCGCTCGTTGTGATCCAAAGGCCATTTCGGATTTTCGTTAATATAAGAACGATGAGTCAGAGCCTGCAGAAGCAGGTTTTTGTCCTTAAAATTTACCTTTATTTTTTGCTCTAACGGAGAGATGTCTACCACAATAAATTTTCAGTTTTCAGTTGCCAGTTTCCATTAAGTTTTCAGTTGCCAGTTTCTAAACGTTTGAAAACTGATTAATTGATAATTTATTGAAAATTGAGAACTGATAAATGATAACTATTCTTCTTTCTTGTCTTTGGCCGTCTCATCTTTGCCCGGCTCGCCAATTTCACGATAGACGGTGCCGAGCACGCCATTCACAAACTTGCCCGACGAATCACCGCCGAAAGATTTGGCTAATTCGATGGCTTCATTGATGGCCACTTTGGGCGGAACTTCATCGCGACTGCCAAAAAGCAGTTCGTACAAACCTATCCGTAAGACGTTGCGATCAACGATGGCAATTTGGGCTAAGGGCCATTGGGGCGCAGCTTTCTCAATAATCGCGTTTATCTTTTCCATGTTTTTAACGACGCCCTCCACGAGCTGAACGATAAACGTCGGATCATCGACACCGGAAGCGAATTCTTCGATGTTGCGTCCGACAATATCAGCCAGTTCTTCATTTTTGCTACCTTTAAAATCCCACTCGTAGAGGGACTGCATCGCGACGGAACGAGATAAATGTCTGCTAGCCATAGAAGCGACACTAATTACGAATTACACACGAATGATACGAATGCAGATATTCGAGTCATTCGTGTCCATTCGCGTATTTGCGTCGGTTAAGCGCGTCTGCCCGTTTGTTGCTTTTCTCTCTTCTTCAGTTCGCGCGCGAGAATGTTGAGAACTTCCCGGCCTTTGTAGAAACCGCAGAACTTGCAAACTTGATGGGGCATAATCATTTTAGCGCAATGGGCACACTTTGTTAAAACGTTCCCCTTCAACGCCAAATGACTGCGCCGACGCAGTTGCTTCCCCTTCGCCATATGATGCCTCGGTACCGCCACGGATAAGATTTAGTGATTAGCCATTAGAACTTAGAAAAATTTCCTAAAATCCAATCGCCAACAACTAACTTTAACTACTGGAATACATTAACATAAATGGGTTTTTTCTGCAAATAATTATTCGGCCATTACTATCAACACTCCGACGCTTCGGTCGGAGCCCCGACAAAGTTTTCAACTTTCGTCGGGGTTGCGCTACCACCACCGACTGTTACAATACATGAATACTAAATTACGAGCGTGCCCCCACACTTATACATGAATGTGGGGGCGAGCATCGGCTAGTCCGGTGAATCTCACTCTACTCTATGAATAACTTCATTCATCTCCATACTCATTCCCATTATTCTCTTCTCGATGGGATGTCCCAGATAGATGCAATGGTAAAGTTGGCGAAGGAATACGGTCAGACGGCTATCGGACTGACTGATCACGGCGTGATGTACGGCGCTATTGATTTTTATACGGCCTGCAAAAAAAACGGCATCAAACCCATCATCGGCGTTGAGGCCTATGTCGCCAACCGGACCCGCTTTCAAAAAGAACCCCAGATTGATAACAAGCGTTACCACCTCACTCTGCTGGCGAAAGACAATACGGGATACCAAAACCTCATCAAGCTAACGACCTCGGCCCACCTCGAGGGTTTTTATTATAAACCGCGCGTTGATAAAGACTTGCTTCGCGCCCACGCCGAGGGATTGATTTGCCTTTCTGGCTGTCCCGGCAGTGAACTGGGCCGGGCGATTCAACACGATGATAAAGAAAAAGCGGAGGCTATCGTTCTGGAATATCAAAATATTTTCGGACCGGAAAATTATTACTTGGAAATAATGAACCATCCCGACGTGGATTTTTATGAAAATTGGAAAAATGCCATTGTTGATTTATCTAAGAAGTTCAACATTCCGCTCGTCGCCACCCAAGACTCCCATTATTTGCGCAAGGACGACGCCGTCGCCCACAAAACCCTTGTTGCCATTTCCACTCATTCCGATGTCAGCGACCCGGCCATATTTTCTGGCCAAGGCGAATACCATTTTCTTTCCACCGAAGAAGCCATTGAACGATTTAAGGACTTCCCCGAGGCCGTCGCCAATACCCAAAAAATCGCTGATCGATGCAATGTTGAATTAACCCTCGGCAAATTTATTTTCCCCGACTTTAAATTGGAACCCGGCAAAACATCTGACCAGATGCTGGATGAGCTGACCAAAAAAGGCGTCGCGGAACGGGGTCTAGAAAACGACCCGGAAGTTGAAACTCGCCGTCAATACGAACTGGATATTATCAAAAACAAAAACTACGCGCCCTATTTTTTGGTCGTTGCCGATTTGCTTCGTTTTGCTCATGAATCCCAAATTTATACCACCGTCCGCGGTTCAGCCGCCGGTTCCCTTGTCGCCTATCTCTCCGGCATTACCAGTGTTAATCCCATTGAATTTCAACTTCCGTTTGAACGATTTTTAAATCCTTTTCGACCATCCGCGCCCGATATTGATATGGATTTTGCGGACAATCGACGCCAAGAAGTTGTTGAATATGCCAAAAAAAAATACGGCGCCGACAAGGTCGCTCAAATCGGAACCTTCGGCACCATGCTCGCCCGCGGTTCGGTCCGAGACGTCGCTCGCGCCACGGGCAAGTCCTACGACATCGGTGATCGACTGGCTAGACTCATCCCCATGGGTTCCCAAGGATTTCCGATGACCATTGAACGAGCTTTGAAACTTGAACCGGAATTAAAAAATCTCTACGAACGAGATCTAGAAACCCGCCAAATTATAGACATCGCTAAAAAACTCGAAGGCACGGTCCGCCATGTCTCCGTCCACGCCGCCGGTCTTGTCATTTCACCTAAACCGTTGATCGAATACGTACCGATTCAGTTTGACCCCAAAGAAGGCAATAATTTAATCACTCAATATGACATGTACACCGTCGGCGAGGATGGCGTAGGGCTACTAAAACTTGACGTCTTGGGAATTCGCAACTTGGCCATTTTGGAAAATGCCGTTTGTCTAGTTAAAGAGCACCGCGGCATCGCCATCGATATTGAGAAAATTCCTTTTGACGACCAGAAAACATTCGCCATGCTCGCTAATGGCGGGACCGAAGGAGTTTTCCAGCTTGGTGGTTCATCGGGCATGACCAAATATCTAATGGAACTCAAGCCTACCACCATCCATGATATCAACGCTATGGTCGCTCTATATCGTCCGGGGCCAATCAATAATATTCCCGAATACATCGCTCGCAAACAAGGTCGAAGTAAAATAACATATTTCCATCCGAAAGCTGAAAAGTTCTTAGCCAAATCCTATGGCATTCTGGTTTATCAAGACGATCTTTTGTTCACGGCCATGGAATTGGCCGGCTATGACTGGGAGTCCGTTGATAAATTTAGAAAAGCGGTCGGCAAAAAAATCCCCGCCGAGATGGCTAAGCAACACGTGATTTTCGTTCAAGGCTGTCGCACCCATAGTGGCATGACCGCCCAGGAAGCCGAGCACGTTTGGAATTTGTTTGAACCATTTCAGGGTTATGGTTTCAACAAAGCCCACGCCGCTTGCTATGGCCGAGTGGCCTATCAAACGGCGTACATGAAAGCAAACTATCCGGCTGAATATATGTGCGCCATTCTCACCGCCGAATCCGGCGACATCGAAAAGGTGGCCCAAGTGATTGAAGAATGCCAACGCATGAAAATCCCGGTCTTGCCGCCGGAAATCAACAGCTCTTTTAAAGATTTCACGGTCATCAAAAACCAACAACTTACAACTGACGACCCACAACTAAGGGACGAAATTCGCTTCGGCCTCCTGACCATTAAAAACCTCGGCGAAAACGTGGCCGACGCGATTATCGCCGAACGGACAGCCAATGGCTTATATACCGATATTGAAAACTTTATTACTCGCGTCCAAAACAAAGACCTCAACAAGAAATCACTCGAGTCTCTCATCAAGTGTGGCGCGCTTGATTCGTTCGGCGAACGAAATATGTTACTGCTCAATTTAGAAAACCTGCTCGCTTTCGCCCACGATAAGCAAAAAAGTAGTAGTATGGGCCAAGCCAGTTTGTTTGGCGACGATCCCGTGGCTTTACCGACTTTCCGGCTTAATGCTACTGCGCCGGCCCGCAACTCCGAAAAGTTGATGTGGGAAAAAGAATTGCTCGGTCTCTTTGTCTCGGCCCATCCTCTCCATGAATATGCGCCGGCCATGAAATTAGAAAAGGTTGTCGCCATTAAAGACCTAAAACCAAACGCCACAAAACAAATTCGCATCGGCGGAGTGGTGACCAAAGTTCAGAAAATTATCACTAAAACCGGCCGGCCAATGATGTTCGCTTGGGTTGAAGATCTTACTTCCAAAGTTGAAGTTGTTGTTTTTCCGAATGTTTATGAAAAAAATCCCGAGATGTTCAAAGAAAACGCCATCGTCGTCGCTACCGGCAAAATCAACGATCGCGACGGCGCTTTGAAATTATTGTGCGACGACACCAAACAGATTGCCATGCTGACCGGGTAATGAAAGTCACTCTTTAATTTACAAAATTTATCTGCTATTCTGTATCTACAAGTCCTAATGGCTAATTACTAATGGCTTCCCCTTTGGAACATCTCCGCCACTCGCTCGCTCACCTTTTAGGTGCGACTGTTTTAGATTTATATCCTGGTTCTAAATTGGCCATCGGGCCGGCCATTGACGACGGTTTTTACTACGATATTGATATCATGACCCAGTCTTCGCCAGACGGCTCCGGCGCGGCAAAGAAAGTTTCGGATACCGATTTATCAAAAATTGAAGACAGAATGCGCGAGATTCTAAAAACTTGGAAAAGTTTTGAAGGCAAAGAAGTTTCGGCCAATGAAGCTAAAAAAGTATTTGCCGGCAATCAATACAAAGAAGAACTGATAAACGAACTCTCCGAAAAAGGAGAAAAAATAACTTTATACACTTCGGGCACATTTACTGATCTCTGCCGAGGCGGTCATGTTGAAAATATCAAAGATATCGACCCACAAGCCTTTAAACTTTCCCGCTTGGCCGGCGCCTATTGGCGAGGCGACGAAAAGAATCCCCAACTCACCCGCATTTACGGCTATGCCTTTGAAACTAAGGATGAATTACAAAAACATCTTCTAATGATTGAGGAAGCCAAAAAGCGCGACCATCGCAAACTCGGCAAAGAACTGAAACTTTTCACTTTCAGCGATTATGTCGGTCCAGGTTTACCTTTATGGCTTCCGAATGGCACGGTTATTGTCGAAGAATTGGAAAAACTAGCCAAACAAACCGAACTAGAGGCTGGCTATCTTCGGGTTCGCACGCCCCATATTGCCAAAGAAATCATGTACAAAACTTCCGGCCATTTACCATACTATGCGGACAGTATGTTTCCGCCGATGATTATGAAGGATGAGGATGGTAAAGAAGAAACATACTATCTCAAAGCGATGAATTGTCCCCACCATCATCAAATTTTTGCGGCTGAACCCAGAAGCTACCGCGATCTCCCACTCCGTCTGGCTGAATATGGCACCCAGTATCGTTACGAAAAAAGTGGGGAGCTTTTTGGACTTATGCGTGTCCGCATGCTCTCCATGAATGACGCTCATATCTATTGCACCCCGGAACAATTTGCTTCAGAGTTCCGAGCCGTCAACGATATGTACTTAAAATATTTTAAAATATTTGGACTCGGAAAATATGTCATGCGTTTTTCGACCCATGATCCCCAAAAACTGGGTCAAAAATATCTCGACAATCCGGAACTTTGGAAAAAGACCGAGGATATGGTCCGGACCGTATTGACTGAAAGTAAAATTCCTTATCAGGAAGTTGTGGATGAAGCGGCATTTTACGGACCAAAGATTGATGTTCAGATCTGGAGCTCAATTGGACGAGAATTTTCAATCGCGACCAACCAAGTTGATTTCGGCGTACCCGCCCGATTCGGACTCACTTACACCGATAGTGACGGGACCGAAAAAACGCCAATCGTCATTCATCGCGCGCCACTGGGAACTCACGAGCGTTTTATCGGATTCCTCATCGAACACTATGCTGGCGCGTTTCCCTTATGGCTCTCGCCAGTCCAAGTAGCCGTCATTACAATTTCGGAAAATCAACAAGCTTGGGCCGAAGCCGTGGTTCATAAATTAAAACACGCCGATATTCGCGTTGAACTCCATAACCAAAATGAAACCCTCGGCAAGAAAATCCGCAACGCCGAGATGCAAAAAATCCCCTACTTGTTTATAGTTGGGGACAAAGAAGTCGAAGCCAAAACTGTTGCTATTCGTAAACGTACTACCGGCGACATGGGAACTATGTCCATCGACACCGTCCTCGCCCAACTCGCCGAAGAAATACGAGAAAAGAAATAGTTGGTAAGTCTTTACTTACACAATACCACGATCGTATTATTGCGTAAGTAGTTTAATTTGAATAAAAAACCTAAAATCGTTGTCATTGTCGGCCCGACTGCTTCCGGCAAGTCGGACCTTGCCATTAAACTAGCCAGAAGAATATCCGCCAAAGGCGGACCAGCTCACTATCGTGGAGCTGAAATAATCTCGGCCGACAGCCGCCAGGTTTATCGCGGAATGGATATTGGCACCGGCAAAATAAAAAGAGATACTTCGTTCTCCTTGCTAAATAAATACGATCGTATAAAAATAGCAACCAACAAAAAAAAATTATTATACTATTCGATGGGTATTCATCATTATTTAATTGATGTTGTCAGCCCGAAGAAAATTTTTACGGTATCAGATTTTAAATCACGAGCTGAAAAAGCGATTACTGACATTACTAAACGAAACAAATTGCCTATTGTCGTCGGCGGAACGGGACAATACATTGATACGCTTATCTACAACTTCTCTCTGCCGAAAGTACCGCCAAATTACGAACTCCGCGCGCAGTTCGACAAGCTCACTGTCGAACAACTGTTCGAAAAGCTGAAAAAACTAGACCCGGAACGGGCCAAGAATATTGAACGCCATAATCCCCGCCGTCTTATCCGCGCTTTGGAAATTATTAGTTCAATCGGTAAAGTTCCACCCCTTAACACGTCTCCCATATCTCATAATACAAACTACGACGTTTTGTGGTTGGGCTTGAATCCAAAAGATTTACAAAAAAGAATCGCCACTCGCCTCTCTGCACGATTCCGCCAAGGTATGATTGCCGAAGTAAAAAAACTCCGCGCTAATGGAATATCGTGGCAACGCCTCTACGATCTCGGCCTCGAGTACCGCTGGATTAGTCGATATCTCCAAAATAAAATCACCCTTCAAGAAATGAAGGATAATTTATACCGCGCCATCATTCAATATTCCAAACGTCAAATGACCTGGTTCAAGCGCAACAAAGAAATTCACTGGCTTGCCCCGAATGAAGTTGAGAGGCTTAAAAACGTCAATCAATCAATTTCTTTGGTTGCTAATTTCCTAAGTTCCTAATTTCCCAGTTTCCTTCTAATAATCTCTTCGAGAACTTGAGGGTTACCCTTGCCTTTTGATTCGCGCATGGCCATACCGATTAGGAATTTTAGCGATGCTTCTTTGCCTTTTTTATAATCCTCGACCGGTTTTGGATTCGCCAGAATGACAGCCTCAACAATTAAATCAAGCGCGTTCGAATCCGAAACTTGACCGAGATTTTTTTCTTTGATGATCTGTTCGGGCGAAGCCCCGGTTTTAAACATTTCTTCCAGCACCGCTTGAGCGCCGGATGAAGAAATCTGTTTGTGAAATATTCTAACCACCAAATCAGCAAATGATTCCGGGGTAATTTTGGTGTCCTCCGAACCGGAAGCAATCCGGTGCTTCTGCAATTCGGTAATAATATAATTGGCGGCTAATTTTAATATCCTCGCTTCGTGTTCAGGGCCCGGTTTGCTTGCCCCGCCCTTATGCATAAGGGCGGGGTCAAACAACAAAAGTTCCGACGCGACATGCTCAAAATAGTTGCCGAGTGATTCGTTTGCCGTAAATGTTTCTATGTCGGCCAATGGTAAGCCATATTGTTTTTTAAAACGTTCTCGACGTTGTTGAGGTAATTCGGGGAGCGTAGATTTAATATTTTCGATATCGGTGGATTCAAAATGTAACGGCGGCAAATCCGGTTCAGGAAAATAACGATAATCGTGGGCTTCTTCTTTGGTGCGCTGGGAGAATGTTTGTTTTTTGTTTTCGTCCCAACCGCGAGTTTCGGCTATGACTTTTCCCCCATTTTCAATCAATTCTTTCTGACGAACCATTTCGTAATCAACCGAAGCGGCGGCGGCGGCGATGGAATTAAGATTTTTGATTTCCACTTTTGTCCCATAGGAACCATCGGCATTCGTCAGTGAAATATTAACTTCCACTCGCATTAAACCCTTTTCCATGTCCGCGTCGGAGGCACCGATATATTTCAATATAAGCTGATATTCTTCCGCGAATGCTCGAACATCTTTCCCGTTCGTAAAGTCGGGCTCGGTGACGAGCTCCATGAGTGGCACTCCGGCGCGATTATAATCAACCAATGAAAAATCACCCGCTGGGTCACCTGCCTGCGCAGGCAGGTGCTGTAATCGACCCGCGTCTTCTTCTAAATGAATCCGTGTTATACGAATCTTTTTCAGTTGTTGGTTGTCGGGCGTTAGTTGTAGGTAGCCTTCCTGGCAGAGTGGTTTTTGATATTGAGAAATCTGATAACCTTTTGGTAAGTCCGGATAAAAATAATTCTTCCGTTCAAAAAAAGTATCGTGGGCTATAGAACAATTCAAAGCCAGCCCCGTTAAAATAACCTTTCTAACCGCCTCTTCGTTAATCACGGGCAAGGTTCCCGGGTGCCCCGTACAAATTGGGCACACGTTCCAATTCGCCCGCTTCTCGTCTGGATCATTCAAGGAATCACAAAACATCTTCGTCTTGGTTTTGAGCGCCGCATGTATTTCCAGCCCGATAACCGGTTCACCTTGAGCTTTGTCGAAAGGCTGATATTTCATATCGTTAATTTACCACGATTTATACAATAGAAAAAGCCCCATGAGAGGGCCTCTTCTGGGACCAAAATTAAATTTTTATTTTACTTCTATTCCCATGCTTCGGGCGGTGCCTTCGATAATCTTGGAAGCAGCATCAAGATTATTGGCGTTTAAGTCGTTCATTTTTTGTTCGGCGATCTTGCGGACCTGGGCTTTGGTAACACTGCCGGCCCTAGTTTTGTTCGGCACACCGGAACCTTTTTCAACACCCGCCGCCACTTTTAAAAGATAAGCGGCCGGTGGAGTTTTTAAAATGAATGAAAAAGTACGATCGTCAAAAATGGTAATTTCGACAGGAATCTGCTGGCCTTCTTGATCCTTGGTGACTTCATTCACTTGAGACATAAACTGCTGGAGATTTAAACCATGAGGCCCCAAAGCCTGACCGATTTTTGACGGTTCTAATTTCCCGGCGATAACCTGTAGCTTAACTATTGTCTTTATTTTTTTTGCCATAATGACCTTGTCAGCGCGACACTAATTACGAATCACGCACGAATATACGAATACAGATTCGAGTCATTCGTGTCCATTCGCGTATTTGTGTCGGGTTATAACTTTTTAATTTGAAGGAAATCTAGCTCCACCGGCGTTTCGCGCCCGAAAATCGTTACCAACACTTTAACCCGACCTTTCTCCGGATCAATCCCGGCGATCTTGCCGTCAAAATCTTTGAATGGTCCATCGGTAATCTTGACTCGGTCTCCCACTGCCACATCAATCTTGTATTTCGGCTCATCCACGCCCATCCGCTTGAGCAAAACTTCAACTTCACCCGGCGCGAGCGGTGTCGGCACGGTCCCGGCCCCGATAAAACCGGTAACATTCGGTGTATTACGAACCACATACCAGGAAGCATCGTCAACAATCATTTCCACTAAAACGTAGCCGGGATAAATCTTTTCTTCAATCGTTTCGCGCTTGCCGGATTTGATGCGGATTTTTTTTTCTTTCGGCACCAAAACATTAAAAATCTTATTTTCAAAACCGAGCGATTCAATCCGCTGGGTTAAATTGCGCGCGACATTGTCTTCATATCCGGCATAGGTGTGAACCGCGAACCAACTGCGTTGTCCTGTTTCAATTTGTTTGGGCATAAAAGCGGCACTAATTACGAATTACATACGAATGATACGAATGCAGATTCGAGTCATTCGTGTTCATTCGCGTATTTGTGTCGGGTTATCTTAATATGTATTTGGTTAATATTGTTTGGAATCCTAAATCAAGTGCTCCAAGAAACGCGGCCAAAAGTAAGCTTAAAATAATAACGATAAGCGTATAAATCACAAGCTGGCGACCGGTTGGCCAGACCACCTTAGACATCTCCACTCGAACCTCTCGAAAAAATTGAATGATTTTGTTCATAAGTCTATTCTAAAACCCCTCCCGGGGCTATATACACCCCACTATATCAATAAGATTGCCTTGATGTCAAATCCTAAATCTTAATATCTAAAACCTAAATAATATCTAAATTAAAAATTCTAATTCTCAAAATTTAAATGTCCAAATTTTGGACTGATTTGGCGTGAGTCTGAATAAACTTCTTGCGGGGCATCACATCAGAACCCATCAGAATGTCAAAAACCTTATCCGCCGATTGAGCATCTTTAACATTTACTTGAAGCAAGATCCGATTCTCGGGATTAAGAGTTGTCTCCCAAAGTTGGTCGGGATTCATTTCGCCCAGACCTTTATAGCGCTGGAGGGAAACACCGGCAATTTTTGCGTCCGCGTCCTCCGTAACTTCAGTGGAGGAGAATTCATCGTCTGTCGCCATGTCCCTTCCGTTAAGGGCGGTCACTTCCCATTCTTCGTTGCCGGCTTTTTGCTTATTGCTTTTTACTTTTACTTTTTCCGCCGCTCCGGCAGTTTTACGAAATTCATCAAGAACTTTATCTTTTTCAATATCGTTATAGGCGTAAAAAATTTTGGTTCCTTTTTGCACTTTGTATAACGGCGGTTGAGCAATATAGAGGTGCCCGCCGGCAATAACTTGCGGAAAGTAACGATAGAAAAGCGTCAGTAAAAGTGTTCGAATGTGCGCGCCGTCAACATCGGCATCGGTCATTATCACAATCTTGTGATAACGCAGTTTGGCCAAATCAAACTCTTCGGCGATGGCTGTCCCCATGGCGATGATTAAATTGCGAATTTCTTGCGAGGCCAACATCTTATCGAGACGAGCTTTTTCCACATTCAAAATCTTCCCCCGCAACGGCAAAATCGCTTGCGTATGCCGATTGCGCGCTTGTTTGCTACTTCCGCCGGCCGAATCGCCTTCGACGATGAAAAGTTCGGATTCGGACGCGTCCCGACTGGAACAATCGGCCAGTTTGCCCGGCAGAGTCATGCCATCAAGGGCGCCTTTTCGAAGGACGGTATCCCGAGCGGCCTTGGCGGCTAAACGCGCTTTCGACGCCAAAATAACTTTATCCAGAATCGCCCGCGCGTCGTTGGGATTACGCTCCAGCCAATCGGCAAATTCAACGTTCATGACCGTCTCCACGGCATTACGCGCTTCAGTGGTGCCAAGCTTGGCTTTTGTCTGGCCCTCAAACTGGGGATCGCGAAGCTTGACCGAAATAATCACGGTCAGACCCTCTCGTACATCTTCCCCCGATAAATTGTCCTCTTTTTCTTTTAAAAACCCATTTTTGCGAGCATAATCATTCAAAATTCGGGTCAAGGCTGAACGGAACCCCGTCAAATGCATTCCGCCTTCGACCGTATGAATATTATTGGCAAATGATAATTCTCGACTCGTTAGTTCTTCAATATATTGAAGAGAAACTTCCACGAACATGTCGGACTGTTCCTTGCCAACATAAAAAATATTCTTGTTTTTGACCTCTTCGCCATGATTCAAAAAATCCACATAGGACATAATCCCGCCTTTGAAATAGAAAGTATAATCAAAAGGCACTTCCTGTTTTTCCTGCCTGCCGGCAGGCAGGCTGCCGTCTTTGTCAACCACGACAAGTGGAGTGCGCGCATCAGTAACAGTAATTCTCACGCCGGGAGTCAGATAAGCCTGCTGACGAATGTGATTGAGAATCGAAGTTAAATCAAAAGTCGTGTCGGGAAAAATAGCCGGATCGGGCTGAAAAGTAATTGTTGTCCCCGTTTTTTTGGTGGTCCCGACTTTTTTGACGGGACCTAACGGTTTGCCAATTTTGTATTCTTGGGCAAAAATATCGGGCTTGCGATAGACTTCGGCCCGCATCCAAGTTGAAAGCGCGTTCACAACCGATAAACCGACGCCATGCAAACCGCCGGAAACCTTGTAGGCCCCTTGTTCAAACTTGCCGCCGGCGTGCAAAACCGTCGTCGCCGTTTCAAGGGCCGATTTTTTAGTCTTGGAATGAATATCTGTCGGAATACCTCGACCATCGTCAGAGACACGAACTTTGTTGTCGGCTAATAACGCCACCTCAATATTATGAGCATGACCACCCATGGCCTCGTCCAAACAATTATCAAAAACCTCCCAGATTAAATGGTGCAGTCCCTCAACACCCGTCGAGCCGATATACATCCCCGGTCGTTTCCGGACCGGTTCCAACCCCTCCAAGACCTGAATATCTTTAGCCGAATATGAGGCGCCTCCGGCGCCTTTTTTATCTTGCTTTTTGAGTTCCTTTTCTGCCATGATTTACTTGTGGTGAACGTATCTAACTATACTCCTATTTTAGCATTTTATAACCCCAAATACAAGGCCTTTTTAGACAGTTAAAAACTACCCTTGAGCCCAGTAGCGGAAGGGGTCCCGCGTAGCGGGGAAACTGACGGGACTGGTTTCCCGGGTCTGGGCAAAAGGGTAGTTTTTAACTGTTTATTTCTACCTGACTTCGGCGTTAAATTCCTTTTTTGTACGCTCATAGACTTCTTGCTGGAGCGGGTCAATTTCGGTTGTTTGAAGAGTCCGATCGGTGGAACGATAAGTGATGCGATAAGTGTAGCTGATTTTGTCGGGCCCGAATTTTTCGGCATTCTCGTATTTGTCAAGAAGATGAACTTCTTCCACCAAATCTCCGCCAATATCACGAATCAAGTCGAAGTAATTGTTGGGGATAAAATCTTTGCTCACGACAAAAGAAATGTCGCGGGTGATCGGCGGGTATTTAGAAACCTCTTTAAATTTATTGCCGAGTTTAAGCTGTTTTTTGACGCGTTCGTCCTGCGACCAGAGCAAACGGATATCGGGCAAATCCATCGAGATAATCGCCAACCGCTCCAATCCAAAACCAAAAGCCCAGCCGTTCCATTTTGACGAATCCATGCCATGATTTTCTAAAACCTTTCCTTTGACCACACCGGAGCCGAGCACTTCCACCCAACGCCCATTAACTTCTATCTCCATTTCCAGCGAGGGGTCGGTGTACGGGAACGTATCCGGATTGAAACGATATTTAACATTAGACCCGAAAACTGCTTTGGCGATATCAACTAAAACTTTCTCGAGTTCCGGAATGCCAATAACTTCTTGCTCTTTTGGCGCCAGATACCAACCATCCATTTGATGAAAAACATTCATGTGATTCCGATCAATTTCATCTTTGCGATAAACTTTTCCGAACGAAAAACATCCCACTGGCTTGTTCTCGGTCATTCGTTTTTTAACATCCTCTTGGCCAAGATAATAATTCCACATTACCGTCGTGTGAGTCCGCAGAATATATTTACCTGCCCCGTGATCACCCACAGGTGATTTTACGGGGTCATCCACGTAATAAGTGTCGGACTTGGAACGGACGGGGTGGTCTTTCGGAAAATCAAAAAGATCAAAACTCACATCCGTAGGCACAATTTCGGGCACTTCAATGACGTCAAAATTTTTATAATCGGGCATCGCCAGAATTCTCTGAACCATTTCGGATATAGGGCTGCCGGGCATACGCGACAAATCGGGCATGGCCAAAAACCGCTTCATCCGTTCCGCTTCCAGGTCATGACGCGCCTCCAGTTCGACGCGTAATTTATTTTCTTCGTTTCGGGATATTTTTATTTCCATGGTAATAATTCAAATGCCCCTCCGGCGAGAATTCCGATTCCTAAAATAATAAGCATAGGCCGATGCATGGCCTTTACTCTATCAATTTTTCAGTTATTTGACAACAAAATTTATTTGATTGCTTTCTTTTGTAACTCTAAAGAAGCTTCTAATTTTTCTCGCACTGGACAACTAAATTCAACAAGAGACTCCAGATAAGATTTTTCCGCGTTTCGAGCCCGAGCGAGACGAATCGTTTCCGTATAGAGATTGAGAACATATCTAAGCTCCGAGGGAACCAGCCTCTCGGTTACAAGTTCGTGAAATATGTCAGCGGGATTTTCCGGTTTTTCCCATATTCCGTTTGTTTGAGTATTGTCATATTTATTCGCATACTCCGATTCACGGCGTGAGGAGAGTTGCATCCGCAAAATATCAGGAGAATTGAATATGGCTCGAAGTGTGTTTTGAATACCGACAAAAGCGACTTCATGACTCTCGGGCCTAACATAGCGACTTAATCCCAAGATGCTTTTTTGGACTTCATAGCGATAGAAAATGCTCGCGCGACTTATTTCAAAAGGTACAGTAATAGTTCTTGTCTCCATATTATAATTTCGCTCTGCTAAAAGTCTAATAGTATCAAGAACAATCTCGGACCGACGCATTGTTCCTTCTATAACCATGTCTACTTTTTGTTGTGAAAAAAATTCAATGAGCTTTTCGACCCAATAATTACAATCGTCCTGAGTTAAATCGGTTGCATTTTTTTCATCTTCTTTGAGCAATTTTCCAAACTGCGGATGGAATCTTCTCAAATCATCACCATTTACAACAGTCATATCAGGATACTCTTTCTTGAGGTGTCCGATAAAATTACTCTTACCTGCGCCCGGTTGGCCACCTAAAATAATGCCCAGCGGATTTTCTTTTGGAGTTATCCCTTTACTCGCATATGGAAGGATGAACTTTAAAAAAATATCCTCCCGTTCTTTTTGAGTTAAGAGATGAGAGGACATATCAGGAGGAAAAGGCTCTTTCAAGCTGAAAGAGTGGCTCGTAATCGGACGGTTTTTTTATAAAGGCGACCAATAGAGTCGCGTGACCTTGAGAAAATCTCCCTTGATACACGTGCTCATTTGCAACGTCGAAAATTTGCATGAGCCGTTTTAGGGATGAGTCGTCATTTAAACCGTAATTAGTGCTCATAATGAGGCTACCCGCAATGGCTACTAACCCCAGTGCAGTTTCTGTAAAGAACACAGGATCATCCGGTAATACACGTGGTTGATTATCCATATTTTTATTATATCTTAAATCCCATAAAAAGCAAATATCTTAGCCATTTTAGTGATCTGCCCAACCTTTTAGTTATTGAGGTAATGTGTTAGAATATAGAAACAATTCAGTAATTTATTGGGGCCGTAGCGAAATCGGTCATCGCGTCTCCCTGTCACGGAGAAGGTTGCGGGTTCGAGCCCCGTCGGCCCCGCCCCAATAACTAAAAACCGCCCTAGGGCGGTTTTTAGGTGGTCAATTAATCCTGATAAATCAATCCCCCGCGCCAACCGTCAAAAAATTCTAACCTTTGTCCAAATCGGGGTGCCAGAGAATTTTTTCTATTTTCCTTGAGTTGTTATAGGTGATGTGATGCCGGCGAGGAAATCCTTCACTGGCAGAATTGCTTATGGCTTCATCGGCACTTGTGCAGAACCCGAGATGTCGATGTTCTTTTTTATCATCAAACATAACCTTCTCCCAAATAACGACTGCCCCGGGTTTATTTTCATGTATTTCATGCCATCCGCTTTCTATCAAATCTTTCTCCATGCCGCTAACAGTAGCGTGGGGCTTTTTTATCAGTTCCAAATTAAGTAGAACCGCGGATACAAAAGCAGCACAAGACACAATTCCGTTCTCTAAAATATCTACTTCTTCCCCATCTTTGTCAGCATACAAATTCCTAAACATATAACTATCGTTTTTGACAGAATTCTTAATAATAGCCAAAAGCGATTTGAGTTTTTTGATGCGGACAATGTGAATCGGGAGCGGATGACTTTCAGCCATAATGTTCGAATTGTACAAAAAGAACAACGCGCCGTCAAAGACAGCGCGTTGTTCTAAGTTCTAAATCCTAAGTCCTAATGGCTATTTGGGCGCCACTTCTTTAATCACCGGAATCGGCTTTTGGATATTGAGCGATTGAGAATAACCGCAAGATTGATTAGCGGCATCGGTGGCAATTTCGGTAATTGTGTAACTACCGGCGACAGTATAGGTGTGGGCCGGATTCTGTTGGGTCGAAGTTCCGCCGTCGCCAAAGTTCCAGTTCCATTCACGACTATTACTGTTACCCCCGCCAAACGCGGTATGATCGGTAAATTGCACCGGCTTATTCTGTTGGGGACGAGTTGGCGACCAAGTAAACTGATACGGCGGTTCAACATCTGGATAAGCATAGTTGGGCGTATTGAATGTATTTGTCGGATTGGACCAATCCGACGCAGAATTGTAGGTATTCCAAACTCGGACCCGCGCCTTATAACCTAAATTAAATTGCAACACGCCATTCGGAATCGAAAACACATGTGAGCTTGAGTTTAACTGTCCACTGTCATAAAAAGGATTATTAAAATTGCCGGTATTAGTTATTTGAACTTCATACGCGGTTTGCGTGCTGCCTGACGGATCGGAATACGACCAAGTTACATACCCGCCGGGACCGGATGAACAATAATCCGGTGCAGTGTATGTCGGATCGCCGGGGCCGACGGTCGGTTTCGGCGGATTAACCGTTACTTCAACGCTATCCGAAGCCGAGCCATTGCCGGTACAAGTGATGGTATAGGTATTTTTTTGGGGGACAGTCAGATTGCTGGTCGATTGCGAATGAGTACCGGTAGAAGCATCCTTGCTTCCCGACCAATTACCATAGCCGGAGGCTGGAACAGCCGAAGCTACGCAAGAACTGGCGTTGGCCACGGTCCAAGCAAGAGTGGGGTTAGCATTCCATTCCACCGTGATCGGTCCATTAGACCCATCGGCTTTAATATCCACCGACGGTCCACCGACGTTGACCGTAACACTATCACTCACGGGTGAACCGTTTAATCCGGTACAGGTCGCGGTATAAACGGTATTCGCGGTCAAATTTGTAGTGGCTTTCGATCCGGAAACAGGAAGATTGGTGCTTCCTCCCACCACTGATCCACCTGTAATAGCGCAAGAATTAGCCACTGTCTTTGTTGAGTCCCACGTTAGTGTGCTGGCCATACCATAAGTCACTGGATTAGGTGAAGCCGAAAGCGTCACGGTCGAAGCACAAGTATTGGGTGGAGGCGAACCTGTTGCGCCACTACAAGAACCATCGCATTGAATCGTTCCGGCGCCGCCGGGACCGGTCTGACCGCAGGCGTTCGGCGCTGAAGGTGTTCCGGTGCAGGCATTGCCATAATTGGCGGGATTAGTAAGCGTTCCTTGACCGATTAACGAATTGTTCCCGCCGGGTAAAGTGTTAATACCATAAAAATACATTGAATGAGCGCCACCCCCGATAGATACCGGCGCCGGTACCCAATTAAAACCGTGATTACCGGTAATGCCAAAAACCGCATTCACATCCGGCCGATAACCGGTAGTGTCAACCGCGTCCACGAATGTGCCGCTTCCCGCCGGTCCATCTTTATACATATGAACACTGATCGGATCGCTGGAGGTATCCTGATCAAAGGCCCAACCCCCGATATGCGGACAAGTTAAAAGATCTAGACTTCCAATCGGCGCTCGATCTCTGGTAAAACTGGCATTAGCGCAAAATGTATTAGTATAAGCATCGTTGCTCATGTAAATAGCCGAAGTAAATTGGCCGTAATCTGGATTGCCAGCTCGATGATTGGCTAAATTGACGGTCGCTCGCCATGTTCCCCCGCCAAGATTGGTCCCCGAATACCAATTGATATCGTCTTGTCCATTAACGCCCGACCAAGTCGGAAACACGACCGAGGTGGCATTTTGAACTCCGTAAGCGTAGATATAGAAATCCCCGCTGGTCGCGGCTATGATGGCCGATTGGGGGGCTCCGCCGGTGCAAGTTGGGAGAGAAGAAGTTACCGTGGGCGGGGGTTGCGGATTGCTGGAAAGACTGACCGAGCAAGTCGCCGATTGGCCGTTGCTGGTTACGGTTACAGTTTTATTTTGACCGTTTGAATAAGTAGTGCTGAAATTCGCGCCGGAACCGCTATTGGGAGAACCGCTGGGAGCGGACCAAGAGAAATTGCCATCACCGCCGGTCGCGCTGAATCCGGCCACCGTGCCGGTTTGAACAGTCTGGGTTGCCGGACTGCAAGTTACCGCGCCAGTCGGCGGAGCTCCTCCGCCAGTCGACGTATAGGTCAAATTAAAAGTAATTGTCTGGCCGTCGGTCGTCAGCGATTGAGTTTGTCCACCCGGATCATAGGTCGGCCCCGTATAGCCGGCCAAAGAACTGCCCGTGGCGGTATAAGTATCAAGCGCAGCCCCTACATGGCACGTCGCAGTGGCGCCCCCAGTCACATCATCTGAATAACCGCTTCCGCCTGTTCTGGAAGTATTAACATGTGTTGTAACATTGGATTGTACACAAACCGTGCCTGTCGGAGTAGGGGTCGATTCAACAATAAGATTTAAATATATCTCTCCATGCCCTCCATCCCAATCTGGATCCGGCGTGCCATTACATGTTGGATCTATAGTCCAACTAAAAAAACTGTCACTATCCATAGGCCTAGTCGATTGCCAAACACGAACAAATTGGAATGATCCTTCTAGGGTAGTGGCAGGAACAGAAGCATATGGGTACCAAACTTCAGAAGGAGCATTATTATCGGGCGCAGTCGCGACCCCTTGAAACATTAAATTATGACCGTAGGACACATTAAGAGTTCTATTAAGAGACGAGAGGCCAGTTTCACCAGGATCACTCACGTTGTATGTCTCCAATAATGTACCGGTGGTAGAGTCGTACACCTTAACCTCCATGGTTGAGCCGGGCCATTGTCCGATACATGACCTCGCGGCTTGGGCTTCATGTTTACCATCAAAACCAAAAGGTAACATGACTAGAACTAAAGCCAAGAGTAGAACTTTCTTCATGCTTTCATAATATCATATGTCCGTTCTATTTTTATCAACTTTCAAAGAATTAAAATTCGCCAGGAACGGTGACCCTCGTCCCTGGCGATGTCTTCTGGTAAACGCCCTATTTTACCGGCGCCTTCCAGTTCAGTGGCTCCTGGAAAGTAACCGGTAGTAGACTCTGGTCGGGTAGGCCCGCACCCTTCGCCACCCAGACCTGAAACAGGACATGAGTAACATCAGGAGCGGTCTCCTTAATTATAAACCCCGCGCCGGCAGTTGTATCACACTTATCGCCGACATGATACAATGCTCCCCCAATGCGACCAACCTTTACGGGGTTTCCGTTTTGAACCGTCTCGGCAATATACTCGCCTGCCATCAGTTCGGCACCAATAATAGCCGAGTACCCGCCAGGTCCGCCACAAGTAAATCTAACGAAAGCGTTTTGTCCCACCTGAAGCGTGCTACCCTGGGCAGGTGACACCTCGGTCAGCCAGATATGGAGAGGGAATGGCTCCCCCGCCACTGGAACTTGATGGTCGGTCGTCCCAACCACCGGCTGGGGCTTCACGTTGTCAGTCGGTGGCGGATCCGGCCCCGCCGGATTCTTTCCGCAGCTGGCCAAGAGGGCCAGCGCGAGAATCGGTGCGATCACGCCGATCACGACATGATCTACCGTAATTCTGTTGCTACGCATGGTGGCCTCCTTTGACCCGTTATCTGCGTTTTGACCCAATTTTCAAAGAGCTGGATTGGCCATCTTGACCTTCCCAATCTCTTTTGTGAACTATCCTCTTGATACCACTATCTCCCCTCCCCCGTCAATATTGACAGGCAGTGTAAAATGTTGGCTGGTCATGGATTAGCATTGACAAGACCGGAGACCAGAGTACCATCAGTTTATCAATGGCTCAGAGCCGTTGATGCTCAAAGGAGTCAGCAATGGGAGACAAGGGCGAGAACTACCCTGGTGGTAGTGGCGGCCCCAAGACGGGTGGCGGCAAGCCCGGTTCTGGCGGGGGCAAGAAGTAGCTCCTTCATGTGGGGTGGTGCTGAAACCGAACTTCAACACCACCCCCTAATTTATTTTATGTTACCAAAAACACAATTTCATTATTCTCCTATATATTTTGAGCACTTGGCACTTCCCAAGAATTTCGTGATGCCAACGGATAAATTTATTTATGGAAATACCCGGAAACTTGAACTGAAGTGGCGGAGAATTAAAAAAAAAATATTAAAAGAAATTGAAAATGTTACAGGATTAAAATGGCAGGAATCGCACATATACATATACATAACAAGCGATGTTGGTTGGTTCTCCGCACCTTTGACGATGTCGATTACAAAAGATACTGATGTTATGTTAGATATGTTAATTCATGAATTAATTCACAGAATTCTTTCCGAGAATGAAAATTGGGTAATTATAAAAAGGAGATGGGTTAAACTTTTGGGTAAATATAAAAAAGAAAATACTAATGCTCGCATTCATGTGCCGATTCATGCTATCCATAAACACATTTTTTTGAAGTTTTTTAATCAAAAAAGGTTAGAGCTGGAAATAAAGAGGGTGAAAGATGATAAAGATTACGCTCGGGCATGGGAGATTGTTCAGTCTGGGGATTACACAAAAATAATCAAAGCATTAAATCCTAAGTTTAATATCTAAAAAAACTGCCACCGGGATAAAATCTTTTGGATTGACTAAAAGAGGCCGCGTGCAAGCACGCGGCCTTGTTGGTGGTCTCGGAACCCCCTAAGGAGTTATTCGAAATACGGCCTTAGCGTCTCCATCTGAACCAGCAGGTCGTCAATCGACGCTTCGGGATTCTCTTTCCGGCGACTAACCATCTGCTGGCCGATGGCAAACAACTCTTTCGTCTTGTTGAGTGTTTCCAAATAGTCGTCGGCTGATTTGATCGCCATGGCGATTATGTGTTTGAAAAGCTTGTTGGCAGTCTCGGTATCCGAACAATCATCAACCAGTTGACCGACGATTGTTTTCTCGGTTTCCGGAAGATCCGATTCGGCTACTAATCCGTGAAGTCGTGTTTTTTGTGTTACTAGGTCAGTCATGTTTTAATCCTCCGTTAGTTGGGTTCCGAGTTTATCTCCAAAGGAAACGACCTTATCTTTGGCCTCTTCTTGCTTTTTAGTACGAGCATTGTCCACTTGAGTTTGGTAATGAGCTAGGTCCTCCTTGGTCAAAATATTCTTAACCTCGCCCTTTGTCAATCCAGGATGGAACCTTAGATTTGGTGGTCGCCTCATTTCTCACCTTACAAAAGATTGCATTTTATATCTATATGTGCCATAATATTTTAGTTCACATGCACCTTGAAATGGAGGCTTAAATGCTAGCGCTGGATTGGGAAACTATCGATCGTAACAAGGCGCTTACAACGATGCGAGAGGCTGGAATAGAAGAAATAAGAAGCCTCTCAATCGCACAAATCTTGGAAGGCTTACATCTGGGATCACCATCAAGTCCCCAAGAAAACTTTCCAAAAGATCAACTCGACAAGAGTAAGAGGATTGATATCTCAAGTTGCGTAGATGACCTGAAACTTCGCAATGTCGTAGCAGATGTCAACGGCTCTCTCAAGTTTTATTGTGGGAGTCGGATGTATTTTCCCACTCTTGTCAGTCCGACACCACGCGCATACCTCACACGTTATGTAGAGGTTGCAAAGCAGTTACGGAAAAAATACGAAGAATTTACCTTTGTCGTCTGGCTAGAAGACCGGTTGTCTGTAATAAACAACAACTGGGATACGAACAATATCCGCGAAGGTATCAAAAGTTTTCAGAGTCATTTCATCAAAGAGGACCCCGAGTGTAGTTTGTTGGTAAGCAGTGAGATTTCGTCTGGAATACCTACTGATTTCGCTGACAGATATTTGTCGAAGGTGAAAGGTACAGACCTAATCAGTATTCTGCCCTATCGCCTGCGATACCCATGGAGCACCCGGGTACTTGATGTCGCTCACTTTGCATGGATGTGTTATTTGGCCCAGCGATGCCCCGGCATTCACTTCGTTGGAGCAAGTAATAAACGACACTATCAAATCTTCCGGAGCAAAGTTGCGGGCAAAGACCTTACGGTGCTACTTTTTAAGCCCCAGTTTTCGTGCCCCATTATTTCGAACCATGCCTAATTCAGGTAATCCCAACGAGCTACCTGGATAAATTACCCACTCGCCCGTTTCACGACTCATCATGCGTTTGGCATATATTGCAACAAGTTTTTTGTTTCCGACCTCAACTGAAAAAAGATCACAGTCATTTGATTTTGGGAGTGTCCCTGTAAATTTAGCGAGTCCAAAATTATCAATATGCACTATTGTTCCCTCTTCTATCTCGATATTTGTCAACTTATCTGGGCTAAAGATTGTTCCCATTTCTTCAAATGGAGTGCCTGAGGCAAGCTTAGCAATATTTGGAGCATGGACATACTTACCACCAAACGGATAAAAACCAGGATCGTTTAACTCGTATAGAACGTCAATTCCAAAATCTTTTAAAAATCAACTAAAAACTCCTGTGTTCGCGCCTATGAAAAGAAAATTCTTTTGACTAGTTCTGCCAAAAATACGTTCTGGCCTGTATTTAATTAGATTTAAAATAACCGAAAAGATAGTTTCAGGAGGATATGCTTCGGCCATTAAGCGCAAAAGAAAATTCCCACCGACAATAGAAAATGGCTCCACCGGAATGACTGGTTCTATCTCAACATCAAAAACACAATTACTGATTGCGATTTCCTTTAGAATTACACCCCGTAATTCGTTGTACGCCATATCAACACAATCAGTGATGATGACTATACGCTTTTTCATTGAACTTAAGAGAATTTTATTATTGTCTTAAAGTGATCAATATAATAAACTGGCAGACCCATATCAATAATATGCTCCGCAAGGTATTTATTTATTAACTCAATATCAATAGGACTATTATTTTCATCAAATAGTAGTGAATGACCCAATATAATACCCTGCGGTCTGTTATGTGAAATATATAACCTTACTGCATCTAAAAAATATGCGGCATCAACTAATCCCTCTCCCGGGATGTAATGATGCTCAAAGAATAAGAATCTAGCCTGCAAATCAATGGTGGTCGTGGGAAGCATTATTGCAGTAATAAAAGAGTGTCCACCGATAATTTTTTTGTTTTCAATATTCATGTCCCCCTCTCCCTGAAGAAGCTTAGTATCATATGGCGATATCTGTTTATTTTTTAAGAAATCGACAACAAATTGTCTTTGTTCGTTAGTGGGCAAATAACTTTTAATCTGTTTGAGACCTGGACCATAATAACAAGTCTTTCCCGCACCGACAGCCTTAAATGCGAAGTGTGTAAAATCACTGAGTCCGAAATATTCCTTACTTGTTTTTTTTACCAAATCCCAATTTATTTTATCAAGAAATTTAATGAGGTCACTGCCTCCTTGGATGAACCATACAAGTTCTACCTCTACATTATTAACAGCTTCATGAAATCCATTCAATAAATCATTCTCGGTTTCTTTACCAGAAACATAATCAACAAAATCAATATTATTTTCCTTAAGAAATTCAAAAGAATCTTGGAAATATTTTGTTTTAGAAAAATCCTGTATTTTGCAAAGATTAACGAGTGCTATTTTCATGAGAGTTTAGTTATTAAATATATCTATGAACACAGATAATAGTATACTCTCGAATCTTATCAAAAAGTGTATCAATAATCAAACGACCATAAAAATAGAAAGGTCCCCGTATAAGGAAACTTGAATAAAAATTCCTTATACGGGGACACCGATGATCACTTGTCCGAGGCAACAGCCACCCCCACCATCACTCCGGCAACGGCCAGGCCAAGGCCCGCCGCAACCAGAATCATCCTTGTGTCGGGAGCAACCTTGTTGAGGGTCTTCCGAGCACTCACGACCGTCTTCTTCGTCTCTGTCACCGTTGCCCGACTTTCCTTGAGGAGATCGAGCAATTCCCGCTCAATCTCCGGAGCAACGATGCAATTCCTGATAAAATCTCTGAACATTTCGCACCTCCATTGGTACTTGAACGGAAAACAACCTAACTACTTGTATTATACCAGAGTTGACTAGATAAAGTCAAGAGCTAAGCCTTTGCAGTGATATCCTTCAGTTTTTTACCGCCTAGAAACATTTTAATGAGCGGAGTAATTATGGAACGGGCTTTGTCGGTTCCCTTTAAATTTTCGTCCTTAGATAACAGTCTGAAAATAAAATCAACGAAATTAAGCCCCTGCTCCTCCTTGATTTTATTTTCATCAGCCAATGTGTCAAATCTTCGTCGCCATTGAGACAGAGACCCCATCCAAATCTTCATGCGCTTACTTTCGTCTTTAATATCTTCCGGTTTTAAATTTTTAGTTTTAAACGTATTAAAAATATCAGAGAAACCAACTGGCGCTTTGCCTGTTTTTAGATATTCCACATACTGATTTTCAAGCCATTCATAGATTTTATCAGAAATTTTATCTGCCAGTTCAGCGCCATTATCTGGTTGGCCCTGATTTTCGTGAGATGTTTCTGTTTTTGATGATGATTCGGGTTCTTTTCTAGAAGCTGAATCCTCCTGAAAGCGTATCTTTGGAATAGCATATTGTTCTGCCTGTTCCATTATCTCCTCTGTGCTCCCAATGGAATACTCTACCATGGTTTTCCACTTGTGTTCTTCACTGTTTTCTTTATTCACCTTAAATAACCCTTCAAGAGCAGCAATCATCTGATATGTGCCAACAAAAGTTTTACCCTCTATAATGTTTAGCTCACGATCATTTAAAAGAATCCTACTGTCTTTTTTCTGAATTGCTTTTATTATAACGCGGGGCATATCATAACAACTCATTTTTAAGCCATATACTGCCATTTTTACTCCTCCAAAAACGGCTTGAGTAAGCAATCTGGCCCTGCTTTTCTTTTCTATCAATTCTTCTGTTTTTTTATTAACATCGTAAGTTTCTCCGAAAAATTCTCCCAAATCCTTTCCTTTTGTTTTTATATCTTCGGGGCTTAAATTTTCACTTTTAAAAAGTTCAAATTGAATTTTGTGTGCTTGGAGATGAGCTTCTGGATTTTTTAAATAATCTTCATAAGCATTGGCTTGCGCATGGGCCAAATTCTCAATACAGGCCATATAATAAGCCCTGTCCACATCGGAAACGCGCTCAGTCCCTAGTTCGTTTACATTTACATTCTGACTTGAATTCCATACAGGAATTTCTTGATTTTTCTTGCCTACGTTCTTCGTAAAGTTTTTCAGTTCTTCTTCGTACATAGAAGCTTCCATCATGCGACCAGTGCTTTTTGCAAACCTAAACTTCTCTTCGAGTTCTTCTCGACTCAATTTTTCCGAAGAATGGGCTTCTGCGGGTTGTGTTGGAGGACGTTCAGACATGTTTAATTAAGTATAAATAAATACAATAAATTATTCAAGAGGAGAAACAACGTACAATTTATTTTGACAATAAGATGGTTATTGTGTATTATCTCAAGTAGAGGCCGTGGCAACCATGACCTACTTTAGCTCTTTTGAGCGGAAAGGAGGATCTGGAGATGAAATTCAGGTTTCGCGTGAAAGATTCGATGTTCAAGAAATCCAGCTTCACCCAGCGTGGCGGACTCATCACCTGCTGCGCGGCGGTCGCAATCACGCCTAAAGGCGTGGCGATTCGGAACTCGAATGACGAAACGAAGAACACCATCTTCTTCACACCCGGCGAGTGGGTCGCGTTCATCAAGGGCGTGAAGAACAACGAGTTCGAGATCTAGGCCTCACGGGGGATGGCAACGCGCCATTCCCCTCCCTTTTTCTTAATAACAAAAATATGAAAACTATAGAAGATACAAGAATACAATTTCTGCCTGGCCTTGGAGAAAAACCGAAAGAATACAAGCGACTCTCTAAATATTTAAAAATACTAGATATAAATTGGAATACGGGAAAAATAACTCCCCCCATAGAAAAAACTGATATTCTCATTGGATTTTCAATGGGCGCTATCCTGGCCTGTGAGTACGCCCTAAAACATAAAGTAAAAAATCTTATCTTATGTTCGATGACCACCGGTGTAGAAAGTCTAGAAAAAGTTAAAGCTAACAATATAATTTTTCTAGTCGGTGAAAAAGAAAAATGGGTAATAAAAGACACATTAAGAATTAGCGCACCCCTAAAAAATAAAGAGATTCATGTAATACCAAATGGCGATCATAAAATCGAGAAAAACTATCAGAAAAAATTATTAGAGATTATTGATCAACTTTCTATAAAATAACAAAAGGGAAGGACGCATCCTTCCCCCAGCTTCGATTGAACTAAACTAGCCACAAAGACAGTTTTTCAATGCACCACGTCCCAGACCAATAAAAGAAACTGGCTGGATTGGGATAGTTAGTCTTGAGAACTGTTTTTAGTACAGGAAGCATGACAAAACCCTTTCTCCCTTGACCCGTTATCTGCGTTTTGACCCAATTGTCAAAGACCCAAAAACCATTCTTTTGATACCATTATTCCCCTGTCTCCGTCAATATTGACAGATTGTAAAAGTATTGAGTAATCTATAACTTCCTGTATCTAGTACTTCTGGCTTGGCCGATTTTTTCAATCAATTTCAAAGTAATCAATCGGGATAGGGCTTGTCTAATAGAAACCTCCGGCACCAAACCTTTGAACAGGTTATAAATCTCTCCTTTACTCAAAGTTTCTTTTTGCTGAAGAAAGTTGTAAATCTGAAGCTGTTTTTCTGATAATATCTTCTCGGGCTGATCAGATTCCATAATTTTTCTAGCACGCTCGGTTTGTTCAATCAGGACATCCAAAAAAAAGTTTATCCAAGAAGTAATATCTTCGTGGTCAGTCTTGTGATTTTTTTGAGTAGTTCGAAGAGCAATATAATAATCAGGACGACGTTCTTCAATAATTTCTTCCATTGAAACATAAGGGATATGGGAATAACCTGTTTTTAACATAAAGAGGTTGGCGAGCGCACGTGAAAGTCGCCCATTACCGTCGCTAAATGGATGGATAGCCAAAAACTCAAAAATAAAATTGGCGATAATCATCAGTGGATGCGTCTGACCCTTCGTCAATTCATCGTTAGCCCAAAAAAGAATATCGTCCATCTCTTTCTTTACAAGATATGGCGGAGTGGGTCTAAAAAGAATATGTTCCCTCCCCTTCCCATCTCTGATTACTACAATATTATCTTTTATTTTGTATTTTCCTTTATGGTTTTGATCTTTTTTTGAAAAATGAAGAAGAATATCATGAAATTGTAAAATCTGCCCTTCTGTTAATTTAAAGGTTTTATAGTTATCAAAAATCCGACCCAAGAGATCAGCATAGCCAGCTATTTCTTCCTCATCACGACCGACTGGCGGTTGAGAATGGAGGCCTTTTAAAAGCCGAGCCACTTCTTTGTCATCAAGCTTTGAGCCTTCAATACGAGTAGATGCGCCGGAACTAGTAATAAGCACGGACTGTTTTAGACGACTTAGAATTTGGGGGCTCAAACGCAGGCTTCCTTGCCAGAGACCCTTGAATTCGTCTATCTTGCCAATCTTAATTAATACCTCTTGATTGGTTTTAATTCTTTTTTTAAAATGATTGAAATTAACCATATTTTTAGTCGTTTAATCTGATATATATTACCTATATCATATTATATCATATTATATCGGATAATTAAAGTTGTGGAAAAATGATGATATTGACCGTTTTTGAATAGTGCTAGAGATTAACATCCAACCGAGTGGGAGTGAAGCTGTCTTGGAGAGCAATGTTGGAATCGGAATAGACGACGATTTTGCTACCGATTGTAAAGTCGTTGATGGTGCCGGATTGGATAACAATTTTCCCTTCCACGAATATGACTTTGGAAATAATCGTTTTATCGTTGACCGTAACTTTTTTGTCTTCGTAGGCGACGTAGTTGCCGTTGTCTCCCACAAAGACTCGGCCAACGTTTAAGGTAACAACATCGCCATTGATGGCGGTTACTTTGCCGCTTAATGAATATTCTTTAATCGCAAAAGCTGGCGTCGGCAGTTCTTGCCGAACCGTTTTAATTGGATATCTAAAAACCACAAACCAAACCCCAACACCCGCGATAATCAGGACACCAACAAATTCCAGCCATTGTCGCCCGCTCCACGAAATACGCATATAGTAAGTATACCTGATTATTAAACATGAGGTGTGTTGATAAAGAAACGGCCACGTGCATGCACGTGGCCTCGAATATCGAAATCCCCTAATGGGGTTATTCGAAATATGGCCTTAGTGTTTCCATTTGAGCCAACAGGTCGTCGATTGGCGCTTCTGGGTTCTCCTTCCGACGGCTGACCATCTGCTGACCAATCGAAAACAACGTTTCCGTCTTGTTGAGCGCTTCCAAATACTCGTCAATGGATTCAATCGTCATGGCGATTATGTGTTTGAAAAGCTTGTTGGCAGTCTCGGTATCCGAACAATCATCAACCAGTTGACCGACGATTGTTTTCTCGGTTTCCGGAAGATCCGATTCGGCTACTAATCCGTGAAGTCGTGTTTTTTGTGTTACTAGGTCAGTCATGTTTTAATCCTCCGTTAGTTGGGTTCCGAGTTTATCTCCAAAGGAAACGACCTTATCTTTGGCCTCTTCTTGCTTTTTAGTACGAGCATTGTCCACTTGAGTTTGGTAATGAGCTAGGTCCTCCTTGGTCAAAATATTCTTAACCTCGCCCTTTGTCAATCCAGGATGGAACCTTAGATTTGGTGGTCGCCTCATTTCTCACCTTAGCTGAATTCAAGCTCCCAACGCAATCTTCCTTTTGGTAATTAATTCATAGAATTTCTCTGATGGCGTGTAGTAACCAAGCACTTTTCTTGGTCGACTGTTTAAGCTCTGCTCTGCTTGAGCGATCTCTGCGGTACTCACAGCGCTAAAGTCCGTCCCTTTCGGGAAGTACTGCCGAGCTAACCCATTAGTGTTCTCGTTCGTCCCTCGTTGCCAAGGACTTTGTGGATCAGCAAAGAATACTTTAATTTTGGCATCTTCAGTAAACAGCTTGTGCTGTTTCATTTCGCTTCCTCGATCGTAGGTGAGCGTTTTTTTAAACTTCTGGGGAATACGCATGAATGCCTGAGCGAATGCTTTCCGTACCGTGAAAGCATCTTTAGCTGTCAAAGGAACTAGCAAGGTCAATCTCGTTGTACGTTCCACGAGACTCCCCATGGCGCTGGCATTGTTCTTGCCTAAGAGCAGGTCTCCTTCCCAATGGCCCGGAATGATACGGTCTCTAACCTCCTTAGGTCGTTCAGAGATGCTGATGAGGTCTTGAATCCTTTGTCTTCGATAATGGAGAGCGGTTCGGGATAATCTTCGCTTCCGTTCACGACGCAGTCCTCGCATGAGCTCTTTTTTGAGTTCTCCTTTTGGTAAGCAATACAGGTGCTGGTAGATGGTCTCATGGGATATGCGCATGGTCGTATCATCAGAGTAATCTAGTTTCAGTCGCTCGGCAATCTCTTCTGGAGACCATTCATTTTTTAACTTCACATATACATATTCTTTTAACATATGGTTGGTATCGAGTTTTTTCTTTCGACCCCGGTGTTTCTTTTCTTCGGCCAATTCATGGGCCAGTACCGCTGAATAGCAGTAAGGTCTTTTCACATTTCGATGTATCTCCCGACTGACTGTACTGACTGGTCGCCTGATCCGATAAGCAATCTGGATGAAATCTTCTCGGGCCCAGACACCGGTGCAAATCTTCTCACGATCACCCAATGACAAACGGGAATATGTATTCATCCGCATACTTTACTTAACCAGAGGAGATTGCGCTAGTTTCTTGAACTCACTTATCTTAAAGTTGCATAAATCAAAAACTTGTGTTATTGTTTATATTATGATGAATCCGTAGTGGATTTATCAAAGCTAAGCACATTTACAACAGGAAGGAGGTTGGTACCAACATGTACAAAACATTGAGTGCTCCTCTCGTAGCCCAAGTAGAGATTTCCTCACGTTGTCCCAACCAATGCCTTCATTGCTATAACTATTGGCGGACAGCTAACGAAACCCCGTCATGTTCGGATCTTTCGTTGGAAAACACCGAACAAATCATGGCACAACTCGCCATCAATCATGTGTTTCACATTGTCCTTACTGGAGGCGAACCACTCCTTAACAAGCCAGTGCTCTTCCGTGCGCTTGAACTTGCAACCAAGACTGGAATAACAGCTGGCGTTAACTCAAGCGTAGTTACACTAACAAAGGAAGATGCGGAGCGATTCAAAGCACTTCATGTATCAGCAGTGTTAACTTCACTCATGGGTCCGACCGCAGAAGTGCATGATGCTATTGCACAACGTCACGGAGCATTTACAAGAACGCTCCGTGGAATTCGTCTACTTCAAACCGCAGGAGTGCCGGTTGACGTGAACATGGTGATTTCACAGAAAAACAAAGGGGTTGTTCGTGAAACAGCACGTTTAGTGAAATCACTTGGACTTCATCACTTCAACTCAACCAGAGCGGGTTGCCCAGGTAATTGCTCGGATTTCAGTGAGTTCTCGCTTGATCTCGAAGAATTTCGAGAGTATCTTGCAACACTTCACTCCACAGGTGAGGAAGAAAACCTAGCGGTGGGAGTACTGGAAAGCTATCCGCTCTGTGGCATTAAAGAGGTGGACAAATACAGAGCGTTTATGGGTCGTCGATGTCTAGCGGGGATTACTTCTCTCACTGTGGAATACGATGGTGCTATACGCCCCTGCTCCCATCTAGATGTCTCTTGCGGGAATCTTTTGTTAGAGGAACTTGCAACGATCTGGAAGCGAATGGTGATGTGGAGAGACGGGAGTTTGCTTCCGAAGTTGTGCCATAGTTGCAAGGTTCTTCCTTGGTGCGGTGGAGGATGCCGCATGGAGGCAAAGATGTGTAATGGATTTCTCAACACACCCGATCCTTACATGGCTCCACAAGATATAGAGTATGTCTTCAATCAACTCACCCAGCAAAACTCGGAACATAAATCCGAGACAATAATGCCACCACAAGCTAAAGTCAGCCCCCGGCTTCGAATGCGCCCTGAGTCGTTTGGTGGCATAGCATTTCTCGGCCAACGTTTCTCGTGTTATCTCAATAAGGACGCCTACATGCTTCTCGGTGGACTAGACCGAGAAAAATGGTATGATGCAGTTGACCTCACCGAAAGGTTCGCCGGTGGTAAAGGTCGGACATTCCTTGGGGATCTCTTGGCAAAAGGGGTTCTCATGCCTCAATTGTCGTGACGGCGAAGAAGGGAAGGTGAAACATGGATGTGGAGGTTGTTGAGCGAGGTCGCAATGAGCCACGAATTCAGGAAGGTCCTGGGTTCGAAACCATTCTCGCTCTGCCTATGCAGGCAGGGTCAAGACTGGCCGAGGAGAATTACTGCCCCGACTGCTTCGACTGCAACATCAACTGCGAGGAGTGCGAAAACTAAATCGCAACTCCAGTAGATAGGGCAAGGGGTGTGGAACGTCCGCACCCCTCTTTTATTTTTTAATAATAATAGGGGCGCTATATTGTTTTCTAACCCTCGGTTCTGTAAGTATCCGCTGACCATAACGATCCCATAATGCCCGCTTTTTTATAAAAGCATTCTGATTTTTATATCCCGCAACTGCCAATTTTGCGAGAAGCCGAGTGAAAGGAGTTTTATTCTTTCTTGCTCTACGATAATATCCACGAATGACATCTGTTAACAAGATTGGCTTGGGAGATGCCCACTTAACATAGAGCCCCTGAATTTCGGGATTCCCTTTATGCTCCTTGATTTTTAGAATATGTTTTAATGGTTCCTCGTTGAAAATGGCGGCGGTTAGTGCTTCTTTTAAGAAGTGCTTCACTTGCTTTGGAAGTTCTATTTTCCTTTCCTGCTCAATATTTTTTAGTAAATTAAAAAATATAAAATGGGAGATTTCATGAACAGCTACCATGAGCACATCGTGTTGTTTTTTATTTAAGATATAGCCAATAATTGAAAAATTAAAATGATTTGTTCCATAAGGCGAAAACGGCAAGATGGTTGGTATGACAGAATAAGTTATTGGCTTAAGCCATTTATGCTCCATGGCATTGCCTAAAGCTCGAAGTGCTTTTTTGGATTGTTTTGCAACAATCGACCTGTTATTGTGCACGATATGAGTAATAGCTTTTCGATGAGTACGATCGAATTTAATAAGAAAAGCTCTGACAGCAATTTTTTCATCAGGCGCATTCTCTAATTCTTTTGCTAGTTCTGGAAATATATTAAGAATAAGTTGACGATGAGTAGGAAATTCTGGGTGTTTTAAAAAACGCAAAAACAATTCCTCTTCTTCGGCTATTTGCCATGATTTTACGACAATTTTCGGGATTATCATTTCGTATTATAATACAATAAATAATAAAATTTGTCTACGAAACCTTAATCTGACAAGACATTTGCAACACGGTGCAATATACTGTGAATATGCGAATATCAATTAAGAAAATGATCCAATCTCTGAATGAGCATGGATTGCGCGTAGTTGATACTGCTAAAGAATTAGGCTTGCACCCCAGCACTCTGTACCGTTGGCTAAAGAAAGCCCAGAAACGATATTCAAACAAAGAGGCACCGGTTTTAATGGCTCGGGGATTAAAACGACATACTACTCGACCACAGAAGATTCTCTATGCAATCTCTGGAAATGTTGGCCGTGATATTGTTGAATACCGAAAGAAATATGGCGTTACCGCCGAGAAGATTAAGGTTCAGCTAGATCTAAATGTGCATCATCGAACTATCCATCGCTTCTTGCAGAGGATGGGTCTTGTGCGAGAATATGGATACCATCGGCGTCCTCGATTTCAGGACACCATTCATATGCATGTCAGCAACACCAAAACCATGGGTTACCTCCAAATGGACGTGAAGGTCGTGACACCAGAACTCTCTGGCTTGCCGTGGACTTGCTACGAATATGCAGTCATTGATATCTTTTCTCGATACAAGGATGCCGTCATTCTGAACCAGCTTGATCAGGACGGCTCAATTGGAGCTCTGATTGATATTTTGCCCAGATTACCTTTTAAGCCGGTGTTTATCCAGACAGATAATGGCTTAGAGTTTCAAAAGAGATTCCATGAATTCTGTACTGCTCAAGGTTTAGAGCATCATCACATTCACAAACAGAATCCTAATGAGAACGCAGTCATCGAAAGATCGTTCAGAACTGATGAAGAAGAATTCTACTTTAGGCTTGAGAAACGGCCAGAACACTACGATGAGTTGAGAGTAGAATATGCTAAATACCTAGCCTACTACAATTACGAGAGAATCCATTTAGGCATACAATTTAAGACACCGTGGCAAGTTGTTGCAGAAGTGGTGTCAGATTAAGCGAAACGTAATGGTTCAATACCTTGGAAATACTTAAAAAATAAAACAAAAAAAGCCGCGTGTAAGCACGCGGCCATGAGGGGTATCGGAATCCCCCAACCTAGAGAACTGGGCTGATGATAATCGGAGGCACCGGGTCGCCGACCACCAGTTGGAACTTCTTGCCGTGGCTGGACATAGCGTAGATCGTACCGGCCACAGCGCCGATAGCCATTCCTCCAACGGCTCCCTTTTTGCCACCGGCAATCGCGCCGGCAGCGGCTCCACCGAGGGCCCCGCCAAGAATCTTCAGAATATTGCGTGAGTTGCCTTTTTTCACCAGAAGTTGAATAGGGGCGGCCTGATGCAAGATGTAATAACTCTGGCCATTGGACATGAGCGTCTGGGGCTGAAGCGTCAGTTCGTACTTGTTCTTCTCTGACGCCGGTTTTACATCGGTAATATCAAGAATCACGACACTCTGATCTGGTTGAATCGTTATCCCGTGATACTTGAACGGCGCACTCGGCCTGATAATCACGATGTCTTGCGACTGATCAGTCGGGGCGAGAATCGTGCCAACCACCGTTACGGGTAGATTGGCCAGACGACGCTCTTCCGCTTGGACCGCTTCCCGCGCGACACGTTCAGCTTCTTCCATGGCCTTGAGCCGAGCCGTTTCCGCGTCGACGAGAGCCTTCTCGTCGATAATCTTCTGCTCCGCAGCAAGCTTGGCTTGAGTGCGAGTCGCGTCCTCTTGATCGATAACTTCCGCGGTGATGGGCATCCGTGCCTGACCTCGTCGTTGGTCATAACCGGGGCTCTCAAAGAAATGCCGCTGATCTTTGTACTCAATGTACCAGACTCGTGGCTTTCCATCACTGGAGAAGAATTTGTCGATGCTCTCGTAAGAAACTTCACCGCTGTTCAGGCCAACCAAAGTCTGGGCAGAATCAGTGACCCGAGTGCGATAGAACTCGGGAATCTTCTCATATGCCATCGAGGCAACGATGTACAACAACACGACAAAACCGATATAGATGGCCCGATGGGTAACCGTCTTCGGGTCAATGAAACTACCCCTTACCACGGAAACCATGACGAGGATTATCGCGATTGGCATCAGCACCCAAAATTCCTGATTGTGCCAAGCACGAAAAACTACGACATAGATTGCCATAATGAAAAACCCGGCCACGATAACGAAAGCCGTCATGGCCAAACGTTGGGCCTTTTCGCTCTTTTCCTCGGCCACCCAGAGCAACCACACCGCTGGTGAAAGAGCAAGAAAAGTGAAACCGGTGCTCACGCCGACTCCGGCGATGCCGATGAATACGAGTGGACCAAAATCAAATTGGATTCCTAGCATTACGCAAACAGCACTCAGCCCAAGGCCGATTGCCCCGCGTTTCAGAACCCATTTGACGTACGCGATGACTCTCTGAAAGACGGTCCGGCCGACCTCGCTGGCCAGCCCAAACGCGCCTTCAAAGAAATCAAACAACATCTCCGGCCATGTCTTACTTTCCATTCTCGCCTCCCCCAGAACGTCTTTGTTTCAGAGATTCTCGATACTTGTTGAGTCGGTTGGTCGCTGTCCCGACAAATTCCTTGGCGCCGGCGTTGAGTCCGCCCAAAAATCTGCTGAACGACGAAGAATCCCCGCTTTCCCCAGTCCGTTTATTCTCGAATTTCGCGGTCAATTTCTCGACCGCGAGCGCGCGAACGTCTTCGTTGAACATCTGGCCCAAATCTTCGGACCGGTAGTTCGCGGGATCAACGTCAATGATGGTGGTCTGCGAACGATTAACCTTGCCCGCGATGCGCGAGAGAGTGTTGCCCAAGACTCGGGACGAAAACTCACCGACGAGTCCATCGCTGAAGGAAAATGTCTGGGTAACCCCCGCTAGACCATGACAGGCGAGCGAAATCACTTCTCTGGCCAAAGTCGGGGTGTCGGCAAGATGCCGTCGAACAAATTCTTTTTCGAACAACGGGTCGGTGAAGTGCTTAGAAAGCTGGTCATAAGCCACAGATGCAAGCGTTTCGGCAACAATCTGGGCCCGCTTACCCTTTAATACGGTAAGCATTTCCGAGATGTTAAAGTTCATTCTTGGGACTCCCTTCGCCCACCACATTACCACAAATCCAAAAAACCTCAACCCCGTATGTTTTTATTTGCCCTTTATCCACCAACGGTAATTATTTTTAAGAAATTCTTTTAGACTCTCGGGATCAGGCGATGTTGTTTCAAGAAGCCAAGTTCTGTTTTTAAACCAAGGAAGTTGAGAAGCAGTTAAATCCATAACCACCCAGTAATCAGAGAGTTTTACAAGATTAACCCGATGCACTAACCAATTTTTTGGGCTCATCTCCAGATCACCTTCTAATATATTTGCAACAAAACCGACTTCTTGCAATTTTTTGTTTAACTCGTCCGTAGCAACGACGCAAAGATTTTCAAATCCTTCAGGGCCAATTTTTTGATCAACTAGACTTTTATGTAACATCGCAAGCTGAGAACGCATAAAATCTGCCAGCACCCTACTGTCCGGAAAAAATTTTAATTTATCAAGCTCTTTTTCAGAAAATCCTTCCGTTTTTGTTTCTATGTTTTCGATGTTTTTTGTCATTGCAACGCAACTTGTTCGTCAATTTCAAATACAGAAAGTTGAAGTTCTTGTTCTGATGAATTGGAAATGTGCCAATCGCATCTGGGAAGACTTAAAAAAACATCGTGCTTATCTAAAAATAATTTCCGACCGGCAACCGTCAATCCGTTTTGTCCCAATAATTCACACCGAGCACTTCCGTCACTTACAAAAGCGGACACAAATCGCTTATTGCTCATAAATTGCCATGATCCTTCCATGGGTATTGATATACGTTTTGCAATATATGCCCCAGTTTCAGTGATAGGAAGTACCCTGACTCCATCAATAACCACCCATTCAAGTGGTTGAGAAATAAATCCGATCTCATTCCGTGAAACTAAACGATTTCTTTGGAGATATTGAATGTTATTAAGCTGAATTTGAAAATATTCACGAGTAAATTTTTTGGGGATAGAATTGCCCTTATTTTGATCGTAAAGTCTGTCAACCATATCCGTTGAAACATTTGCGTATTCCTCCATCACGCACCCAAGGACAGTGTGAACCAAGCCAATCTCATTTATCTTCAAAATATCTCCTGGTTCTGGATTATGGCAAAAACGATCAAAAATCGATACATTATTTTTTGCAAACCACTTAGAAAACAAGACAGGCTGATAGTTTGCTTCCCATTCAGGATAACTACAAAGAAAAGCAAGACTTTTCCCTGGCCTTACTTCAATAAAATAAAACACCTCTGTTTTTGTATCAAGATGACGCTGGAAACTAAATCCCTTTCCATTCTCAAGAAAAAAAATTGAAAAGCCTAAAGGTGTTGATGCTTTGATTCCATAGGACTTATATTTAAGAATAAAACCAATCTCTTTTTGTGTTTTTGCAACGAGGTATACAAGTTCTGGATTATTTAGTTGTGCAATATGCTTTAATAACTTTTTATACAAACTCTCTAGATGTTCAAGTTCCGCTATAGGGCGGTCCACGGGTAAGACATGGGCAAATGCCTCAAGAAAAGATGCGGGATCGTCAAACATATCTGGAATTTTATTTTCAGCGGGGTTGGCTATATAATTTTCTAATTCCTTAGTAAGCCGTTCTACCATAATCTACTTATATAAATACTATTCGAGAGACTTTTGAATATATGTCTTGAGGTCAGAGATGGCGATACGTTCTTGTTTCATGGTGTCGCGGTCGCGGATAGTAACGGTGTCTTTTTTGTTGCTATCGGATTCGTCGAGCGTTTCAAAATCAATGGTCACGCAATAGGGCGTGCCAATCTCGTCTTGCGAAAAATAGCGTTTGCCGATGTTGCCCCGATCGTCCCACGCGACATTGAAATGTTTTTTGAGTTCGTTATAGACCTCACGCGCTTTCTCCACCAATTCCGGTTTGTTTTTCAATAACGGAAAGACCGCCGCTTTGTAGGGCGCAATTTTTGGATTTAATTTCAAAACCACTCTTTCAGATTCTTCAATGTAAGCATCACAAAGCACAACTAATACGGTACGATTTAAACCGAATGTCGGTTCTACGACATGGGGTAAGAATTTTTCACCCGTTTCGGGGTCGGTATAATTCATGTCTTGGCCACTGCTATTCATGTGATTTTTTAAGTCAAAATCAGTACGATAAGCAAGGCCATATAATTCTTCGCGGCCGAAAGGATAATCATATTCCAGATCAACTGTCCTTTTTGAATAATGAGCAAGGTCTTTTTTCTCTAGATCATGCACGTTGTTTTTATTAATACCGATAAGCTCCAACCAGCGGTACATTTCTTTGTGCCACATATCAAAAACTTCTTTCCAATCCGATTCTTTAATAAAATACTCAAACTCCATCAAATCAAATTCGCGAGTCCGGAAAATGAAATTGCCGGGTGTAATTTCGTTGCGGAAGGCCTTACCCTGCGATGCGATACCAAACGGCAGTTTTATTCGAGTAGAATCAAGGACATTTTTAAAATTAACGAACATGGCTTGGGCAATCTCGCCGCGCAGATATGATTGAACCGATGATTCTTCCGAAGCGCCGAGGCGAACTGGAAACATTAAATTGAACATCTTGGCTTCGGTGAATTCTTTATTTTCACAATTCGGACACGTATCACTAATTTGATCCGCCCGAAAACGCTGATGGCATTTCTTGCACTCCACGAGCGGATCGGTAAAACCGGAAACATGGCCTGATGCTTTCCAAATTTTAGGATTCATGATTATCGCCGCATCAATCCCGACCATGTCATCTCGCTCTTGGACAAAAAACTTCCACCACAATTGTTGAATGTTGTTTTTTAACTCCACACCAAGCGGACCATAATCCCATGAATTGGCTAATCCGCCATAGATTTCCGAGCCGGGAAAAACAAAGCCGCGCCTTTTACACAGAGCCACTACTTTTTCTAATTTATTGTGTTCGGCCATTTGAAAATTGATTATTGAAAATTTATTGTAAATTGGAAATTGGAAACTGATAATTTTTTGTCTACTGTATCGCCCCTTCGCCGGGCCTGTCAATTGTTGAATTGGTACTAAGGTCAAGATTGGAGACGGCGATGTTTTGTTGGGTGAAACTATCAACTCCAGAAAAGGTCGCGCCGGTGAGGACAGGAGCAGGCTGACCAGATTGAGTTGGCGATGGATTAATGGCCACTTGGAACGTCAGTTCATAGGCCAACGTTCCGCCCGTGCCGATACCATACGGCAAAATGCCGATATTCCACGCAATCTGCGATGTGTTTTTATTAAATGTCGGTTGAGCTTGACCGCTGCCGACACTGACGACGTTTTTCCAAGTGACGCCTTGAGGCAGGATTCCAACGATTTTAGCATTAGAAAGCTGGTTGCCCGGATTTGTTACCAGCCAGTGAATGGTAAAAGTGGTGCTCTTCCCCGCTTGAGGCGGCATCGTCCCGGACGAACCAAATGACGCATCGTTGTAATACATCTTCTGAATAAATGTCGGCTGGCTGGTAACTTTAGTAAGGATGTCGTCGATGACGCTGATTTTGTCAACGCTAATTGTATCGGGAACATTATCAGTCGCCAAAGTGATAGTCGCGCGAGCTAAAGTGTTGCCCGAACCCGAACCGGAAACAGATTTTAATTTTACTGAAAAAACAACCGTGCCATTAGCCCGAGGCGCCAATGAATCAAAGGTCGGAATGACGGTTGAGTTCCAATTAATAGTGCCGGTCGAAGAATCATAAAATCCTCCGTGCGTATCAAGCGATGACAAATCATAGATACTGCCGGCCAACTTAGCGGTTAAGGTCAGCCCACTAAAGGTAAAGTTAGACGCATTAGTATAGTAAATTGAGTATTGAAGCGTATCGCCGGCGTGAGAAATATAGTCGGCATTGCCATTAATCGTTGTGTCAATATTGAGCAAGGGCGACGAGATCACGGTCGTGACGCTTGTCTTTTCATAATCAACGTGCGTGCCGTTGATATTGCGTTGCAGTAATACGTTAAAAGCTTTTGAATCGCCTTCCCGTCCAGTGAGTGTGCCTTGAATCGTAATCCGAGCGCCACTGCCTTTTTTCACCAGCGGTAAACCCCAAATCGTGTTACCGATAGTAGCACTAGGTAAAACTTTGGTCACCTTAAAACCATCCGGGTATGTCAACGTAAATCGCAGATCAGAAATGTCGTCTTGAGATTGATTGCGATAATCGAGAAAATAGGTTACCGCTTGACCCGACACTGAGGTCGGCGGACCGACAAACGTAAGCGAGATGGGAACATCGGAAATAGTGGTCGAAATTTGAGCGGATTTTTCAAAGGTTGATTTTAAATTACCGGCGTCAAAACCAAGCTTTACGGACGCAATTTTGATATTGCCCTTATCCCCGACGAGAAACGAATGAAATTCTTCGTCCTTGGAAGCGCCGGGCGCGAGATCGGGTTCATCTATAACTTGGACATTACCATTATTAGTCACAATTTGTCCGTCTTTAATAATCGCTGAACTTTGCGGATAATTAAACGAAAGTTTTAAATTCCGAAGCGCGGTCTTGGTATTATTTTGATAGTGAACTTTATAAACAACCTCGTCCCCGACCGAAGCTTGAGTTGGGCCGGTAATAGTCAAAAGGACACCGCTTTCGGTGAATGAGGAACCGCCATAGAAAAACAAAAGAACACTGATGATTCCCAAAACAACCGCCGTGATGATGGACCAAAAAAGAACTTTTCGCGACATTCGCGAGACCGGTTTTGGCACAGGAGGCATAGAATAAAGCGGAGTTTGGGTAAAATCTGGCATGGGGTGGTTATTAGTTGAGAATTAGTCTTTTGCTATTATATCATTTTATGACCTGATATAGGAAATTGAGGGAAGAAATCTTGCGTCCGACTATATATTCAAAAAAAGTATTCAATTCCGAATGTTTCTTTGTCGGAAACGCGTAACCCAGCACTTTCAAAAATTCTGCTTGGTGTTTTCGGAAAAGCGGCAAGACATCATCGGAGGGCAAAGCATCAAAATCAACCAGCATAGTGTTTAAAAACTCCCAAAGATGGATGTCTTTTTCATTTTCAAAAGCAATCTTATCGAGCACTTCCGTGAAAAATTGAACCGCCGCCAATTTGGGCAAAGAATCCTTCACGTTCTGATGTTGCCGGCTCATCATGGCCGAAGAAATAATCGGCATTGATTTACCATGAATCACCTCAAACTCCACGGCATTGAGTAATTCCAGATGCATCGACTGGACTGACGTCGGCTTGCACACTCCCCTCGCCATCGCCCGCATCGTCCCAAAATCCTCCGAATACAAAGTCACAATCTGATCATATTCATTGGCCGGCGTTTTCCTTATCACAATCGCTTTAGTTCTCATGCGGAAGTTTTTAGTTTCTAGTTTACAGTTTACAGAAAAATTATTTGGTCATTCTTAATAATTCTTCAAGAACTTCAGGTAACTCATTAACACCTTTTTCGGAAGTAAAATGCCCTTTGTTGTCCTCAATAATAATTTTTGCACCCAACTCTTTTTCAAATATTGGCTTGTTATCGTCAAATGGAACATCAGGGTCATCTTTTGAGAATAAAGCCACAAAATTGGGGCAAAGACTCTTTAGTTTTTGCCAGTTAAAACTACCGGCTGTCCATGAATCAACCACTTCTTTGTCTTCTGATGTCACAAAAGATTCTGAATTTAATGTCACCCACGGCGCAACTAACACTACTCCGCCAATATTTTCATTATATTTTTCAAGATAACGCAGGATAGTGAGACATCCGATACTATGGCCCACAAAATATGTATTTTTATCAGCAATGCCTACTTGTTCTTTCAAATATGGAACCCACGAATCTATTTTAGGATTATCGGTCTCGGGCATCTCTGGAGAATAAACCTCAAATCCTTTCTGTCTCAATTCCTCGGCAAGCCAAGGCAACCAGTGCTCATTTGGTTTTCCAGTCCAGCCATGAATAATAAATACTCGTTTCATTTTATTGTGTTTTATAAGGTTATCCACACTTCGTTGCTTTTTAATATAACATGGGGTATCATTCAACTGGTATTTGGAGGGCTTTGGCCCTGTCACGGCTATCCAAGCTGTAGCCAAGTACCCCTAAAGAACGGCGCCCAAAGCGGCGTTTTTTAGTTAATCCGCCTCAGGATTGCCTGAATGTAAAATTCTTTTATTGTTTGCCCTATCAAGTTTCCAGAATGGAATAATACTCCAAAAATGCTTCTCGCCACCCTCTACTTCTTTTACAATAACTTTAACCCGCACACCTTTTAAAACAGCGATGAATTCATAATATGTGACTTTTTTCATTTGATGCTCCCAGCGACTATTTATTTTTTGAGATTCAAGTCTTTTAATTTCTGAAATGCCTTGAACCGTTCTGGATAATTTTAAAATTTCAGGTGCAAGAAAAATAAGTCTTAATCTTACATATTGTTCCATCGGTAGCCGAGCAACTTGATCTCCTTTAAAATCAAACTGCGACATAATTTATTTTTTAATTCCTAGAGAAATTTTTTTATCTGGGGCCAATAAGGACTCTTTGCATAAATCATAGTTGCCATGTTTTTGTTTCTGTTCAAGCGATTTCAGGGCGGTGTCTTTTTTAATTTCTTCGGCCCATTCAGCGATGGCGGAAATTATCTCTTGATCTTCGCTGTGCCAATCAACCATCACTTGCTCATCCATCTGATACTTGGCCTCTTTGCGCATATCCTGAATTTGGCGCATCAGTTCACGAGCATAACCTTCGTGAACAAGCGCCGACGTCAATTCAAAATCAAGAATTACATTGCCTATCCCGCTATCATCAGATGATTTTGCGGGGTCATATATAACTTTTTTCACATTCAATTCTTCTTTTATCAAAGTTTCCAAGTCACGATTGAATTTTCCGTTTTTCCAGCCAGAGGCTGGTCCGCCTTTGGCGGAAATAGTTACCGATGCGAGAGGCTGGCGAACCTTGAATTGTTTATCTTTGCGCTCCGCTAAACCGGCGGCAATCACAACCCGCGCTGAAACCATCTCGGCCTCAAGTTTGTCATCAATATATTTTTTTTGAATCTTAGGCCAATCGGTCAAATGAACAGACTCGGGAACGTTGTTGGTTGTTGGTTGTTGGTTGTTGGTTAATCTGTGATACAAATCTTCGGCCATATAGGGCGTAAACGGCGCCAAGAGCTTGGCCACGTCTATCAAAACGAGGCGCAACAATGGCAAAGCTTCTTTTCGGCGTCGAGAACGGCGCAACCACCAGTTGGATAAATCGTCAGCCACAAATTGTTCGATAGCTCTGCCCGCCGTTGAGACATCGTATTTTTCCAGATTATCGGTGACCAAAGAAATTGTTCGATGCAATCGAGACATCAGCCATTTGTCCAATAAACCGACAACCGACAACTTACGACCAACGACTTCCGATTTTGTTTCATTGTTGTTGGTTGTTGGTTGTTGGTTGTTGGTCGCGTAGAGTTCGTAAAAACGGATGCAGTTCTGGAGAGTGAAGAAAAATCTTTTTAATTTATCCTCTATTTCTTTAGGGATCACAGCCTTGCTTTCTCCGGCGGCGACAGTCGAAAGAAAATACCAACGAATGACATCGGTGCCGTAGGTATCCATGAGATCCATAACCGGAACAAAATTTTTAAGCTTTTTGGACATTTTTTGGCCCTTCTCATCAAGCGTGTGGCCAAGAACTAAAACATTTTTATAGGGCGCGCCCCGACCAAGAAGAGTCGAAATGGCTAACAATGTCCAAAACCAACCGCGGGTTTGATCCACGGCTTCAACGATAAAATCAGCCGGAAATTGTTTTTTAAAAACATCTTTATTCTCAAACGGGTAATGCCATTGAGCGTAGGGCATCGCGCCGGAATCAAACCAGACATCAATCAGGTCGGGAATCTTGCGCATCTTGGATTTGCACTTGGGGCATTTGATTACGACGTCATCGATAAACGGCCGATGCAAATCCAACTCGCCATATTCGTTGCGCGGAATCTTGCGCCATTCTAGCTTGCGAATTTCCACCAAATTCGGCACATAGTAAGGAAAAACATCGGGGTTTTTTAATTCATCACTCGAATACCCATAAGCAATGGCCTGCAAGAAATACATCGGCGTCCCATGAGTCACAATCAGGACTTTTTTGTTGCGGTGTTTTGTTTCCAGTTCTTTCATGAAATCGGTTACGCGCGTCCTGATTGATTCCGCGCTTTCAGTTCTTTCTATTTGTTCCGCGGTTTTAGCATCTGGCTTATCCTCAAATTCAAGCGGAGATAATTTTTCGACCAATCTTTCGTCAGTTTCAAATTTCTGATGCAAGACCCGGCCCGCGATTTCCGCGGTCTCTTTAGTGCGTAAAAACGGCGAAGCATAAATCGCGTCAATGCCATCGAGTTTCAAAAGTTCCAGCGAACATTCTACGCTCACCCGACCTTCATCGGTCAGATGATAGACATCGGTTTCTAATCTTGAATTAATAATATTGTCCGCCCCTTCATTACGTGTCGTCCCGCCATGACGCATCACGTAATAGATATTTTTTGAACCGAGAGATAATTTTTCCAGTTCCTTAATTGAACCGATAGCAATTTGATATCCGCATCCTGCTTTTTTGGAATTTTTATTTTCCGATTTTAGATTTGTTTGGAAACTGGAAACTGGAAACTGGAAACTCCCATTTGGGTTACAAGTCCAAATAGGCAGTGGCGTTCCCCAATAGCGTTCGCGAGAAAGCGTCCAATCCTTCGCCTCGCGCAACCAGCCACCAAATCGGCCTTCTTTAATATGTTCGGGTATCCAATTGACGGTAGCGTTATTGGCGAGCAATTCTTTGTTAAGCGCCGAAGTCCGAATAAACCAGGCTGTTTTGGCGTAATACAACAAAGGCGTATTACAGCGCCAACAGAAAGGATAGTCATGTTCAAAATCTTCAATTTTGAACAATAAATTTCTAATTTCTAATTGTCTAATTACTAAGTCTTCGGTGGCTTTAATTTTTTTGCCAGCTTGCCCTGAGCTTGTCGAATGAGTCTCAATAATAGCTTTACCGCCCAGACCATCTCCCAAAGAATCAATAAATCTCCCCTGTTCGGTGACGGTATGAATTTTTGGCAAATCCAATTTCGTGCCCAAAACATAGTCGTCCTCGCCGTACATCACCGCCGTGTGAACCACGCCCGTGCCATCGGTTGTGGTCACAAAATCCGCCGGATAAATTTTATAAGAAGTCGCTGATTTTAATTCCGGAATGTCAAACAACGGTTCGTATTCTAGGCCGACCAGTTCACTGCCCTTATAGCCACTAGCCATTAGCGAATAGCCATTAGCCGGACCAAATATTTTTTCAACTAAATCCTTGGCTACAATAAATTTCTCATTATTTTTCTCTACCATTGCGTAGTCAATGTTCTCACCTACCGCCAAAGCGACGTTTCCCGGCAGAGTCCACGGTGTCGTTGTCCAAGCTAAAATATAGACGGGAGAATTTCCAATTTTCAATTTCCAATTTTCAATTTTGGAATGCGGACCTACAACTTTGAATTTTAAATAGACGGATCTCTCCGTCGTCAGTTTGTATCCCTGCGAAACTTCATGAGCCGAAAGGGGCGTCCCGCAACGAACGCATAGCGGAACAACCTTGTGGGCTTGATACAGCAAACCTTTATCCCAAATTTCTTTGAGAATATTCCAGACTGATTCCATGTAATTTGTTTCATAGGTGATATAAGGATGCTTCATATCCAACCAAAACCCCATCCGGCTGGTCATATCTTCCCATTCTTTGGTGTATTTCCAGGCGCTCTCGCGAGCTTTGCGATTGAATTTAGCGATGCCATATTCTTCAACCTGTTTTTTGTTATTAAAACCCAATTCTTTTTCCACTTCTATTTCCACGGGCAAGCCATGAGTATCCCAGCCCGCTTTCCGCAGAACAAAAAAACCCCGCATGGTTTTATACCGTCCGTATAAATCTTTGGGCAACCGTGTCAAAAAATGGCCGATATGAGGCTTGCCATTCGCCGTCGGCGGACCCTCCCAAAAAACAAACCGCTTCCCTTTTCGGGTTTTTTCCAGGGATTTTTCAAAAATAGTGTGCTCGTCCCAGAATTTTCCCACTCGGGACTCCGTCTCTTTAAAATCGTACACCCTCACACTTACTGAGCATCTGGCTTGTCGTCTCGCTTATATTAAATCGGCAAAACACAAAGCAAGTTAAACTCAGTCATTAACTGTATGAACCGCCCGCCACCACCGAGAATATGCTCAGTAAGTGTGAGGGTACATATCCCTTTACTTTACCACAAAAATATCGCTCCGCCAATCAGATTTTCGTTCGCTCCCTTCACCCCAACCCCCGACTCGACCGATAATCGGCCGGCTCCTGCGGCCGGCCGTCATCTAGACGCTCGCCCCCTCACCAAGCGCCAAGCTTCGGGGGTAAAGCCTCGGCTCTTCGTGGCCTCGGCCTGCGCGACTTCTCGCTGGGGATTAGGGTGTCGGTCGCTGTAGTGTTAAAATTTAAAAAATCTGATTGGCTTCGCTTTTTTAAAAAATTAAAACAGGGCCGGCGGAGCTACGCTCCGACCGGCCCAACCGACCCAGGGAATCAACTTCAATCCTCAACCATCAATGGCCAATCAGGCCAAGAGGTCAAGGATCAACCTTCAACAACACTCCCGAAGGACGGGGCGCCCCACTTCGGATTGGCGTTGTCGTACCAGTACGCGACCAGCGCCGGAACATCGCCGCGGAGGTACAGGAACGGCACGTTGCCGGAGCCGTACCGCGCCCGGACAAGGTCCATGTAGTGGTGGTTCAGTATCTCGGTGAACACCACCATGTGGATGTACCCTGTCCAGACGCTGTAGCCGAAACGACCTGCGGCCGTGATGGCCGCCTCGGAGACCGATGGCTTGATATTGAGTCGGCCACGGCCGTCCTCGATGTCGACGAGCATCCGCGGAACGGATACCATCGGGTCGAGGTCCTTCAGAGCCGACACAGAGAGGTAGTTCCGACCGACCTTGCCATTCAACCGGATACGAGCCATGAGCTCGTTCCAGTCCATCTGATTGACCGCCTTCGGCTGGGGCGGAACGAGCAAGAACGGCAGGCCGTCGGCTGGGAGGTGTTTGACGAACCCGTCGAACATGTTGATCGGCGCCAGTTTGGCGTCGGCCAGCCGCGTCCGCGACGTCTCGAAGACTTCGATCGCCGATAGTTGCCGGCGCGGGGGTAAGAACAAGAGGTTAATGTCGTCAGACGAGAAGGAAGTCCTCGGGATGGTGATCTGTGTGCTCACGAGAACCTTTCCGGCGCTAAAAGCGCCTGTTTTGTGATGTTATTGGAAACGTACTCAAACGTTAAGAGGATATCATACTAAAAATGTTTTGTCAAATCCGGTGTACGTTATCACATCTCGGAATCATCGAGATGTAGTTCCTTAATTTTATTTTTAAAAAAGTTTAGAATGACTTCTTTTGACACTTCTTCTTTGAGAAACCTTATGTCAACATATTCAATATCGTCCATAAAGATAAGTTGCTCCAAAAATAGACGTGAATTAAATTCCGAGCCGAACTTTTTGTCCGACTTTTTAATAACGTCCTCTAGTGAATCGCGGCCCTCTAAAATAGTAAAGTAGAGATCCACATAATCTTTGTATACCCCTCTTCGACCAATTGAATATGCTTTAGTTGCAGCAATCTCCCCAATAGATAACGAGTTTATTTTTCCTAGTTTTACAAAATCATCAATCACTGGAAATGGATACTTGAGAAACGTGACTTTAGTATCATTTATAAAAACAGTAAGTTCATCTGAATTGTTGATAGTTGGCCGTACATCAAACCCGTCAAAAAACCTTTTGACCTTAGACAATAAATTTTTATTTATCTTTTCGTTTGAAAAAAAATCAAAATCAACAGAAACCCTGTGACCTATCTGCAATGCAAGAGCCGTACCTCCGGCCAAATAAAAATCATCAAACTTTTCGAGCAGTGACCAAATCTTTTTACCATCATCGGTAAGTGCCTCGAGGCGCATAAGGTCGATAATTAACCGAAAATATCAGCGAAGTTAGTTCGCGGGTCCGGGGCTTTATTTCATTTATAGGAAGGGATGATAAAATTTCCTTTATCGTATTGAGGCCGTAATATCTTAATAACCAAGCCCACTGTTTCATGTTGCCATAATTTATAACTTGAACGATGATGGTTTTTTTATTATTATCGGGATCTAGTTTTTTAAAATCATAAGACCAGAAAAATGGCCGAAATGATTCCGGTAATCGTGCTTTTTTAGATTCATTAAACTGTATAGCCATGTGTATATTATACCACGATAAGCCCTAAGGTGCTATATCCGGACAGGGGTTTTGATGCCGAGAATGGCAAGACCGCGGGAGAGGATTTCGGCCGTCACGCGGACAAGGAGCAAGCGAGCTGACATTCGGCTGGAATCTTCGTCTTCGAGAATATGAACATTTTCATAAAAATTATTAGCTAGATTGGCCAGTTCGAAAAGATAGAGCGCCAGACGCTGGGGCGCGATCATCTCGCTCGCCTCTCGAACCGCCTCCGGAAATTCCAAAAAATATTTTATCAAATTTAATTCAGATTCTTCTTTCAACAACTGTAAACTGAAAATTGAAAATTGAAAATTCGCTTGTTCAGCTTTTTTCAAAATGCTGAACAAGCGGCTGTAGGTGTATTGCAAATACGGCCCCGAATCACCCTTGATGGCCAGTGATTTTTCAAAATCAAAAACAATATCCTTGCCGGGACTTTGTTTAAGAATTGAATATTTAATGGCCCCGATGGCGATGGCCTCGGCGGTGTTTTCCCGTTCTTTCGGGTCAGTAATGGTTTGGACGCTTTCTTTGTCTTTTAATTTAGCCTTGGTCTGCTCAATCAACGCATCGGCTGTTACCACATCTCCCGTCCGAGAAGACATCTTGCCGGTCGTCAATCGCATCATGCCATGGCCAATATGGCGAGTTTTCTCGGCCACTTCTGGCATAATCAAAGACATAACTTTCAGTAATACTTTAAAATATTCGTTAATCTCGTTTCCCGTAATAATAATCGAAAGTTCGGGATGATAAAGATCGAATTTAGTTTTGTTCAGACCCAATTCTTTGGCTTCGTAGACCGGCAGGCCTTTTGAATTCACGAACACGCGCGTATGAAGTCCGTATTCCTCGCCTTTAAAAACGATCGCCCCTTCGCTTTCTTTAAAAACTTCCGGATTTTGTTTGACGATCTCCAGACCGATTGGCCCGATTTCACTCTCAAAAAAATAGTGGTCGAATTTCGTGCCTAGTCTTTTATATATCTCTTCGAAATAATCCAAACTCCAAGTTTTTCCCTTGTTATAAATTTCAACGACTTCCGAATTATCTTTGGCGTATATTTCGGCATTGACCGCTTCAATTTCAGCTTTAATTTTCGGACCTCCATCTCGGTATGCCAACGAACCGGCCGTATAAGCCCGACCCAGATAATTCACCCGATCCATAATCGGGGCATCATCAGCGGGAATATTTCCTACTTTTCCGGCTTTTATCGCCCAGACGGCCATGGCAATATGGATACCGACGTCTCCTTGCCAATTAACGCGCAACACTCGAGCCCCCAGAGCTTCGTAAAGTCGCGCGATAGATTCTCCGATTGTATTGGACATTAAATGACCAATATGGAAAAGCTTGAACGGATTGGGATCGGTGAACTCCACCATAATTGTTTTGCCTTTCAGGGTTTCGCTGGCGCCGTAATTTTCTTGCTTGGAAATATTCAAAAGCTCCTCGTGAAGATATTCGGGGGTAACGAAAAAGTTAACGAATCCACCCGCAGATTCTATTCGACTAACGCCAACAATTTTACCGTCGAGCGCTTGAACCAGTTTCGATGCAATCTCGGCCGGACTTAAATCCAATTTTTTACCCAACCCAAAAGCCGAACTATTGGCATAGTCACCTTGATTATTATTCGGCTTCACCACTTCTATATCCAAGTCAGCCAAGCTGTCGCTCCCCCAAAATTCGTGGATAATATTGACAAGAGCTTTTTTAATATCCTGTTTAATCATCCTCCAAATTCTAACACAAATCGCTAGAGTTTGTCTCAAGCGAAAGCCACTATAATTTTGACGCGTACCCGGAATACCGCTTGGGCTGGAGCTTGAGCTATGGTACTATATATTTTATGGATTCCACTCAATACGACGCATTGCCTATCGAGGCGGTCAAAAAAGTTTACCCGGGTGTGGTTAGTATCGTCATTTCTAAATTTATGCCGACAATTCAGGGCGCGATACTTTTCCCGCCTCATTTGCCCAATCCGTTTGGCTTTAATCAGGCCCCATACGAAGGTAAGCCACCGACAAGCGGAGAAAAAATAAAAGTCGGTGGCGGTTCGGGCTTTATCGTCCAATCCGACGGTTTGATTCTTACCAACAAGCACGTTGTTTTTGATACTGCGGCTGAATATACCGTGGTAACCAATGATGGCAAAGAATATGCCGGCCATGTTCTGGCTCGGGACCCCATCAGCGACATCGCCGTGGTTAAAATTGAAGCCAAAGATTTGCCTGTTATTGCCCTCGGCGATTCCACTAAACTCGAGCTGGGCCAGACCGTTATCGCCATCGGCAACGCTTTGGGTATGTTCCGCAACAGCGTTTCCAAGGGAATTATCTCGGGCATGGCCCGCTCTATCTCGGCCGCCCTTGGCACCGAAGGCGAAATGGAACATCTGCGCGGCGTTCTCCAAACCGACGTCGCCATCAATCAAGGCAATTCCGGCGGACCGCTCATTAATTTAAACGGCGAAGCCATCGGCATCAACACGGCCATTATCTTTGGCGCCCAGAACATTGGCTTCGCCATCCCGATTAATTGGGCCAAACAGGACTTGGATGACATCACCAAATTCGGCCGAATCGTCAAACCGTTTTTGGGCCTGCTTTGTTTGCCCCTCAATAAAAAATTCCAAAACCAATATCACCTCGCCCGCGATCGCGGCGCTCTAGTCGTCCGCGACCATCGCCCCAATTCCGTCGCCGTCGTCCCCGGTTCCCCGGCCGACCGCGCCGGCATTAAAGAAAACGACATCATCACCCACGTCAACGGCGAAGAAATCCCCGAAGACACCGATTTAATAGAACTACTCAAAAAACTCAAAGTCGGCGACGAAATCAAACTCACCATCCTCCGCGCCAGCCAAGAACTAAAGGTAAAAACAATCCTCGAAGAACGCAAGTAGAGCGAGCTATTAGATATTTTTCAAGCTATAGAGGCTAAACCTCTATAGAAACCGGGGCTTCGCTCCTTTTTCTAATTCCTATATACTAAGAGGGTTGTTAGATTTTTTGCTAATGGCTAAGTTCTAATTGCTAATTACTGTTTTATGGCCGAATACGTGAACAATTCCAAAGCGGGCTTTGATTATGAAATCCTGGAAACACTCGAGGCCGGTTTGGTGTTGAAGGGTCACGAAGTGAAGGCCATCAAGAGTGGCAAGGCTTCAATCAAGGGTTCGTTCGTCAAAATTCTCAACGGCCGGCCCCAGCTCATCGGCGCGACCATTTCGCCTTACCAACCCAATAACACGCCCCCCGATTATGACCCGACGGCCACTCGCCTGCTTTTATTGTCCAAAAAACAAATCAACGTTTTATTAACTCTTTCCCAATCCCAAGGTCTAACTCTTATTCCCTTAAAAATTTACGATAAAAAAGGAAAATTAAAACTCTTTGTCGGTATCGCTCGAGGCAAAAAGAAATATGACAAACGTTCTTCCATCAAGAAAAAAGACGTCGCCCGGGCCAAACAACGAGGCAGTACCGAAGACTAATCCACACTCCCTGTTGACAACAAATACCCAGCGGGTGTACTCTGGTGTTTCGGGACTGGTTCAACTTTGTCGTCTTAGAAGAAAGGAGAGCGGATGACCTATCTTCTCGCTGTCCTGGCCGGCGCGCATGCCCCGGCAGGCAAAGTGAAGAGAGAGGCACATCCTGCGGTTCAACAGAGACCGGGAATGAAAGAGGCCCCGGCTCTGTTCAACCGCGGTGCTCCGAAGTAGCACCGAGCGGTACCAAAGCGATACCGCCCTACGCACGCATCGACAAAACAAGTCCCCTCTACAGAGGGGACGGGCGGAGTGTAAAATCCTCCAGCCCAACCACAACCCGGTGGTCCATCGTGATGTACACGCGCGGCGTTTCGCCCGCCCGTACCTCTCACGATGGACCCCATTTTTTTACTACAAGCTCTTGCATAAAATTTCAATTAGTGGGATTATCGAGCCATGAACATACTTCTATTTTACTTCTTGGTAATAGTCGGGATTCTCTTGTTGCGCGGTATTCGAGTTATTAAGGAATACGAACGGGGCGTTATTTTTTTGCTTGGCCGTCTCACTGGCACCCGCGGTCCCGGTATCATCTACGTTATCCCGATCTTTGAAAGAATGACCCGGGTCCAATTGCGGACTGTGACCATGAATATCCCCTCCCAGAAGATTATCACCAAAGATAACGTTTCGATTGATATCGCCGCCGTCGCCTATTACAAAGTCGTAGATGCGGAACGCTCGGTCGTGGCCATTGAAAATGTGCACGACGCCGTCAATCAAATCAGTCAAACCACGGTCCGCAATGTCGTCGGCCGATTCATGCTTGATCAATTCCTTTCCGAAACGCCCAGTATCAACGAACAAATTAAAAATGTAATCGATGCTCACACGGAACCGTGGGGCATGCAAGTGACGGCCGTGGAAATCAAGGACGTCGTCTTGCCCGACAACATGCAACGAGCCATGGCCAAAGAAGCCGAGGCTGAACGGGAACGCCGGGCCAAAATTGTCGCCGCCGAAGGCGAGTTTCAAGCGGCCGAAAAGTTGGGCCAAGCCGCTGACATTATCGCCTCCCACCCTGTCGCCCTTCAACTCCGTACCCTTCAAACCATGGCCGAAATCAGTATCGAGAAAAACTCCACTATCATCTTCCCCGCCCAATTCATGACCACGGTCCGCGAGGCCATCGACCTCCTCAAAAACGATTCCGGAAAATAAATTGATTCTTATTTTAGTTCGTTCGAAACAAAATAAGAATTAAAACAGTCCCGCCATGGCGGGACTGTTTTAATTTGGTGGAGATGGAGGTATCGAAACCTCGTCCAGAGCCCACAATAATAGATATGTACTTAGGTAGCTAATTTATTTTTGTCGCCGAATATCTAAGAACCAGCAAAATGATAATCGGCTAACTCTTCATTGGTTCAGCAGAGAACGGAAGAGTAACGTTTCTGCTAAAGTTCGCTGATGACACTCTAGAATCCGCTAGCGAGCATCGCGGTAGAATGGCTTCCTGCTTAACTGAAGTTAGGCGAAAGCGTAAGTGGTATTTTGATTGCCAGTTACAAGGTTTAGTCGGGAAATTATAGTGGTTAACGGCCATCCACTCCAAGAATCTATTAATGTTAAAGTCCTGTCGAATCCAATTCATCCCCATATTCGTAGCATACAGGGAAAACCATTAAAAGTCAAAAAATAGTTTAGCCCAAAATTTGTTCAAATTCCGCCGGAATCTCAATGGAAATTTTGATGTTTTCATCCGAAGTGGCAGTTTTAAAATGAAGCTCGGTGGCACAAAGCATAATTGAACGATCTGTCAAAGCTTCAGACGCGCCATACTTCACATCCCCGACAATCGGATGGCCAATGGCCGAGAGCTGGGCCCGAATCTGGTGGAACCTTCCCGTCTCGAGCTGAATTTTCAAAAGTGAATATTTTTGATTTGATTGTAATCGCCAATAATACAACACGGCTTCGTTCCCCAGTTCTATTGATGCATCGCCACCGACGATGGCTTTGATTGATCCTGAATCTTTGCGAATTGTGTCAATAAGCATCGATTCTTCTAAATCAACATGACCCTCCACCACCGCATGATATATCTTTGTGATGGTCCGTTCGCGAATCTGCTCTGATAATCGGGCCGCGCCCTTGGACGTCTTAGCAAACAGCACAATCCCTGACACCACTCGATCTAAACGGTGCAAAACACCCAGAAAAACATTCCCCGGTTTCTGATCCCGTTCTTTCAAAAACATTTTGACCTGCCAGTATAATGTATCATCGTCATGCTCCGGCCCTTCGCCTTTTTGAACCAAAACTCCCGCCGGCTTATACGCGGCGATGAGATGATTGTCTTCGTAGAGAACTTTTATGTCCATCCGTAGAGTATAACTTAAATAATAAAAAATGGGACTAGTAATTGTCTTTTGAAATGAAGTATGTTATTATGAGCACTGATAGAAATTACAACACGTTGGTAAAACACCTACCGCTCAACAATCAAATCCGAGCCCTTCAGGTTCAAGTAATTGACCCTGCTGGTAAACAGCTTGGCGTCATGACGATCCAAAATGCGCTCCAGCTTGCCCGAGACAATGATCTAGACCTTGTTGAAGTCGGCCCAAATGCCGTCCCCCCGATCACAAAGATTATGGACTACGGCAAGTACATTTATCAGAAAGAACGCCAGGAAAAGAAAACCGGCGGGGCCAAAAAACAACGTATCGAGCTAAAAACAGTACGAATCGGTTTCAAAACCGGTGTTCACGACATCGCTTTCAAGGCCAAAAAAGCCCTTGAGTTTTTAAACGAGGGTAATATTTTAAAATTAGAACTGACCCTCCGCGGTCGCGAAAAAGCACTCGCCCCGATGGGCAAACAGAAACTCGAACAGTTTCTCACAAACATCACCGAGCCCTATACGATTCAAGAACAAATCAAACGAGGCCCCTACGGCTGGGTCATCACTATTAAAAAACAGTAGTTAGCCATTAGTGATTAGCCACTAGAAAATTGTGCTCGGAAGACTAAGTTCTAATGGCTAAGTCCTAATCACTATCCATATGTCATTCACCGGAAAAACAAACAAATCATTAGCGAAACGAATTAAGATATCCGGCACAGGCAAAGTCATGAAACGACCTCCGGGCCAAAATCATTTTAATTCCAAAGCTACCGGCGACCAGTCCCGCGATAAGCGGGGTGATAAAATCGTCCCGCATGAACTTATTGATAAAGTAAAAGCTTTAATTTTTAAATAAAAAATAATTAGAACGCAGTCTGCTTGGCCGAATTCGAGGCAAATCCGAGCATTGCGACGAGTCATATAGACATATGACGAGGAGCAAGCGAAGGATTTAACGAAGAAGTCGGCTAAGAGCGTCCTGCCGTGGCAGCGAAGCTGCTGGCAGAGCGACAGACAAGTTATAAACCATGCCAAGAGTTAAACGAGGAGTAAGAGCCACAAAACGACGCAAACGACTCCTTCAGCACACGAAGGGATTTTTGTGGACCCGCAAAAGCAAATACCGTCAAGCCAAGGAAGCTTTGCTCCACGCTTGGAGTTTCCAATTTGCCGACCGCAAAAAAAAGAAACGCACGATGCGCCAACTCTGGACCATTAAGATAAATGCCGCCACCCGGGTCTATGGCACCACTTATTCCAAGTTCATCAATCAACTTCTCAAAGCTAACGTCGCCATCGACCGCAAAATCCTGGCCAACCTCGCCGAACACGAACCCAAAGTCTTCGAGCACATTTTCAAATCGGTTCAATAGAGTTAATTTAAAAAAATACCGCGCAAGTAACACGCGGTATTTTTTATTTTTGCAGCGCCACGGAGAATCGAACTCCGATTGACGGCTTGAAAAGCCGCTGTCCTAACCGTTAGACGATGGCGCCAATTTCTATTATCTTGCTCACATAATATACCAGATTATTAAGAATTATTAAACTCATTGCTAAATAAATACGATCGTTGTAATATAGCAAGATGAATACAAAAGGTGCTTCTGTCGCAAAAACTATTTTGGCCATGATGTGGGAACTGCCCGCTATCACGGTGAATTCTTTCTTTCCGCATAAATACGCCCGGAAATATTGCTATGGCAAAAATAAAAATACCATCCAAACTTCTCTTGGTCGATTGTGTAAAAATGGCTTAGTCAAGAAAAACAAAGACATCTTTACGCTTACTCCTAAAGGCGCGAAAGAATCTTTTATGGCATTTATTAACGCGGAAGCTCACACTTATACGGTTCAAGATAAAGTTTGGGATGGTAAATGGAGAATTATTTTTTTTGATATTCCGGAAACAAAGAGAAAGCATAGGGACTATTTGCGTTTCATAATAAGGACTATTGGATTTAGAGAGTTTCAAAAGAGCATCTGGGTCTATCCATATAAAATACCCTCTTTTCTTGAAGATATATTGGATGAAGAGAATATAAAAAAATATACCCGTTTTATAACCACAGAAAGTATCGACCGAGATGGAGATATTAGAAAAATGTTTAGATTAAATTAATAAGTCTATTGCTAAATTGATACGATCGTATTTATTTAGCAAATAAATATAGTGCATGATTTGTGATAACATAGACCATATGATCATTCTGGGGATCGAGACCTCGTGCGACGAAACGGCAGTGGCGGTACTGGATATCGGTGGTCCGGAAGATATTAAAATTCGAGCCAATATCGTTTCGTCCCAAATAAAACTCCATGCCGAATTCGGCGGGGTGGTGCCAAATCTTGCCGCCCGCGAACACGTGAAAAACATTTCTCACGTCTTTGAAACGGCACTAAAAACCGCGGGTATCAGGAATCTTTCCGCCAAAGGCGGATCCGCCTTCGGCGAAGAAAAAGAAATTGACCTTATTGCCGTTACTCACGGCCCCGGACTTGGGCCGGCCCTATTGGTTGGCATTGCTTTTGCCAAGACTATTGCCATGACTTACGACAAACCACTTGTCGGAACAAGTCATTTAAAAGGTCACATCTACTCCAACTGGCTACCATCAATCGGAGAAATTCCAAGTACCAAATCCCAAATTCCAAAGACAAATCTATTCCCAGCAATGAATCTGATTGTTTCCGGCGGACACACTGAACTTGTTTTGATGCGAGATTATGAAGACTTTCAATTGATTGGCGAAACGATGGATGATGCCGTTGGCGAAGCCTTTGATAAAGTCGCCCGCTTGTTGGGTTTAGGTTATCCCGGTGGTCCGGAGATTTCCAGAATTGCTGAAAAGGGCAACAGAAACCGATTTCCTCTTCCCCGCCCCATGCTTCATTCCAAGAATTCTAATTTTAGTTTTTCGGGATTAAAAACGGCCGTACTTTATTTACTTCGAGATTTAAAAGAAAAAGATACGAAAATTAACGGCCAAACAAAAGCTGATATCGCCGCGTCATTTCAAGAAGCGGCCATTGATGTGCTCGTTCGAAAAACTATTCAGGCGGCCCGAGATAATAATGTTTCAGCCATTATGCTTTCGGGTGGCGTATCGGCTAATACACTTTTGCGCAATTGTCTTCGAACCGCAACAGAAAAAGAGGACCTCGTTTTTTCCTGTCCGCCTCTCGCTTATACCGGCGACAACGCAACCATGATTGCTTTGGCCGGCTATTTTGCTTATCAAAATAATTCTACCAACGCCTCATGGCAATTAGTCAACATGCAACCCAACCTCGGCTTCAACAGATAGAATTAAGAAGCAAGAATTACGAATTAAGATAAAACATTGAGAAAAAGGCATTAAAAAGTTATACTCGAACTACTATGCCTGAAGAGTTGCCTAAAACTTACAATTCGACCGAAGTGGAAGACAAAATCTACAAACGCTGGGAAGACAGCGGCTTTTTCAACCCCGACAATTTGCCCGGCGAAAGAACAGAACCATATTCGATTGTTCTTCCCCCGCCAAACGTAACGGGCATTCTTCATATGGGCAGCGCCCTAATGCTTGCTATCGAAGACGTCCTTATCCGCTATGCCCGCATGAACAATAAAAAAGCTTTATGGATTCCCGGAACCGATTCGGCGGCGATTGCTACTCAGGCTCGTGTTGAAAAAGATATTTCAAAGAAAGAGAGCAAGAATCGCCACGATTTGGGAAGAGAAGAACTTTTAAAGCGAATCGACCGGTTTGTCGAAGAAAACAAGGCAACCATATTAAGCCAGATCAGAGCGATGGGAGCATCGGTTGATTGGAGCCGTTATGCCTATACCATGGACGGCATTCGTTATCGAGCAGTCATGGCAGCATTCATCCGAATGTACGAAGAAGGACTAATTTATCGAGGCAATCGTATTGTGAACTGGGACCCGAAAGGTCAGACCACCATCTCCGACGACGAAATCGTTTATGAAGAACGCAAAACAAAACTATATACTTTCAGATACTCAAAGGACTTTCCTGTCTCAATCGCCACCACCCGCCCTGAAACAAAAGTCGGCGACACGGCCGTAGCGGTCCATCCCGATGATGCGCGCTACAAAAAATATGTCGGAAAAGAATACGACCTTGAGTTTGCCGGAGTTTCCATTCATATAAAAATAATCGCGGATAAATCAGTGGACCCCGAATTCGGCACGGGCGCTTTGGGCGTAACTCCCGCCCATTCAACGATTGACTGGGAAATAGCGGAACGCCACGACTTATCCAAAAAACAGGTTATAAACGAGTATGGCCGAATGACGGTTGGTGGAGAGAATTTGCTGGACAAAAAAGTGACAGAAGCAAGAGAGTTTGTTGTTCAATGGTTAAAAGAGAATGGTCTTCTGGAAAAAGAGGAGGAAATAATTCAAAACATCAGTACGGCTCAAAGAACGGGTGGCATTATTGAGCCCCTGCCAAAATTACAGTGGTTTGTGAATGTAACCAAAAAAATCCATGGTCGAAATAAAACACTTAAAGACATTATGCGCGATCCAGTTGCTAGTGGAGAAATTAAAATAATTCCGGAGCATTCCACAAAAACATATTTCCATTGGATTGATAACCTTAGAGATTGGTGTATCAGCCGCCAAATTTGGTTTGGTCACCGAGTCCCTATCTGGTATCGTGACCAAGAAATCAAATGCAGTATAGAAAAACCGGCCGGCGAAGGTTGGGAGCAGGATCCTGACGTATTAGATACTTGGTTTTCTTCCGCTCTTTGGACATTTTCTACTCTTGGCTGGCCAGACCAGACGAACGATCTTGCCACATATCACCCCACCACAATTCTAGAAACCGGATATGATATTTTATTTTTCTGGGTTGCCAGAATGATTATGATGAGCGGTTTTCACCTCAAACAGGTTCCATTCAAAACAGTATATCTACATGGATTGGTGCGGGATGAGAAAGGAAGAAAGATTTCAAAATCATTAGGCAATAATATCGACCCGCTCAAAATGATAGGTAAATACGGGGCCGATGCGGTTCGGATGTCGCTGATTATAGGTACCACTGCCGGCACAGACAGTAAGTTATCGGAACCAAAAATAAGGGGGTATCGAAATTTCTCGAACAAATTATGGAACATCGCTCGCTTTATCCTTATGAGCATTCCCGATTCGACGGAATTTCAAAAATCGCTCCTCACAACGGAAGACCAGAAATTAATAGACGACTTGGCCGTTGTTTCTCAAGATATTACCAAAGATATGGAAGAATTTCGTTTTTATATGGCCGGAGAAAAAATATATCACTATATCTGGCACGCTTTCGCCGATAAAATCATCGAAGAATCAAAGGTTAAGCTCACCAGTGAAGACCCGGCAATTAAAGCGTCGGCCCAACGGATGCTTTTGGAAATTTTGGTCACCTGTCTTAAGCTCCTGCACCCGTTCATGCCTTTTATCACCGAAGAAATTTACTCAAAACTTCAAATCCCCGACAAACAGCTACTCATGGTTGAAAAGTGGCCCGAGTAACGCTCGCCACTTCGATATAAAAAACTTATAATATAGTGATGTCTCCTGTAACTGCCGGATTACTGGTCGCGCTCGGTCTCCTGCCCAGTCTCGTCTGGATGTTTTTCTTTTACCACCAGGATTGTCATCCAGAACCAAAATATCTCATCACTAAAACTTTTCTGATGGGGATTATCATCTCTCCTGTCGCGGTACTTCTCCAAATAGGCTTCAATCAGGTCGGTTATTGGACCCCGCTCAATGCTCTGATTGCCCAAGGATCACTCTTTTTCCTGTGGGCGGCTTTCATTGAAGAATTCATTAAATACTATGCCGTTCGAATTATTGCCCTTACCGATTCGGCTTTTGACGAGCCGGTGGACGCCATGGTGTACATGATAATAGCCGGTCTTGGGTTCGCGGCTATTGAAAATATCCTCGTCCTCTTTCGCACCATTCCCGACGGCATTCAAACAACTCTCACTATCTGGGCCTTGCGCTCGCTGGGCGCGACCCTTCTTCATGCCTTATCCTCCGGAATTGTCGGCTATTTCCTGGCTTTATCCTGGTTCTTTCAAAATCATCGCAAAAAATTAATTATTGTCGGACTCTTGATTGCGACCCTATTTCACTTCACATTTAATATCTTCCTTGCCAGCACTGACAACCAACTTCATGGACTCCTGTTGTCGGTCGGCCTCCTGTGTGTGATGGCATTTCTTGTTTTCTTATTATTTGATAAAATAAAGAAAAGATCCCAAGGCTACATTCCCCGCCTTTCCGTGGCAACCGAAAAAGAAATCTCCATCACCTAATCCCGCTTTCTATCCATGCAAGACTTTTTTTCCGACAATAATCAAAATTCTGACTACCCTGTCTCACTAACAGCCAGTAAGAAAGCTGCCCCGTCAAAAGACGAGGGCCATTTGACGGTTGACGTTTATCAAACTGACGATGATATAGTTATTCGTTCAACTATTGCCGGAGCTAAAATTGAAGATATTGATATTCAAGTTACCAAAGATATGATTACCATCAAAGGCGTCCGTAAAGCCGAAGAGCAGGTTAGCGCTGAAGGTTTTTTCCATCGTGAACTTTACTGGGGCGCGTTTTCGCGAGCCGTTATTCTTCCGGTTGATGTCGATCCCGAAAGCGCCAAGGCCAGCTACAAAAACGGCATTCTAACTATTCGCCTCCCAAAACTGGAGAAAAACCGGACTAAAAAACTTAAAATATCCGGTTGACCCAGTAATACAACCCCGACCAGTTATTCGCTTGCGAATAACAAAGCTGGAAGCAAGTCGAGGTTGATATGCTGGGCTGATTTCTCTCATGTTTCGCCCATCTTTTTTCCGAACCCTTGTCTCCCGGCTTATTATCGCCGGGGTTATTGTTCTCGTCGCGTTTTCGCTTGGTGTTATTGTATATTTTCGCACTCTTTCTTCGCCACCGCCAACACCAGTTAAAAACATGGCGTCGCTTATTAATCAAGCCTCGAGTCACGACACGTCTATAATAGTTGGCAATAAGAAATTTATTATCAAAAAGGGAGAAATTACCAACTGGACAGAATCATATACCCGCGATTACACGGGCCAAAAAGACATCCGCTTTACCAACGACTTGGATGATTATGTTATTGATTTAGCCAATAAAACAAGCCGTGCCCCCATTGATGCCAAGTTTACCATCGAAAATGGCGTAGCTGTTATTTTGACGCCCGCTCAAAATGGCCAGGAACTTAACATTCCTAAAACCGTGATTGCACTTGAGCAAGGTTTCCTCGCTAATAAATCGGAGATTGCTCTTGCGCTAGAGACGACTGAACCGGCCATAACGGCTGAAAAAATAAACTCGCTCGGTATCAGCGACCGTCTCGCCGTCGGCGAATCAAATTTTACCGGCTCAACCCTGGCCCGCATCCAAAATATTAAAGTTGCTTCCAAAATATATAATGGCTACATTGTCAAACCAAATGAAACATTCTCTTTTAATACTGTTCTGGGTGATGTGACAGCATCTCAAGGCTATGCGCCGGAAAAAGTAATCAAAGACGGCAAGATTGAATACGAATACGGCGGAGGCATCTGCCAAGTATCAACTACGCTCTTTCGGGCGGCCATTATGGCCGGCTTCCCTATCGTGGAGCGCAAGCCTCATGCTTTTCCCGTTAATTACTATGAACCTCAAGGCTTTGACGCCACCATTTATCCCGGCTCAAGCGATTTGAGATTCATTAACAACACATCTGGTCCAGTGCTCGTTCAAACTCATATCATGGGCAAGAATTTAATATTTGAAATATATGGCAAAAGCGACGGCCGAGTTGTCACTATGACCGGACCTTTTCAATACGACATCCAGCCCGACGGCGCCATGAAAGCATATTTCACTCGGACCATCAATTTTGCCAACGGTGCCAGCACCAGTAAAACATTTTATTCAGACTACAAATCACCAAGTCTGTACCCAACGGACCCGAATCCTTACCAATAAACTAAAGACCCCGCCTCGGCGGGGTCTTTAGTTTATTGGTGGGCGAGGTGGGATTTGAACCCACAATCCTTTCGGAACGGCGTCCTAAGCGCCGCGCGTATCCCAGTTCCGCCACTCGCCCATTAAACTTTTTGCAATTTCAAATTTTCTCGTTAAGCAAATGCAATCTTTGTCTTTATATAAAAACCTTAACAACTTCATTGAATCTGATTTTCCATATGACAATAGGAAAATATCTTTTGATTTACATATCCAGCCACCCTTAATCTTAGTGGTGCTTTCTATCCTTAATTTTATCCATTCTAGAAAGTTCCGACTAGCAGAAACCAACCTCACTCGTAATTGTGGATATTTGCTTTCTGGATGTTTAAAAGACCCAATACTCCCATCCCCATCAATACAGCCTCTCAAAAAATCACTAGAGAACTCTTCTGGAATATCCAGAGAATCTAGTGTTTTTGACTTTTTTGGACTCAGACCAATAGACAATAAAAATTGATAGAAATTAATATCTCCTACTTGGACCCTAAAATACTGTTTCCTTTGATAATCGTCCCTACCTCGATATTTTATTCCTATTTTATTATCAATTCCTAAGCACTCTCTAAACTTACTAACCAGCTCTTTATCTTTGGAAGTAAAGTCTATGTGTCTTTCATCTTTAGACAAGTTCCCATCTGTGGCTAAGAGTCCCATAGCATAAGCAAATTTAGAACTCCACTTTATTTTAATCTTAGATAATCTTTTCATGCATTAATTATACTAAGGTTCTTGGTGTCTGCCAAGGGCTCCATCCACGATATCTTTTCATAAAGATACTTGGTAATACTACCGATTTTTTGAGATTTTTTCAAAGCCGACGCTTTGGTTCCCGGAGTGGGTATCCCAACACTCCTTGAGAACTCTGTCGGCTCCCCGACAGCACGCTCCGACAGAATCGTCGGAGTAGCTCGTCGGGGCCATAAATCTAAAATCCGTCCCGCTAAGCGGGACGGATTTTAGATTTATGCATGCGTAACTTACTAGCTGAAGAAAGAGCGAGTCACAAAACCGGCAACGGTCTGTAAGATGACACCGACAGCCAACACGATTGCCGCGCCAATAATACCGTTCCTGATAATCGCTTTTGCCGCTTTCGAATCATCCGGCGCAAGCATCCAACGAATACCGCCGTAAACAATCATGATCACCGCGATAACCATACTAACGACAATCAAAAATTGGGCCACTGTCTGGATGCGATCTTGAATTTCCGAAAGCGTAACCGGAGCTCCCATCACGGGGAGGCCGGCGGGCGCCAACGCAAACCCCGCGTATGCTAATTTTTGTAGTCTATTCATAGCCACCCCCTTTCATAATTGACTTACAACCTACAACTAACAACCCACGACAAAAAACGTCTGATCGATTCCGAGTTGTAGATTGTAGGTTGTAGGTTGTTAGTATAGGCATATTCCCAAAATACTAATCTGACAAAAGAACGAACGATCTACCAGCGCGGCCACGGTATTAATAATCACCCCCGTCGCCAGAACCACTCCTGCGCCAATCGCGGCATGCTTTAAGCGCAATAGCCCTTTTGAAAACTTGGCCGGATCGTCTTGAGCCATCATCGTCATTATACCACTCAAGACAATAAAAATCACGGCGCAAACCATGCTCATCGCGATCATAAATCGAGCGATAATACCAACGATACCACTGACATCGTCTATCGTAATGGCGCTACCGGGGGGCAGTTCCGCTTGCACTAACAAAGGTAGAGCAAGAAAACCAAGGATTACTACATAAGGAATGGCGATTCTGATTTTTGGAATTTGGAATTTGAGCATTGGAAACTGGAAAATGATACCTGATAAATACTGCCTAGTATCCCCCGCAACTTAACGGGATAAACATTGTATATTGGGCCTCTCTAAACGACAGGTTCTGCTGGCCAACTCCTTCAATGGTATTCGCAACCGTAGCGATAATTGTATAAGCGCCCAGAACCACAATCATGCCTACCACGGCATAACCTAGGCTCTTTTTGGCCGATGTGAACTTGGTTTCATTGCTTTGGGAAGCCATCATCTGAAAACCGTACCAGATAATCATCACCACCATAACCACGGTTATAAATCTGGTGCTCCAGCAAGCCAAGCCGGCGATAATTCCAAACAGACTTCCAATTGTAAGATTCACACCCGGAGACCTCGCAAGCCAATCGTCAAAAGATGGTGAACTGGCGGCATCAACTAAAATGGGCACCAGGGACAAAAGCAGTCCCCCAACCCACCCCGATAACCGTGTGAAATATTTTCTCATAGACACAGCGTAATTAATTATTGATATTGGCACAAGCCCTATGATGTCCCTCCAAGTTGAATAATACTGATAATAAGAGTGACAAATCCCTTACCAATGAATATAATCGCCAGACCAAGGATTGTGTACCATAAAATATCCTTTCCTTTTTTAAAGTTTTCCGGCTTCGGGCCGGCCGTAAGCATTAGGAATCCGGCGTACATAATCCAAAGCACCGCTAACGGAACCGCAATATATATAATCCATTGGGTCACGATATTGATGATATCAAACAAATCATTCGGTCCCCCCTTCAGCGGATTGGTGATGTTAAAAGAATATGATTTAGTTGCTGTGCCCGGAATTACTGTGCCACCACCAGGACCCGTTCCTGTTCCACCACTACCAATTTTTAAAGGAACCGGAGAAGACGTTGGGAGAGTAACTAAAAGCGAGTTTCCCCAGCATTCTATTTTTCCTCTTAAATTAACCGTTCCATCACCTTTGGCATCATAGTTATAATTAAAATCGAAATTATAATCACTTGTGAATTGGTCCAGCGCTTTCACTGCAGATGAATAAATTTTACTTCCGGAATCATCTAGTAGAAATAGTTGTACGCCAGTCACACATCTATGAACAAGATAAGCCGGAGAATTGGCATGAAATTTTAACGTCGCAGTTATGGTCGAAGTCTTATTGGCTGGAATTTCTTTCGGCGTAACATGAAAATCGGTTATCTGTACTTCCGGATTAAGATTGGTTATGGAGGTAATCTTTAAATATGGGATACTTCCATTGGTGGTAGAATCAACACTCGCTCCCGCCCCCGATGAATTAGTTTTGGCTATAATATAAAATTGGGCATCAATGAATGCGGTCCAACTTGTATCTGATGGAACCGTCCATTTATAGATTATCGTGGAAGAATTTGATGGAAAAACAGCCTCTACTGTTGCCCGACGAGTATCTGGTGTTGGAAACATTTGATCCCACCAAATTTCAATTGTTACTTTTTGTCCCAAACAATCGTTATTACCATCTATCTTGACTTCGACGACGTCACCAGTATTTGCGGCCGGTTGTCTCCATGTGGCATTGTTTAATAAACAAGCAGCCGCATTAGTTCTGTGGGCAGGAACACCAAAAAACACAGCGACTACTACGAAGATAAGAAGAAAAATTGGCTTATTTATGATTTTCATCAATTTCATTATACTGGATTATTGGAGTTAGGTGGAGCGGGCGGTGTGGGTAAAGACGGAGACAAGGGCATGTTATTGGAGTTATGATGCCTTTTAAACATCCACCAGACAAGACCGACAAGCACCAGTCCCGCCAGAGTGTATAAAATACCAGACAATAGCCCGCTTGAACCGCCGGTTGACGAAGTGGGTGTTGCTGTCGGCAAAGGAGTAACCAAACCTTGTTTGCAATCTTTTGGACAGCTCGATGAATCCTCTCCCCGATCGACATTACAAATACCGTCATCATTACAAAATGAACTGTCGCTGACGGGAATAGTTAAGACCGGCTGATTTTGATTATCATAGAAAATCACCTTTTGACCATCAGCGACATACGGCGCGTTAACAGATATTCCGCCCTTCAAAGCTCCTATGTTATGAGGGTCAAATTGAAATCTTTCCGCAATCTCGCCCATTATGTTTATAACCTCTCCTCGATATGGAAACTGGGTAGTAATCGGGCCCGCGACATAATCGCTGGGAATAACATCATAAACAAATTTAAAGTCTCGGTCTGCCACAAGCTTGCCATTATCATAATAGAGATGGAAAACGTAACTACCAGCATTATAGTCACCGATTTCGGCCGAAACCAAATAACCTAACGCAAACGTAGTAATAAATAATGCCAAAACAATTTTAATAATCTTATTTTGCATCACAACTTAATGCTGATATGTGGACGTGTGTTGCGCCACCACCAACACAATTAACACGCGCGCCAGCAGCATTTTCACATCTTGCTTTGGCGCTTGGAACACCACACGAAACTGCGGCCTGGATAATACTGTCTCCAATCGCATCGTTACCAAAATCAACAGCTAAAGATCCTTGACTACCGGTTTTGCCTCCATAATGACAAGAATTAACAGCATGTGAACATTTGGCAGTGCAGGTTCTTTGACCGCGAGTATAATTGCACAACTCGTAGCTATTATCATAGGTGAACTGACTACCTAAATTCTCCCCGGGTAATTTTGATCGGATACAGCTTAATAAATTATCGAGTTCTGGTGCATTTTTTCTAGGATATGGCTCATTATTACTTGCGGCCAGTTGGGCGGGTTGTGAACACAAACTACCTGTCGTTGGATTTACTTTGATTGTTAGTTGTTTTGTCGCTGATTGCTTCGGCGAGGCAGAGTCCTCAACCTTAACAGTGAAAGTTGCCGTGCCGGCTGCAGTGGGAGTTCCGGAAATAATATTTCCGGAAATGGAAATTCCGGCGGACAATGCTCCGGAAGATATGGACCAAATATATGGAGTTACACCGCCGGTGGCGGATAGAGTTTGGGAATAAGCCGTGCCTTGGGTGGCATCCGGCAGTGAGGCAATGGCAACAACCAAAACACCTCCCGTAGGCGCTTGGCATTTACCATCACAGGTGTTGGTGGTGTATTCGCCAGTAGAATTTGCTTCGCAGATATTAGATGTATTGCATTTATATTTTGTGACCGCTCCTCCACCTATCGGCGTGGTTGCATCAACAATATCCTTTAACGTACCCGTAGTACACTGGATTTGATACCACGGCGTTTTAAGAACTTGGTCACTAGCAATACTTTTTAATATAAAATTGGTGATGAGCCAAGCCCCAAGAATGATGGCAATACCAATGGCTGTATCCTTCATAATCTGACGCCCTTTAGCCACCCCGTCGGACTTGCCACTCCGAGCATTGAAAAGAATAATGAAACCGGCAATGAGAAACATGAGCGTGCCGACCGACGGTACAATAGCAAAAAAGGTCATGTCAATAATGTTCTTACCAAGTTTAATCAAGAGACACTGATTACAAGTCTGCGTATAATCATGAACGCTTTTATCTATGCCCACAGGTTGCTGATTTAGTCCGCACGGCACAAGCGGAAACCAACTAACAGCCGAAGCCGAGCGAGGCACAG
>ERZ1292632.90-Hain-H43-01um-R2-90-length-85742-cov-6_pt1 | contig 85742 bp, 96 predicted proteins | sample MGYA00564407_ERZ1292632 | MGnify/ENA primary metagenome ERZ1292632 (study PRJEB36523, sample SAMEA6512637) | groundwater metagenome | collected 2019-01-08 | study: AquaDiva: Metagenomics assemblies of 32 groundwater samples | reverse complement strand
AACATGTTCCAAATGTGTGTGTGTCGGGCCTTCTGGATGCCATTCTGGATCTTGTTCCAAATCAACCATAGCTTTTAATTCTGGATAATTATCAATCCATTCGGTATCGATCAGATATTGAATAGCCGTTCCGGGATATTTGCCCTTGGTAAATAATTTCATCCATTCTTCAGAAACTCTTTCCTTAACTAGTGGCTCATCCTTTAATGTTTTTGCCATCTCCGCTGTCTCTGGATCTAACGAAAATCCCAATCTGGCTGCAAATTGCATACCTCTCAGAACTCTCAGAGGATCTTCAGCAAAGGCCGGACTAGTGGCACGAATTATTTTGTTTTCAATATCTTGAAGTCCGCCAAAATAATCATGAAGTGTTCGATCTACTGGATCGTAGGCAATGGAATTAAAGGTGAAATCTCTTCTACTAGCAGCTTCTTGTGGGGTTATACTTTCATCAAATTGAACATCAAATCCCTTATGTCCTATGCCTATTTTGTTTTCTCTTCTAGGCAGAGAAAAATCATAGTCATTCCCTTCTTGATCGGTTATTTTTATAATTCCAAAAGCTTTCCCAACAAGATTAACTTTTCCATATTGTGATAATGTTGTGGAAAGTGTATTGTAATCGACGTTATAAACCTCCACATCAATATCCTTGGATGGATTGCCCATAATAGCATCACGGACAGCCCCACCAACAATAAGTGCTTTATTCCCACTAGCATCAAGATTTTTCATAATATTCATAAGAGCATTAGGTATTGGAATATTAAGATCCATTGGAATTATTCCAGATGCTTGTGCGGTTCTATACCAATTGTTTTTTAATGCGTATTCAAATGTTTTATTTTTTGAATTATTAAGCATAATTTCTATATTATTGGCTAGTAAATCTTTAGATTCTTTCCCTGGCAATTCCACATAAATAACATCCAATTTTTTAAGTGGTTGTTCGTTATACCATTCTTCGCCAGACCATTCAGACACATTGTCTGCTTCTTGCATTATAGGCTCAAAATCCAATAGTAATCTTTCTTTATCTAATGAATCGTTATTTCCAAATTCACCATTTTTCAATCGGTTTACAACTTCATTGATTTGGTTATCTATTTCTTCTAAAATACCGAATTGTATTTCTGAATCTATTTCTGCTAAAATATCTTGAATGGTATAACTATTTTTTATTATAGCTGTTATATTTGGCCTAAAATTTCTTGCGAATCTTTCTTGATTCTCAAGTGTTTCTTTGCTTTCATGTGGCAACATTTTGGCAGTAATGGATTCTCTTTTAGTTATAAATTGAGATCCAAAAATATCTTCTTCTTTAATTTGGGAAAATAATTCTGCTGGCAGATAAGCTGCTTTGATGGCCGCTGAAGATAATTTATTTTTTTGATATACTACCTGTTCTCTTGTTCTCCAATATTGTTCGGTCATATCTAATGTTCCGTCTTCAGTTATCTCTACATATTCAGTTATTTGTTCGTATCCACCACCCACATAGGAACGTATCGAATTAAAAATCGCATCTTGTATTTGTCTTGTCTGGTATCTTTGATCTAATTCTTGTAAAATATATGGCACTAAATCCCTATATAAATTGTATCCCTTTATGTTGTCGGCATCTCCAGAACTTAATCCAGTTGCTTTATCAAATAAATTTTTAAATTGCCACGGAGTTTCTTTTAATTTGAAAACAGATTGTGCTATATTTTCCATGAGACCTTCGCCCCATCTATTTATATCGTGTATATTATCATCCCAATTATCTCCATCTTCATTCCAAGCAGAATCGGATCTGTCAAGAGGATCATATTTAATTTTATTGGTTCTTTTTTTTCCACTTATATTCAGTTTGAATATAATATATTTTTCAGATGCTTCTTTTCCAATTCTTTCTTCCCATATGGCATATCTAGCCGCTTTTTCTAAATCTGGAGTAAAAAATATTCCCCTATCTTGTGATGATTCTTGAAATCCATTCCTTAGTATATTCAATCCGTTTTCAAGACTTGTGCCGTGATATACCTCATTTAGAGAATATGACATTGCGGTTCGATACCAATTATCTGCATATGATTTCTTTTTGAAAAAATATTTATACATAAGGTCTGGATACTCTCTTAATATTTCTTGTGGAACTTTTTTATTTTCTGATAACGCACGATCTACATAATATTTATGTAGATCGGATGCTCCTGATTTTTGAAAGTCTTTCAATGGTATTTTATGCACAACAGGAGCTCCTTCTTCACTTATTATATCTCCAGGTTCTGCTCCAAGTGGAACTTCTTCTGTATAGAATTCGCCATTCATATCATAGAGTCCGTCTTCACCAACAACCAAGGCATCTCCAGGTTTTTCAGTAATTAGAACATATGGTTCGCCATGTTTTGGATAAACAGGAACACCTTCGGAATAATGCATTATTTTTTCAATATCAGACATATTCTTAAAATAGGCAAGTTCTTTTCCGCCTAATTCTTCGAAATCTCCTTCACCAGATCCTTCATACATAGTTCTGGTAAAGTCGCCTATTTGCGGAACTACATAATCGAAAAAATTATCATTCTCTATGTTGGTTCCATGAATAAGATACTTGTTTTCGAATTCTTCTTTAGTCATTTCCCACGGCTCTTTAGAACCATTATCTTCTTCTGTGGGGTATGGAAACAATTGCATTTGATTAGGATCTGGGTAATCATCATCTTCGTACATATCTGCTGTCCGATACCAGCCAGCTAGTCGAGAAACAACATCCATTCCAGACATCAAACGATCTTGTTCTTCCTGAAGAGTCCTAATTGGCTCATCAAATCCTTTGGGTTTATATTTCTCCCAAGCAGCAAAAATTTGCTCTGGTTGAAGTTCAGATCCGTCCTGTCCTTCAATCCAATCTGTAGGTTCATTGTATTTTGAATATTTTCTTAAAAGAGATCTTGCGTTTTCTACTTGAGCAGGGTCATTTTCATCATAGGTTGGCAAATTGGTTGGATGATCCAATTCATTCCAAAATCTATAGGGCTGTCCATCTGGTGAGTATTTGGTAAGCCATTCATTCATTATCTATTCCCATAAATATCGAATCCGGTTTCTGAAGATACTGACAATATCGCATTTTCCATAGCTTGTAGCATTTCGCTATTTTTAGTAAGTTCTTCTTTTTTCTTATTTGATAAATCTTGAATTATAGGATTATTAATTGGCAATGGGTTTTGATTTAAATTATCAATAGTATTGTCTTCTATTTCTATTGATTTGTTTGTAGCATCAACCATATTTTCATTTCTTGGCATGTTATTATAAACTTCATCGAAAAGAGCGTCTGGAGTTATCTGTGACTCTGCTGGCATTGTATAAATACTCTGAAAATAAACTAAAGTTTGTGCTTTAAATGAATCTATTGTCATTCCGCTATTATCCGGAGTTGCTTGTTGTTCTGGGTTTTGTTGTTGAGTGTAAGCGGGATTTGACAAGCCCTCGCCTTCAACCACTGGCGTCTGAGCTTTTCTCTTCATTTCAGACAACAACAATGCCTCTTCTTTTGATACAAGAGGAATGATGCCAAAATTATTTATAACTATTGGTTTATCCTGCAACATTTTCATACCCTCTATTTTTCTTTTTAGGCAAATTTATGCCATCCAGTGGATTATTGGTATAATATCCTGTTTTAGCTTTTTCTAAAATGTCGAATTTTTCTTCTCTCTTTTGGGCCTCTTCCCTTCTCTTTCTTCTCATGTAAGCTTTATGTTTCTCTCTTTCTTGCATGAGATACTGTATCATTCTGGTTTGAGCCGTTTTAATTGGATCGAAATAACTTGATGCCGCTGGAGTAACACTCATTCCGAATAAATCTCCCTTAAGAACCTTGTCCATTTCATCAGTCTTAGGCAAGAATTTTATCAAATCCCACTTTTTGAATTCTTCCAAAGCTTTTTGTGGATTGGCTTGAAATGTTTTCTCAACGGTTGCCCTAACCATTTTGCTATCTGGATGAGTCTGCATGAAACTAACCAGATATGGAAGAAAGTTAGGTATTTCTTTCTCATATGCCGGATCTACTCTCATATCAAACTGAACTTCAAATCTCATTCCACGGAGTAATCTCTTTGGCTCTATTGCAAGTGTTTTGGCTGGTGTCAATGGGGTTCTAAGATATCTATTGCGAATGTCTTCAATGCCCTTTCCGGTGAGATCGATTATTTCTTGTGTTTCGATATCAAAAAGAAGAGTATTGATTGTGAAATCTCTGGAAAAAACGTCTTTATTTATCGGGGTTGGTTCCACCCCCATAACATACAATTGATCTATTATGTGAGAAACATTATGGTAAGCATTGTGGAATTCGATCATTCTTCCACTTGGCATAATAATCATAGCAGTTCCAGACAACTCATAAATTTGTGGCTCTGGCAAATTGTATTTAGCCGCAACAAAAAAAGCCAAATCAAAAGCATTTCCATTTGCTTCAGTAAGATCCAGATCAGACTCGTTTGTTATTTCAATTCCCATAACAATATCACGAGGAAATCCACCGACAACATAAGCCTTCATTTTGAGGTCATTGGCAACAACTTCAATCTGTCGAAGATCTGTTTGTATTTCTTGCGGTATATTTATCATTCGAAAAAAACTTCCTGACCCTTTATTTTTATTTTAGATCCTTTTTTTACCGACATCATACTTGGCAAATCGTTGTGCGCTTCAACTACATATTTTATTTTATGAGAGTCTGGATATATGGCACTTGTTTGTTCCGCTGATAAGTATTTTACATCCTCCACAGTTCCATCATCATCGCAAAAAATTACAGATATTGGAAACCCAACATTTTTATTCCAAAATGAATGTTTGCCTGGCGAAGCAAAATAAAATAAAGCACATTCTTTTTCAGAAAGAGGTCGATGGAACATCAACCCCTTAGTTCTCTTGTGATCATCATCGGCCACTAATATTACATTTAATTTATTATCCATCTTTTCTCGAATTCAATTCCTTCATTATTATTTCAGAAAAAGATTTAATTCTGTTAACTGGAACATGTTCTAATGTTTTGCCAGAAATGATAATTTTATGTGCGTTATCTATAATTTTCTTGGCAAGGTGAAGTACCTGTACCAATTCTTCTTCGCTGTATTCCGATAACGTTTTTTCAGATCCATTGGCCTTTTTTGTGGCTATGGTGTATTCGCCAAATGTTTTCAATGCCGCATTCTTATTCGGAAATTTATCCTTGGCTATAGCAATATACCTTGTCCCGAATTTCTCAGCATGAATTACTCTAACTAGAACTTCATCACCAAAATCATAACTATTTTTCAATGTCATCTGCTTTGAAGCCTGTTTGGTTATTGAAGATTTTTCATCATTTAGGATTGATTCTTTAAGCAATTTAGATCCTTCTGGCGTTAGCTCATAGGTATTGCCGCTTCCACGAATAAAACCCTTGTGGCTTAATTCAGTTAAATCCTTAAGGGATGCGTCTGCGGTAACCTCTATCCTATTTTGGTTTACTGTTTTAGACGATAGCCAAATTTTCTTAATCATCTCCTTTTCTCTTTTCTGGTCCTTTTGAACCATAAGAAAAGGTTGGAGGAGTGGAATCAATGTGGTTACATCCTGCCGTTTCTCCATATTGGGTTCTATGTAATTGTCTTTTACTTTAATGATTGGCAGAGGCATCTCTGTATCTCCTTTTGTTTTATCTTATATTGGCCGGTGAATAATCAACTGGTCTAAACATTTCTTCCAAAAAACTATTTAATGATCTAAACATATTTGCCCATTTATTTTCTTTTTGTGGTTGCCCAAATGATCTTTCCGATATCTTTCTTTTTTTACTGTTCTTAATTTTATTAACAGCTTTGTTTATTTTTTGATCGTTAATCGGGTTGTTAGCGTCAACTTCTGGTTTTAGTTCATATTCATTATTACTATTCACGACAAATACACTTGCTATATCCGGATCTTCCGTTTCAGATGGAACAGTTGTTGAGTCTGCAACTGGCGCTCCAGATGGATCGATAGTTGTTTGGGCTGTTCTATATTGCCATTTAGTTCTCATAACAGATCCTTAATACTTAGAAAAACTACCCATAAATTGTGTGCCACGATCATGCACATATTCATCCCAAGGAGTCATTCTATTTCTCATATCGGCATCTTGATTGTTAGTCGAATATTGTCCATACCAACCCTCAGTTCCAGGGTTTCTATTATGTGGCCAAGATCCAGCACTCTCAAATTGCCCACCCTTGGATGGCTTATATCTATTTTGTCTTTTTACTCTTCCAACATTCTTGTATGTATTGGCTGGGCTAACACCATCTCCAGATGTGTTTCTTTTTCGTATTCTAATGTATTTATCTTTTCCGTTTTTGTCTTTTACCTTAACAACTTTATAATCCTTGTTGTTCATTTGCCTATTAGAATCCCATTCACTATCGAACCCATCCTGCATTCTATCATACGGCATAATGCGCTCGTCTTCAGATAGATCCAATCTACCGTAGGGCTGATTTGCTGTATTATTATAAGATCCTCCGGACATCGGATTGGCTGGAGTGGCAGCTAGCCTAAACATTTGTGTCAATGAAGAGCTTCTGCGTCTTCTTTTTAAGCGAGAATGATGTTTTTCTACAGTTCTTTTGTATGGATTGTTAGTATGTCCACAATTATTGCATTTATAGACGGTTTTGCCATCTTCGCCTTTCCATCCATAACTTATTTCAGATTCCGCTATTTGTTCTTTACACACAGGACACGTTTCTGGGACATCGGGGCAGTTATGTTGTGGCGGAACTTCTCCCATATCTGGAACAGAGCCTGGGTTAATAGTTGGCGGTAATGGCGGTCCCTGATTGATTGTAGTGGCATCATAATTAGCCATACCATTAGACATATTGGCATCTGCTCCAACATATTCGTTCGCTGCTATTTTATACCAATTATTCATTTTTCACATACCTTTGTACGTTTTTCTTTCTAATCTATTCTCTACTGGCAAATCAAATACCTTTCTGGTTATAAGGAAATTGACAATAAAAAACCACCCCTTTTGAGGGTGGTTTAGTTGCAAAATACCAATATTCCTATTATTTTACTTCATATCTTCTACCGTAGATTCGTATCTTTTCTTTCCCAAGGCATTTTCTGCTGCTTCTTGGTTAGAGGGGTTTAACAAATCTTTTCTGCTCTTAATTCCGTTTTCATACAGCTTGGTAGCAAATGCCTTTCCGATTCCAGGAGCCTGAACCAAATCCAGCAATTCCTGGCTAACACCATATTTTAGCCTCATATAAAGACTATCCCATTCTTTGCCCCAATTAAATCCAACACACTTTCCAGCCGATTTTACCATTTTGCCAAATTGGTCATCAGACTGTTTCAGGGTATCTATAATTCTTTCTAAATCTCTCTTGATGGACATGGCAAAAGAATTCAGCATTGGCTCAACATCTCTTCCAGATAGCAAATCATAAAAAATAGAAGTATATTTGATATGAGGATTTTCCTGTGGCGTCATGTGTAATCTATTGCACAACCTTATTACGCCGGGAGACATGGCCTCTCTTTTGGACATATATACTTTGCCGCTATTCTTTTTGCCATTCTCCGACCAAGTTCTGCCCCAATTATAACATTCCGATAAAGCCATGGCAACAGATAGGTTTACGTTATCCGCAACATCTTCGCTATCGCTTGGATGGGGATTTATTTTATTTATTCCAGAAAAATTCTTAAACCAATCGCTAACATCGATAGGGCTCATATACATTCTGGCAGTTATACTACCTAGTTTTGTTGGTTTATATAGGTCGTCTTCTTTCTTTATCATTCCCCTATAAACCAAATTATCCAAAACCATCTGAGATTTTTCTTTTGTTATGCTTCTCTTTTGAACAGACGAAAGGGTTTTGCTATACCATTCAAACAATTGATCAGCATTTTTAATCTCACCCTGCGATATGTATGATAGAATATGAAACATAAGAATATTCACATCATTAAGAACGGACATAATCTTATAGTCTTTAAATATTCTGTCACTTTCCATATTTACTTTTGATCTTGGAGCTAGAATTATAGCGTCGCCTTCGTCAGAGTATCCTAGTCTTCCTGCCCTTCCCATTGCCTGATGAATATTGGCTGGATGCATTGGTTCCAATCCAAATGCAGTGTGACACTGAATAACATATCTGGCAGGAGTATTTACTCCCCAGGCGGTTGTTGTGGTGCTAATTAAAACAGTAAAATCCAGAGATCTAAATCCATTCTCTATTTTGGCACGTTCTTCTCTATCAAGATCTGCACTATGGAAATAATGTTTTACGCTTCTTGCCGTTAATTGTCTGGATAGCTTTGATCCGAAATCTTTAGCCCCAACAAACGCAATAATTGGATCGCCCTTATGTTCAAGAATCAGTTCAACAGCTTTTTCCAATCTTTTTTCTTCTATTTCTTGATAATATAGGGATCTTCCCCTATTGTCTGAATCTTGAAATCCAACAACACTACTATTGAGTTTACATGGTCTAAAATCACTTAGTACGCTAACTGTTTTACGACCAGTAAGATGCTCAAGCCAAACTCCGAAATCAGCATAGTTCGGAATTGTTGCGCTTAAAAATAAAGATCTTGCCTTTTGATTGTTCTCGTAATATTGAACAATGCCAACTTCAAGGGAATCGCCTCTGCCACTCATTCCTACCAAATGAATCTCATCTGCTACTATTGCGGTTTTATGAAGCCATGCATGACTCTCAAAAAACCTGCATTTGGAGTTAAACATCTCAGGGGTGAGAATGATAATATTTGCTTCTTCCAAAGATCTCTTTTTGGCTTCAGTTAATTCAAAATCTCCAGTTTGTATTTGAACTTTATATTTGGAAAATGTGTGAGATGGGTTTGTCCATTCATCATACTTTTCATCTGCCAGTGCTTTCATAGGAGCAATATAAAGAACTGTGTATCCGTTTTGAATTGAACGGGCAGCAAACAATTCGGCACATAGTGTTTTGCCGCTTGATGTTGGTGCAGCTATGACTATATTAGTATCGTCATCTTCCAAATATTTGACAAATTCTGTTTGAAGTGGATTAAGATACTCGAATGACATTTTCACATAATTGGAAAAATGTTCTGTGCGAGTACACATACTTTTCTTGTTGTGATGGCCAGGTGGCTGGACCATATCCTGTGGGTATTCTTTAGGCACTTCATTTCCTTTCGATTATGTACAATAACAACTATCTTCTATTCTACTATCCGTAGATTCGTTATATTTTTTTTCATTATCTAATAGTTTTAATCTTTTAAATTCACTATACTTATAGCATTGATCACTATGTGTTAATTTATTATACCATTCTGGAATACAATCTTCTGATATATGCCCAAATGGAATGTTCCTACATGCACATGGGAAAACAAAACCATTAGGATCTATAAAAATGCCTTCTCCCAAACAATATTGTGGATAAATTAAGCTTTCTGGCAGAAATATAGCTCTTCCTACTTTTTGTGGTGAAGGGTTTTTGTCTTCCAGTATCATGTTTGTAGCTGTTTCTGGATCAATACTAAGTTTCTTAAACATTCTTTTTATTTTAGGATTTATTTTCTCATGGTATTTGTCGCAAGAGAAAATACAAGTAATCTTTTTGGCTTTAACTAATTCCATTAAAAATAAAGATTCTTCGTCGTTTTTTCCATTAGTAAAAACATCTATATTAATGCCTATGAAATTTTTAAACATAGAATCTTTTAAATCTAATAATATTTTTACAATTTCTCTAAACTGAGGATGTACGGTTGGTTCTCCACCACCTATTGTAAAATAATATACAGATTTATTGTACGACAAGAAAAGATCTACAGCTGCCTTAACCGTATCCAAAGACATATCCTTACCTTTTTCAGTACAATCAAAGCAGCAATGCGGACACAGCATATTGCATCTATTGGTTATCTGCAAATACATTGGCGTTTCTAACTATTGTGTTTTCAGAGTTTGTTTGTTCGGGCTAGTAATAGCAACCTTTTGAACTCTTTCAGGCTTTACAGTTTTCTTAAGAGTCTCGGCCTTAAGAGCGGCTTGTAGTTTATCAAGAGCTTCGGAACACCCAACTCCCTGAAAACCTATTGCATCCATTTTGATCTCACCAGTGGTTAGATCAATTTCAATTTCTATTTCTTTTGAGCGAGCCATTTCTATATCCTTTCTATTATGCGTATGATCTAAGGGTAATTTTGATGGTTTGTTTATCTTGAACCTTTGATCCAAGTTTGTATCCCATCTTTTTAGCAGCTTTAACTATAATTTTAGCACTCATAAGACCCTTGATTTTAGCTGCCAATTTTTCCAACTCTGCCTTGGAACAATCACCTTCTAGTTGATAGGTTCCATCTTCCTTAAGAACTAGTCTTATTTCAGTTCCGGCATAAGTTCTAATGCCGTGGTTCTGAATAACAAGAACCTTGTCTTTTACTTTTTCGGAAATTACAATACCGGCTTCTTTACAGCCTTCCATTGCAGCTTCTTTATCGGTAATTTGTATTTTTACTCTTCTAATTTCACTCATTTGTTTGGCCTTTCCTTAAAATTCCAGATCCCATCTGGCATTCTCTTGAGATTGTGATACGACAGATTTTTTCTTCTTAGACGATTTATCCGAACTATTGTTATTGTCGAAAAGCTCAATCATTTTAATAGCTTCTAGCTGAGCTTTCTTTTCTATTTCTTTCCATTTTTTTGAGACGAATAATGCTGGATTTTTATTAATGGCTTGTTGATATCCATATGATAGGAGAAAGCCATTTATTATCTCTGTATCAGTTAGACCGGATTCCCTACACCATCCAACCATATTGGAATAGGCGTATTCCTCATGGAGCAATTCATCATAAGATTGGCATCTAATATCCATATGCATGTGAAACAACTCATGAGCCAGGACAGATTTGAGATGAATCATAAGCCATTCTGTTTCTGTAAATCTTTCAGGTTTTTTGGATTTTCTCTTAGGTATTGCTATTTTGTTTTGTTTTTTTCCGTCAAACTGATAGTAATATTTTCTTTTATGGTGATCCCTAATTACAAATATTTCTTTGGTTGGGATGGAGAAGAATGCGCCAGCACTGGCCAATGAACATATGTTTCTTTGAAGAGACATTAGTGTTCCAGCAAATTCATTTCTATCGCCATTTTCTTCGGCTATTTTTTTGGCTTCTTTTCTAGTGAGAGAGATAAGACTATCGATTGCTTTGTTGGTAGTTGAATAAACATTACATTGCTCTAATTCAGAACAATCTTTATTTTTGGAAACATAATCAATTACATCTTTATATGTTTCGGTATCTACGATGGTGTCGGGATGTTTTCTAAGACCTTCCATTTGCCTTGAATGTACTTCGCTGCTTATTTTTTTAGCTTGAGCGTGTATTTTGTTCGACATGGCTACTTTGGCCAAATTATACATACAGAATCCCCTTGTTGTTTGTTTGTTTCTGCCATAAATAGATATACGATATGACTAAGCATCACATCTCCATTCATCATTACTTACATATTGGTTACGGTTTGTCAAGGAGTTATAGGTGGGCCACCTGAATTTGTCGAAAAAACTTGAGATAATGCCTGTTTGACATCTTCTGGATTTGCCAATATTGATTGGCTATTATCAAAAAAAGATAGAATTTGCTCTGGAGACCATCCAAAACTTTTTAGTCGTGTTATGTTTTGTATCAACATGGCCAAATCCGGAGATTCTTTTTGGTTGTCTGAGCCAAAACCTGGTTGTTCTGTATCCAACAATGTCTCTTCTTGCATCATGGCCTTTTCTTGCTGAATAGCATCTTGGTCAGGAGCTGACAATCTCTTCCTTATGATTTGCAAATTATCCATAAATTGAGTTTTCATCTCATCGTTTTCAATGCCCTTGGCCAGTTGTCTTGCGAAATGTTTGGCCAAGAATTCCAATTTTCTGGCCAGACCAACAACTCTATACGGTCTGAGCATAACCCTTGTGGAGCCCCTTGTCAAGGGGTGTATAAACAAAGCCAAATTATCATAGGAAATATCTTCATCTATATCTATGAATTTTTCTAGAAGCTCAATTACCCTGAGCATCTGTTCTTTGGTCTCTGGGTCATAAAGTTTTTTACTGGCCTGTATGGTTCGGAGTATTTCGTTTTGTCCAGTTTGTGAAATGAACGGACCTTCTTGTCTTGACCGTTCACGATATGGCTCATACCAAGAGTCAGGATCTTGTTTGGTATCAATTTCCATTGGCTGCATAGTAGTTTTTTTCTTTACAGTCTTTGTTTTTTTGGCTTCTTTCAAAATAGCAATAATATTGTCCCAACTATCCAGAAGATATTCTTTATTCTCTCTTGGGAGCAAATAAGCTTTTTTAAATAGTTCGTACAACATTTTATGCTCCCCCCGATGAAGAAAATTTAATGCCATTGTTTTTCAAAAATGGTTTTATTGCTTCAGCTGGAATAACAGCATTTAATCCAGAAGAGTCGGTTTGTTGATCAGTAATAATAGCAGCTGCTATACCGATCACAGAAGAGTCGAAAGTAAGAGCAACCGGACCGCCGCTATTTCCTGGGGCAATATTAGAGGAAATAAATATATAGGATCTATCTTGTTGTTCGTCTTGATAGTCAACTGGTTTGCTTGAAATAATACCCTCTCCAACTATATTGTCAAATCCAAGAGGACTTCCTATAACAACAATTTTTTCGCCTATATTGGCTTGATTTGAATCAGAAAGTTTCAGAAAACTGCTTGATTTAAAATTTGGATCATTAACCATCAAAACAGCAGCATCTATAGAAACGTCATAAGCCCAGACAGCCGCTTGATATTCAACATCTTTATGTTTAACGGTTATTTTTGGAGTTGTGTTGGGATCTACTTTTGGAAAAGTTGGAAGACAAACATGCGCACAAGTCAAAACTATATTTTCTGTAATAAAAAAACCACTTCCCATTTCTGTTTTGTCGCCAACAGTAGAATTAATGGTTACAGCTGATTCCAAAACTATGTTGGCAGAGGAGCCGGTATCGTTTGAAGGAGCTGCTGGTTCTTCTGGAGTTTCTGGAGCTTCGGGTCTTCTTTGAGGAATTTCTTTTCTTGTAGATATGCCAGCTGGCTGATCGCCTTCCGATTCCAAAATACTTTGATATGTATCGGAAACCCAACTCTTATTGCTCCAAATTGGCAACTTAGGCTTACCTTCGCCAGAACCCCATTGAGCTATCACAGTATTGGGTTCATTATGGATATTTGAACTGTTTTTATACCAATTAAACATTTATTGTCTCCAACACACGCATTTTCTTTTCTTCTATATTTAAATTATATTTATCTTTCATTTCCCCGTAAAATATTTTTTGAATATGTCGAAGTGGGGCGTTGGTATGATTACGTATGTCTTCTTTTGAAAATAGAACATATCTTTTTCCATTAAATGTGTATTCAATGTATTTTACATATGCATCTATATTTATAAGTTTTGTATTTTTATAAAAAAACCAATTTTTAAAATTATTATTTTTATTTATAACTCTTTTGATGCAGGTTGAAGAAATCTTAGTTTTTTGACACAGGTCTTTAAACGAATTAAAAACTAATGTTTCTTTAGATAGAATATTATATGCCACATATGTTTTCTCTTCTTTTTTCGGGACATTTATATTTAAAATATCCTGTTTGTTGTAGGAGAAATTCCAATCGCACCTATTTTCAATGTTTTTGTTTAGTATTGATTTTATACGTAATTTAGATATGCCGGTTTTAGAACTACATTGGCAAAGAGATTTAAAATTCAATATATTTCCCATTGAATTTTTACCATAAAAATCTTTACATTTATGGAATTTTCTCATTTTATCAATAATGGTTTGCGGAACTCCGCAAACCAACCCGCCTTCTTTTATGTTGTATCCAATTTCTCTATGATTGCTGCTATAATCTTTTATTAATTTTTTCTCCATATGATCTATTTCGTTTTGATTCTCAGATGAAAATATTTCTTCTATTTTAAAATTTTCTTTCCCATATTTTTTTATAGCACTATATAAGGCGATACAATTGTTTTGTCTGCAATGACTATAAAATCTTGTTTTTAAATCTTTTGATGTTTGACCAATATATATTTTATTATTAATAATGTTTGTTATTTTATAAATTTTCATATTATTTCTCTGAATTTATATGGTTATTTAAATTAAATGCCAACTGTGCTGTTCGGATATTTAAAGAATTAGATTTACTTGTGTTATACCATTGTTGACCTTCTTCGGTTAGTCTCTGTATCGAATCTAAAGGAGGTTCAACTAATTTGTTTTTATTTTTTTTCTTCTTTTTTTTCTTTTCTTCTTGAAGTCTCTGCTCTAAGGTTTGAGTGTGATCACCTTCGCTGAAGTAGTCATTGGGGTGGTGTTTGCCAGAACTCGGTTCCAGAATACCCGAATGTCCATCATTTCCTGCTGCTCCAAAAGGGCTTGTCCTCACCCGATCAGTTAACTCTCCAGAACCAAACGGGTCTGTTCCGAACGCTGCGGCTTCTTTTTTGTACCAATTGTTTTTAGACATAATAGAACCTCCATCCTTGGAGTTCTTTACGCCTTCCTTCTAAAACAGTGCCCATTAACCTTCTATCCAATCCTAATTCTTTAGCAGCTTTGTTTCTTTTGGAATCTGAAAAATGTTTGCTCTTTCTTTGGGCAAGAGTACGCCACGTCTGTCCAATATATACCTTTCCATTAACAAGATTCCTTGCCATGTAGATAATGCCTATGGGTTTAGATATTTCAGTCATGACTTCATTCATTTATTTTTCACTTTTTTTCTGTTTCTTATCCAGCTGACCCTTATCTAGTTTCTTTCTATCATCTTCTTGCTTATGAACTTGCAACCATAGCGGACTTACATTTTTGTGACCACGAGATTCTTCTTTATCCTTGTCCCACGATTCAGATCTATGTCCACCTTTGGTTGACTCGTTTTCTTCAAGTTTTATTTCTAATATATCATCAGAAGGTTTGTCTCGTTTTCCCATCTGCTTTTCGGTAATGCCAGAGTTAATCTTGCCAGGATAATTTTTGAGATCGAGCTGCTTTTCAGTAATATGCATGACCTCCTCACCAGTACGTTTTGGAATTCTTTTGTTCAATTCCAATAGTTCTTCTATGGTTTTTGATACAGCATCCTCACTTGATGAGGCTATTTTGATATTGTTTACATCTAATTGGAATGTCATTTAAATTCTCCTTATTATCTCCTGCCAGTATAGACGAAGCCCCCTCTTGGCAATCTAGTTGTTCCGGCAGATCCCAACATCATAGAATGTATAACCCCACAAAGACAGTCTGCCAAATCATCATCCGGATATTCACTATCCGGGCTTTTCTTTATTTTTGGTGGCATCTTAGTATAGTCCACCACAACGCTCAATAACTGTCCTCTCAAATTCTTATCGTCATTACACAATTCTATTCTATTCTTAATTAATAAATCCCTTGTGGTATCGTAAATCTCATTCTTTTTATATCCGGTAAAAGATATCTCTCTAAAATGTATGCATTTTTGTCTAAGTTTATTCCTTTGCTCCAAGCTAAACATGCCATCGGATGTAACGGAAACGATCTTGTATTTATCGAAAAGTGGCAATATATGCTTATCCATGATTTCGTCTGGGTCAAGATATCCGCCAATAGGAGGAACAAAAAAATGCGAGTAATCTTCTATAACGAACATTACTTTAGTTGGAATATTAGGAACAATCCTATGTTCTTTGTGAGCTATCATAAATGCCCATTTGTCGGAATTTTTTGCCGGATCTATATGAAGATAATACTCATTCCCCGAATAACCTTCAGATTGTTTATACCAATCTGGCCTCAACATCATCGCTTCTTCTACTTTTTCTCTTGGGAAATAGTTACTTCCAGATGTAATTCTAAACCTGGCTCCATACTCAGCCATAGCTCTCTCATAGTCTTTTTCAAATTCATCCTGAACCATTTCTTTTGTAACTGTGGGGTTGGCATCCCAAGACGCTATCTGAAACAAGCACATTGAGTCAACTGTTTTGGCACTATTGTAATGATGGTAGAAAAAACCTTGTGGCATGTCTGGGGATGATATCGCCACATTTCTACCATCTCCAAATGGTCTAAAAGTAAGAGTAGAAGGTGAAAGAGCGTTATAGACTTCATCAGCTGATGCTTTTCCATCGTCGCCAGTATAGTGTGCCATTTCATCATAAATAATGGCTATTGCGGCATTACCACGAAGAGCTGGGGAGTTTGAGTTTCCACTTCTAAGAACAATAGATCCGCCTAATGATTTGGCACCAGCCTTTGTAATTTTTTCATTTAATTCAATATCGTGATCGCTACAGAGTCTAATTGTTGGACAACCGGACTCATCTTTTTCAGATATTCTACCGTCGAATATTCCGCTTTCATAAATAAAGCTTCTTATTTGTTTAAATATCTGAGTTTCTGCCTGTCCTCCAGTAACAGCTGTGTTGATAATATAGATATCGGAGTTAATTCCATAGAATTTTTTAGGATTAGGGAATGTGAGAAGTTTGTATGCCTCGTAAACTGCTATTAGGGCGCTAAGATATGATTTTCCAGATCTTCTGCCAAGAATAAGAACCAAGTCTCTGAAGTAATTTTCTGGAGATTTATTTTCTTTGAATTTTTTTAAAATATTTGCTTTATTATTATCGCCATAAAACATCCATGTCTGTGGGACTTCCCAAGAAAACATTTCATCCATATCTTCTTGTTGTATTTCCAGCTCTTCGTTATATCTGGTTCCTGCATAAAAAAACTTTAATATTATACGTTGTGATGGATATAGTTTTTGCTGTAAAACATGTTCGGCAAATTCCACTATATTTAATGCTTTTGACCTATTGAGAAAAGATTCTTTCTTAATAGATTTTACTATATCTCCTATAAGAGATGCTGGATCAAAAGAATTGTCTTGTTTTTTATTTGGTTTAGGACTCATCTGATTCCTTATTCTCTATGTTTTCCGGCGCAACGGGATTAGGTTTGGATGGAGTTCCAAGTATGGCGTAGAGCCTTTCCTTTGCTTCGGGGATATCGTCAAGAGATTGAGCTACCTTGCCAATCATAGTCTTGAGATAGTTCTTCATAATCTCTTTTTGTTCTTCTTCTGTTTTGCCAAATCCAAGTATTTCAAATTCCATCTGATAATATTCTCTGAAAGATTTAGATAGGTCTGTAATCATCTTAACTGTTGATTGATAATTGACTCTATCTTCTTTGGTTTTGATCTCTCTTGGTTTAGAGGCATATATGTCTGTAAGAATATCAAATATTATTTCCTTGACAATTGCTATCCTATTGGTATTTTGTCCTGTCTTGGCAACCTTCTTCTCTAATTCGTTCATTCTTTTTTCTTTTATCATCATCAGTTGTGTGACAAAAGGTTCTATATGATCTCTAAAGTGCTTCTCTATGGTTCCGTCTGCGAAATTCTTTTTGAATTTCATGGAGAACCATTGTTTAACAGACTCTATGCTTTTATTGTTTTCGAAATATATGTCAGTCGCCTGTCTACATCCTGGATGTTTGCAGACAAAGCAAGTGGGACTGGAAATATCGGCTTCTGGTTCCAGAACACCCTCTTCTTCTCTTTTTTCAAGAGCATTCTGGATAGCTTCTATTTGTTCAGCTGTATTAACTGTTTCTTGAATTTCTTGAATGTCTTCGTCCATAGGTTCCCCGTCTTATCTGAAGAGCGGAGAGTGAAGATCAGTTTTCTTCTTGGTACGTTCCATTAAAAATCTTTCCGCTTCTTCTTTTTTTGCATGTTTTTGTATTAGGGACGGAGACCAAATTCCGAATAATTCCTGTTCCATTGCTTCCTTTGCTGAATTGTTATTTGATGCGGTTGTAAAAACACCAGACATTGCTTTGTTTGTTATTACAATATCATCAAGAACAGGTTCTAATTCTTTATGAATCTCCTCAAACATAATGTTTGTTCTACTATCCCTTGCTAACAGTATACGATTAATGATACCAGAAAGTTTTTGATCTGAATGTTGTTCGAAATATTCTTTTAATTTATCCAACGATCCTCTCTTAATGGTTTCATCTATGGTTGCTCGGATATCTTCATATGAAACTGGTGGAGTTCCAACATGGTAATCTTCTGGTATTTCGGCAACTTTGTTTTCTGCCAAGTCTTTTGCCACATCTTTTGGGCATCCGTCAATTCCAAGCAGTTCTGCTACGGAATCTGGTTCGAATCCTTGTTCGGCATAGTCTCTTGCTAATTGTGCGTAACGAATCATATTTTCCATTTTGTTATCTCCATTCCTTATACTGAGTAAAATTTTGGTTCTACCGGCTTGGCATCTTCTGCGACCAATTCGGTGTCGTCATCAAAACTTTCTATTTGTACATCATCATCCATTGATATTTTTTTATTTTTCAATCCGCCTACATTTTTTATTAATTGATCTATTAGTTGACCAGAAGCTTGATATTCTTCGTCGGTTATAAATCTGTTTCTTCTAGCATCGTCAAATGCAACTGCTATGTTCCTAAGAACATCTTCTATATTGAACATATTCTGCTTTGCTTCGGTTGGAGATGATGTGGTGGATTTTACTGATCCACCTCCAGATCCAGCTCCAATAGATGCCGTTCCACCACCAACTCCAGCAGATCCAGGAGGTGCTTTAGAAGCAGGAGGCGTTACACTTGGTCCAGTAGCTTCTTGAGAAGATCCAGGAACGTTAGTTATTTCCGATGCCACCTTAGGAAGAACGACTTTAATGTTGCTAATAGATTTAAATAAATCATTTATTGCATTTTGATTGCCCTTCATAGATGGGTCTGAACCACTTGCATTCCAAAATTTAAGCAAACCATCAAGACTTTTCTGAACAATTCCAGCTGCTTCGAAAAAACCTTCAGAGAATTTTTTTTGCATTTCAAGTATAACATCTGGAGATGCATTGTTGATATCTGCTTTATTTCCACCAAACCAGCCTTTTATTGTATCCCAAACTCCAGCCGTAATAATTCTATCTGTAGATGAGGCTGTTTTGCTAATATATTGGTCTAATAGCGGCTGTATTTGTTGAATAAGCTTGGTAACGTTTGGAAGTTCTCTAGACACTACATTTATTGTATTAAGATTGTCTTTATTGAATATTTGTTTTCCAATTGGAGTGGATATTATATTTTGGTAACTATCCACGCTTTTTTGTAACTCTGCTATTAATTGATTTAATTGACTTTTCAATTCAGAAGATATTTTTGCCAAATTACCTTGAACTGCTGGTTGCGCTGTTGCATCTGCTGGAGCTCCGGGAGCAGCAGGATTTGCTGGATTAGACAAACCTTGTAGTTGTTTCAATTCATCAGAAATTGCACTGGCAAGCTCAGGATCTTTGCTAATGGTATTTATGAAAGCAGTGATATCGTCAGAAAGAGCGGCTGTTTTTATTTGATTTTTAGACGATGCCAATCCTTTTGGAGCTTCTCTAATTCCATTAGAAGCGAAATATTCATAGACCTTACTTTCTATTGATTTTATTAATTGATTTGCATCGGGGTTCTCAGATAATTGAGTTTTTATTCTATCCCATTGTGGTTTTATTTGATTATATGTATTTAGAAAAAATTCTTTTGATTTTGGAGTAGAAGGTCCAGCGGGAGCAGTCGGTTCTACAGGAGCGGTTGGCCCAGCTACTGGAGTTGGTCCATCGGCAGGAGCTATTTGTTTTATAGTATTATTTAATTCAATCAAATAAGGTTTTGCTTCTTCAAAAGCTTCTGGAGCTTGTTGTGATAATTGTCTTATCAATTCGGTTAATTTATCAGCTGTTTCTCCAGCAGTTCTTATTATTATTGTTTTATTTGTTTTTGCATGTTTTATAGAATATCTATCCAAAACATTATTAATATTGTTTATTAAATCTACTACTTTTTTTGTATTTTGATACGTTGTTGACAAATCATTTAATTGTTCTTTAAATGATTTAAAAAGAGTTTTTTCGTCTGTTGATTGTGGATATCCAATCGGAGCAAATTCTTCCGGATTAATACCATCGTTTGTTTCTGTGGCAACTTCACTATCTCCAGTTCCAGATAATGTACTTTCTCTTTCTATTTCGGCTAAAGTTTTATTTAATGGTATTTCTGACTTTGGTCCAGGAAGACCTATGTTTTTTCTAAGAAATATCATATTGTCTTTTGTAAGAAATATATCATTAAGGTTATACTTCCTTATTAATATATTAATTACATCTTGATTTTCTGGAGATCTAAAACTATCTACAGGTAAAACTAAACCATCTAAGAATTTTCTCATACCCAAAGTATCTATAGAATTTTCAGATGAAGTAGGTGTCGCAGAAGTAGTATCCGCAGGAACTGGAGGTGCGGTGGTGTCTGTAGGAGCCGGTGGAGTGCTCGGCATACTTCCGGGCAAATTGTTTGGATCTGCCGCTGTTTTTTGTAATTGTTTATCTGCGAATACTTCAAGCCATTCGCCGCTTCCAGCAAGAGGATAATTCTCTTCCGATCTTCTATATGACATTTCTATTCTCCCGTTTTGGTAATCTGTAAACTCTATAGACCTTTTCTCGTCTTGGTTTGGTCTTCTGTTCCGTTTTAATTCCGTGCAAACACCTATGTAGAGTAGTGTGTGCAAATCTCAATATATCATAACTGACAGTATAATCACTTATTCCTAAAATTTCTGCGCATTTAGAAAGTGTGTTTCCTTTATAAAAATACAAAAATACCACTTGAAGTTGCCTTGTAGTAATGGAACAGAGAGAGTTTCTTATCCTTTTTTTCCGTTCCCTACGTTCTTGTGAAATTTCTTTTCTTTTAATCATACTCCTTATTATGTCCGATTTTACTATTATTTCTTCTGGAAGCATATATCTTGATCGAAGATGCTGCCTTGTTTTTTCAATCATACCTTCTTTTAAATAGTATCCAAATCCATAATTAGAATCGAAACTATACTTGTTAATAAGTTCAACAAACCACATTTTTGTTGTATATTTAGTCTCAAATCTTTCAGACTCCAAGAACTTATATATTTTACAAAATGCTAAAAAAATATTATCAAATAGTTCCGAATATCCTTTCCATAATTGGTTAAAACTGTTTTTATCTCCAATTTTGGCCGATAATATTATTTCATTGAGCATTGCCCATTTGTATGACATATCTGCTCTTTCTCTATCTTTCCAATAATCTTTCTATTTTACCTTCAATTGACGCTACTTTGAGAGATAGTTCTTTTGTTTCTTTGTTTATCTTCTCTTTCAACCAATCTGTTTCTGCCTTTAGTAATTTTTCCAATTCTTCTATTCTATGTCCAGCATTATCTCTATAGGCAAGACAATCTACTTTATTGGTAGAATTAGAGGTGGCTTCGTTTCTAATCTCAGATATTTGTTTATATAGGCTTTCCAATCTTTCAATCAAATTGTCGGAAGTTATTGTTCGAGCTTCCATAATTGTTTTTAATTCGTTTATTTCGTTTCTTATTTTGTCTGGTTCTTTATTATCAACGGCATCCAACCTTTCTTTAACGGCCTTCTCTATTGTGTTTATTTCCAATTGTTTTTCGTGTTTACTTTCCAGTTTTTCATAAAAATATTTAAAAACGCTAAATATAAATTCAAGAAAAAGCCATATAATAAGTAGTATGGCAATAAAGGACACGCTACTTGTCCCTGGAGCGCCAAATTGGAATAAACCCTGAGCTGCATTAAGAAGAACTTGCCACATGTTGCTCCTCCATTATTTTGCTAGCTTCTAAATCTATCAAATCCATAAGAATGTCTGGATTCTTATTATCTATACCGTACTTTTCAGCAATGTCCTGTAGTTGTTTGTGCGTTTTTTTTAATGAATCTTCTATTTCTTTCTGTTTAGTTATATCTACAAAACAGAAAATAAGTTGTTTTTTATTAACACCATTCTTGTATAAAAATTCTTTCATTGTCACTAAACAATCTTTTTTGCATTTTCCAGATTCAACCCTAACTACGGTAGGTTTTGTCCCAACAACAAACTTTGATTCTTCTTTAAAGTTATTATCATATACCGATGTATTATATACTTTTATAAAGAATGTTTTGTCGAAATCAATACCAATTATATTGTTTTTTATTCCAAACATTTTATATATATAATCATTTGCCAATATAATTTTATTTTCATGAACAAGGCAGACTCCAACTGAAATAGAATTTATAAGAAGAGATAAAAGATTTTGTTCGTTTTTTATTTTTGTTTCTAATTTTTTTCTTTCCAGTGCGTATCTGATGGATCTTTCTATTGCTTCGGAATTTATTTGTCCCTTTATGAGGTAATCATAAGCTCCCATTTCCATTGCCTTTAGATCTGTATTGTGATTTCTTTGCCCTGTGATAACAATAAATGGGGCGTGGCACTTGGCCTTTTCGGCATAAGTTAAAAGATCAAGACCGTCATCTATTCCCAATCTATAGTCAAGCAAATATATATCGTGTTCGTTTTTATCTATTTCTTTTTGTGCGGACTTATAATCCTGGACCCAGTTTAATGTGAATTTGGTTCTTTTTATTCTAGACAACATTTCATCAACTATTTCATAATCTTCTTCGTCGTCTTCTATAAGAAGAACTTTAATTGGATTTTCCATCTCAAGCCTCCGGTCTTATTTTTCTTTTTTGTGCGGCAATTTTACGGCCCCAAACCAATAATTGGTGAACAACTTCATAGTCTTGTCCATCTCTGCCATTCCTATTGGTTTGACAACATAAGAATTGGCGCCTAATTGGTAACATTTTAATATTTCATTTTCCGAATTAGAGCTAGTGTACATAACTATAGGTATGGCATTTAAGTCTTTATGCGCTCTAATTTCTGTCAATATTTCAGTTCCATCTTTTCTTCCCATTTTAATATCCAATAGAACAATTGTTGGAGACGATATCCCATTCTCCAATATTTTATTTATTAGTTCGTCTCCCTCTCCAACGTGAACTATATTAATATCTTTCTCTATTTTATGTAAAGATTCCTGTGCCAGTACTCTATCCTCTTCATCGTCATCCACTATATATATCGTAATTTTTTTATTGTCATTATAAAGCATTGTACCATTCCCTTTCTTGTTTAATTGGTAGAGTAACCATAAAGACAGAGCCATGACTTGTCTCACTCCTGACGTTTATTTCGCCACAATGTCTGTTTATGATTTTCCTACATATAGATAATCCTATCCCAGATCCAGGATAATCTTTTGCGTTGTTTAGCCTCCTAAATGGCAAGAATATTTTATCTGCTAATTTTTGATCAAATCCTATCCCGTTATCACGTATCATAATAACACAGGAACTTAGATATTCATTAAGTTCAAAAGAAATATCTATTATTGGTTTTGTTTCTTTTTTAGAAAATTTAATAGAATTGCTAATTATGTTTTGAAATAATTGTCTAATTTGTGATTCATTGGCACGTATGGTTGGCATATTCTTAGATATATTGATAGTTGCGCCACTTCTGTCTATTTTTATTTCTAAATCCGATAGGACATCGTTAAATACTTTATTTAAATCAACTTTAGAGAATATACTTTCTTCTATATGCATACTTATGGAGGAAAGCTCAAGAAGACCGCCAAGCAAAGATTGCATTCTTTGTGCGGCATTATTTATTTTTTTTATTTTCTCGGTCAAATACTCTTTATCAAGTTCTCCCTGTTCTATCCTATCAATCAATTGATCTGAGTATATTTTTATTTTCCTGGTTGGCTCTTGTAAATCATGACATGCGAAATCAGCAAAATCTTCTAGGTCCTTATTCCTGTTTTCAAGATTTCTTGTTATTTCCATTAAATTTTTTTCAGATTTTACTGAGTCGGTAAAATCCCTAGCGTTCATAAGAATACCTATAATTGTTCCATTTGAATTTTTAATAGGATATTTAGTTATATGAAGATATACGTCTTCGCCGTTGCGATTTGATATATTGTTGTATTGCCTTGTATCTCCCAATAAAGCCGATTCGTCCGCTTCGTCGTCTGAGTTATATGGGGTCCCAAATGCTTCTGTCTTTGTTTTCCCGATATAATCAGATAAAGACCTACCAAAAAATTCAATAAATTTTGGATTTACATACGTAAATTTTCTATTAATATCTTTTATAGATATTATATCGTTTATTGTGTCTATGCATAGCTTGAACTTAAGTATTTCGTCTTGAGCCTCAACATCCTCCGTTATGTCCATTCCGGAAGATACGGTATGATCAAATATTCCGTTTTTCATTATTTTTTTAGCTCGCCAAGAAATAATTCTTTCAGATCCGTCACGACACAATACTGAATTTACATATCTTTCAACAATCTGCTTGGAACCATCCACTATTCCCAAAAAATAATTTCTGATTTGTTCTTTATCTTTTAGGGGCAAAAAATTATCAAACCAATTTTTATCAATTATTTCTTCTCTACTATACCCCAGGACATCGCATCCAGTTTGGTTTATTGCCCTTACCTTTTGATGTCTGTCCATCACTATAAGTATAACTTCAGCTGTATCGAAACACTCTTCTGCTTTTACTTTCATTGAATTAGGCATCTTTTTTTACCTTATTCGCTTTGGCAGTTTGTGGTTTCTCTTCATAGAGAATTTTCATATAAGCATAGGCCATTGATATGGCATCAGCTTCATGCTCAGACGACAATGTTTCTTTTTTTATTCCGAATGTATCGAGAACGCTTTGTATTACTTTTTTCTTGTCAGCATTTCCACTTCCAGCAATATAGAGCTTTGCTGTCTTTGGAGATATCTGAACAATGGGTATTTTATTTTCATATGCAATTAATTTAACAATTCCGGTTTGTTCGCTAAGTTGATCTCGAATAAAGATCTTGCCAAATCCCATAGATCTCTCAAAAACAATAAAATCTATTGCATGTCTAAGCAATAGATCGCATATAAATTCTTTAGTGTCGTGTAGTCTTTTGTCTTTATTTTCTACGGTTACATCGAATATCTTGGTTAGACTCTCCAGTATTTGCATTCCATCTTTACTGATATTGGAAACACATACACCAAGATTTTTTAAACTGGCAGGATCTAATGAGAGGATTTTTGGCATTTCTTTTCCCTTGAGAAGATGTTTCGCTATCAATTCTCATGTTTTTGGGAAAAATCCTGCCATAGATATATAATAATACTGCGTTTATGCCCAATACATCTCTAATAACATCCTCAAAACTATATGTTTTTTGTTTAATACACTACTAATACAGTCATCATACGCTTTTTTTGTGGCTACTAATTGTTTAGAAATTTTATCAGTGGATGAAGATAAAACTATTTTTTGGTAATAATACCATCTATTGATTACGCTTTGTGAAAAGAATTTTTTTGATTTCCCTCCACTTTCTGGTTTTGTTACATTTTTTTCCACAAAGAGAGCTATGTCTTTAATGTCCGTGTTGCCTTCGTCTATTGCCATTCTACAATAGAGTTGGTATTCTATATTTTCTCTTATAGCACCAATGATTGGTATTGTCTGACTTTCAAAATCACTATTTTCATACATATCGTTGATTATTTTAATAGCGTTGACTATTTTGTTTTCTCTTAGAGCGTCTGTGAGTATATTTACATTTATATCGTCACTCACAGAAAGAATGTATCTGAGATCCTCCAGTTCTTTCGGAGCTCTACCAAGATATGTGGTTACCTTTTCCACTTCGCTACAAGTTCTACCTGGGTCAAAATCGCATTTCTCAAAAATAAAAGACAATATACTTTTTTCACATTTAACGATTTGATTTAATATTTCAAATATTTCTTTTCTTGCTTGATGATCTACTCGCCTTCCATCATACACCAATGGAAAATTTTCTGAGTTTTTTCCAAGCTTTTTAAACAAAGTGCTCATCTTCATTATAGATGGCTCCACTACAATTAATGTTTTATTGCTTGGTAGTTTTTCTATAAAACTTGTAGATTTAGCAGGTTCTGGAACCGAACCGTCGTAGTAGTATATTACATTTTCAGCACCAAATAGAGAGCCTTGGCTTAATTTAGAGCAAAATTCGTTTGCGCTATCGACGGGTCCAAAGCTCTCTACTCTGTGAGGAGATCTTTTCTGCAATTCAGATACAATTTCATTTTTTCTGTTTACACAAAGAAATCTATCGCCATATAGCCAATAGAAATTTCTATTATTCAGATTCGGTTTCGGCATTTTCCAATACACTTTCTTCTTCCATATCTTCTTCCGTACCTTCTTCCGCATCCTCTTCAATATACTGCTGTACTGTGCTGGTTATGTATTCAAATTTATCCTGTTCGCTAAGAACTTCTACTGGAAGTGAGTTGTCCTTTATCTTAAAGGTTATTTTCTCGGAAGAATAACGTGATACTATGTCTCTAATGTTTTCAATTGTTAGAAGAATTCTAGTGTCTTTGAGATCTCCACAGCAATCTTCGTCGTCAAGCCATATCTTTTCTTTGTGATAGTAGTATAAAACATTGTCGTTGCCTATTTTTTGAATTGCCAATGTTATTAGTTTTTCTTGGGCGTCAAACGATAGTTTTATGCCGAATTTAGAAGAAGATTCCGTAAGTGCTCTTTTGATGAAATCCAACACATCTGTTTTGGGCAATTTCAAAGACATCCTATCTTCTTCGGCAAGTCTTTTTACGACATCTCTCCAATCGGGCAAACTTTCTGCATCAATAATATTTGGAACAGCGTGCCATTGATGTTTTTGCTCTATAATGGTTTGTTCATTGCCAATTAGAATATCTACCGGATCGGCCATATCTAGATTTTTAATGGCAGAAAAAAAACTTTCTTTGATCGGGACTACCACAACTGGCTCTTCTTCTCTTTTTTGTCTTGCTTTGGTGTCGTACCAGCAAATTCTCGATCTATCGGTGGCGCTAGTGCTGATATCGTCTCCGTTATCGTAAAATTCCACCTTGCATCCAGAAAGAAATTGTTCTTCTCTTTGAGTTCCGGCAGCAAATTCAACTGATTTTACAGCTTCGAAAAGCTTTCCTGCTTGTGTGGTTATTTTTTTTCTCTCTTCGTTTCTTGGCTTAGGTTCCGAGTGAGTATCCTCTTTAACTAAAAAGCCACTTTCTACTTGTTTCTTTTTCTTTCCGATCTGAGATACTACTTGTAGAAACTTGCCTGGCTCAGAATCATTTTTGCCTTTTTTACTAACAACATGGAATGTCATTATGGCGTCTTTTGGATATGCAAATATTTTTCCAAGAAAAGAAGTGCTGTCTACCAATATAATTCCATCTTCTTCTACATTGAAATTATCTTTCAATTGCATCTCATCAATATCTGTGAAGCAATTTTTATCAATAGAAGAGCCTGCCCACACAGATGAGTTGTTGGCAAGAAATTCAATAATATCTCCACCTTCTTCTTTTTTTGTTTTAATGGATAGCCATATAGTAGACGAGCTGTCACTAAGCTTCAACATAGCAGCTGAATTTTTGATTACCGAAAGAGCTTTGGTTAGTTCGTGTTGTCTTACTGTGAATTTCATGTTTAATCTCCTTTTAAAGTTTCTCTTATATATTCATTTTTTAGAACAAAACAGCTATACTGATATCCGAAATCATTTTGTATTTTCTGTAATCTTGGGTCTACGTATCTAACTATATAGTTTTGTCTTTCATTGCCACTTTGTGCAACTCCGACAATTTCTACTAAAGTTCTCTGGTTACCCTTTCCGTACAGTATCTTAGTTCCTTCGGCAAGCCATTTTTCTGGTGGATTTTTCATTTCATCAAATGTCTCAATCATTTCCAATGCCATTTTAAATCTCCTATTTATTGTTTGCCTCTGTTTTTTTGCATGGCCAAAATATCGAATTGTGTGCCTTCCCACTTCTGTTTGTAATACGATTCGTTTGCAGAACTGTTGGGTGTTTTTCTACTTGTTGTTCCAACGGCATGATATACCGTCGCAGATGAACACATTGACAAGCCCTTTCCATTTTGCATAATTCTATTAATGTAGTCTAGATCCTCATAATATGCCGGAAAGAATTTCTCATCGAACAGTCCTATCTCTTCTTCAGAAAATGCCCTTTTGGGACACATAAAACAACATCCAACAATATATCTCATGTTGCTCACTCCATACTGTAATTGTTCGTAATGAAATGGCTTGTATTGTAATTTTTTAATATCCTTGATATATATCGTGGCTGGACTAACCCAATAAATATTAGGACTTTTTTTTATTACCTTTTGCATTTCTCCAAGAAGACCAAGGGTCATGAATTCTATGTCGTTATTTACTATACAGACATAATCATATTTCGATGCCAGAATGCCTTGGTTCCAAGATGGGCAAACGCCTTTGTTTTTTTCATTTGTAATTATTTTAATCCTATCGTTTTGTGACGATATTTCAGATAAATATTCTGCTGTTCCGTCAGTTGATGCGTTGTCAATAATTATCAATTCATATGGATCGCTTACTTGCCTATAAAAGCTATCCATGAAGCTTTTAGTGTATTGAAGATTGTTCATTACAGGCATCACCACACTTGTTGGATCTACAGTTATGTTTTCTTGGTCTCTTCTTATCATACTAATAATAAATCCTTTCTAATCACAATGTCTTCAAAGTTGTTGTCTGAAACAAAGGCTCCTATTTTTTCTCTAATTTTGTTTGCCGCTATATCTATATAGTGTCTGTTAATATCATATCCTATTGAGTTTCTATGTAATCCAACAGCAGCAGCTGAAGTTGTTCCCGATCCAACGAATGGGTCAAGGATATTTTCTCCAACAAAACTATACATTTTTATTAATCTTTTTGGAAGTTCTTCTGGGAACGGGGCCAAATGATCTTTTGATTTAGCTCCGCTAAAATTCCAATGCCCATAAAAATATTGGTTCCATTCTTCATTGGTTAATTTAGACTTTATTTTATCTTCTTTTGTTGGCTGTGGAGCATCTCCAGGTTTTCTAAAAATTAAAATAAATTCATAGTCTATTTTAACAACTCCATTTCTTGGGTATGGAAACGAACCCATAATGCTCGCACCACCACTAGGGTTGCAATTGGTGACTTTTTGCCAAATCACAGCTCCCATATATTCGAATTTTAATTCAAGGCATGACCGTATAATATCACTTCGGATAGGAATTATATGATATTTTTCTTTTTTTGTTGTTCTGGTGAACTGATCACCAACATTGACGCATAATCTACAGCCGTTGTGTAGTTTTTTATAGCATTGTGACCATACCGCATCAAGACCTGTAATGTAGTCTTGATAGGTTTGTTGAAATCCTATTTGTTCGTCTACCCCGTAATCTTTTATTTGCCAATATGGAGGGCTTGTGACTACCAGATGCATAGACTGATCGTCTATTTCCGACATATCTCTGGAATCGCCAAGAATTAATTTGTGATTATTTGTCATTTAGAAAAGAATGGGTGGCTAAATTCTTAGCCACCCACAAACCAGTTTTCGGTTAAATTTACTTAGAGTTTTTCTTCTCAGAACGAACCCAAGGAGCGTTTACAAGACCCATACGACCAAGCTTCTTGTAGACAGCGTTAACGGATACCTTACCGTTAAAACGATTGGCGATCTTAGAATAGACATTTCCCTTAGAAGCGTACTTCTGATGAAAATTAACCAAACTAATCTCTCTCTTTAGAGTCCAAAAACCACGTTGTGTTTTCTTCTGCATTTTACTATTCCTTCCGCTATTGTGATATTGATGCTTTAATAAGGGCATCTGCCTCGATCCAATCTTCAGCTAGATAAATATTATCCAACAGATTGGAAACTTTTTGTTCTGGAACATATAATTTCAGAGTATCCTTGTCGAATAATCTGTTCCACTTTCTTAGTAATAATACGACTTTTATCCCAGAATTTGCATAAGATAGTGCAATTCTGGGATCATCTTCGATGGCCATTGTACAGCCGATTTGTTTGGCTATGGATAATTTGTTACTCTCAAGGTAAAAGCCATTCACTTTTGCAGAACTATCTGAAATAGATTTGGCTATTTGAAATGTTGCCTGTTCTTTTGTTAGTTTTAATTCCGGCCTATTGTCATATACAATATATGTTTCAGACAAAGAAGCCCGTCCATTTGCACCACAATATTTAGAAATAACATTCAATGCATTCGGATAAAAGGTGGCATTTTTGAAAAACGATTTTTCAAGTGTTTGAAAAAAGTTTTGATTACCTATGGATCTTATACTATCCCAACTATGAGGTCCATCATAGGTAGGGTTGTTAGCTCCAGACTTTAAGGCTATGGTATCAAATAGGAGTTCGTCCCTAACAAGGGTTCCTCCCCAATCAATCAATATTCTTGTAGGTCCAATAGACATAATATTCACCTAAAAAAGTGGTTTATTCTCCATGTTGTTTCTTTTTCTAACTTCATCTTTCTCTTTTTTACCAGACAGATCTAATCCGTATATATTGAACAAGTTTTTTCTTTGCGGTATTTGAGCTATTCTGTTTTCTGCTATTTCGCAATTATGTTCAGATAAATCTATATGTACAAATTCTCTATTCATTCTCCAAGATACGGCTGAGGTTGTTCCGCCCCCGCCAAACGGATCAAGAACAAATTGTCTTTCTTGTGAATAGGCTCCAACAAAATATTCAGCAAGTCTTTCTGGCATCTGAGCCTTATGATTACTTCCCTTAACCCCCTGCGTGCTACAAACAATCCAATTAGATGGCTCTGCTCCTATATTGTTGAAGCATCCGGCCTCATTCATTTTATGTCCTGTTTGTTTTCTGGTTTGCTTTATATCTCTTTTATCTGCTATCATGTTTTGAGAAGTTTCGTATGGTCTTCTCATAAAATCATTGTTTTTGTTGATCTTGTCTGGTTGACTTCCAAAAATAATGATATGTTCCCACGCAATAGTTCCATGTCTGGATTTCTTTCCAGGCATAGGATCTGTTTTAATCCAAGGCACCTTATCAATTACTCTAAGTGGCGTTTCTTTAATAATTCTTAGCATTAATCTTTCTGGATAAAGACTGGCAAATCCATTTTGATATTTTTCGCCAAGATTAAGAATAAAAACGCAGCCTTCTTCATGTCTGAGAACACGACAAACCTCATGAATATATGGCATGAACCTATCTATATATTCATCTGGCTCCAACTGACCCAAATCTCTTGGATCTCCCTCCACATATTTTCGAATAACACCAGCATATGGTGGAGAAGAAAAAACCAAATGTATGCTTTTGTCTGGCAACATTTTCATCATTTCTAATGAGTCGCCATGAATAATAGTAGATCGTTCTAATTTTTCAATTGGTGCTTCAACAGAAAATCGGCTCATTATTTTTTATTGTCTTTCTTTTTTTCTTTTTTCTCTTGGACCATAAATCCACATTTAGGACAAATGGCCGATAATGGATAGGTTAATAAAATTGGCTTTGGTTCAAATTCGCCACATTTTTGACATATAAACTTACCTATATCCCACATTTTTATTTTTCATCCGCCCATGAAATTTCACCAGCTTTAGGAATAACCATTGGCTTGGCTCTATCATTATTGTATATCGCACTAAGATCTATTGTGGCTGGCCTGCCACCAGCACCAACTTCGTTTCTCATCATTTGATCTATTCTTATGGCTTCGTTAATGCTTTCTTCATTTTCAACAAAAGTCCCCTCGCCTTCGCCTTGGGTTGTTTTCAATACTCTCACAACGGCTGGAGTTCTACTTGGCAAAGATACGGCACTAATGCCCTGTTTCATTGTTTTGGTAGTTGTCTTGTCTGGAATGATATTGGCCGATAGGATATTTCCAGCATCATCTGTTTGCATCTTCTCAATAACTATAATTTCTGTTTTTGTGACTTTTTGAATCTCAAATTCCATCTCTTCTGATCTTTGGGATTCAATAACAAATTTTTCAATTATCATATAAATAGTCCTCCTGTAATATACTTCAGATCCAATATACGATAGAGAGGACGGATAACTGATTATTTATTAATTTTTGTTTTCGTTTTTTTCGTCTTCGTAGTTGAAGATTTTCTTTTACGTGTTATTTTTTCATCAAGATTAAATTTGGAATGATTTATATGAAGTCTTTCCATGGCTTTTTTTATTTTTGGCCTTGATCTCCAAATTGCATTGTCAACACTTTTTTGATCGTATGACCATTTTTTTGATTTCGAGTCTCTTTTCTTTAATCCCAATTCTATTGCTATTTCACGATAGCTTAGTCCATCTATAAATCTTAGTACGAATACTTTTTGCTCCATATCTGAAAGAACTTTAGATATTTCTTCTATAATATACAATTCATAATCTTTTTGAACTATATCTAGAGAAGCAGAAACCTTAAATTCCATGTCTTCATTTTTTATAGTATCTATAAAGGATATTTGTTCGCCATCTTGATTTTTTGTTTCGCCATTTAAACTGAGGGATGTGTTAAGAACTGTTCTTTTCTTAGCTTGTTCTTTATTTATACTTGTAATAATATGTTTTCTAATACTTGATTGCGCAAATGAGGAGAAACTACCCTTTTTCTCGTCATACTTCTGTATAACGTTTATTAACTTGATCATCCCTTCTTGATATACATCTTGAGGCTCCGATCCTTGAATAAAGAATTCTTTAGTTAGGAAACAAAGATAGTTGTGCATATGACATAATATATCTTTGTATGCGTCTTCATCTCCTTTTTTGGCCAAAATAATTTTAGCCCTTAAATCTTCTTTTTCTATTTTTTTGTACTTAATTCCTGGGAAAATTGGAATAGAATAGTCTTTTTCCTTATTGTATTTGGTATTTGTAAGCAAAGTTAAACACTCCTAAGTCTATTAAAATTAAAGCAACCTAGGAGTATATACTATTTTTTTATGAATTAACTTATTTTTTTATTAAGTCTTCATTGATTGGACCATTTGTATCATACACACATCCAGTGATAATTCGGGTTTATGTACCACCAAAGAATCGTTTAAATGCTTACAAAGTATTTGGTTGAACAGTACAATTTTCTTATCAGACACAGAATCCCTTTGAGCTATCCATGCATTTTTCAAAGTAGCTTCTTCCCTAATATGTCTGTCTGAATTTAAACTTTTACCGATAAGAAGATCATGATTGTATTCAAGAAAATCAGCAAATATTCTCTGAGGATCTATACCCTTGTTTATAGCTTCCCTCACTATCAATACAGATTTATAATCTTGTTTTAATATGGCATCAAATGTCCTTAGACAGAACTCAAAATTTGTTTTCCCTATGATCTCCGAAACGAATTTAGCTGTTATTTCGTCATCACATCTGGACATGGCAGCATCCAACATACTCAGGGCATCTCTAACACTACCCTGTGCTGCTTTGGAAATTATCTCCAATGCTTCATTTGCAACGTTTTTTCTACCTTCTTTGTCACAAATTTCCTTTAGATGAGATGCTATTTTATCTGTCGGAATTCTATTGATATCAAATCTTTGACACCGTGATTGAATGGTTGAGATAATTTTTTGCGACTCTGTTGTACACAAAATAAACATCGCCGTTTTGGGTGGTTCTTCTAATGTTTTCAATAATGAGGATTTTGCACTTCCTGTAAGACCATGAGCTTCGTCTATAATAAACACCCTTTTTCTGCAATATACTGGTGCATTATAGGCCATTTTTATAACGTCTCTAATACTATCTACGTTTCCGCTGCTTCCAGCATCTAACTCATGAATATCAGGACAAGATCCATTTATGATAGATTGGCATATCTTGCTGTTTTCGTCATATTCTACACTTGGACCACCATCACAATTCACAATAAGACTAATTATACGTGCCAGAGAAGTTTTTCCTGTTCCATGACTTCCGGTAAACAAATAAGCATGAGATAATCTATTCTTATTAACAGCGTTAGTGATGGTTTGTTTAACGTGATCTTGTCCTAGTACTTGCGACAACTTACACGGTCTGTATTTGTGGTATAGTGCTGTTTTTTCTGCCATTACTTTCTCCTATATTTCTATCGATGACGCTGGATTTAAATCGGTCACCGTTATTCTTTCTGCGGTGTTGTTTATTGCGGCGTTAGTATTTGTTTCTGGTCTTTCTTGTGTCTCTTCCGATTGTGTATTATCTGGAGGCGTTTCAACTGGTTGTGGTGGCGGTATATCTTCTTCAAGTCGCACAATGGCATAGTCATTCATACATACGATACCTACTCTTTTATAGGCAATATGCGAATATCTTAATTGAGTTATTTCTTTAGCTTTATGTCGTTGTATTTTTGTGGAATAAAGAATCCCAACTAAATCAGATTTTGGCAATATATACACACAATTTTGAGGAACCCTGTTGCATACATAAATATCCGCTCCAAATATTTTTCCATGAGTATTGAATAAAAAATTCTTAATTTTTTGCAGCCAACCGTTTTCTATTACATCAGACCCAAACAATCTTAAATCAGCATATTTGGATGGGTGCATTACAATTTTATTTGCCTTGAGATTGTGTTGTTCAAGCAATGAAATTCCAAAATTTATTGTCGATATTGACAAATCGCCTTGATAATGTACCGTTTGAGTTGGTCTAGATGCAGAAAAAATACAACTTAGAACTTCGGTATCGATTATCTTTTCGATACTTTCTTCCATTTTTATTTTTATATCTTTATATTTAATTTTTTCATAGAATTTTATTTGAGGATTTACTGCTATTTCAAAAATTGGAATTGCTATCTTTTCTCCTTCTATTATTCTGTCTGGCACAGATCCTCGTCTTGGTACTATATGTGCCATACCACTAATTTCTTTTTTTTCTTCGCAATAATCCTTATATATGCTTATTTTTCTATTATTTAATAAGAATTTACCAATAGGTCTGTATTTTTCTGCTCTTTTAAACGGTGCCATTTCATTCCTTCTTCCATATTTGAAGCATGTTATCTACTGTTTCGTAAAGTTTTTCTATAGTTGATTCATTTATTATATTTATGTCAAAATCATAATTATAAAGTTGGTTTTCAACTGGATGTACATTGGCATCTACTGGTATACGAGGATTAGAAATCAACATAATCTTACCGCCAAGTTTTTTTATTTCATCCGCTTCAAGAGGACTCCTGATCCCCGAAAGAACAACGCTTTCTCCATTGAAAAAATCAGATATTCCGTCTTTGTTTATTTCATCTCTTGTCGATACCAAATTGTAATGGAAAAGAAATGTGGGACTAATGCTTATTTGCATCCCCCAAACCCTGCGTCTTAATAGATTTAATGTTTGGTAAAACCAAATAGTGGGGTCTATGGTTTTGCCCATAAGCCCCACTTCTTGTAGAATCTTTCTTTGATCTGGATCTAATTTGTTGCCATTATATCCAAAGAATTTTTCGGCCAAAACAATAACTGGTTCACTCAGTTCGCCACACAAAAAACCATGTTTGGTCTTTAGATAATCAGCAACGGTGCTTTTACCTACTCTTGGGACTAGACTACTGACTCCAATAAGCATTTTTTTCTCCTGTTGGTATTATCAAAAAGCATTAGATCGAAAAATTTTATCAAGTAATCCGTTATTTCAATGAAGCATTGTTTCTGTGTTTTGTCGGTAGTGTCCAGGTATAGGAAATTTCTATTATCTTTTTCTTTATTGTACAGATCCAAATACCCATCAAAAACTCTCTTTTTAAATTCTTTTTCTATTACATCAAACTTATCGGACTCTTTTCTATTTTTGTCTCCCGAAGCTCTTTTGGCTCCAACAAGAGGATCAACCATTAGAAGGATCGTTAAATCTGGCACAAGACCCTTGGTTGATTTTTGGTTTAGATACTGGAGATATTCCATCGACTCTGGATCTCCGTGTCTTCTACCCCATCCCTGATAGGCATATGTCGAATCAATATACCTATCGCACAATACTATCTGGCCTTCCTCTAAGGCTGGTTTAATAACCGAATTGACGTGTTGGCATCTATCGGCTATTATCAAGAATATTTCAGTATCTTCAAGTACTGAATGGTTATGTTTTATCATCTCCCGTAAATCAGAACAAATGGTAGAATGTGGTGTGCCAGGCTCTCTTGTGATTAAACATTTTTGCTTAGCTGTTTGTTCTATCCATTCGCCCAATGGCCCGATCAAAGAAGTTTTTCCTGAGCCATCTGGTCCCTCAACGGTTACAAAAAGTCCATTATACGGCAACTTTTTTACTTTCTGCGAGATTGGGGATTTCAGTATCATCATCAGCCCATCCAACTCCTAATTCCTGAATAAAAGTACGCCAATCGGTAACGTCTGGCTTGCGCAATTTGCCCCATTCAAAATCCTGACTCTTCTCGGCCAATTTAGCCAGTTCTTCATTGGTTGGCACAGCAATACGTTTCAACATATTGGCAACGTGGGCCACTTTCTTTTCCATGTTTAATTTAGACCACATTGATGCGTAGCCATGAATTAGGTATTTCTTTTCTGTTAAAAGGGTCTTGGAGCCACGAATTCCCTCTATTTTAAGAACGTCCTTTTGTTTGGCTGGTGCTGGCTTATCAACACGAAGTCCACTAACAATCATATCTGCTTCCACTCCACCAAAAAGATCGTCTCTTTTGGTCACTAGATTCAAGACGATTTGATCGATCTCTTTAGATGGTGAGTATATCGGTGCCATTTTCTTCCTCCATTTGATTTTTCGTTTTTAAGGTCAAAGCGTCATTTGCTTTGTCATGAGATATATATACGATATCTCCCTCTTTTATTTCGTTCGAAAAAATCTTTTTTGCCAAAGGTGTTTCGATATATGTTTTAATGGCCCTTCCCATAGGTCTAGCGCCAAACTTCTCGCTGTAGCCCTTTTCACATAAGAATTTTTTGGAGGAAGGCGAGAACCTTAAATTATATCCTTGTTCTTTGGCTCTATTTTTGACCTTTTCTGCCTCTATCATCATTATTTTTTCTATTTCGGCTTGTTCAAACTTTTGGAAAATAAGAATTTCATCTATTCTGTTAATAAACTCCGGCGCAAAATAACTATTAACTTGATCTAAAAGAAATCCTTCTATTTCTTTTTTGTTTGTAGAGCCATTCGAAGGTAGTGAAAATCCCATTGGCTTAGACTCTTTATCCATTCTGGCCGCAGCAATATTGGATGTGGCTATAATGATAGAATTTCTAAAATCGGCATATCTGCCATGAGAGTCAGTGAGCCTTCCTTCATCAAATATTTGAAGGAAAACATTTAATACTTCTTTGTGGGCTTTTTCTATTTCGTCAAGAAGTATTACGGAATATGGTCTCTTCCTTATTCTTTCAGTAAGTTGTCCGCCATCATCATAACCTACGTATCCTGGAGCAGAGCCAATTATCTTAGAAACAGAATATGGTTCCATGTACTCTGACATATCTAACCTAATGATCCTATCAGATCCAAACAGATATTCTGATATTGTTTTGGCCAAAAGAGTTTTTCCAGTTCCTGTCGGACCTAAAAACAAAAACACGCCCATTGTCTTGTTCTCATCTTTAAACCCCGCCCTGGCTCTTTGTAGGGCACTACACATTGAATCTACGGCTTTGTCCTGACCAACAACGATCTTACCTACCGATTCAGATATCTTAGATAATGAATCTTTCTCATCTTGCGACATGGTAGAGATTGGGATTCCGGTTGACTCGGAAACTATTTCCAAAACAGTTTCTTTAGATAGTGTTGTGGCATTCTTTTTATTTATTGTTTCTTTAACACAAGACTCGTCTAAGATATCAAGAGCTTTGTCTGGGAAAAACTTATTCTTAATATATTTGTCGGAAAGGTCCACAACATCTTGCAGAACGCTATCGTGAATTTTTATTCCATGGTAATCTTCGTATTCGCTCTTAATGCCCTTTAGAATAAGAAATGTATCTTTTTTGTTAGGTTCATCTAGAAATACTGTTGTGAACCTTCGGCTGAATGCATCATCTTTCTGAATGTATTTTCTGTAATCAGCAAAAGTAGTTGTTCCAATACATTGTATTGTATCACTGGATAAGTGGGGCTTTATGATGGAACTTGCATCCAAAGCACCTTCTGCGTTTCCGGCATTAATTAGATTGTGTATTTCATCTACGAAAATTACGGTTTTTTCGGTGGTTGTTTTCTTATCTGAAAAGAACTCTACAACCATTTTCATTCTTTCTTCAAACTGTCCTCTATATTTTGTTCCTGCCACTATATTTGACAAGTTCACAGAATATATCTGTGCTCCTTTTATTTTTTCCGGAACATCGTTTTGATTTATTTTATTGGCCAATCCTTCTACTAGAGATGTTTTTCCCACGCCACTCTCTCCAATAATAATCAAATTTCTTTTCTTTTTTCTGCAAAGTATTTGAGTGCATCTGTTTATTTCAAAATCTCTACCAATAAATTTTTCATTTTTTCCCTTAACTCTATCGTTAATATTTTCTATGTAATTCTCTTTCTTAAGACCTTGCTCAACGTTATTGGATTGTTTCTTTTGTTGCTGTTGCTTATCTGAAGAGCCTGTTTTATTTGTTTCTTTTTTTACTACAGCATTATCCAATGCTGATAAAATCATGGATTTAAAATCTTGCTTTTTAACTCCATATTTTTCTAATAATATTTTAATTTCTTTTACTTGTTTCGATTTTCCATCATAACTAAGAAATGACAAAACTACATGTTCGGTCCCTATGTAGGAGTGCCCAAGTTCTTCTGACTCAGATTTAGATCTATTTATAATTTCTTGTGTATCTTCGTGTATATTGGGATTTGATAGATTTTTCGGTGGTTCGGATTTTTCCAATGGAGACACTTTAGACAAATCACTATATAGATCTCCTACATTTACCTTGATAGCAGATAGTATATTTGTTGAGAAGTTCTCTTCAGATAATATTGCCAAAATAATATCTTGTGGCCATATATTACCAGTGTGGCCCAACTTCATTGCCGAAGTATGGGCCTTATCTTTAATAATCATACACATTTTGGGACTAAAGTAATTTTCGAACGGGTTCTTATCAGCGGACATATTATTATCCTCCAAATTCAACAGTATATATAGAATTTATTCTTCCGCCATGATCTACATATTCATTTAGAGCCTCCTCTCCAAATTTGTCCTTAATCTCTGTAATTAAAGATTTTCCAATAGAAGTGATTTTTAATTTTCCTATTGCCTCGCCGGAATAATCGGTGGCAGACACGATATCTCCAACTTTGAAATTTGGCTCATAACTCAGGAGCGCAAATTTTTTATTTCCATTACTTACCTTTAATGATGCTTCTTTGGTAAATGGAATAACCGTTGTTTGACTATTTAGTATCTTGAATATTTCATCACAAGGCATTGTTCCTTCTTTTTGAAAAATCTTTTGCATTTTACTATTAAGAAGAACAATTGTTGGTAGTTTGTCAACATCTATGTAATCTGCTATCTCAAGAGCTTCTTTATTCTTAAAAACGTCCAAGTAAAGCCATTCACTTTGATCAAATGTTTTTGAGATAGCTTCTACTTGTTTCTTGCAGTACTTACATTTTTCACTTCCAAATACAACAATCCTCATGTTATATTTACCTCCCTATCCCAACATTATCTCTAAACATATAAACTACAATGGTTTTTCATAAGAAAATTTCCAACCATTTGCGCTTTTTCTATGAGGCTTGTTATTAAGTATTGCAGAAATAGTACTGCTGTCGCAATTTAATTGCATAGAAGCTTCTGACTGATTATCAAATTTCAATATTTGTTCATCTTTAATTGCGTAGAAAGTCCATTGATTTTTATAGTTTTCTGGGTTATCGAAAGTAAATCTCCAACCTCCGCATGTTTTTCTTTTACCCAACAAAACAGCAGAAATGTGAGATTGTATAATTCCTAATTTTTCTGCCGCTATTGTTGTTGATTCAAAGGTATAGATTTCATTTAATTTATAATTAAATGCATAAAATAGTTTAATGCCCTTTGATTTGCTAATTTTTATCCTGTTTTCTTCTTTTTTGAAAAATTCTATTTTGTTTTTTCTTTGCATTTCTCTTTGTTTGTGATCTGCAAATTGTTGTATAGATCTTTCTTTTTGCGCTATCTTGTTTTCTTCTTTGGACCAATATTCTCTTGATTTTTTACCTATCTTATTTATAGTGGATTTGCCAAGATTACCTCCACCATTACCACCATCTCTTATATTGTATCCGTATTTATAGTTATTTGATTTAAATTCTATTATGTATTTTTTTTCCATTAAATTTAATTCATCTATGGAGTTTGATTGGGAAATAACATCAACGGCGAATTTTTCTGGTCCATATTTTTTAATGGCTCTGTAAAGCGCCACACACCCTTTATGACCACAAAACGTTTTTGGATGTATTCTATCATTAATATTTTTGATAGTTTGTCCTATATAACATTTATTGTTTGTCGTGTTGGTTATTTTATATATATATCCCATATAAAACCTCAATAATAAATACTATTAACTACAACCTGAAGTTCTCCCGCAATTTTCACAATGTCTACAACTTCCATTAAATACCATTAAAGATCCACAATCTGGACATATAAGAGATGAGTCCTTTTTCTTAGTCTTTTTAGCAGCAGTCGGTTCTACTGCTTCTTTTTTCTCTTTTTTATCATCAGAAACCTCTGAGGATATTGAAGTTTCTGGATCTTGATCTACTATTCTCAATGCTTTTTTATCTTTTTCGTCAAGAAAATTCATAGCTATGTATCTCATCATATAATCAATGATAGATTGAGCAATAGGTATTTTCTTGTTTGTGGTAAATCCATTCGGTTCAAACTTGGAATGTAAGAATTTCTCCACATATACCTTTGCTGGAATTCCGTACTGCAAACCAAAAGAAAGAATGGTTGCCAATGTGTCCATTAAGCCCCTAATGGTAGACCCTTCTTTAGATATAGAGCAAAACACTTCTCCAAGGGTTCCGTCAGGATATTTTCCAAAATGGAAGAATATATCATGTCCATCAATAATAACTTTATGTCTAATTGTTTCTACGTCATCAGGCATCTTAATTCTGGTGGCTCTAGATCTTTCATTCTTTACAATACTGAGTGGCTGACTGCCCTTTGAGTTGTCACGATATATTGTAATTCCCTTAAGTCCGCTCTTATATGCATCAATATAAACTTGCATTATTTCATCTGTAGTGGCATTTTCTGGCATATTGACAGTCTTGCTGACAGAGCCGCTCAGGAACGGTTGGATGGCCGCTACCATTAGAACATGTCCGGAATAATGTATTTGCCTTGTTTGTCCCAACGAAGTATCAAAAATTGGAATATGTTCTTCCTTCATTAAAGAACATCCTTCAACGCAATTATTAACTAAAATATATTCTTTTATTTCGCTTATTTCTTTTTCAGAATACCCAAGGCTTATAAGTGCCAATTCTACAGTTTGGTTAATGATTTGAATTGTAACATCGCTGCCAGCTAATAATTTATATTTGATTAGAGCAAGCTCTGGCTCACAGCCAAGGGTATCGCAGTCCATGGCCATGCCAATTGTTCCGGTAGGAGCTATTACAGTAACGAAAGAATTTCTAAAACCGTTTGATTTCCCAGTCTTAATGGCGTAATCCCACACTTCAGATGCTTCTTTTATAATTTGTTCGTTAATTTGTGTTTTGGCTATCTTTTTGTTTTCTTTTTTGTGCATTTCTAAAACTTCTATCATAGATTCTTCATTACCTTCCCATTTCGGGAAAGTCCCAAGAACCTTTGCGTTTTTAGCGGAAACGCCATAACACACAGATGTCATAAGGCTTGTTATGGCTGATGCCAAACTTCTGGCCTCATCACTATCATATGGAAGATGATTGGCCATAATAAGTGCGCCAAGATTTGCGTAACCAAGACCGATTGTTCTGAATTTTTTGGTTTCTTCGGCAATATCTTCAAACGGGTAATCGGCCATATCGATCCAAATATCCATTGCCGTTGACATAATTTCACAAGTATGAACAAATGATGCTATATCAAACTTACCATCATTAAAGAATTTCATCAAATTGACACTTCCAAGATTACAACTTGTTCCTTCTTGCCCATCGTATTCACCGCAGGGATTTGTTGCGTTCTTTGGATCTGTTTTACATGTGTTCCACTTGTTGGCTATATCGTGAAATTGTAGACCTGGATCTCCACATCTCCATCCAGCTTCAGCTATAGCTCTCAAGATAGTTTTAGCATTATATCGTTTGTGTTTTTTGCCGCTAATAACCATCTTGGTCCAAAAATCTCCATCTTGGTCCACTGCTTGCATGAATTCATCAGTAATTCTTACTGAGTGATTTCCGTTTTGATATGTAATGGTCTCATATGCCTCTCCGTTATAAGAAGAATCATAGCCCTCTCTAATGAGAGCCATGGCTTTTTCTTCTTCTTTAACTTTGCATTGAATAAAATCAATTATTTCGGGATGATCAATATCAAGACAAACCAAACGTGCAGCTCTTCTGGTAGTGCCGCCAGATTTAATTACTCCAGCAACAGCGTCATACATTTTCATAAATGACAACAAACCAGAGCTTGTCCCGCCAGAAGATAATTGTTCATATTTACTTCTTAGTGTAGATAAATTTACACCATTGCCAGATCCGCCCTTGAAAATAAGAGCTTCTTTTTTGGCCAAATCAAAAATACTCTCTATAGAGTCTTCTACCTTACTTACAAAACAAGCACTGGCCTGTTGTGCTCGGCCTGGGAAACCCATATTAAACCAAACGGGAGAGTTAAAATAAGCTATTTGGTGAAGAAGAATATAGGTTAGTTCTTCAGAGAAAATATTTTTGTCTTCTGGTGTGTCAAAATAACTCTGTTTATCGCCCCAAGATACATTAGTGTTGACAACTCTATCTATTAGTTGTTTTAAGCTGGTTTCTCTGTTTTTCCCAAGAATTCCCTTAAAGTATTTTGAAGCTATTATATTTACAGCGCCTTGTGAATAAAAAGATGGAAATTCAACACCCCTTTGTTCGTATTTCATATCCCCAGAAACTCTATCTTTAATAATGGCATCGAATTTTTCCCATTCTACACCATCGTAGGGATGTTCGCCTTCTTTTGTGAAAAATCTTTTATAAACAATCTTCTTAGCTTCCATTTCAGACATATTCGCACCTTCCAGTTTTTTATTTTTCAATTATAATTCTTACTGATCTTGGAACAAAATTTTCAATAGCTACTAAATTATCAAGATGATCTCGTCTATACCCATTTAAAAGTTCAGATACAATTTCAAGCTCCCTTTTAGGATCTTTTCCCGGTTTAATTTCTCCCCAAGCTTCTTTTGGAACAAAAACAACTTGAATTGCTCCATTTTCATCTTGAACTCTTAAATGTATGCCACTTACGTCTTCTGCCACCGAAGACAATATTATAGTTCCTTTTGTTTCTCCAGATGTCATCTCTCTACCTCTTTGTTTTATCCAAAAATTTGTGATCTACTCTTTTTAAGAGCTTCTTGACTCAATGAATCGATCTTACTGACTTTAATCCCATTAATGTTAGTCAACTGATCAAAGAAAGCAGAGGACCAATTCTCCTCAAGCTTAAAATCCCTACGATCCATAGGTACGGAGCCTTGCGGCTCTATTTCTTTCATTCCTTCTCTCTCTATACAAACAGCACTTTTTAAATCTCTATCTTCTCGATAACCACACTCGCAAATATAGATACGATCTTTCAGTTCTTGCTTGTTCTTTATGCCGCATTGAAGACAAAGCTGTGTGGACGGAAATAATTTCGAGACTTCATGTGGTGTCGCAGATTTGTGCTTCAAATCTGCTATTATCCCACCAATGCCTGAATTCTGTATTTTCTTTCCGTGGTTTCCTGCTGCCCAAGCATGAATGCTCTCATCCTGAAAACACACATGCTGATAATTCTTCGTTATCACCGATACTATTTTGTGCCGAATATAGGTCTTCTTATTTACTATTTTTTGATATTCAATCCTTCTTTTCTCTTTGTCTTTCTCCTTGTTTTTAGATTTTGGTCTATTGTTTTTCATTATTTTTCTATCAAGCCTTCGGAGACGCTTTGATATCGGAACCTGAAATTCCGCTTTAATGCCATTGGAAAATGTCATCTGAGTTTGGCATCCAAAATCTATTCCCATTGAAACTTCCGGAATATTTTTATTTTCTTTTTCTGAGTATGTTGTAATATTTATATAATAATCTTTATTTTTTCTTAATAAAACAGCATTTGCTATTTCCATGTTGGGAAAAATTTGTTCAAGTCCATTTACCCTGAGCCAAGACTTCAAACACTGTATTTTTATTTTTTTGTTTTTAAAATCAACAAAAAATGTTTTATTAAATTGCTTTAAAACAATTGAATTTACTATTGATTTAAATTTTAACTTTCCCACTTTATTCCCATTGCATTTGAGTTTATGCAATGTTTTAATGCTAGAGAAAGATCTTGCTTTTATTTCTTGTTTCATTTGCGCTGTTAGATAATTGAATATTCTATCCTCAAAACGATCCAATACTTTTACTTGAACTGTTTTAATTTTTGTTTCCGCATTATTTACATTTTTTTGCGATACGCAGTAGTTATAATACCATCTAGCTTCTCTAAAAAGACCTTCCAGATGTTCTTTGTTTTTAATAGATAATTTTGAACGATCTATTTTAATAGAAAATACACGACACTGTTGATTTTGTCGTTTTTCTTTTGTAAGTTTTCTTTGAGAAAATCTATCCATACTTTAATTTTCTTTTACTATAGTAACTATTCCTCTTTTTATTTTTTATTTTTGAGGAAAAATTTGTAACCTGATATTACTCAACACTTCACCAACATTCTTTTTTTCTTCAAGCCATTTTTGTATTGTTATTTCGTTTCTGTTTAATTTGTTTCTCATATTCCTCATATGTATTTTAATATCAGTTAACTTCTCAAGATTGTCTGGTCCTATTTTTATACATAAATATTGCATATCAAAAGGCATATATGTATACGATGACATTACGGTATCTTTGCCTTGTATTTTATTTGGAAATAGAGAAATATCAAGATAGTGTATTTGTAAAAACAATTTATCAGTTAGGGCTTTGTTTAATGTTTTTGTTTTTCCTTCAATTTCTAAATTTCTACATTGAACTGACATTGGGACATCCGATTTATCTTCCCCAATTTCAATAGACACTCTCTTAAGCCTATCTTCCCATTCTTCGTCGCTATACATTCCGAACAACCTGCAACTTAGAGGTCTGGCATCATAAACCTCGCACAGAACATCATCAAGGTGTACGCATTGTTTAACAAAAGACTCCTCAACTACTGACTCAAAACATCTATAGAGAAGTTTGTCTTGTTTTTCCTTGGGCCATTTATCGATGATTCTCAGCATTTTAAGAAATTCTACCAATAGAATTGGCGGAGAGAAGTGTTTACAGCACTGAGCTTCCATGCAATCTTTACCAGGACATACAAGACACTTTGTTCTTGGTATTTTTTTGTATATGTCATTTAACTTATGAACAGCCTTGGTTATATTTGGCGATTCTGTGTCTATATCAAATTTGTATATTGGGTGGGTAAATTTCATGACAAGCCCCCTTGGCTGTCCTACATAATACGACGATACTCTCGAAATTAGATACCAGGAATGCTTATTTTATCCTTGATGTATTCTTGGTAATTTGGAGAGAAAATAATCAATTCTTTTTTGTTTCTAGATGTGTTAATAGAATAATTTGCCTCTACCTCTGTAATGGTGGCCCAATCATACAAATCTCTTATTTCAGAACAATTATCATATGATAGAAGCCAAGGATTTCGGCAAGATTTTAAATTACTCATTAGTCTTTGATGATCTTCTAAATCAAGTGGGAATTGGTACAGTTGGCTTCCCTTATCAAAGTAGGGAGGGTCCAAATAATAGAAGGCATCTTGATCGTAACGCAAAACTTCTTCAAAGTCAAGCGAAGTACATCGTTCATTTAATAATTTTATTCCACGAAGATTTTCATTTATTTGCATTATTTTTTTACATATTGCACTGGCATTCCATCTCGAATTTATTTTGTATTTAGATTGTTGTTTTTGTCCGCCGAGAGGCCCGCCTGACATTGTGCCAAGGCCAGAATATGATATCTGATGTATGGCAAGTTTATAAAAGCCAAATCTAATGGTATCGATCTCGGTCAAATAAGATATACAGACACCACTTGTAAGTATATTTTTTATTTCATAAAATTGATCAGTGCTTGGCACAAAATCATTCACCATTTTGCACAATCTGGACGGATACATTATTACTGATGTCCACAAACAAGCCAGAGCTTGGTCGTAATCGTTTATCCATATGGTTCTGGGTTGGGCTTTTGTTCTATCTGCCAAAAGAGACAATCCGACCCCGCCGCCGCCAAAAAAAGGCTCTACATAGCAGTAGTTTTTATTCTTGTTTCTAGAATAAAAATAAGACATGTATTTGAGAATAGATCCGGTTAGCTTTCGCTTTCCGCCAGGATATCTAAAAAACATTATTTATCCATGTTTCAACTTATTAAAATTTGGCATATTTTTATTTTTCATATATCTCCACAAGGTTGTATATCCTATGTTTAGAAATTTAGCAGCTTCTTTGTAATTTTTTGATTTATTAATTGCATTTATTATTTTTTCTTCTGTAATTGACTCTCGTTTTTCTTGTTGCGGAACATACAATAATAATTCATCAATAGTATCTTTTTTCCTATTTAAAAATATAGTAGACTTTCCATATAGAAGAATGCCTACTTTTTTAGCAATATAATTTCCGCAAAAAGACATCCTGTATATCGATTTGTCCTTAAATGGTTTTGATTTTGTTTCTATTTTATTTTCAATAATAAATGATAAAAATTTATTTGTCATTAATTTGTTGCCGGAAAGAGATATTTGAGATTGCCTAGATTTGTTATTTATAGGCTCTATATGTCCATCTCCATCTATCATGCCTCTCCAAAAATGTCTCTCTAATTTATTGTTCAATAAAATAGGTTTTAATGAAAATGTTTTATTATTTTCTAATCCCATGTTAACCAATTTACTCACAATATTTTTATCCCATATCGATAAAGATGCTATTCTTTTTTGTTGGTTCTTTTTTGTTTCAAAAGATATTTTATGATTAGATCCTATATCTATTTTTAATTTTTCTAAATGCTCTAAATCTCCTTCATCGATAGCTATTTTTAGTCTGTATTCTTTTTTTATTTTTCCGTTTTTTGCATTTCTGTGATTAACTATATTCCCATCAGAGCATATAAAGCCAAGCCAATATGCTTTACTTTCAGTGTCTATTGTATCGAAATACGAGGAGTTTACTTTATATTTTTTATACATTATTTGTATTTTTTATCTATCATTTGTTCAGCTGTCTGTGGTCTCGCCGGGTTATTTCTATCATTAATATTAAACGATGGCTTTATACCGTCTAGCCCACCCGATTCAACCCATCTGTTAAATTGAGCATCTGCTTCTGCCTTGTCCGCTGGAGCATCAACAGGCGATCCAACAGGTCGGATCTTATCTCCAAACTTACCTCCGTATCCTCTTGTTTTGGAATTCACGGTCCATCCATTACCAAGAAAGTGTGTACCACATCCACCACTAATCAATCTGACGCATGGTTGAACAGAGCCACATTTGGGGCATTCGTACTCTTTAAGTTTATCTTCTTTCATTGACTGAATAACTTCGTATGTTTCTTTACAAGTCTGACATTCATAATCATATTTTGACATGCTTATTTCTTTCCTGTTTTAGATTTTTTTAAGCTTCCCAGTAATTTTTCACCCTTTTTCTTCAATTCTACAATTTCTTTGTGGTTCTTTTGTGTTTTGGATTCAGTTTTTGTTATCTTTGTTTTTGGTTTTTCGTCAACAACGATAGTGTTTTTTATATTATTGTTTGGCAACTTTTCTACATTTACGTGGTAACTATTTTCCTCGTCAGAGTTTTTTACATTGCCATTTTCTATAATAATTTTTTCTGGTTCTCCTGGCCTGTTTGTTATTTTTTCCATTTCTCTATTATTAACCACACGAGCAGGGAACCAACCATTATCAACACAATCCTGAAGAGTTACGTCTTCTATTAAATTACGAATATACAGATCTTCAAGAAGGTGTTTTGTTTTAATGTTTACTTTTTCTATATATTCATCTGGTTTAACAATATAGTTTTCTATTGAAATAGCACCTTTTGATTTATTTCTTATAACCTGCCTATCATCATCTATGGATTTGTTTTTTAACAATCCAGATAGTTTATTGGTGCTTAAGCAGTCAATATTTTTAGATGTTGGTTTCCAATATTTATCTACCAATTCAATAATATCTCTTACTAAACTTAGTACTTCATTATTCATATTCATTTTACTTCTCCTTAATTGTATTTGTTATTTTATATATTAAGTCCATTAATTAATTTCTGTCCAGCTCTAAATCATAGCTCCAACTTTTCCCTTCTTTGTGAATTCCAAAGAATTTTTGTGCTGGAGTTCCAGAACTAACCAACGTATTAATAGAATAATCATCTCCACCATCAAATGATGAGTTAATTATTAACCTACCTCCAGACAACGATTCCATCTCGGCCATTTGATGGAAATGGCCTATAATAAAATACTGGAAAGATTTAACATAATTAAACACATATTTAATTAGAGCATCAGTATCGTTTGTATCTATTTTATTTTCTTTTATTTCGTCCCATAGTTTTTCTATTTTTTTACTTTTATCAAAAATACTTCTGTATTTATTCTCTGCTCTAACAAGACCATAGAACGGAATTCCACCCCAAGACTTTACAACCTCTCCATGCATAAGTAAAAATTTGTTGCCAAGAATTTCAGTAACTTGGAACGGAGCTCTTGGAATGTTAAATTTTATTTGTTTCTGATTGGATAGTGATTGCTCAAGAAACTTATAAACAATATAATCCCAATTTACAAATCTTTTTTCAACTCCCTTCTTTCCAACTCTTCCGTGATTTCCAGTTACGGCATGAATTTCTATTTTTGGGAAAACTTTAGATAAAATTAATATTGATTTAAGTATTTCCGATACGGCCAAAAACACTTGATCTATAATATTGATTTCGGTGTGAAGGAATCCCCATTGTCCAGCATCGTTAGATCCATGGACAATATCTCCAAGGAGAAATATATTCAACTTATCTATTTGGCTTGATTTTCTGTGATGTTCGGTAATTCTCGTTACTTTGTTAACCAGACCATCAAGTCTTTTTTTAAACATGGTGGTATTGTATCTGGACAATCCACCCACTTCTTCAGATATAACAGCCAATCCAACATGGAGATCAGATAGAACCAGAGCTGCCTCTTGTTCCGTTGTGCTGAACTTAATTCCTTTTGGGTAGGTTATTTTGGCAGGGTCTATTGGTGGAAGGCATTTTATAGAACTTGTTATCTTGTCTATAATAACTTCTTCTGTGGCAACTATATTTAGATATTCGTTTTGTTTTCTAACTTCATGAAGGATCAGGATTTTGTTTTTTCTCTCAGAAATCATATCCTGTATGTTGTTTTCTTTATCTACAAAATCTTCATCAGTGAAATCTTTTTGGCTTTCAGGAGTATTTATAATGTCGTCTGGATCTATTCCGTTCTTATCGAAAAAACTATCCCAATCGGTGTACCTAAATTTATTATGCACTGCATTCGGAGTCACATGAAATATTTTTGCATAATCTGACCATTTGGTCCCTTCGAGTTGAACTAGTCTATAAAGATCTTTTTTCTCTTCTATTGACCAAACTTTTGTGTTGTTCTTTTTATTTTTACTTGGCATTTATAAATTCTCCTATTCGGTGTATAGAGAATACGACAAAAATATTACTTATTTTCTATGTAATCGAAATATTCTGAGTATGTTTCTTTATCTAAGGGCATTTCCAATAAAACTTTCTTTATGTTTTCTGGTATATTTTTTGGCTTTTCCATTCTACAAACCATATAATGATCTCCAAAAGAGTTTTTATTTCTAAATACTGGCATTCCCAATCCAGGCAATCTAATTGTTTTTCCTTCTATTAAATTATTTGGAATCGTTACTGTTCTAACTCCATGTAGTGTCGGAATGTTTAATTTTCCACCAAGAAGAAAAATGTGAGTAGGAATTGGAACTTCAGACACCGTGTTGCTATCTTGAACCTTAAATATTCTATGGTTTAGTATTCTTATTTGTAGTAATGCATCGCCAAAGTTTTTATTTATTGATTGATGACCTTTTCCAGTCACAGAAAAAACAATTCCATCAAACACACCCATATCTATGTTTATTTTTTCCAAAATATTTTCATGTACAAATCTTTGTCCTTTACATCGATGACATGGATTTGAAATTATCTTGCCAGTTCCACTACAGTAATCACAATGTGTCATAATATTAAATGGCCCGTTACTCATTGTCGTCTGTCCCTTGCCGTGACAAACATGACATACTTTAACATCATTGTGATTTTTAGTCCCAACCCCATCGCATTCAGAACATATAATTTTTCTGTTGTATTGAATTGTCTTTTCAGCGCCAGAAAAAGATTCTTCTAAAGTTATTGGAACCTCTACCCTTATATTGTTATTTTCTTGTTGTTGTCTTTGTTGGAAAATATCTTGGAAAGATCCAAAAATATTAAAAGCATCGGCAAAAGATCCAAATGGGTTTCTTTGATTTGGAAAACCACCCGGCATTCTTCCGGTATCTAAGTACTGATCATATTGTTGTCTTTGTTTTTGATCCGACAACACACCATATGCTTCTGTAATTTCTTTAAACTTATTTTCGGCTTCAACACTGCCTTTGTTTTTATCTGGATGGTGGGCATGGGCCAGTTTTCTGTATGATTTTTTTATATCATCTGCCGATGCGTCTTTAGGTACTCCTAGTATAGAGTATAGATCTTTTTTAAATGTTTCTGTATCCATTGTTATTAAAATTCCAAGAAATTTGTTCTATCTTCTTCTTTCGTTTCTTTTTCGTTTTCTTCATTTTTTGATTTTTCTGGAATAGACGGCTCTCTCGAAATATCGTGATCTCCTGTGCAATTTCCAAATTTATACCAATATTTATTTCCACTTGGGTATATCAGGGCCGGTCCATCTCTTCTATGTCTTTGTCCTCTATAATACCACATTTCAGTTCCATTTTCAATTACAGCCGGACCATCTTCTCTGTGAAGTTCCCCCCACCGATACCAATATTGATTGCCATTTGGGTCTAAAATAGCTGGTCCGTCAAAACGGTGTAGCTCTCCATCTCTATACCATTTTTGGACTCCATTAGTACAAATTACAGCAGGGCCATCATCACGGTGAACCTTGCCATTTTTGTAGTAATACTGATCTCCGCCATTCGGATCAACAATAGCCGGAGCTCCATCTCTATGAAGAACACTATCCTTACGCCATTCCTGTATGCCGTTGCTCAGCACAGTAACGCCATTGTTATTCTGTTTTATTTTCTTTTTCTTTTTGCTAAATATATTTAGTTTTATTTTTTCAAACATTAGAATAGCAATCCTTTTTTAGGAGCTTCTGGTTCTGTTGGTTCTGATTTAAAAGATTTCAACACCTTAATATTAAACTCAGACTCTTCCTCTAGTATTTTCTTTCTTCTGTGTGAGTGCTTTCTAACCCATCTACCGTTATCTATAAAATCAAAAACCAGGGCACACTTCTTATCTTTATGTTTTCTTATCACCCTTCCTATTCTTTGCTTGCATCTTGTTTTTGATTTTCCACCACCGGCTAAAACCAAAGCTGAAAGTATTGGAATATCCAAACCTTCGTCAGCAATGACCGTGGCTACTAATACGGGAAATTCTCTATCGGCAAATTCTTTGAGGGAGTCTTTTCTGTGTTTTTTAGCAGAATCTCCATAGACAAATCTTGCGCCAGGTATTTTTTCGGCCAAATATTTTCCATGATCTACCCGCCTTACCAATATCATTGTTGGTAATTTTCTTTCTGTAAGAGACTTGGCTATTGATATAATATGATTGTTTCGTTCTATATTTTCAACTATATTTTTTTCATAATCCTCATTATAGGTATCAACTCTTTCAGCCTCTTTAGATAGTTTTATAAAATATATATCTGGCCTAACTAAAAATCCCTCGCTAATCAAAAAGGAAGCAGTTATATGGCATCTTTTTTTACCAAATAAGCCCTCAAGAAGAAGATCCGCATTGTCTTCTCTACAGGGAGTGGCCGAACCACCAAAAGTATAATAAGCGTTTGGAGATAAAAGAATTATATCTTTGGCCGTTGCACAAGGAGCGTGGTGAGCCTCATCAAAATAAATACCAACAGCATTTTCAACAAGGTTCGTTATGTCTTGTTTTCTTTTTTCTATGTGTGATAAATCTTCTTCTTTTATTTGCTGCAACTCTTCTTCATCAATATCTTCTTCTTTTTTTAAATCAGCTTTCAAATCTTTATCATAAGCTCTGGTTGCTGTTTGAACGGTCATAATATTAATATCTTGAATATCACAATTTCCATCACCTATAATGCCTATTTTAGTTCCCGGCATAGCATCTTGCAGTCTTTCTTGAGACTGATACATAAGATCTTTAGTTAGAACATAAAATATAAACGGGGAGACGCCAAGTTCTTGGATTATCTTGGCCACTATAATGGTTTTACCGCCACCAGTAGCGCATTCTATAATGCCTCTAGATTTCTCAATACAATTCGAAACAACTTTACTTTGATATTCTCTTAAAGAATATTTTTTATCATTCCACTGTATATTAAGATTTTTTTCTGGCTTTTTTCTATTATCTACAACTTTTGGTATTAGGCCAAATTCTTTATATATAAACTCGGCCACATAAGACAACAGGCCAGTAAGAAAGGTGCCTTGAGACGGTTCTCTTTTATTTTTTTTGAAAAGATGTTTTTTACCATCCCATCCAGGTTTTGTCGCTATAACCCATTCTGCACCTGGAACATCATAAGAGACATGATCGTATAGTGCCGTAGAAGCACCATAAGGAAGGTTATCTACGCTCGAATATCTATTTCCGATAGTAATTATAGGTTGATTATTTTTTGTAGTTACCACGAAATGGACAACCCGTTTTCTTACAGTCTATATTAGCAGGATAATCTTCAAAGGATTTTCCACAAACACTGCATTTTGTTTTATATCCTTCTTTTTTTTCAGCCACTACTGTTGGTTTTTGTTTTGTTGTGCTTCTTTTAATCATAGACATTGTTTACATTTTCTCCTATAATAAATGTTTTCTTTTCCATAGAGTTTTTTGTGATTGCTCTAAGAATTTAGACTGTTCAACAATCAGTGTGCAAAGCTTCTCTATAGTGAAGGTTTCGTCACCAAACTCTAAAATACCTTGTTTTGAGCAGCTTTCGCAAGTATATCTTATAAATAAAGTACCGTTTTTTGGCCCAGAAGTAAAAAAGCCAATCTCGTAATAATTATTTATCTTAAGGGGTGCATTGCAGCCAGCACATTCTTTTTCAGTAAACCACGATGGGTAAGGATTTTTTCCGTTCCCATTTCCGTTCCCATTATTGTTTTCAGACACTTTAACCTCCTCAGGGTTTTTATTTTAATACGACAAAATATCGAAAAAAGAGTCTCGAAAAAAATGTACAAGGTGTTGAAAAATATTTTACGGAAAAATAAAAAGTCTGTGATTGTCGTATTTTCAGATAGTTCGTTCTTTGGAAATTGGCCAAAGGGGGGGACTAGGGGGGAATAGAGAGAGGGTGCGAATGAACGAACAGTGAATGAGTCTTTCACCCTCTCCTGAGGTGATCGAGACCTTCTGGGGTCGAAGATCAACGAAGCGAGCTCAAGCAGGACAGTTCTTTTTCTTTGCTTCTTTCTTTTTCTTTTTCGACCTGACAAGATTTTTCTCTTGACACACCTAAAATCAAACACTAACATCCAACAAGAATGAGAAGTATCGTATTTCATTGCAGAGGTAAGACGGATGCCCAAAGTAAATGAAAACAGGCCAACCTACAATTTATTCCCAATATTAAACGATGTGGCCAAAACAATAGATGAAGATAACGATTCGTTCTCTGCTTGGAAAAATAAAACAAAAATACGAGCCATCAGAAGATCATTTAGGACCATACCATTATCGGCATTCAAATCTAATGATTGGTATATGTTTATTGTTGATAATTACGAGAAGTCCTATGGTGAAGATTATCCTGCTTATCCAGCATATCAAGCTCAGTGTCACTTAATATCTCAATATATATATGAACACGCATTTAAAAGAAGATTATGGAGTGCTCAAGATCTTAGGGACTTTCTTGTAGATATTTTTTCAGATTCTCAAAGAAAAAATAAAATAAACACCACATTCTTTAGAAACGAATATTGTCACTCTCTAATGGATCAGTTTGACGAGAAATTAAAAGATAAAAGGCGTGGTGATAGATTTGAGTTAGAGATACATTTACCACATGAACCAATAAACTCAGAAAAGGGAGATTTATTTAGAGTAATTGGGAAATATGAGTTACAAAAAACACAAGTTTTATACTGGTACGGAATAACGCTGTATCATAAATATCTAACTACAAAATATAAAATGCATTCAGATGAGGCCAAAAAAGAAATATTAAGCATTATAGCAAATGATATAGTTAAGAAGTTTTCAGGTGATAAAAAAATATCGATGAAATTGCTTGAGGGAATGGCCAGAAACAGTATGTTGTGGGAACCATACGTAACAGAAGACCTAAGAAAGGGAATTCTCAAAAACGAAGATTTGGTTTTGAATTGGAGAGAAAATGAGTTTGGCCAGATATGGGAAAAATCTGGCATATCTAAATCTGATTGGTGGAAAACAACAGATCAAACAGCTGTGATTGGTGCGATATCTTCTGTGCATAGTTTGTTAGAGAAAGAAGCCAGCACACTTCGTAGGCAAGCCAACAAAAATAAAAAATGATTTTCACGTTTGGCCGTATTGATTTTGTTCGCAAAATAAAGTACTGTCTTATTAGATAGTAACATATTGAAGAAAGGTGTAGTTATGGCCAGTAAAACCCAAAATAAAGATAAGGAAACAGAAATGAAAGAAAAAAACACCATCGATGAAACAGGGGTTCTTGAGCCAGAAGTGATTGAGCCGGAAATTTTGGCCAGCAGCAATCCAAAGATAACAATTAGCAAGTTTCAAAGAGCAGAGGATGATATTAAGATATTAATTAGGGCTCGTTATCCGATCATATATGTGTTGAGTGATGAGAAAGAAAAGAACGTTCTTCAAATAGTTTATGATATTTGTAGAAAGGGAACTACTTCCAATAAATATCAAAAGAAACTTTTTCTTTGGGATATATCCAGAGGTATTGTAGAGCAGACTGTCGATGGACCACAAATCGAATATAAGTCTGTTAGTGATCAGGCAGATGATCCGATTAATGCATTGGATTTTATAATTGCGCAAAATAAAGATATTGATGCTATTTATGTGTTGTGTGAATTCCATCACTACCTTCCAGACCCAAACGTACAAAGAAAACTTCGTCTTTTTTCTGAACACACTACTAATTCAGAGAAAAAGATCCTCATCCTTCTAAGCACTAAAAATGACGGTATGCCCAACTCAGGCAAAGCAATACCATCGGAACTTGAAAACATAGTCCACATTTACGAATGGCCTTATCCAGACGGTCTGCATATTGAGAAAACACTTAAAGACAATATAATCCCTACTCTCAATCACAGGTTTAAAGAGGCCAACCCACCTATTCCGCAAATGAATTTTGTTGAGAAGGATATGAAGAAACTTGTCAATGCATGTAAGGGAATGACTGTTTATCAAATAGAAAACGCAACCACCAAATGTGCTATTGTTCATAAAACACTTATTCCACAAACCATTAGTTTGGAGAAAAAACAGATCATTCAAAGAAGCGGTTTGTGTGATTATGTTGAACCGGACCAAAAGTTAAGTGATATCGGTGGATTGGCCAATCTTAAAAGATGGTTGAAGAATAGGCAGAACATTCTTTCCGATGAAGCTTTTGATTTTGGTTGTGATCTACCAAATGGTGTTCTTATGATTGGTCCGTGGGGATCTGGTAAATCCAGTGCAGCCAAGGCGGTTATTCACGAATGGGGTCTTCCTGGCATTAGAATCGATGCGGCCAAAATATACAATATGTACGTCGGAGACTCTGAACAAAGAACCAGAAAAATTCTTAAACTGGCCGAGTCTATTTCCCCATGTGTTCTTTGGTTTGACGAGGTTGAGAATTTATTGGCCGGTGGCGATTCTGGTGTTTCCGATGGAGGAACTTCAAGTCGTGTTATCGGAATTATATCTACGTGGATGTCGGAGCATGAGGGCATGGTGTTCTGTATTTTTACAGCCAATGATATTTCCAAAAACCCACCTAAGCTTTTCAGAAAAGGTAGGTTGGATGAGATTTTTATTGTAGATCTTCCTGTTTCTGAAGAAAGAGAAGAGATATATAAAATCCACATTAAAAAGAGACTTGAAAAACAGAATAGGCTTCACCTTCTTGATAAAATTGATACCGTTACTATAGCTGCTAAATCGTACAACTTCTCAGGAGCTGAAATAGAAGCGGCTGTAAACGCAGCGGTTATTCAGTGTTTTAATGATGGGCAAAGAGATCTTGAAACAAAAGATATATTAAAAGCCGTAAAGGATACCATTCCCCTTTCCTGTACAATGAGAGAAAAAATAACACACCTTAGAGAATGGCAAAAGGGAAGGGCTGTTCTTGCTTCTGATTTCCAACCCGAAGAAATCAAGGATATTAAGGAATTTGTTTCCGTAGCGTCGGGGCAACATATTGAGTTATAGGAGACGATATGGCATTTGAAATAGGACAAAAGGAAGCTGAAATTATAGCTAAGGCTAACAGACTGAATGATATTAAGTTTTTTCTAGATAGGAGTAATATTCCTGAGAAATACAAAAATTATAAATGGTCTGATTATAAGATTGACGAAACGTCTAGGCACGGCATAATAAAAGACAGACACGTTAAGGATACACGTAGAAGAGCTTTACAAGAAAGCATCAAATATGTGAATAATATAGAAGAGAATAGAAGACGTGGAAAGTCTTTGGTTTTTGTTGGATCTTCAGGTAGTGGAAAATCTGTATTGGCCACCTTGATATTAAGAGATGCCATAAGTATACTTAAGACGCAAGTTTTCTATATTAGTTTTGATGAAATTTTTATAGAGGGGTGTACTCTTAACTTATCTCCAGAAAGAGAAGAGTTTTTATCTAAATATTTTGATCCTGATTTTCTTCTTATTGATGAGGTTGGGTATAAAGATAGTGTACCTGCTAAATTTAGAAATTATTTTCCAATTATTCTAACAAAGAGAAAATTGGCCGCTAAACCAACAATAATAACATCAAAAATACCTATAGATAGCATAGGGAATGTATTTGGTGAATCAACTAAAAATATACTTATGGACACGGAGATGTATGAGTCTTCTATAGATATCGCAGTAACCAAGAATGACGATGTTTTCGATCACCTAAGCCAGTGTAGTAGGTATTGTATTTCAAATTTAATCATGTATCTTAATGCTGAGAGTCAAAGAAACGATGGTATCGTTACTGGCAAAAAATTAAAGTCTATCTTAGAAGATCCTAAGGTAAGGGGTGAAGATGAAAACAACGGATGAATCTAAAAAATCAGAATTATACCAAATAGAAAGTCAATTAGTTCATTTTTTATTAAAAAACAAAACACACATAGCGGATGTGTTTTATAGGTCGGATATTAAGGCTGATGATTTTTTTACCGACGAAGACCTCAGAGACTTGACAAAAATAATCATAGGATACTATGATAAAAATCATTCAATAATCACAGAAAACGAATTAGAATTATATCTTAACGGACAACTTTCACAGAAGCTAATATCTGAAGGAAAGTATTATTCTATTGTTAAGGTTTTTCATGAGGCTCTTGAGTGGAATTTTTCAGAAAACGAATTTGTTAGGGTTTCTAATACTTGGCTAAATAGCGAAATAGAACCAAAAATAAAAGATGTTTTACTTGGCTCTAATAGATCTCTTTTAGAGAAGAAAGAAAGTGATAAATATATCACTAAGGTTCTTCTGGGACTAAGAAAACTACAGAAGAATATAGGTAGAAACGGCAATGAAATACAAATAGCAGATCTTGTTAAGGATGCTGATTATCAAATAGCCGATCTGAGAAGAAGAAGAGAGAATCCAGAGGAATTTACTGGAATTAAAACCGGAATAGCTAAATTAGATAGGCTATTTGTTGGTTTTGAAAAGGGAACATTGACTCTTGTTGGAGCCCTAACCAATACCGGAAAATCAACATTTATTTTAAATATATCTCAAAATATAGCTGAGAAATTTAACAAAAAGGTTTTAATTGTCTCATTAGAGATGGGTAAGGAACAATGGTTTAGAAAATATAATTCATTGGCCTATAAGGTTCCTTATCTACCAATGGTTAAGGGAGACAAGGATCAGCTTAGTGATGAAAAGTTTGAATTTCTTATAAAATCAATAGAAGATAGAAAAAATAGCAGTGTAAATTACAAAGTAATATGTGCTTCTGCCAATAATAATAACTGGGATGATATTGCTGAGATCATAAAAGAGGATATGGATGGATTTGTTCCAGATATTATATTTGTAGATTATTTGGGTCTTCTTAGTCCAGAAGGTGCCGCTAGTGATAGAAGAGATGTAAGGCTTGGTGAGTTGGCTGCTAAAATGAGGGCTTATGCCAAAACACAATTAGTTCCAATTGTGTGTGTTGTTCAGGCCAATAGAGCTTCGGTTACTAGAAATGCTAAAGGCGAAAGAAAAATAGATGTAAATATAGAAAACGTGGAAGATTCAAACAAAGTGGGATCGCATTGTGATGCGTTTTTAGCGTTAATAACATTAGATGACAAGCCCAACACAATGGTAGTGAAAATAGCAAAACAAAGAGAAGGCCCACAGGCTCAGGTTGAAATAAGAGTGGAGCTAGATAAGTGTAGAATGTACGATCCAGAAGATCTTTCTTCCCTAACTTCGAATTTTGGAGAAGATGATCTTTTTCAAACTATTTCTGAAATGCCAGACGTTAGTGATACGGGTTTGGACGAACTTCTTGGCATTAACACCAAGCCTAGTGAAGAGATTATAAAGCAAGCTGATGAGCTGGTTGGCATACCAGCAGTGACAGAACAGAAACAAGAAGAGAAAGACAGCTACGAATCGGAAGATATTTCTTCAAACACAGCTTCTGATTATTTTAAAAGAGCCAATGATGTAGAAAAAATATTCGACATTGAAGATATATTGAATCTAAACTAATGGCAGAAAATAAATACACAAACGTATTTGACGAAATCACATCAAAAGCATCTCTTTCTGATGAGATGGAATTACGTGGCATATCGCTAAGAAGAGCTGGAACAAATAGAAAGAAATGTGTTTGTCCATTTCACAATGACAATCAACCGTCAATGGTTGTGGGCGAGTATGAAGGTGTGGAGAGATTTAAATGTTTTGGTTGTGGGGAAATAGGCAATGTTTTTGATTTTGTTCAAAAATATGACAAACTAGATAAAAGAAGAACGTTTGAATATTTTAAGAAAAAGTATGTTTTAGAGTGTTTGGATTTAGATAATTTTGAACAACAATTTTATACAACTAATTTAAAACATAGCAAGGCTTATAACCTAACCCCTCTGTTTATAAGGATATCAGATACGGTCAGATCTTTTCTGAAAAATTCAGACAATCCAATTAGAAATTTTAAAAAAATAAAACCATGTCTTTCTAAAATAGATATATCTGTATTTAATAAAGATGCTTCATCTTTTGGGGCAGAAAGAGAATTTCTAAAAGAATTGATTTCTGATTTTTCAAGAAAAAAGGAAATAGAAAATGAATATGCTCCGGTTGGCGGAATAGGAAATATACAATCTGGTGTTTTTGTTATATCTGGAAAATGCTCTGAAATTGAAAAGAAAACAGGAGAATTGTTTGTAGATGAAAACGGTTTGTTTTTAAAGAAAATGTTGTTGGATTTAGATGTCCCGTTAGATCGGTTTTGGTTCACAAAGGCCATTTCTATTTTTCCGGCAGATATATCCAACGATAAGGATATATCGTTTTGTCGGAGCTTTCTTTTAGATCAAATTAAGGCCGCCAGACCACATTCTATCGTATGTTTAGGTAGGCTTCCGTTGGATGTTCTTTTCGGATTTGATCGAAATGAGGCCGAAATTATAGACGGAAGCAAGGTAGATTTTGGCTTTATAAAATGTAATGTTTTCTTAAATAATACAGAAGAGGATGTGATTACTTCTGGAGATAAAAAATCACCATTATATAACAATTTTATTATCAAGATACTCAAGGCGGTTCAATCTAAATGATAGAACAAATGGCAAAAGACATTTCCGACAAAACCGGGATACCAGTTAGTGATATTAGGGCTAATGTGGAAGATTGGGCTGTACCTTTAATGAAGAGGGGAATAATAGTAAACTTGGCCATTAAAAGATGGCGTGGACTAAAATCTATTGGGAGAGATGAGATAGGTCTTGATGATCTCAATGTAGAACAAGATGCTTTTTTTAGGAGTTATTTTCAACTTGGTTCTAAGTATCTGTTGCCTAAAAGAACCGTTTCTATGTTTAATAGAATTGAAAATCAAGCCAGGCAAAATCTAAAGAATTTTGGATTTGATACACCATGGGGCATCTTTATACCGTGTTCTGTTTTTTTTGATTGGAAAGAACAAGACGATTTAATAAAGAAAAGATATTTTGAGGCAGCTGAGGATAGCTGTAAAGAGTATCCAAAGTTAATTGAAGAAACTTGTGATGAATATAGAAAAATGGCCGCAGCTCTTTGGGAAAAGAAAACAGAATTGGCCGATCATTCAACAATATATAAAGAATTTGAAGACGATTTTATATATAGGATACGTAGTGAAATTATTTCAGTAGATGTTTTTAGGGCCAGTTTTAAATATGAACCGTTTTATTTTTTCATTCCACTTCCATCTATCATAGAGAATGATTTATTGGAAAAAGAAAAGGCAATGAAAGATAGGGAAGATGTTGGCAAGGAAAGAGAAAAAATATGGATCGAGGTTGATACACATAGAAGGATTATGGATGAAATAGCCAAACAAAAATCAGAGCAAGTTGAAGGGTTTCTTTCCTCTACTGTTGGTGAAATAAGAAAAATGATTATGAATGTCATACAGGAGGTTAGAAGAGGCATGGCGCTTAATGAAGAAAGTATATTGTCTGACGGCACTAAAAAAAGATTAATGTCAATGATCGACAAGGTAAGAACATTGAATTTTTACGATGACGAGGAAATGTCGAGGGCAATGGATCAGTTGCAGGTAGATCTTGATAAGGACAGAGAATATAGGTCGCAAAACGAGATATTAAAAAGCATAGAAGATTTGGAAAAAATAGCAGAATATAGCATTAATAATATAATTGGCGGAAGAATTAGTTTGTTGGAATTCTAATGACAAAAGAAGAAATAATAGAATATATAGATTGTCTGTTTAACACTAAGGAGTCTGCTTGTGACGAATGTGAATATTTATATCGAGATGGGCCTATATTGCGTTGTTATAGAACCAAACAGATTTTGACCCTGAGTGTCAGGAACAGAAAAACAAAAGAAAATTGTCCTCACTACGAAGTACCGTTGCCATTCTAATAAAGAAAGTATACTATGAAATATTATTCTGAAAAAAATGTAGGGGTCATAGCTCCGAATAATCTCAATCCGGTTATTACCATTCACAATAGAAACATTTGTGTGAATAGATTACCAGGATATGAAGATATTGATCGGTATAATAGATATGGCGGGATGGCTGAAGATGCGGACTACAATAGTTCTGTGCCTGTTTTACCAGTATCTTCTCTTGGATCGTCTGTAGATGAGGATTACAGCGAAAGCACAGATGATTTATCTAAATATCTTGCTAATTCCAATCAACAACCAAGGAAGGGCATTCATGGTCACAAAAATATAGATACTTGTGATGGCATTTTCTTCTCATATATATTGGCTGGTCCTCCTGCGAGTGCTTCTAATTTGCATTTATTGGGAGATATTAGAACACATAAGATTCATTGGGTAAAAAGAGAAGATATAGATAAGTTTAAAAAAATAATGCCCAATAAAAACAAAAACTCAATAAGTGATAATATATATGACGCATTGGCTTTTGGTCAAACCAATTCCAATAGGCCAGCTAGATCTAGTTATATTCCAATAATTTGTCCATGCCATTATGTAAACCATGTAAAAACAGATGTGGATGTAAAAAATTCTTATTTTGCCAAAAATGTAGTGGAAAGTACGGAAGAAACAAGAAAAACATATAAGGAAATGGTTAGTAATAGTTGGACCAATATAGAAAAGACAACCGCTCCAATAGCAACGCCTAGAGAAATACAGAGTATGTATGGAGCAATAAAGAAAAAAGAATACAATTCAGATGGAAAGTTGTTTTGTCTTGGGTGCGCCATTGAAGCGCCACTAACCGATGCTTATATGATGACGGCAATAAACCTAGACACTGACTCAATGTTTGTTTTGATGACTGGAATCAGTTGCATCAGAAGTTTAAAAACTTGTTACGAAGAGAACAAAGGCGATTTTAATAAAATTGAAGATTGGCTTTATAATTATGATTTAAAGATATCAAGACAAGAGAATGCTAATAATGTTTCATATTCCTTTGCCGCTCAAAAAACAAAATATTTGGGTCTTCGTGGAACAACACCTTTTATGAATATTGATTTTTTAGTTTTTTCTAAAATGAGAAGACAGATGGCAATTTTTTGTGGAGATAGATATAGATATGCGACTTTAACAAAAGCCATGGATGATATGGCCTGTTTTAGAAAATCGGTATTTCCATGTCCGATAGATATCTATAGTATTAATAATGACAAAATTACCATAAGATGTGTTTCAGAACCCTCTCCATACAAGACAATAAAATTACAAGAAGGACAAATGAATAATGTTTTCGGAATGATGTCTAAATTGCCAGGAAGAATAGACTTAATAGAGCTATAAAAATGATTAAAAGATATACAGCAAAATGGGCCTCAGACGGTGACTTTGTTATAGAGATTGATGTTGCTCCAGAAAACAAATACCGTGATTATAAATACAATGAAATTATATTCATTTCTGGATCGGATATATGGAAGGAATTTATTGGAAACAATAAGTGTCAAGTAATAAAAACAAAACATCATGGCGTATGGTTAAGTAAAAATGAAGATCTAAATATAGATAGTATTTGGTTAAAAGAGATTGAAAAAATAGAAACAAAGACAGTAAGATCTAAAGACAATAGAATAAGTTTTTTGGAATTTTAATATGAATAATATAGACATTGACAATATTGGTGGAATAATTAATTATTGTTCTAAATCTAATAATTTCCAAGAAGAATATTCTATAGTTAAGAAGATAGGAATATATTGTTATGATCCTGGATCTCCTAGCTCTCATTATGGCGCTATTTTGAATTTTTATGATTCGGAACTTTCTGTTGATGTCCCGGTTTCGATGCGTTCGTTTTTAAATATTAAGAAATATATAGACTCTCATACGAAATTTGTTCCAACTAGTCAAGGATTGTTTAATATATTATCTAATTTCTATGGCGTTAATATTTTATTGTCATACGTTTCTATGGAAAAAAACAATTTTTTTGAAACGTTTTTATTGATGGAGCAATCAAATAAGTTTTTTTGTACAAACTCTTACTTCTCAGATGTTATTTGCATGAAAAACAGTATAAAGATACCGATATATGTGAATAAGGAAATCATCGAGAAAAATGGAATGACGGATAAAGAGATTTCTATTTTTCATTATCTATATTGGGAAGGGGATTAATGTGCAGTTAAGAAAAAAAACAAATCAAAACAACGATGAAGCTGATTTTACTGATGACGAAATTTGCGGTGAGGTTGGGCAACCAATAGAAGTTAGTGGTGAAGTTCTATCTGGTCTTCTTGGTGGACTGATGGGTAGGCTTGGGCAAGAGAGAAGGATTTATTTATTTGGAGAAATAGTAACCGAAACAGTAGTGTCTGTTATTTCACAAATTCATGCTCTTGAAGATAAAAATTCAGAAGATATATTTCTTTTTATTAACAGCGTGGGCGGGTATGTTCCAGATTGTTTGGCCCTAATAGATGTTATGGATTCTTCTCCATGCGACATACAAACAATATCTCTTGGGATGGCAGCAAGTTCAGCTTGTTTGATTGCTTCTAATGGAACTCCAGGGAAAAGATACGGTGGAAGAAATGCTGAATTTATGTTTCACGAAGTGTCCAGCACTATTCAAACCGCCAAGCCATCCACTATGAGGTATTTTAAGAAAGAATACAATAGGACAGCGGAGAAGGTTAATCGTATATTCTCTAACAACACAGGCAAAAACATAAAAGAAATTAGAGATATGTTTCTGACTGATGAGATGGCCAGATGGATGTCGGCCATCGAAGCTCGTAAGTTTGGAATTATTGATAGAATCCTTACACATAAGGTAAGAAAAATAGTAGGAAAGAAAAAATAAATGACAGAACAATATGTAGATTTTGTACACCTTCACAACCATTCTGATTATAGCCTGTATGATGGTTTTATGACTATAGAGAATATGGTTAAGAGGGCCAAGGAGCTTAAATTTAAAGCTATTGCGTTGACGGATCACGGCAGGGTTGGCGGGTTTATTAAGCTGCACAATATGGCCAAGAAATATGGAGTGAAGGGCATATATGGTTTGGAAGCCTATATTGTTCACGATCTTTCCGATCCAAAGGGCAAAAGATATCATCAGACAATTTTAGCCAAAAGTGAAATCGGTTACAAAAATATACTGAAACTTTCGACCATAGGAAATCAAAATGCCAAAAGAGGTTTCCCAAGACTGACTTTTGAGTTGTTAAAGCAACATCACGAGGGATTGATTATAGCTTCTGGATGTTCTGCTGGTGAATTTGCTGCATTGGCAATAGATAGAAGAGATAACGATGCCTTTGCCCTTGCCGAAAGATACAAGGAGGTGTGGGGCAGCGATTATTATCTTGAGGTTATGTACACCAAATATGAACCACAATTGACGGTTTTGAAAAAGGCTATTGAATGTGCAAAATATACTGGAATTAAAATAATTGCGACAAATGATTGCCATTATTCTTTGGAGTCAGACGCTAAATATCACGATTTAAAAATATCTATTTCGAGAAGTGCTCCATTAAAAGAAGAAGATAAAACACCACCAGAATATTTTCTTAAGTCATATGATGAGATGAAAAGAATTTTTACCAAGACAGAGATGCTTCACAACACAATGGAAATAGAAGAAAAATGTGATTTTGATATTACTCTTGGTACTGGAAAGTTGCCTGAGTTTAAGGTTCCAACGGATAATAATGATTTTAATGAGTTTAAGAAAAATCTCGTCGGCAGAAACGATGAAGAGGCTTTTCTTTCTTACCTTGCCGAAAAAGGATTGAAGGAAAATGGATTGCACGAGAACACGGTGTATGTGGAGAGATTGAGAACAGAGTTGGAGACAATTAGATTTACTGGCTTTGCAAGATACTTCTTAATAGTTTGGGATTATATCGATTATGCAAGAAATGTAAACAAACAAAGAATTGGAGCAGGAAGAGGATCTGGAGCAGGCAGTTTGGTTTTATTTTGCCTTGGCATCACAGCCATTGATCCTGTTAAATACAATTTAAGTATGGATCGTTTCCTATTTGCTGATGCCGAATACAACGTAAATGAATCTGATTTTTTTGGACAAGGAGAATAACATTGGCGAAGAAACTAAAAGAATTATCAGACTTAATGCTTTTGCTGATAAAGAGATCAATTGAAAATAAAAAAGACATTCAACCCCTATCGGATCAACACAAAAAGAGGTTGAAAATAGAGATGTCCATAATCTCTAAATCTGAATCTTTAATGAATTCGATTATATCGTTCCTTAAGTCCAAAAGGATTGGTGGAAATATAAACAAGCCCAATTCTTTTGTTTTTTATCTTCTTGGCATCACCAATAAAGAGCCAGATATGTCTAAGGATTTTATATTTGATTTTACTATAGATAAGAAAAAGTCAAGAATTAGCCCACCAGATATCGATATAGATTTTGAATATAGAGAGCCTATTCTTCAACATATGTGTGAGCTCTACGGGGAAGACAAGGTTGCGCTGATTGGAACTGATATATCTTTTAAGCCAAAAGCAGCAATACAGTTTGCCGCCAAAGCTCTTGATATCACTAATTCGGTTTTACCGGATGATAAAAGATTTAATAGTGAGAATGATCAAGAGGCCAAAAGAATATCAAAGATAATGCCAAACGTTGGTCTTACTATGGCGCAATGGCTTGGTGAAGACCCAGAATATAAAGCAACAAATAAGGCAATAGAACAGGCCATAAGATCCCTTAAGAAAGAAGTTGAAACTTATCCCGAAGTTTTTGAAGCGGCTAAGAAGTTGGAAGGTCTTATCAAATCTTTTGGGACACATGCTGCCGGGGTTGTTGTGTCATCAAGGCCAATTACAGAGGACATTCCTCTTCATGTGGCCAAGGTTCAGAATGAAAATAAATCTGAGGCTGGTCTTGAGTTTGGGGATAACGTTGAAATAGGAGCAAACTGGCTCACCACACAATATGACATGGAAGATGTCGAGAGTATAGGATTGTTGAAATTCGATTTCTTGCAACTTGATAACCTTCGTCAAATGACCCTGACTGAAAATCTAATCAGACAGAATGGTAAGAGTGTAGATTTTGATTTGGACAAATTAGAAACAAGTGATCCAAAGGTATTTAAGACAATAGATGACAATAAACTTGAGGGATTGTTTCAGATTTCCGGTAAGGCGTTTAGGGGTACTGATTTTCCAATAACAGATAAAAAGACTCAGGCTCCTGTTCTGGATAAGAAGACTGGAAAGCCTAAATTAAATCACTACAAGGGCGTTATGGAGATCATCGGGTGTTCTAGTTTTGATGATATTGTGGCCGCTAATGCTCTAGGTAGGCCAGGCCCATTGTCTTGTGGGATGCATACTGCTTATGCTGAGGGCAAAAAAGATCCATCTTCCATTACATATTCTCACCCTCTGTTGGAGCCAATACTTAAAGATACGTATTCTCAAATGATCTATCAGGAACAGATGATTCAGATGGCTATGTCTTTGGCTGGATTTAATTTTGCAGAGGCAGATAAATTACGTAAGGCTTGTGCAAAAAAGAAAAAAGAACTATTGGATGGTGTTGAGCCAATGTTCCGCAAGGGATGCGAGACTAATGGCATTCCACAAAATGTTACGGATGAAATGTGGAACATTTGTGTGGAGTTCGGTGAATACGCATTTAACAAATCCCACTCTACGGCATATGCTTTTATTACATATCAAACAGCCTATCTTAAGACATATTATACAACCGAATTTCTTTGTGCCGTACTTACTACCGCGGCACAGAAAAATACTATTCCAGAAACTATAGATCATCTAACCACTGAGTATCCAAGGTTAAAAATATTACCTCCAAATATAAATAAGAGTAAGAGTTATTATTTCCCATCTGGAGATCTTGAAATTATAGCTCCGTTTGTTTCTCTTAAGGGAATAGGGCAAAGGGCATCGGACCATCTTGTTAGTCTTCAGCCATCGATTTCATTGGCAGATTTTCTAGTTTCGGTTAATAGATCTATAGTGGATTCTAAAACAATAACCTTGTTGTTGGACTCTGGCGCATTTTCTGATTTTGGCACAAAAGAAAAGGTTGAAGAAGAGGTTCAAAGAATAGATAGAATGAAAAAAATATCTGGAAAACATAGCAAAGTTTCTTCAGCCGTTAGTGGAAATTTATTTTAAAAATATTAAGGAAAATTATGTATATTATTACTTATATTTATGACAATTGGCATGGCGTAAGGTGTGAAAAATACGCATTTGAAGAAAAGGCTCGTGGTGTAGTATGGGGAGATGAGATGACAGGATGCCTTTGTTTTAATAATCGTAAAGAAGCGTTAGAATACTCTAACATTAATGATTTGAAAAGTGGGTTTGAAGATGGGTGGTATAATATTAAACGTGTCTCTGCTGTAAAAATTGGCTATAAAAAAATAAAAGAAATACCAAGGAAATTTTATCTAAGCAGAGTAGATATGCTGGAATTTTAAAAAATAATCGTATGTTATATTAACAAAACGCCAAAGGAGGATCGAAATGACAATATCCATGCGTGTGACAAAACATTATTCTAGAAAAGTTAATTTGAAGGCAATATCATCCAGGTATGATAACGTAGAGCTCGGCACATTTGTATCGGCCACAATTGAATGCGAAGATGAAAAACAGTTTAATGAAAAGACCGCTATATTAGCTGAAGAGGTCCGTCTTGAAACTGAAAGAGACATCGAAATGGCAATTCGTAATTTAATTGATATGTCCAAAGATAACTCTCATTCTGCCGTGCTTGGTCTTGGAGCTGAAGTAGTAGAGGTTTCAGCACTTGCATCCGAAATTGATGGTTTTGCAGAAATATTGAACGATCAGAAGAAAATACAATCTAAAAACTCACAGAAATCACTACCATCCGATTTGGAGGAGGTAGAGTTCTAATGACAGAAACAATAGAAAAAATATTGGACGAAACCCTGCCGGAAGAAAAGTCACTAACAGCCGAAGAAAAAAGATCCGTAAGAAAGACCCTGAAAGAGAAGGATGAGTCTTTCTTGGATATGACCGCTGAAGAACTTATTAATAGGCCAGAATCATTACAATTTAAAAAAATTCTTCTGAGAAAATTAGAAATAATAAAAAACCACAAAATGAGAGATATCGAGCAAACTCGGAAAGAAGTCGAGGGAATGAATATCGACATTTCCGTAGATATGGCCAATGATACCGATATTGAACTATATAACAGGATAATGGAAATAATCCAAGGATTTAGAGATAGGATTCATCATATACTGAGCCAAGCGTATTCTGATTTCTGCGTTGTTGAAGAAGCTTATAATAATCTTTACCGAATGTGGACTGGAAAATTTAGTAGACTTTCATCCGATAAAAGAAGAGAAGGCGAAGCTGAATATATTCTGAGCGAACTCTCCGAAAAAAGAAGAGAGCGAGAGAATTTTTATAGCGAAATCCGAAATGCTTCTAAAAACCTAAACGACAAGATGGAAGTTGTTAGCCGTAAGGTCACTATAATCCAAGAGGTACATAAGATTTTGGGTTTTTCTACGCAAAAAGACGATAAAGATAAAGACAAAGATACGAGTGCTAAAAGACAAGAATATTATAAAAACATCAACAAGAAGAGAGAGCAATTAGTCCCTAAGGTCATTGGCAGGACTATGAATTGGACCGATATTGTTCCGTTACCAACGTATGATAAAGATGAAGATGAAAACCAAAATCAAAATAAAAATGATGGGCCAGACGAAGATTAATATAAAAAAGGATATCGTAAATTTAATTTAGTATCGTATTATATGAATGTACAAGGCTGGGGACAGTCTGGTGAGCCTATTGAAAACGATATAGGAAATTCTGGTCACAAGAATAAGTCCCAAACGAAAACGGGCATTAGCTCGTAAAACTAAAATTGGAATAACATCCGGTATTTCTTAATGAAAGTTGTTATTCCCGAACTGGAGGTTCAAAATGGCATCGTTAGATTGGAGTGACATCAAACCCATGGACAAGAAAGGTAGTGGCGGCAAATCGAGTGGTTCAAGCGATTTGTTTATGGCCCTGCCTGATGGGAAACACCAAGTTAGGTTAGTCGGCAAGCCAATTGCCATCTACACAGCTTGGATTAAGGGACAGAAGTATATTGTTCCAGAAAACTACGTCGATAGAGTTAGACAGTATGGCGTAGAACCCCGCCTCAAGTACGCAATCTGTTGTTTCGACAGAGCGGACACCGAAAAAGGAATTACCAGACTCAAGATCCTTGAGAAGGGAAATTCTATCTTCAGCTTCTTCAGAACCTATTTTGAAGATATTCTGGATGAAAACGGAAAAAATGTAGATCCAGGTGGAACTAAAGGACCAGATTGGAAAATAACTGTATCGGTTCCTGAGGGCAAAGATGCCCAAAGACGTACAACTTATTCGATCATGCCCATTAGACCAGTTGCATTTACTGAAAAAGAGATCGAAATGCTTACTAGGAGCAATGATCCCGAAAAATGGAAAGAAAAACCATTCGGGGAGAGAGGCAAAATCAAGCTTGAGCAGTTTTACAAGATTGATGATGCAGCTCAAAAGATAGAGGAGCTTTTGGTCGAATTGTCTGGCATGAAAGGCTCTCCTTCTCCATCAGTAGGCAACACAGTTGCAAAGGACGATGACGACGACGAGGGGGAATCTCTTGATGCTTTGATAGAGGGAACCCAAACCGCTTCTTCGCCTTCTAAGCCAGCTGCGTCGGCAAGTGAAGAAGATCTCAGTAAAATTCTAGACACATTCTAGTCTTTTAACAAACATGATGGGGGAGGAACGTTCCTCCCCCATTCCCTTTTCTCTTGTAACCAAGGAGGTTCTGTGTCATGGCTAAAAAAGATAAAAAAAGTGAGAAAGAAGAAGTTTCCAAGTCTTCAGAATCCAGTGTAGATAAAACAATTAAAGCAAAATTAGATTTACTTAAAAATTTAGATGAAGGCTTCACCACTATTAATGAAGAGAATTCTGATAATATTATAAGATTGTCCAGCGGTATAGAAGATCTTGATGAGATATTAGGTGGCGGATATCCCAAAGGAAGAATTATTGAAATTTATGGACCAGAGGCATCTGGAAAAACTTGGCTTTTATTGAAACTTTATGCATGGGCTATTAGAAATGGACTAACAGTTGTGCATATAGATGCTGAGCATTCTCTAAATGCTCCTTTCGCAGCTTCTAATGGTGTTGATATGAGTAAGTTTATATTTATTCAACCAGAAGCAAAATCGGCTGAAGAAATTCTAACATATGTTATTGATATATGTGAGAGTGGACAGTTCGACATCGTTGGAGTTGACTCAACGGCTTCTTTAATTCCAAAGGCAGAATTAGAACAAAGTTTAGGGGATAGCCAAGTGCCAGGAGCAATGGCAATGGCCATGACTCGTGCTTTAAGGAAAATAGGTCCAGCTGCTTCTGCGAGTGGGACTACTGTATTTTTTATTAATCAATTAAGAGAGAGTTTTAATATGGGTGGTGGTGGAAAGCCAGCAGCTCCACACACGCCAGGCGGAAGGGCATTAAAACACTATTGTTCTTTGAGATTGGAAGCCAAGGCTGGCTATGTTCAAAAATCCAAGAATCCTGAATTTTTTGATGGAGAAAGACAAATAGGGCACCCATTGGAGTGTTTTGTAAAGAAAAATAGAACTGCCCCACCATTTGGAAGAACAGAAATAAAATTATTTTATTGTCCAAAAACGAGGATAGAGGAGCTTGTTTATAGCGGAATGAACAAAGGCGTTATTTTACAGGCTGCAAATAACCATAGAAAAATAACATATAGAGAAGGCCAAACTCTTCTCCCAAGCAGAGCTGCATATAAAGAAGCTTTTGAATGGCTCAAAGACGTTGGTTTGGCTTGTAAGTTTTTGGAAGATATGGAAATTGAAGATTTTTCTGAGTTTATTGATCGTGGCGAGTTGACACAGGAAGAGGTAGATGCTTATATAGAGAGTAGCGCAGAGCCTGAAGAAGAAAAATAAGACCACGGTTTCACTCCTAATAGAGTGCGAATTGAAACAGGAAAAATGATATTAGAAAAAGAGCCAATTGAAAAGGCAAGATATAACGATCTTGCCTCTAAATTCAATGCACTTCTATTAGATGATCATAAATCCCAAAAGGCTAGAGACTATCTGGCTGAACGTGGTATCGATGATCATCTAATAAAGAAGTTCAATATTGGCTGGTGTCCAGAACAAACGCACATACAAAATCTGGATATTTTGGCCGGTAGAATTATTTTTCCAATTAGAGATGAATATGGCGATACGATTGCTTTTTCTGGGAGACTTCCTGTAAAAAAATCGGATATACCAAAAGAGGTTCCTCACTATTGGAACGATCCATTTCCAAAGAGTTTATATTTATATAATTTGGATAAAGCTTGGCCGCAAATATTGTTTTATGGTTTTACGATTATCGTTGAGGGGAACTGTGATGTAATCACATGTTACAAACATGGCATTAAAAATGTTGTTGCCACAATGGGAACGGCTTTCACAAGGGAGCATTTTGGAAAGCTGTCAAGATTTGGTACAAATTTTATTTTAATGTTCGACTCTGATGAAGGCGGCAGGAAGGCATCGTTTTTAGCTAAAAGTATTTTATCCGGATATAGGGATTGTTCTGTATTGGATATTAACTTAAACATTGGCGGAAAAGGATACGATCCAGATGAGTTTATTGGAAAATTTGGGTCACAGGAACTTAGGAAACAGATAGAAAAGAAATCCAACGAAATTGGATTTGAAATAGGGGTATGGAACAAATGGCTTTAGAACAAAAATGTGAAACTGCGGATTTAGTATCTTCCTTTTACGAAGAATACCTTCTTAGGGATGGCGAGAGAAATAGAAGCGAAAGAGGTTACTTAAAATTTCATCCTTCTAGTTTTGGCGATTGTTTTCGGAAGACAGCTTTGCAATACTATGGAGAGTTGTTTCCTGATCTAAAGGACGATTCCCCGATTGATACGAAATTTCAAAGAATTTGTGCGGCAGGACATTCCTATCACGAAAGAATGCAGACAGTTTTGTCAAAAATAGGAATACTTAGAGGTTGTTGGAAATGTAAAAGATGCGGAAAGGTTCATGGGAAAGAAGAAAAATTAGGCACACTTCTTCCGGATAAATGTGATTGCGAAGCTCCGGCTGGTGACAATAGACATGGTATGGGTTTGTTTGATTATGTCGAAATTAGGGTGGCCGATGAGGAGTATAATTTTGAAGGTCATATAGATGGAGTGGTAGAAATAAAAGATAGAGGATATTACGATGGCATTTACGTAATAGACTTCAAGAGCATCAACGCTGAGAGATTTGCTCTTCTCAGGGAACCGGAAGAAAAATATAAAACACAAATAAATATCTATATGTGGCTACTTGGATTAGATAGAGGCATTATCTACTACGAAGACAAGAATCGTCATGAAATAAAAGAATTTGTCCAGTACCGAGATGAAACAAGAATTGACGAAATTAAAAAGACTTCTAAAAATCTTTTAGCTCTTTTGGAAACAAAAAAACTACCTAAAATTCCGACCCACTATGAAAAAGATAAAAAACCATGTAAATGGTGTGAGTACCTCAAACGTTGTTGGTCTAAAGATAAAAAGTAATATAATTTTATTTTAAAGAGAGGCGTGTATGTTTTCAACAGCTAGCTTGGATTCTACTTCTTATGATTTAAGAGAAGAGGTCGGAAATGTTTCGGACGAAGAAGAGATAACTGATGATGAGGAAATGGTGAGGTTGGCGCAATTAGATATTGATATGTATAGAAAAGATTGCGATTGGGTATGTGGAGAATGTGGATTCACAATGTCCTATATAGACTCTATAATAGTTAGAGAACAGCCATATGTACATGAGATGAGATGTATCAATACGGTTGGGGAAAAGGGAAATATTTGCAATAGAAAAATGCATCTCCATAAAGACGATGGGTCTTCTTTTAGTTCGAGCAGTTTCGATAGACTATACCGAAAATATCAAAAAAATATGATTAAGGAAAGTGTAAATTCTTCATCGGTTGATAATCCGAATGAAATTTATAGTCATATTTCTTCCTGTTTTATGAAAATAGTTGGTATGTTCAACAGGGTTGGTAATCTTACTAAAAAAAGCGATAAGTGGTTTAGTTCTTTTTTTTGGCAGTCGGTACAAAATAAAATAGCAGATTTGAAAAAAACTAATAACTATAGAAAAAGAGCCCCTGTCGTTAAGTGTGCTTTATGCGATAAAGACATTTGCCAGATGACAACCAAGCATTTATTTTCTCCAGGACATGAAATAATTATGGATGAAATACTTATTGAGGTTGGTAAAAATGCATTGTTTGATTCTGGTGAATATAGGTATTATAACGAAGGAGATCAGGAGTGGAGAGAAAGGTGTAGATATCTTGGATCTTTATATTTAGAAAAACACAGTAAAGAAGAACAAAAAAAGTTTTATGATAAAAGAGCTATGAATGTCTATTTTAGACTTTTCCCTAAATTTAATTATCAAAATGAGGTTCTTTCTGTTAATAATAAAATTTCAGATGATTCTGAATTAGAGATGGGAGAGTTTAAAAACGAGGGTGTTGGTCAGGAAGAAAAATTTTGTGATACATCTGCCGTAGAACGAATGGATATGGAGAATCTTACTAATTTGATTATTTCTAAAATAATGGGTTCTGAAATAAATAAAAAGAAAATAAAAAGTTTTTTTAAGAGAACGGTTGAAGATGAAGAGTGTGTAGAGATAATGAAAAAAATACTGTACGATAAGGCTTCTTTTAAGACGGTCAAGAATATAGATTTAGACAAGTCGTTTTCTGAAATAAGAAAAATAGGATTGAGCGCACAAATAATTAAAATGGCCAAAAATATCTCCAATTGTCGTATGTTGATTATGAATCGGTAGTATTTTTTTAAATACTTCCATATAATAATATTCATAATAATATCGCATGGCAAGGAGAAGTAAAATGAATGAAGTCAAAAACGAAGCTACAACAAAAACTGAAGAAGAAGTGGCTGTAGAGAGAAAAGGTGCGGAATTGCGTGTAGGATCTAAAACCAATGTTAAGTCATTGGCAAGCGCCATTACTGCGACTATGAAGGAACACGGATACGCACTTTTGAGATGCATTGGAGATGGAGCGATTGGTAGAGCGGCTAGAGCCAGTACTATTGCAAGAGGTAATTTGGCGCTTGCCGATATAAATCTTATCATGACTGGTTCTTTTTTCATGACTGAGATAGATGGTAATGAGCGTACTGGTTTTCAAATCAGAGTAGAGAACAGATAATAAGAATAGGGAAAAATGATATGAGTGATGATTTTAAAAAATTTGGTATAGAAGAAACAGATGATCAAGAGTTCATAGATTTTTTTGATCAGGTTGAAGCTCATATCGGGGGTGACAGCGATATACCAGCTGTTGCCCCTCCCGATTCACAGATAAATGCCAGGAATTGGTTGCTATCTGTTGTGAAGGTAGATAAGGATATTGATTATTTTAATGATGTGTATATTCCAAAATTAATGGAAAGATATATTAATCCAGTAAAAGAAAAAATAGAAAGTTTAAATAAAACAAAAGACTTTCTTCGCAGGGGAATTAGGGATTTTATGGAAGCGGCACAAGAGAAGAAGGTTGTCTTCCCAGAAATCGCAACTGTCACTGCCATTGCCGCAACTGTTGAAATTGTTTATCCGGAAGACGAAAAAGAATTTGCCAAGAAGCTTCACCAAGACGATAGTGAGTACATCAGGGTAACGCCATCTCTTGATAAAAAGAAAATAAAAGAAGAGTTTAAAAAGACAGGAAAAATTCCTGTAGATGGTCTCTCCACAAGAGAAGTTGAACCGACAATAAGGATCGTTAAAGTCAAAGAAAAAGTAAAAGAAGCCGATAATGAATGATCCTACTTGTTCCTTTTGTTCACAAAAAGCCAATTTTATGTTAATGAAGGTCGATCAGGGTTTGATGGAAGAAGTTTATTTCTGTCAAGCACACGCCGCATCTTTTTCTCATCCTAAATTAGAAAAAGAAAATATAGAAAAAGAAATAAATACATACGAATATGTGCCTGAAGAATCCAAAACTAAAGAGGATTCTTCACAAATAAGAATAGAACAATTAAAAAGAGAAATGCAATCTTGTGTCTTATCGGAAGAGTTCTCAAAAGCAGCATTGTTGAGAGATCAAATAAAAGACATAGAATCTAAATTGTTGAATGGAGAATGTGATGGCCAATATAGTGGAAATTTCCAAACCGATGGAATCTGAAAAGATGGTAGAGATTACCGATAAGGTTGATCTCCATGCCTATATCTACCCAGGAGATGAAATTAATATTAAAAATATTGTTTTGAGAGTTAAGATAGATGGAAAGTTCGATGTAGGTCTTTCCTTGGGACCGATATTGAGCGAGAAGGTCGCAATACATTTTGATGAAAATGGGAACGTTAAATGTTAAAGCTTTATCTGGTATGCGCATCTTGCAAAAAAGAACATATGGCATTTGATGACGGTGACGGAATTCTCAAGATAGACTTTGCGCAATCTATCTTGGAATTTTCATGTCCATCTTGTGGAAAAATAAATATATTGAATATAGGAAAAATAGAGAGCTTGTTAAAACAAAGAACCAAGCTCCCTTCTATCGGTGGCGCAGCATGTTAGATTATGGTTTGTTTGTGGGAACTTCTTGTATCTTGCCGTCTTCTAAAGAAATTCTATAGTTTTCCAATTTATCTTCCGGTATTCCGGCACGAATCAAACAGTCCTTGGCTTGTCTTTCAAGGTCTGTTCTGACTCCCATGTGATGGGAGACCAATTGTTGTTTTTGAACTTCAAGAGAACCTATTGTTAGGGTGATGGTGTCTATTGTGCTGCTTAGTTCTTTAATCTTGTCGAAATCTGTTTTACTAATAAATAAATCGCTCATTTTATCCCCTTTGTTATTTGTTTTTTGATACAGCATCTTTGTAAAACTTAACATCTTTTTCGGAAAAACATACTATTCTGACTTCTTCCAAATCAGTTCCTTCATCGACATGTCTTTGTATTGATTCTATAGCTATTTGTGAAGCAATTTCAATTGGAAACAAATATCCACCAGTAGCTATAGATGGGAAAGCTATTGTTTTCAAACCCATTAGATTTGCCTGTCTCAGACATCTATCCCAACAACAACGCAAAATAGATTGTTCGTGTTCTCCAGCTTTTCCGTTTGGACATTTAGGGCCAACGGTATGGATTATGTGTTTTGCGGGAAGATTGTAGGCACCAGTAATTTGTATTTCTCCCTCACGACATCTTATCTTTGTTCCCATTTCTGGGTAATCAATTTCTCCATCAATATTTATACATTCTTCTCTTAGTTGATGTCCAGCAGCTTTATGAATAGCTCCATCCACTCCTCCGCCGCCAAGCATATATTTATTGGCAGCATTGACAATAACATCTACTTGTTCTGTTGTAATGTCTCCACGCTTAATGGTTAGTTTCATTTTATATATCACTATTTAGGTATGATGTTACGTCTACATCTCCACCTGTTTTTATTTCATTAAAAACGTCACTCAATCCCTTGCTGCCTCTTCTGCCAACCTCATTTGTGAAATCTATGTGCTCTACACCTCCGCTTCCACTATCGTACTCTTCGTATCCAGCATCTGCGGCCATATCAGCAGCTTTTTTTATCGTCTTCTTTTTGACCGAATGATTTTTCTTTTGTTCGGCTTCTTCTTCCTCTACTTCTTCCACTAAATTGGCTTTTATTTTTTTATATTCTTCTATTTTCCGTTCCTCTGTAATATCTTCAATAAGTGGGGGATCGGCCAAATACAGATCTTGCATTTGGTGTGAGTCAACATTTTCTCCGAGAGATTTTTTACTAACAAACCTATCGATTATAAATGGCTTGTCTTTTCCATTTTTATCTTTCTCTCCAAAGTAAAGAGCAATTGGACCAGCCGTAAGGTTTTTGATCCAACTTTTTTCTTGAGAACCAACCGATGTCCTTCTGCTGGCAACAACTGCCTCTCTTGGAGATACGGTTCGTTCTGGTTCTTGTTCGTGTCTTTGTGGCGGATAGGAAATTGTGGATCTTTTATTGTCTTCAAGTAAGCCGGATTTTTTGGCCTCGTATCTTATTTTTTCACGATGAAGCGGATTTTTCTTTATTTTACGCTTAAGAATTTCCATGGGATTTATTGGAGCAAACAATTCTTCTGCAAATTTTGCATTTGTTGGAATAAAACTAATCGATGATATTTTTCTCATATTATTCCTTTTTTTTCGCCTCTTTGTTGAATCTTGGTTTTTACAAATTCATTAAACTTATCTTGGAATCCTTTAATTTCCACTGGACTTCCATCAAGAAGGAGAAACTTTTCGTGCTGTGAGTCATAAAAACCAGGAATTCCAATAATTTTATAATCTTGTCCGTTGGAAGAATGATCTTCCACTGAAGCTAAAGCTACGCATGGCTCCAGTGGAATGGCCCCCACAATGGCCTTTACTTCAAATTCGGCAAGATTTTTATTTTCTACCGAGATAGAATTATTCTTATTTTGTTCTGGTTCTACCTTTTTGTCGGAAGAATCATCTAAAGATACTTCTTGGTTTTCAAAAATGTCATTTGCGTTTTTCTCTTGGCTCATGTCGGTCTCCAGTTTGTTAAGTAATGTTTTATAGAGGATTATACGACACTTTTACAGTAATTGAATAAGAGATATCATTTTATTTTCAGGCAATATAATTTTATGACAAATCCGTTACGACAAGATACGCAAATACAGCCAAGCAAAATATATGACGATACGTTTGCCACGCCAGCATATGGGTCCAATCTCGAAACAACATCTACTGATTTGGAAGACGATCTGAATGCTCTTAGGACTCAAGTAAAAAGAATTTTAGGAAAACCTAATTGGCATGACGATCCAACAACTAATTTAGATAGCTTGGATCATAATGATTTGACTGGGTTGCAGGGCGGCACAACTGATGAGTATTTTCATCTCACATCGCAGCAATATGGAGTTTTGCCACTTGGTTCTTCTGGATATAGTGGACAGATATTGACAAACAATGGCGTGTCAGGGTTCTGGTCACCATCCTCTACATTGATGGATCTTGATTATAGAAAGATTTTTTTATTAATGGGAGCATAACGAATTATGTCTTTAACTTTAAAGGTATTGGGACAGATATCTCCATCCGTTACAACCGAAACAGACCTATATGTTGTGCCAGCCGCAACAAGCACTGTCGTTTCAACCATTACCGTATGCAATAGATCTGCAAATTTTGCTACGTTTAGAATTAGTGTTTCTATTGGAGGCGGATTAACGGCTACAAAAGACTATATTTATTATGATCTTATAATAGCCGGTAACGATACATTTGCCTGTACGTTTGGAATTTCCTTGTCTACAGGGGATGCCGTAAGGGTATATTCAAGCACCAATACCTTATCTTTTAACGCATTCGGTCAGGAGAGCGCATAATGACACAGGGCGGAGCTGGACTCAATATACTAAGCAATACCGTAGAACTTGGCGGATCTTGTTTGTCCGCATTTAATGATTTAGAGGTAATGCCACTAACCCCATTGATTCAATTGGATTTTATTAGCGGTCTTAATGTTCAAACTTCCACAACAACCATTTCTGGAGTTGCTGCTGGAACCGCTGGATCTGTTACTGCCAATGCCAGTAGATTGCGTATGTCGTGTGGGACTAAGAGCGATGGTTCTATTGTATTTCAATCAAGGAAACCAGCCAAATATAGACCTGGACAGGGAATTACTGCAAGATTTACAGCGGCTTTTGATCTTGGTTTTAGCAATAATTACCAAATAGTTGGAATGGGAAATGATGTTGATGGATATTTTTTTGGTTATAACGGAACGTCTTTTGGGATACTACACAGAAATAATTCCGTAGATACTTGGACGCCACAAGCAAATTGGAATCAAGATGCCTGTGCGGGAGCAGGAGCAAGTGGGTTTACTTGGGATACCACCAAGGGCAATGTAATGATGATTAAATATTCATATTTGGGATATGGAAATATTAAGTTTTTTGTACAAAATCAAGCTACTGGAGCATGGATATTGTGCCATGTAATTAAATATACAAATAGTACACAAACTATTCAGTTGACAAATCCATCAATTCCTTTTTGGGCGCAAACAAAAAATACTGGAAATGTTACAGATACTATAATGTATGTTGGATCGGTGGGTATTTTTCTAAGCGGTGTCCGTTCTTATACCGGAAATCCACGATGGGCAACAACCAATAATAAAGCAGCCACAACAACCGAAACAAATATATTTACATTGAAAAATTGCACAACCTATAATGGTTTTGTGAACAGAGGAATAATTAGATTAAATTTGTTGACATTTTCAAGTAGCGCCAATACTGGTATTGCAACACTCAGAATGAGAGTTAACGCTACTCTTAATGGATCTCCATCGTTTACTACAATAAATGGCACAACTGCCGATAACGGAGCAACTATTACTTCTGGAAATTCAGTAATTAGTTACGACGTTGCCGGAACAACTATTGCTACTGGAGGACTGGTTGTTTTTAATGCCGTTACGGATAATCCAAATACCATAGTCGAAAACATAACCGATTTGGATATATTTTTGGCCCCCGGAGAGACAATGACTTTTTCTGTGGAAAGTACTAACTCAACTACAGCAGCAATAGCAATGAACTGGACTGAGGATATTTAAAATATGGCGCACGGTTTCACCAAAGGCATTCCTATAGATGTAGATTCAACGCTATCTTCCAATAGCGATTTTTTGGTATGTAGCCAAAAGGCAATAAAAACTTATGTGGATGCCAGAAGTGGTTTCAGTGGTTATAGCGGTGTTGGAACAAGCGGTTATTCTGGTGTTTCGGGATATAGTGGTATATCTGGTTTTAGTGGCTATAGCGGACAAGCTGGAACTGGTGTTACGGCCAAGGGACTTTGGGATAATCTTGTAACATATTCACTTAATGATCTTGTTAGTTATAATGATATAACTTGGATATCTTTGCATAATGGAAATCTAGGTAACACTCCTGTAGAGGGAGCGGATTGGTCTGTTTTTGCACAACAAGGAGTGAGTGGATATTCTGGGATAAGTGGTTACAGCGGAGTGGGAACAAGTGGTTATTCTGGACAGTCTGGTTATAGCGGTGTTGGGACTAGCGGATTTAGTGGCTATAGTGGAGCTGGGCAATCCGGTTATTCTGGAACAAGTGGCTATAGTGGAATTTCTGGATTTTCTGGCTATAGCGGAATATCAGGCTATAGCGGTGTTGGAACTTCTGGTTATTCTGGGGAGAGCGGCTATAGTGGTGTGAGCGGATATAGCGGCATAAGTGGTTTTTCTGGTTTTAGTGGCTATTCTGGCATATCTGGGTTTTCTGGATATTCCGGAATTTCTGGTTTTAGTGGCTATTCGGGACAGTCCGGCTATAGTGGCATAAGTGGTTTCTCTGGTTATAGTGGGATATCTGGTTTTAGCGGATATTCTGGACAGTCCGGATATAGCGGAGTAGGAACCAGTGGATATAGCGGTATGTCTGGCTATAGTGGGATATCTGGTTTTAGCGGATATTCTGGACAGTCCGGATATAGCGGAGTAGGAACCAGTGGATATAGCGGTATGTCTGGCTATAGTGGAGCTGGACAGTCTGGTTATTCTGGAATAAGTGGCTATAGCGGAATTTCTGGTTTTTCAGGCTATTCTGGAAAGTCTGGATATTCTGGCATTTCAGGATACTCTGGAATATCTGGCTATAGTGGTTCTGAAGGAAAAACAAATTTCACTTGGAACGTTACTGGAACTTGTGTTGTTACTAATCAGCAAACAATAACTGGCGGCGATGGAACTTGGGCATCCGATGCTTATTCAACAGAAGGTTTTGTCGATGGTGTTTATCTTAGCTTCAAACCAACACAAACAGATCATGCATTTATGATGGCGCTAAATAGTGACCCAACCCTCGATAGTAACTATGCATCATTAGATTATGCTTGGTATGTTCAAAACAATGGGAATGCGTCTGTTTACCAAAGTGGTGGTTCTATTACTGCGGCTGGTGCCTATACAACTTCAACTGTATTTAGCATCACATATGATGGAGCCAATGTCCGTTATTATATGGATGGTGTTCTCAAATGGACTACGGCTCGTGCTACTGGCGTTCCTCTTTATCTTGATAGCTCATTCAATACCGCTGGCACAATTGCTACGGCAATTCATTATGGACCTATGGGTCCACAGGGCACAAGTGGCTATAGCGGCATAAGTGGTTATTCCGGATATAGTGGCGTATCGGGTTTTTCAGGATATTCTGGAAAGAGTGGATATAGTGGCATAAGTGGTTTTTCTGGTTATTCTGGAATAAGTGGCTATAGCGGAATATCGGGATATTCTGGAAAGAGTGGATATAGTGGCATAAGTGGTTTTTCTGGTTATTCTGGAATATCCGGTTTTTCAGGATACAGTGGCATATCTGGTTTTTCGGGTTATAGTGGAACAATTCCTTGGACAAGAACTTCAACGACAGTTGCGCCAACCACAGCCAGTGACACTGTTCAGTTTACAACAGGGTCGATGTTGGCAAACGGCACATTTACTGGCGGCACAAACTCAACTATTACTCTTGGTTCAACTAATGATACAATTTTTAATTTAATTAGATTAAGACGTGCTAGTTCTACTGGTAGTTCTAATATAGTAGCAGATACATATATTCTAGGTAAATATATCTTTGCCGGATATGATGGCGTTACATATCGGGATACTGGCGTCATTCAAGCAGTTGTCGATGGTACTCCAGGAAGTTCTGATATGCCTACTGCTGTTGAAATTTGGACAACTCCAGATGGTTCGATTACTCCAGCCAAAGCAGTTGCAATTAGACAAAGTAAACTTTTTGAAATGTTTGGGGCTGCAACCATAGCTTCAAATATGAGTATTACTGGTAGTGGATTGTTAGATTTAAATGGAACCGCCACAAGCACAATTAAAGTTCAGGCACTTGTTAGCGGCGATACAAATTACAGATTTGGCATGACCTCAACTGGTAAACAAACTTTTGGTCCTGGAAATGGGGTTACAGATGTAACGCTAGAACGTAGTGTTGCTGGACAACTAAAAGTAACTGGTTCGTTTGAAGTTAGTGCAGAATTAAAGGGTTCAAGACATACAATTACATTTGGAAAAGCAACGGCACTTGTTAATGCCGCAGGCGTGTTGATGGATACAAGTGGCGTTGTAGGAGTGGAGGTAGTTATGACTACAGCTGGTTCAATCGCCGGACTTTCTTTATATGCAACGATTGACAATGGCGCAGGCAATCCTAATTATTGTGTTATTAAAAACGGCGCAGCACTTACACCATATGTTGTTTTGACAAAAAATAGCACTACAAAGTACAACAGTACATACACTAGGGGCACATACACATTTGCCGCTGGTGATTCAATTGGAATTGCTTTAATCGAAGATACTGCACAAAATATAACATTTACAAACACTGTAGGTTCTATTGATTTTTACAAGGATGCTTAATAACAAAGGGAATATATAAAACATGGAAATTATAATTTCAGACGAGCAACAACAAACACTTCAAATATTATCTGATTCAGGTTATTTAATGCCTATTGATTCTAATATAAAAATAATTCCACAAGCAATCGTTCAAAGTATTGTGGATGAATTTATTAGAAAACATCAATTGGAAATTGAAAAACAAAAACTTCTTGCTGGACCCAGTGACATCGAGAAGGCATTTCAAGCAGAACGTGATCAGTTAAAACTTCTCGCCATAACCTATATATATAATAATCCTAATTGCACTCAAGAAGAATTGGTTGCCTATTTATCTCCTTCTGAAACATTTGTTAAGGTTAGTTCTTTTATAGTTCTATATATTCAGGGAAGCTTTGAAAGGGGTTTGATATTGAAGAATACATTTGAGGCTTTTAGAACATTTGTCCTTTCCCGTACTCCAGAAGAATTAATGAAAATATAATATATGCCCTAATTTTATTTGGGAAAAGGGATATCTGGTTGTTTTGGGGAAATATTAGAATAGTATTCTTTTGTATCTAAATATAGGAATGGTATTGATAAATTGACTACAGAATTAAATCAAAATAATCAAATTAAACAGAGTGAAGTTTTTGATGATAACTTTATGGCCGTATCTGGTTATTCTGGCGCATTTGAGACAAATTCTAGTAATTTGGAAGATGATCTCAATGCTGTTCGTACTCAAATAAAAAGAATGTTGGGTACTTCTAATTGGTATGATGATCCGCCAAACAATCTTACCTCTATTGCTTCTTCTGGGTATTCTGGACAAAGTGGAGCATCGACAAGCGGATATTCCGGAAAGAGTGGATGGTCTGGTTGGAGCGGATTTGTCGGTGTGTCTGGATACAGCGGATCATCTGGTTATAGTGGAATTGGACAGTCTGGATATAGTGGAACTGTTGGAGCAATTGGACCTAGTGGATATAGCGGATATAGCGGAATATCAGGTTATAGTGGACGTTCGGGTTATTCTGGATATTCCGGAATAAGTGGCTATAGCGGAATTGGGACAAGTGGTTTTAGTGGTTATTCTGGCGCAAGTGGATATAGCGGCATATCTGGTTTTTCTGGAACCGCAATTGTAACTCAAGCAATAGAAGTGTATGATTCTGCGGGAACCACAGCTATAGCGACTTCTCCATCTAGAACAACTATACCGTTCAATGTACTTAAGATTAATACTCCAGCCGGTGTTTTTACGACGATACCAGGCGTTGGAATACAAATAAACGTAACAGACACATACATGTTTTCGTTTAGGGTGACATGTACGGCTACAGCTGGGTTTGATCCTACAATAGTGGAAACTTCTATAGATGAAGATTCTGGTGGTGGATTTGTTACATTAGCTGGATTTGTAACAACTTCTAGTCATGATTCGGTAACTGCTGGAACGGATACGGCGTCATCAACTGGAACGATTACGGCAACGGCCGGGAACCAATATAGATTAACAAGTGCAATACTTAGCGGAACCAACACAATAGAAACTTTGGCCAATGGTAGTAATTTAATAATATATTCTCTTACTGGTGGGCAAGGGTCTAGCGGTTACAGTGGAGTGGGAACAAGCGGCTATAGTGGCATAAGTGGTTATAGCGGGCGTTCTGGTTATTCTGGACAGTCTGGATATAGTGGTATAAGTGGTTTCTCTGGTTATTCTGGGATTAGTGGTACGAGTGGATATAGCGGAGCAGGACAATCTGGTTATAGTGGTTTAAATGGCACCGCTTCTGCTTCTGGTTATTCCGGCAATTCAGGCTATAGTGGCATAAGTGGCGCATCTGGCTATTCTGGACAGTCTGGTTTTAGCGGTTATAGTGGACGTTCGGGTTATTCTGGATATTCCGGAATAAGCGGTTATAGTGGAGTCGGAATATCTGGTTTTAGCGGTTACAGTGGTGTTGGGACTAGCGGTTTTAGCGGTTACAGTGGTTTAAATGGCAACGCTTCTGCTTCTGGTTATTCCGGCAATTCAGGCTATAGTGGCATAAGTGGTACGAGCGGTTATTCTGGACAGAGTGGTTTTAGCGGCTATAGTGGTGTTGGGACTAGCGGATTTAGTGGCTATAGCGGCATAAGTGGTTATTCCGGATATAGTGGCGTATCGGGTTTTTCAGGATATTCTGGAAAGAGTGGATATAGTGGCATAAGTGGTTTTTCTGGTTATTCTG